>Ga0187894_10000666_pt1 | contig 46086 bp, 57 predicted proteins | sample GBC1701081metaG_FD_136650 | JGI IMG/M metagenome (GOLD analysis project Ga0187894, IMG submission 136650) | White microbial mat communities from a lava cave in the Kipuka Kanohina Cave System on the Island of Hawaii, USA - GBC170108-1 metaG ... | reverse complement strand
TAATTATTTGAGTGATTTGTACTGTTCTTTTGTCAGTTTTAGGATGACTCTTTCCCCGATTCCCCAGATTTCAGACTTGGCCACTATTCTTGTGTGCATTATTCCGTCTGCAATTTCGATTGACTGGAGCTCATTTGTGTCGTTGTCCTTGACTAGTCGCTTTATCTTTCCTATTTTGTGGCCGTCAATATCCACCACCTGAATGTTTGCCCGGATTGGAGGTCTTGAAAGCAGTAGTGTCTCTTCTGTGAACTTGTCAATGTATTCTGTTCCAAGATAGTAATCATTGTGAAATCCCTGATGTACTGTGACTCCCGATACGGCAAGCGTCTTTGCGTTGATGTGAATGTGTTTTACCTTTCCGTACTCGATTCCCTCTCTGTCTACTACCTTTTTTCCCGTGAATTCGTCTGCTGTGCACAGGTTTTGCGGCGTTTCTAGTTGGGTTGCCATGGCTCTGCTTTTCCGGATTGGTTTATGGAATGTAAAAATTACAATTTTCAATCAATTCGGTTAAATTAGTTGACTTTTTGTTGTCTTGCGTGAAAAACGGCGCCTTCAGGGCTTACCTTACTACAACTGGACGAAATACTGGCAGAAAACACTCCGTATGGCTTCGCGCAGTGGTATATGATGAAAAAATTTACTTTTCGCGTAGAAACGAAAACTCGGACTGGCTAAAAAACGCGCTCGCATATCCAGCAGTCAAAATAGAACTTGACGGTCAAACGTACACAGGAAACGCCCTGCTTGTAACTGACGATTCACTTGCCAAAAAAATCTCCCAGCTCAAGTATCCTGGAGAGGTACGAGCAGAAGAGGTCAGAATTGTGTTACAGGTAAACCTCAACTAAGATTTTATAATTTTTTATTCCATCTTCGAGTAGCTTTCTGATCTGCCAGTCTTTGGTGTTTTCCTTTCTTTCTCTTTGTCATAGAATAGCTCCAAATCTGAACTAGTTATTTGTTGTTGTTTTGTGTTAAGACAAGAAATATTCACACAATGTGAATAATAGTGGAAACACCTCGCTTGTCCATTTCGATACCATTTTCCATTTCCGCAACAGAGACGGTAAACGATATTAGATCGCGTTGTTTTGTCTGCGTCGCATCCAAGTACAGGTGTACGTCCATCAGCTCAAACTCGCCTTGCGGTATGTTGCTTTCATCTATGAAGACCTTTGCAGTCGACTCGACTCGGAACTGCTGGCCCTTGTAATGTTCGATTATCTTCATCTTTCTTCCTGGCCTCCCGGCAGCCTTTATGTTGATGTCGATTACTCCAGGTTTGGCACTAGTGTATCCTGACTGCTTGTTGACAAACACGCCAAGCTGGAATGGCTGTCCTGCTGTGGATTCCGCCATCTTTTGTATTCCGTCGTTCATTGCCACGTCCACGCCCTTTATTGTCTGCGATACCTTGGCAATCCATTCGTTTGTCCTTTGTATGACAGACGCGATTCTTTCCCTCCTTTTTCTGTCCTCCTCAGGCGGTAGCTGGTATCTGTCAACCCACGCAAGATAGTCCTTTGATATGTCCTCGATAAAACCAATGCAGGTGACCTTGTAGTCATCTACGCTGTTTGCTCGCTCAGAGCTTTCGTCGGTTCTCATTCCATTATAGTCAGCAGGCATTGCCATTAGTTCCAGTTGGGCGCGGTCTCTAAAAAAACCATTCCTGGCCCAAAAATTATAACCGAATGAAATTGTTGGTACGTCATGCGCTTTGCTGCCATTACAACACAACTACAACAAGAGCTCAAGTCAAGCCTCCCCCAGATAAGACTGCTCCTGAAGAAAAATCCCGCAATGGCATACACCAGGATAGCAGAAATTGGGTTTGATGTTGGCAAGAGGCACGGCGTAAAGCTTCTCGTTAACTTTCCGCAGCAGAACAAGATAAACGAGTTCGAGTTTTATGGAAAACGAGACTTATCCATAATCGTAGACATGCAAAGGAAAAACTTTCCAATAGAGAGAATGATCATAAAGGAAAAAGCAAGAGAAATTTTCGGCGATGTTCAGATAGATGATGCATATATGTACGAGGGAAAGGAGGGCGCCCGTGTGACATTTGAAAACGGGCGCATCGACATCCTACCACATTCTTTGCACATTTGGTGTCTCTTTGACGACAAGGTCACAACCTTCTGCGACTGGCTTTTGGAAAACGTATATCATCTTGGCAGGTTCAGTCCGACTAACTCGTAGGAATAATCAAGGCCCCCGTCGATTGTATGAAATTCCGCCCTCACTGGAAACGGCACGTCCTCTGCCACTAGAAAATAATTTTCAATGTCGTTTACCTCATAGGATATTTTGTAGGTTTTCAGTTTCCCAAACTCAAATTCGGTATCCTTGTATTCTGTGAGCTTCATTTTTGGTGTGAACTTGCCAATGTATGTTGTTCCCCACTCTGCCCCAACTACTAGGTATTTTGATTCCGCTACCGTGTCGCGTACAGAAAGCACGGTTTTGTCCAATACGTCAACATAAGGTTCTATGTCATTGGATACTCCGATAAAGACATAGGCCTTTCCTATTTTTAGCGTCTGATCAATGTGCTGGCCTGTCTTTTTGTCATCAATTATCAGGCGGATCTCTTGCTCGTCACCTGTTTGTTCTAAAAAGTCAAGTTCTGCCAGAAATTCCTCCCCGTGTGATTTTACCAGATATTGTAGCATTGGTTGCATCTCTGCACCCTTGCCGACATGCCACTGATTTGCAAATCTAGGAATCACATTTTGTTCAGAGCCTGGCACACCTGTCAAAAAAGGATACGACAGTCCTATTGCTGCTGCCCCCAACATTATTCCAAGCGGGATGAAAATTGCTTTGCGAACCAAGACGGTGATTTTATGATTTTAATTTGATAATTCCGTTTGTAATGAGATACTGTATCCCTGAGACAAAGTCCTTGTCGGTGATCTTTCCTTCTGACCAGAACTTGGCGTTGTTTTTAATCCAAGATGGGATCACGTCGCTTCCCGTTCCAGAGCCAGGGGATGATGTTGGAATTTTGATAATCTTTTGGTTAATCAGATACTGTATCCCTGAGACAAAGTCCTTGTCGGTGATCTTTCCTTCTGACCAGAACTTGGCGTTGTTTTTAATCCAAGATGGGATTGTAATCGTTGCTGGCGGTGGGGGTGTTGTCGTTCCTCCGTTTCCACCCTGAACATCCACATCAAATGTGATATAGCCAGACTTTGCTGGGTTTGGTTCTGCAGTCTCAGGCCCAGTGCCGTAGACAAATATCGCATATGTGGTCTTGCCTGATTCGTTTATTGTTATGTCGCGTCGCACCTGCCCCGCAGTTGTAAATAGTACGTTTCGTTTTTCCTCGTCTGCTATTGAGCGCTTTGGAGATAGCCCAGCAGATGTCTGCTCCACCACTAGAATGTCATAATGAACCTCGTTTTCAAACTCTTCTTGGTTTACTTTGCGCTTAAAGTCGATTATCAGTTCCATATCGCAGCCCTGCTTTGGTTTTGGTGGCGCGTACTTTACGTTGATAATCATAGAATTAGTGTTAGTGTTCTTGCCAATCTTTACAAATTCGTCGGTGTTTGTGGGGCAGTTCATTCCTTGTTGCACATCGACTGTGTCCTTTACTCCAGCAAACGGACTCGTTTTTACATTTTGTTGATAATCTAGTAATTCAAATCGATATTCTTGTGGCGGGACTCCTTCTGCAACGTGTGCATACGTGTCTGCTTTTACTGGAAATGGAAAGTCATCTACAATCCAGACTCGGTTTTCTTTACCTCCGGTTTTCCAACCAACCAGCACTGTGTCAAAAATCCCGTCTGGCACAGCTATCTTTTCTTCTGACTTTGGAATGATTTGCTCTCCGCCTATGTTACCTATTTTCCCCCATGACGGCATGTTGAATTTTTTTGGTCCCTTGCCAGTCATGTCTCCAGTGTCAGCAGTGGCATATGCCGAAAGCCATGACAGTGATGACTTGAAAGCAGCGGCAAATGGAATTAAGTTTGTTGTGCTGCCAATTGGCTCTGCCGCAATTTTCCCTAGATTAATGGTGCCTTTGTGTGTCTTTGCTCCATCCTTAACAACTACCTGCAGTTTCCATTGATCTTCACTACCTACCTTTTGCGACCCCTCAACCCAAAAATCGATCTGAAATTGCGAGCAGTCCTTGTAGTCAATGTGACAAAGAGAATAACTGAATCTGTCGCCTTGTTTTAGTCCTTCGCCCACATACCAAGAACCTGGTTTGCTTACCCCCCCACCCTGAAATTGTGCGCTAGCACTTTGAGAAAAAGATAATGTGAGTAATGAAACTGCAAATAATGCAATCAAGATATGTTTCAATTTAGCTATAATTTCTTCAGATCCCTAGTTAAAGGTTATTCATATTAGCTACGCAAATATAGAACCAATCTAATTTTCCAAATAATGTGTGATTGTGCTAAGATTCACATGTACGAAGTAGAGTACAAGCTTGCCGGGATGACTGTAGTTCCGACACACAAGAACTGCGGCAACGCGCTAAATGAAACCCAGCTAGACAGATTCCAAAAAGAGCTGGTAAAGTCATGGGGACTAGATCCTGAAGACGAGAGTCCCATTTAGGATAAAATAAAAATAAAAACGAAAGTAGGTTAAGCTTTAACCTCTTAATTCGGCAACCGCTTCCTTGCAAACGGAAGATTTGCATTTACAATCGTGGCTGCAAATACAGCTTCCCTGCATTTCACAATCGCATGCATATTCAGGATCGCCGCTATCTGCTTCGCAACCGCAAGCTTGATCTACCATACTGAGGGGATCCGCTAAGAGGGTTTTAAAGGTTGTCTAGTTTGCTGTGGAAAGATAACTCATGTGTGATTTTGTAAAGATTGTATCAGATCATTGGCCAAACTCTGGATAATTGCGGCCTGTTGTTCTGTTTTTGTTTGGCCCGCCTCGATGTCTAGCGCCACCTTGAGCACATGCATGAGATCAGGCTTTTTGTGTGCCGAGTCCCTAATTGATACAAGGTTGTTTTTGGTAACATATCCAAGGTAAAAGTAACAGTCTGACAGGAGTGAGTTGTTTACGAGGTATTCGTATTTTTTCTGAATTATCATGGAGTGATTGTTCCCTTCTGTCATGTCAGAAAAACCGATTGTGGATTTCAGCATTCTTTCAAGAAGTGATGGCGTAGCTCGTTCAAGGCCTAGCACTTTGGCCACTGACAAAAAAGATTCGTTCGTCTTGTTTTTTTCGAATTTTCTGATGAATTCCAGCATATGTGTCGGGCTGCGCATCTTAGAGTTGAGCAATACCAACGCGTCGCAGACAAGATATGCGGCGCACTTGAGCCATGCCGGTGCAAACACATCAGTTTCATACCCTTGTTTTGCCTTTGTCGCAAAATATGCGGCGTCTACAAGACAACCCCTTATGCTAGAGCGGCGGAACATCTCGTTTTTTTCCCGCGTCTTTGACAGAAAGATGCCGAGATTCCACTGGCCATCAGAGAGAATCTCCATGTTTTGGTATTTTTGCAGCAGATCCGGATTGGATTCGTCAAGGCTTGCGTGGTGGATTCGTATCATATCGCCTCCGATTTTTTTTATCTCGTCTTTTTCGTTTTTGGCGTCAAATACTGTAATGTTGTATTCACAGCATTCAAGTGTCTCCTTGTGCGTCCTACACCCGCCAAGGCCCACAGGATACTCTGATAGGGAGAGCTTGTTCACTAGTTGTTTTAACTCCATGATGAATTTTGTTTCCCAATTTTCTTAAGGATTCCAATGATTATTTTTTAACCAAACAATCCAATAATGACACATTCCTTTAAATTGCTAGAATTTCTCGGATTTTTTAAGCTCCTGTGGTGTAGTCCGGTTAAGCATACTGCCCTCTCAAGGCAGTGATCCCGGGTTCAAATCCCGGCGGGAGCACGTAATATTTACAAATTCAACACATATGTTTTTGCAGGTTGCTCAAACCCGTTCTTTTTGTAGAATTTGTGTGCTTTCTTTCGTCGGTGGCCTGATTCCAGTCGTATTCTAAAGCAGTTCTTCTTTTTTGCAATTTCAATGCACGAATCGATTAAAAGTTTTCCAGCACCTGATCTCTGATGTTTTTTTGCAACGACGAGATCAGGCACATACATTTCTAGTTTTGTTCTGTTCAGTCGTGGTGTGAAGACGATGCTGACCAAGCCGATAATTTTGCAGCCGGTCTCGGCTATCAGAATTTTTTTGTCTGGTTCTAAGAGATATTGCAGGATTCGTTTTCTAAAACGTGTTCTTTCAAGTTTGTTTTTCGGTCTTGGCCTTTCCAGTTGATATAGGAGATTCAGGATCTCCTCAGAGTCTGATTTTTTTGCAGCACGAATTCTTGCTTTCAACGCATTGCTTTGGTGGTTTTGATATTAAACTACCTTGGTGTCACTAGAGATTGAAAATAATTTTCACTTAAATAATATGAAATACATTGTTAATTGTTGGGACTGAAAAGCGTTTCTCTAAAGCTTCAGTACAGGACAGATAGAGACAATCTCGTTACAGAATTTTTCATCCCGTGCCTTAGCAACTCCATCGAGTATGACAGGGCAGTAGAGTTTGTGACCCTAAAGAGCATCTCAACTCTATCTCTTGGCCTCCAGAATTTTGCAGAGCATGATGGCAAGATACGGTTGATCACCGGACACCGGTATTTTGCATCTGACCTTGATGTTCTTGCAAGAATTTTTAGTGGGAAAAACAATGCGTTTTCTTTAGGCTTCATTCACAGATCTAAGTTGGGCATACTACAGAAGCTGATCCAGAAAAACAAAATTCAGATCAAGATAGCTGTACCAAACTCCGAGCATGTGGACGGATCTTTTTCCGAAAGGATTGGGATATTCCGGGACGAAGAAGGCGAAATGGTCGCATACACCGGAACGTCAAATGAGACGTTTAACACTGATAACAGAAATTTTGAGTCAGTAGACGTATTTACCTCGTGGAATGACAGGCCTAGAGTCGACATCAAGACTACAGACTTTGAAAGACTTTGGAGCAACGAAACCAAGTATGTACAGACCTATGATTTTTCGTATGCATACATGAACAACCTTCTCAAGTACGATTCCAAGTGGGCAGTAGAAACTCTTAGTTAAATACGACACTTGATGCATCAATGCTTTTTGTGTTCTCCACGAATCTGACAAGCGATATCTTGTAGTAGATTATCTCACCCCTCCTCTCAATTACTGCCAGAATCGGCTCCTTTCCCATTTTTGTTATCTCTTCGATGTTTTTTTGCAGTGTTCCTATTTTTTCCTGTTTTCCTTCTGCCAATCCAAAGACGAGATACTTCGCGCCCTTTTCTCCAAACTGCCCACGCTCATAGACCCTAAAGTCAGAACCAAACCCGAATCCATCCTTTACTGCATATCCGCGCACTCGCAAGTCCCGATAGATAAGAAATTTTGTGAGTGCGTTTTCGTCGAATTTTGAGCATATCTGCAGCAGCTCATCAAAGGACATGATTTTTTTTCCCCTGAAAAGATGGAGCTTTTTGTAGAAAACAAAATACAGCGACTCGAACGGCTTGAGGAGAAATTTTCCCTGCCTTGCTTCTCCGTATCCCTTTTGCTCAAGTATGTTTTGTGTCTCCTTATTTGTGACAAGTGTATGATCATCAACTAGGACTCCCTCAATGTCTGGTTCTGCGTCTGAGCTCATTTGGCAAAGATTGTTGCAGATTCCATATAAGTCATGAAAAAGCCTCTAACCGTTAAAATATAAGTGGATTATTTGTGGTCTCAACGATATGCACGGCGGATGTTACAGAACTGGAAACGGGCAACCGTACGCAAGAAAGGAGTTCATCAAAGGTAAACCCCAGATAAAAATCGCCAAGTTCCAAGGTGGAAAAAGGGGCGAATATGATTATTGTGTCCAGCTGTGCTCAAATGAAAAGACCCAGATACGCCACATGGCAATCGAGTCAGCAAGACTTTCTGCAAACAAGGCAGTCGAACAGTCAGCAGGCGAATCGGGTTATTTTTCAGTTCTTCGAATTTACCCGCACATACTGCTTAGAGAAAACAAAATGATTGCAACCGCAGGGGCAGACAGGCTTCAGGAGGGAATGAGACGCGCATTTGGAAAGGCAGTAAGCTTGGCTGCGCGAGTAAAGCAGGACCAAGTGCTCATGGAAGTCCACGTCAAAAAAGAACACCTCGAGGTAGCAAAAAGAGCACTAAAAGGAGCTTGCGTCAAACTTCCAATAACACCAGTAATCAAGGTAGTCCCGCTAAAGAAAAGCTAAAGACCTTTTAGAATTTCAGACTGTTTTTGTGAAAGCATTCCCAAGAACTCCGAAAATTCCTCCTTCGTTGGGTTGCGCTTTAGAATTCTTCTGCTCTGATAATAAAATGAGTTGTAGAGCCTTCCAATTATTATTCCGTATTTGAAGTGCTGCGAGTCAGCTCTTTTTTCGTCAAGTGACCTAGCAATTTGATTTATCTCGTCTATGTTTGTCAGCGCTTCTTGGATTTTTTCGCCAATTTTCTGTTCCAGTCTTTTGTCCACGTTTAACATAGATGTGCTCTACGATTAAAGAATGATGGTGCAACAATTGATTTTAATAGACTTGGTTTAGTGTAAACGATCATGCGGCTGTAGTATAGCCTGGCCAGTACGCGGGATTGCCAATTCTGTGACCCGGGTTCAAATCCCGGCAGCCGCATTTACAACATAATTTTTGTGTCTATGGCGAGTGTTTTCTATTGCATTTTTTTGCTTTCTAGAAATTTGTTCATCCCGCCTACTGACTTCCAGTAAGAGTCAATCACAGAGTGCATGTATTGTTCGTACATGTTCAGTAGGTTTTTTTGAAATTCGAGTTGTGTTTTTTGCATGCCACTTGCCATCTCAATTTGGGCCAGGACTGTGCTGGTGAACTGATCAGAGGCTGCCTTGAACGACTTGAGTGCGGTTTGGTCAAAGCCGAGCCTGTCAAAGAACTGTTTTTGGGCAAGGTAGCACGTGCCAAAGACATCGTCAATGGAGTGCAAAAACAGTGTATAAAGATCAGAGTAATGCTGCGTTGAAAACGGAAGCTGCATCTCCAGTTTTTTGATTATTTTTGAGGTACTGTCCTTCATTACATCACAGACAGATATGGCGATATCATCAGATTCCTGTTTGCCTATGCTGTCTTCCATGCTAGATTAAGGCATGTTGTCTATTTGATTTTTTGTTTGTTAAATTTGTAGTTTGTAAAGCAGGTTATTTGCATTTCTGCATGGTAAGAGAACCTAGTTAATCATCATCTAAATATCAAGAATGTGGAAATAATTTAAAATGAAACTAATGGATAATTCACGCATGACAAAAACAGCTTTAGGGTTACTGACGGCTTTGGTTCTTGTCTTTGGAGTGTTTGCATCCCCGCTTCTGGCATACGCCCAGAACCAACAGATCGTATCCACTGATAAGGGCACACTAAAGGTTGGGATTTCCACGGTCCCGCAAAATCCAAACCCCGGTGATCAGGCAAGACTACAGATAGAGTTCATAAACCCCAAGACGAACGCAATTCAAGAACATATCGACTATACTGTATCTATCACAAAGGACAGCAACACAGTATTCGGCCCCATCCAGCTCACACACACATCACAGGGGATTGTCACCATCCCAGTTGAGTTCATGAAGAACGGCGAACACAAGGTTGTCGTTGATGTGCTAGGAATTTTGTTCCAGCCGATCCCATCCGAAAAGGCAACACTCACAATAAACATAGGTCAAGATGACCCCAAGGGATTGTCTGCAGCTAAAGACACTAAAAAGGAAAGCGTCAAAACGACAGAAAAACCAAAATCTGACGCCAAGCCGAAAATTGCCGATACTGGTAAAAAAGCGAAACAAGACCCCAAGAAAACAAGCGACAAAAAAACAGACAAGGCGAAAAAGGCTGCAAAATCTGACAAAAAACTGCTCAAGCCAACTGCCAAGCCTAAAACTTTTGGCTAGTTCTTTTTCTCCAATCCGCTTTTTATTATATCAAGGGCGTTTGAAATTTTTTCAGGTTTCGGGAGCTGGATCATAAAGACATTCTCTTTTCCCATGTGTGATTGTGGGGATGAAAGTGCTAGCATGGAACATCTTGCCATGGCTTCAAAGAAGTGCATCGACTCGTTTGCGTAAAGGAGTATTTTTTCCTCGATTCCCCCTTGCGAGAATGCCATGGCTATCTCTACAAAGACATGGCCTAGTCCATCCTGCAGTATGTTTAGGTTGGTCTCAACGGAGAGCGGTTTTCCAGCAATCTGCGCCATCACATCATCAAATCTTTTTTCTGACAATATCAGACACGGCACATCTATGCCGTTGTAGTTAAACGACGTAACTCCAGTATGCACTTTTTCCATCAACTTTCTCATTTCGTCTTCTGGCACTATTCTCCCTCTATTTTTTGGACAACCCTGTCACTTGCCTTAATCAAGAATGGTGTGACAAATGCGGTGATTATTGTCATAATACCAATCAGAGGAAACAAAAAGCTGCTCACTACTCCAATATCCACTCCCGACTTTATTATGACAATTGAGAATTCTCCCCTCGGTCCAGACAGAGCGAATGCGGATCGGAGTGACTTTGCTTTTCCCTGCCCAAGCAAAGATGTGCCAGTCAGCGCTCCCCCAAACTTTACCAGTATTGCAAGCGCTACTAGCCCAAATGTCAAAAAGATGTAGTTTTGCAGCTCCGAGACATTCATGAGTGCGCCTACCGAGACGAAAAATATTGCAACGAACATGTCCTTGATTGGGCTGGACAGAATTTTAGAGACCTCTGCAGATTTTGACTCGGCTACTAGAACCCCTGCCAGAAATGCACCTATTGCAACTGACAGTCCGACCACATTTGCAAACAGCGCATACCCAAAACAAAGCCCAAGAACTGACAAGAGTAGGATTTCCTTGTGCTGTGTCGCAGCAACCTTGTCGATTAGTTGTGGAATCACCCTGGTTCCAACAGTCAGCGTTCCGCCGATCATGGCACTTGCTACTGCCACTACCGTGATTATGCTTTCAAAGGATACATTGCCAACAAGTGCCACTGACTCTAGTGTTGCTATTAGGATGACTGCGATGATGTCCTCAACAATCAAAATTCCCAAGACAAGAATCGATGATTCTTTTTTTATTTTTCCCATATCTTCTAGAATTTTGACAATGATTGCAGTGCTTGAAATTGAGAGCGCCGCCCCCAAAAAAAGTGAGTCCATTGGAGTTAGACCGGCAAGGCTTGAGACGTAGAATACAATACCAAGAGTCATAAACAGGCCGATTGTTCCCGCTCCTATTGCAACTTTTCCAATGGAGCGAATCTTTGAGTACGGGAATTCGATTCCAATCACAAACAAAAGTAGGATGACGCCTAGCTCTGCAAAAATATTGAGCACTGCTACATCGGAAAGTACTCCAGCCTTTCCAAGGCCCATAAAGTCTTCTCCTTCTGGAATGAGTGATCCCCAAAGAGGGGATAGTGGCCCAATCAGCATTCCTGCAAAGAGATATCCGATTATCAGCGGCTGGCGCATCTTAAAGAAGGCAAGCGTTACAATAGATGCAAGAATCATGATTATCGCAAGATCCGTAATAAACGAGGAGTGGGGTATTTCAGGTGTTATTTTGTCCATGACGCTTTGGACGCCGTTGTTGACTGAGCTTGACTGGGCAAGCTGCAAAAAATAATTTTGCATTAACTAGTGACAAATAAAATCATTAAAATTAGTTTTGATTAGATTACACAGATTGTTTTTGCGAGCATTTTGACCCTTTCTGACTCTGGCTCTTCGATTTTGTGCTCTGTGTACTTGGAGTTAAAGTAGAGTAAGTCGATTACCTTTGACTTGTCCACTAGCACAATCGTTGCGTGGTTTGACGCCGGTATGCTCGTGTTTGTGAGGATTACGAGCTTATCCACAAATGCCGAAGATTTCACAGCGTTTGATATTGTCTCAAAGTTCTTTGCATGGTTTACGTCCATAACTACGGTTATTCCAATTTTAGTACCAAATGGATCAGAGTACACTACATCAAATGATGGGTTTGGCTTGGTTGATTTTGAGATGTTTCCTATCTCGTGCGCATAGTTAACAAGGTTTGAGACTGCCTCCCTCACCTGGATTTGAGTGACGCCAGACTCGCGCTTTATCTTGATAAAATCAGATATCGGAACTTCCATGATGCTGCCCTTGATCTTAAGGCCTGGATATGTCTGCTTTATTGTTTCATCTATTACTGCCTCGGAAATTTCTTGTGCGCCAAGCTCGGATGCCTTTTCCACTGCATGGTTCAAAATGTTGATTATGGAACGAACGTTTCTAAATTCTGGGAATTCATCGCAAAGAACTTTGATCTTTGCTGCCAATTCTTGTTGCTCTTTTTTGTTGAATCGTTCTGTCTTGTCTGCCTCTTTGATATACTCTAGTGCGATCTCGATTAGCTCATCAACAGAGTTTGCGCCGGCAAGATCGATTTTGTAGTTCGCCTTTTCCAGTCTGTCAAACACAGACGGATTTGCTTTCTGGATATCTAGGTATAGTGACGGTGTTGTAATTAGCAAGAGAATTGATGCAGGGATGTGGGCGTTTATCAATGACTTTACAAAGTTCAGTGATTCTTCTTGCGCATCGCATTCGTCCATTTCAAAGAGTATGACCTTGCCCAGCAAATTGTGACTAAACCTTGCCACTGCCGCAAGCCTCCCATGCAGCTCGTCAAGGTTCGTTATTTTGTCAATAGAATTACCAAGTATGTTTTTGATTATGACTTGCTCGTGCTGGTTATAGTTTACCGCAAGATATCCATGTAGTGATTCTGCTGAGATCGGCGTTTTGTCATAGAGTATGTCTTCTGCCTTTTGCTTTATTGTTACGCCCTTTAGCTTGTCAATAAACCCGTAGCCAAGCGCTTTCTTTGCAAGGGCATCGCCCTTCTGTGCCTTTTCGCAGATTTGTGCGAGGAACTCCCTCTTTAGCTCTGAGAACATTTCCTTGCTGAACCCGTGCATTATTGCATTGTAGATGCTTTCGTTTGTCTTTGGTGAGATTGTCGACAGGTCCACGTATGTAGTTACAATATCCTGCCTTGTCTTCAGGGTCTTGATATGGAGTGCAAGGTGTGTCTTGCCGGATCCAACATCCTGTACTACTGTGATCAGTCGAAAATCATTTTCTGTCGAGTTTCTTCTGGAGGTTTTCTTATATAGATCCAAAATGCATTCCATTATCGCCGCTTTTGCTTCCTGATGCCTAGTTCCCCCAAGGATTTTTGCATCGTGTTCTGTTGGTGTTGGGCTGCTAGGGTACGGGTTTGACTTTAGGCCGTATGGGTATGTCATAACTTTCTTACATATCCATGAAGCATTCCGCGAACATGGATTCCTTCCTGTCCTCCGGTCGAGACTTCGTACTTTTGATTTGATTCAACTAGTGAAGATGCCAAAGAATAAAATTTTTCAGACGAGATCTCAAGGGATTCACAGAGCTTTTCCCTGATATTTGAGAACGGAACCCAACCAAGAGACGATGAGAGTTCGCTTATACACGTATCAAAATTTGACTGGAAGTCGATGTTTGTTCCAGTTGGAGTTCTTGTCAGATCATTGCGCATCTGGTTTAGTGATTTTTCTAGGTTTTGTACTTGCTTTGATATGATCTTGAATTTTGGATCATTTTGAGAGATATGTGACAGATAGTTATCTTTGCTCCACACGTAATGTGCCACGCCCTTGTTATCAACTATGATTTTTTCCTCCTTTGCCAGCTTGTTAAGCGAGGATTCGCACTCCGTGCCAAAGATTTTTTTGAGTTCTGCCTTTTTTATTCCGCAGACTCCTGATGCTTCTACTCTTTCAAGAATCTGGGAACTCATGCCTACAGCTACCTAAAATTTTTTTTAACAGGGAATGTCGACTTGTACAACAAATTTGTGAAATATTGTTGTCTTGGCTTCAAGATTTGCCTCAAAACAACCACCACCAAGAATTATTAGTGTTGTATGACAACTGCCCCTTGCAGAGTGATGATTAGGTCGTCTGAAACTTGTGTGGAAAGAGACCTGGGGTATCTGACTGCTTTTCCTAGATCTGGGCCTGCAGTCCTAGCTCTTTTCGTATTTCGTCTACACCACGAATTCCGAATATATCTCGAACTTGGTTTAGACGGATGTTTTCCTTTACCAGTTCTTTTCCTAGCTTGCCTGTAAGAACGCTAAAAAGATCAGAGAACCTGATCTCCCATTTGTCTGCAGAATCCAGTATTTTACTTATTGCCCACTGTCTGACCTCTTGTGGCAATGAAATCTTTTGCTGGGTCTCTATTGCAAGAGAGTCAAACAGGTTTACAATTGAGGCAGTTTGCTCTGCCATTTTTTCAATGTCTTTTAGCTCACCATACTTTGACTCGGAAAGAATCCTGATGTTTGATTGGAATTCTGATAGCTTCAAAAGTGCGACGACTTCTTTTGTGTTATGACTTGAGGATTTGTTTGTGGTGCTTTGAAGATGTTCGACGTTCTGGACGAGTCCGTCCGTTTTTTTGTGGAATTCGGCCATTGACGCATCGGATCTTTTTAGCATCTCGGAAATCGTAGAAATTTTTTGGTCTATTGTGTTTGTCTTGTTAAAGATGTTGTCCTTAAACGAGGACATATCAACTTGAACAGATTTTAGGCCATCACCCAAGAATGCAGTGGTGTCAACCCTCTTAACGAGTTTGCTTATTTCAGATTCAAGCTTTTGGATTTCACCGCGAAGATGAATTATGGTATCCGCTTTAGAGCCGCCTGCAGCTAACGCTGCAAGGTCTTGTTTTAGTGATGCGATCTCGGATTCTAGCTTAACCGTGCCAGACTTTGAGGATATGTTATCGAGATCTTCTTTTAGTCCGTCTATTCTTTGTGCTATTTTTATTATCATGTGTGTGTTGTTTTGAATCGAGTTTTTGCTGTCCGATACTGCTTTCATGATGGTTTGAGAGTCCGGACTCTCCTTTTGAGCCTGGGTTATCTTGTTTACCTGTTCTTGCAGTTTGTTTGCATGCTCGCTTATTTTGGTGATGAGGTTTGCCTGCGTGCGGACCTGATTTAGCCCTGCAAATAGCTTTTGGTTGTCCTCCTCCATAATGCTCATCTGTTTTGACTGTTTTTGGATGTGCTCAAGTGTGGTGGTTAGCGAGTCAATCATTTCCTTCATAGATATGAGGACTTTTTGGTTGTCGGCAAAAATTTTGGACATTGACTTGATTTCTTTTGAAAGCGTCTTTGTTGAGTCAGAAACCGCGCCTATTTTTTTGACCAGTGCGCTTGAATCCTTTCCAGTCAGGCCGATGCCTATAGGTTTTCCTTTGGGCTTTGCTGGTTTCTTTGTTGACACTGACATTAGGTCTGTCTAGCGATAATAAAACATAAGAGCTAAAATAAAATAAAAAGAAAGTCGCTACTCATTGACCAGTTCTGGCCCATGTAGGATTTCGTGAAGGGTTTTTTCCGTCAAACCGTTTTTTGACTCGACGAACTGTTTTGTGCAATACTCGCAGTGAATCATATGGTACGGTACCATACCGTACTATTAATGATCTGGTTATATCATAATTACCTAGTTTTACGGCTAGATGTCTTCGGATGTATCGTATGCTCTGAGTCGATCCTTTTTCTTTTTCAGAACCGCAAAGATTCCCAGGATTGCCGCAATCCAAACAGAGCTAAATACGATGTTTGAAAAGCTTGCGTACATGTATGGCGTTGCGTCCATGAGGTTTTGCCTCATCTGGATTGCCGCATAATGTATGTTGAGCATTGCTGTATTGAATGCCTCGGAGTTGACTGGCTCGTTTCTCACTCCCTCGATGCTAGCAATCATGGAGTTAAGGTCTCTTTGGATTCTTCCAAAGTCCGTAGTGTCTGTTGGGAATATCCATACTGGATTTCCTTCAGTGGGGAGGCTTTTCTTCATTTTGTGAAGGTCCTCTAGGATCGACTGCGCGTCGTTGCTTGTCGCGATTCTGTCAAGATATCCTCGTGAAAGGTCGAGTGGGTAGACGTCACTTTGATATCCCGTGTACGCCATGTATGCGCCAAACGCGATTATTGCAAACATGCCAATTATTGCAGCACTGTAGTAACTATCAGCCATCTTTTCTGACTTTGATTTCTGGACGCTTGATTTATTTCTTTTAAATCTAGAATGCGAAAGGCTCAGGTACGCTACGTAAAAGAACCCTATCGTAGGGATGGCAATCATTGGTGCAAAGATCGGGTTTTTTGAAAATATCGAGATCAGTATTCCCAGCAGTCCGTAAATTCCAAAGAAAATTTCTAAAAGCGTCGTTTTTGTGAACGGGAGGTTGTACGCCTTGCCTTTCCAGTCGTCAGTTTTGTTTACGATTCCGTATTTTGGGGTCCTAAGGAATTCGTTCTTTTTCCCAAATATCCCGTCAAATACTGCCACGGTATTGTTGACAGATAACCCTGCTGCATATATCAGGAGGAATGGTAGAATCTTTGCCTTTTGCTTCCAGTTCCGTCCCCACAGATTATAGATCACAAGTAGATATGCTCCAGGACCCATTGCAAGATATGTTGCAATCGTAAGTGCAGGTATGAAACGAACTACATGCAGGTTCATGTTTGCAGCCAAGAGAATCGGCAGGGCAAGAAACTGAATCAGCAGTAACGGGTACCCTATGTGTCGCGTAAGCTGCACGAATGCCTGAATTTTTGCCTCGAATGGGATTTTTCTTTTTACTAAAATGTCACCTAGTAGCTTTATTGCGCACTGGATTGCCCCCTTTGCCCACCTAAATTGCTGTCTTTTTGCGGCGTTCATCTGCACAGGCAGCTCGGCATCTACTACTATGTCCTCAATGAAGATGCACTTCCACCCCTTCATCTGCGCACGGTAGCTGAGGTCAAGGTCTTCAACAAGTGTTGATGTGTGCCACCCTCCAGCATCTTCTATGCAGTCCCGTTTCCATATTCCTGCAGTGCCGTTAAAGTTCATGTACATGTTGGAGTTGCTTTTCGCCTTTTGTTCGATTAGAAAATGAAAGTCAAGGCTCAGTGCCTGGGCCTGCGTTATTGCTGAATAGTTTTCGTTTATGTGTCCCCACCTGCACTGGATTAGTCCGATATTTGGTTTGGCAAAATACGGTATTGCTTTTTTCAGGAACCAAGACGGCGGTATAAAGTCGGCGTCAAATATTGCTACATATTCCGTGGTTGTGAGATTCATTGCGTACTTGAGGGCGCCTGCCTTGTACCCGTTCCTTGTACCGCGCCTTATGTGGATTATATCGTATCCGTTTTTTTTGTGCTGATTTACAAGTTCATGCAGCAGGTCCGTCGTGTCGTCATCAGAGTCATCTAGTACCATTATCTTCATTTTGTCCTTTGGATAGTCCATCGCGCATACCGCATCGACGAGCCTTGAGGCGACGTATTTTTCGTTGTATATCGGCAGCTGGATTGTCACGGACGGCGTTCCCATAGAGGCTACTGGATGTTTGTCCTTTCGTCTAAGCGAGAGAAATGCCAGATAATAGAAGTTGGCGGTGTAGGCGGTAAGTAAAATTGCCGAGATGATGAAAATGTCAAAGACAAATTGGGTGAATGTGTTAACTGCCATTACACTTTCAGCTATAGTTGCCTATTTATGACTTCTAACCTTTTCTTTGGAAGATCTTTATTGCCTGTGGCGGGCATACGCCTTCACATGCCAGACAGAAGATACAGTCCGGCTCTCTTGCCATCAGCGGCTTTTTCTCAGATGCCGGATTTCCCGGAGTGTCAAACCATTCGTATACGTTAACAGGACATGCCTCTATGCATGCGCCGTCTGCCACGCAGATATCATAATCGACTGAAACAAACTCGCCCCACACGCCCATCGTGTTGTTACTGCTTCCTTTTCTGCCCCAAGTCTTGATGACGTTTTTGTTTCCAAGAACCGTGTATGGAGCGCTTGGGCGCATGTGTGATTTGTATTCCACATCTATTGGTCCAGGTTTTGCGCCATCACGAACCTCGCCTGAGTCTCCAGAGTCGGCAGATGCCTCTTCCAGTACCTCCATCTTTGGTTTTGGTTTTGCGTCCAGAACTATTTTTGCAAGTGGTGTAAGATCTTCTAGCGCCTTTATTGCTGCGTCCTGACCAAGTTTTTGTGTCTTCATCAGGCTTTCTATCATCTTGTCTGCAAGGATTGTGTTTCGGAGTATGGTATCCATTATCATCTTTGCATAATGATCTGCCTTTTTGCGATAGTCAGTTACCCATTGTGGGTCACCAAACTTTTCAATTGGGAATATTTGGTAAATGATATCGACTACCTCGCCAGATACGATTTCAACGGTAACTGAAAGGTTTGCTTTTTCGTATCCTTTTGCCTCTGGATCTGGCATATTTTCCTCAACCCAGTTGTACGTTGCAAAGATCCTGTCTGCATAGGTATCCATGACAAATACTTTCTTGAGCCCTTCTACAATGGATTTCATCTCCATTGGATCTTCTAGTTTGATTGGCAAACGGTAAAGGCCTAGTTTGTAGCCGTGTAGTGGGTAAACGCCTCTTTTTGCAGTTGGGGCCTCCATCGTGTAAACTCGATCCTTTAGTAACAGCGACATGATGTATGTGGGTCGAGTTGGCTTAAAAATCTTCTTTTAGTCCGAGTCGTCAGGACATGTCAGTTCGCGAAGCTCTGTGTATTTTTTTTCCATCTTTTCTGCATGCGCTAGAACCTTTTGCAGATCATAACTCATTTTTGGGAAGTACCACCTAATTGGAACCCAGTGCCCTATTCCATCCATATCGTGGATCATTCCCTTGTCTGCAAAAACTTGCAAGTTTTCATCGACTGAACGTTCTCTGACTGTTAGGCCCCGCTTGGTTCTGTCCTCTAGGATCAGATCATCGTTTGTTTCTTTTATGAGGTAAAAGGCACCTTTTTTTAAAACTGGAAGTTCCTGGTTCATTTATTTTTCTACGGGGTTTCCAATCATGTTGCCCCATTCTGTCCAAGATCCGTCATAGTTTCTAACCTGCGGGTAACCAAGCAGGTATTTTAGGACAAACCAAGAATGCGATGAACGCTCGCCAATTCTGCAATAACAGATTATGTCTTTGTCTGGCGTTATTCCTTTTGGGACATAGTTTTGTTGCAGGTCTGCGACAGACTTGAAAGTACCGTCCGCGTCGTTTACTGCAGTGGCCCATGGAATGTTTTGTGCACCTGGTATGTGCCCGCCTCTTTGTGCATGCTCCATCGGGTATTCTGGCGGTGCAGTGATTTCACCGGTAAACTCTTTTGGAGAGCGGACATCTACCATTGCCACTTCTTTTCTGGCCAACGCCCTCCTCACGTCAAAGAGATATGCCCTTAGGCCCTCATCTGGGGGTTGTGCGGCATAGTTTGTTGGGACTATCTGTGGTTCTTCTGTGGTGTACGGTTTTTTTTCTAGTTCCCATTTTTTCCTGCCACCGTTCATTATTTTGACGTTTTTGTGACCATAATACTTGAAGACCCAAAATGCGAATGCCGCAAACCAGTTGTTAAAATCACCATAAAGAACCACTTCGGTGTCTGGTTTGATGCCGTTTCTTGACATGAGTGCCTCAAACTGTAATTTGTCTACAATATCTCTGGTAACTGGATCGTTGATGTCGCGTTTCCACCAGATCAGGCTCGCACCCTTAATGTGTCCCTTTCTGTAACCGTTTTCAGGATCGTAATCCACTTCGACTAGCTTTTGGTTATCGTTTGGAGGATTTTTTGATACCCAGTCGGTGTCTACCAAAACTTCTGGATGTGCGTAACTCATTTCAATTTAGAAAAAATCTATTCATACTTAATTGTTTTCCAAGCACGAATGACTATGTTTTTTAAACAAAGTCGTACAAGGGGAATGGTTGAAGCTAAATCGTGTTGCCATAGTAAGCAAGTTTGGCTCTGAGGAATCAGAGAGTGCTGCAAAAAAGGTCGCAAAAAAGGTTCTCGCCGGCAGGGCCGAGGTGTTTACAATATCTCCCGTATCCGTAGAAGGGGTAAAAAAAGTAGAAACTGTCGAAGACCTCAAAGACAAAAAACTTGACTTGGTAGTTACACTTGGTGGAGACGGCACGACATTACGCACTTGTCGAAGTCTTGTAAACGAAGTGCCTGTTTTGACTATCAATGTTGGCGGAAACAAAGGCATCCTGTCTGAGATTACCTTGGACAAGATAGATTTTGCAATCAAAGAAATAAAATCAGACAAAGTTTGGCTTGACAAGAGAACACGAGTCGTGGCATCGGTGGCAGGCGAGGAATTTGCTCCGGCTTTAAATGAGATCTACATCAACAGGCAAAACATGACAAAGACTGCGGAGTTTGAGATCAAGTTCCAAAATGACATAGTAAAGCACAAGATGGACGGCGTGATGATATCCACTCCGAGTGGTTCGACTGGCCATTCGTTTTCCTTTGGAGGCCCAATACTACACGAAAGCCTTGACATTTTGATCATAACGCCAATAGCTCCTGTATTGCGACAGCTACCGTCAATTGTTGTACCTGACGAAAAAATCCAGGTGATTTGCTCTCACGACACTAACATAGTGATGGACGCCCAAGTTATTAAAACGGCGAATTTTGAAGAGTCCATAATTATCAAAAAGCACGACAAGCGTGCAGTCTTTGTGAGACTCAAAAAACAAGGGCTAAGACAGATGAGCAAGCTTGGCGTCTAAAATTTATGATGCGAGTGCGTTCTATGCGGGAATCCCCTTTGCATCCCCTGAAGAAGGCTGCACCACATCACTTGTTTTTGAGGAGATAAGGCACATCAAGAAAAGTCACGGCGCCATAGATACGCTTCTAGAGACGGGAAGACTGAGAATAATTGACGCGGATTCTGAAAGGATAGATTTGGTAATAGAGCGTGCAAAAAAGACTGGAGATTTTCAAAAGATGTCAAAGGCAGACATATCGGCAGTTGCACTTGCGCTCGAAATTGGAGGACAGTTGATAACCGATGATTTTGCCGTCTCAAATCTAGCAAAAAGCATGAGCCTTAATGTCAGGCCAGTCATGACAAGTGGCATAAGAGATGTGGGAAAATGGAATTATTATTGCCCGGCATGCAAAAAAGAGTTTTCTGGTATTGACACCTGCCCAATTTGTGGAAACAAGCTGAGAAGAAAGCTACTCAAGGGCCAATCTTTTTGAGTACCAGTCAATGAAAGAGCCGTCATAGAGCCGCACCCTATCATATCCTGCAATTTTTAGCTGATAAAAAAGCGAGGACGCTCTATGGCCGTGCATGCAGTAACAAATTATCTCCTTGTCTGTCGGAATTTGTTTTTGGGAAAAAAGTGCACTTAATGATTCCTTTGTATCAAGCAATAAACCGTTTTGCCCCAATCCATCCGTAAACGGCAAGAGAACAGAGCTTGGGATATGGCCTCCGAAATATTCCTGTGGGGTTCTAGCGTCAAGGATTACTGCTTTGCCAATCAGGCTGCTGAGCTCGTCGGATTCTATTCTTATCTTGGTTTGTATCTTTGGCACAAACTGTGCAGGTTGTGGCTTTTTTGGAATCCTAGTTATTTGGTTGCCAAGGCTTTGCCAAGCGTTTATTCCGACATCTAGCATTCTGGTATTTTGGCATCCCAGATACTCTAGCGTCCATGCGACTCGCATTACGGATGGATCCATTGCCTCGCCGCACACCACCACGGTTTTGGTATGGTCAATTCCGGTTTCACCAAGCAGTTGGGCGGCTTTTTTCTCGTCTGGCGCCAAATGCGCACCGTGCGGGCTAATTTGGATTAGCTGATCCACTACAAGAGAGACTGAGTTTGGAATATGGCCGTACATGTAGGAAACCTTTGGCCTAGTGTCAAGTATTACCACGTTAGGATCGTTGAGGTGTTCTTTTAGCCAATCAACAGTTACTAACATTTCATTTCCCTTACGAGTCAAGCGTGCTTTGATCTAATTTTTTCCTTAGCTTGCTTTGTTGTTCAAGCATTTGTCTTATTTTTTTAGCACGCGCCTCGCCGAGCCCATCCACCTTTGATAGTTCTGCAAATGAGGCGTTTAGTGTACGCGCCGGGGTGCCAAATTTTTCAAGCATTCTCGTTGCCAGCTTCTCTCCAACTCCCGGAAGGCTACACAGGACTGAAAGCTGCTGTCTTGCAAGATCATCGGATTTTTTTATTTTCTTAAGGAACGGCCCTTTTGTGATGTCTTTTCTTGAGCACATCGAGACTAGCATCTTTGCCGTATGCGTTGCACTCGGGGTCGGGATTATTGGGATCTTAAAATCAATTGCGATAGATGCGAGAGCGCCATAAAACACCAGTGGGTTTTCTACAATTTGCTCGATTTCGGCCACATTTCCCTCCATCAGGATCACGGGATGCGCAAAATGGTCCTTTAGCCTGCTGCACTGATCAAAAAGCCTACCGTCAAAAATCGACGATATCATATCAGAGATGCTTTTTCTTTCCACTATTGTCTCTGGTGCCACGATGTAATCGCCTATAGGCAGTGTCTTTATCTCCAAATTGACACCAATAGCCCTTAGCAAATCAGGAATGCCGCTTTTTTTTTCCCGTTCGTCTACTACTATTCTAAGATTTTCCATTTTCATCCACTAGAATTTGGGTTTAACGTTAATAATTATTGTTGGGGACTTGGCTTTGAGCTTGGGTTTTGTGAGCCTCGTATCATTTCGTTTATTTTTGCTTCTTGTTCTTTGATGCTTTCTTTGAGTCGTGCTTCCTGTTTTGCCAGAACTGCGGTTCTAGTGTTGGCGTGCTCTTTTTTCTCTTCCAGATCAGCAATGAGGGCGGCCTTGGTGGATTTTATTAGAATAGATCCAGCGTGTTTGTAGACGGCGTCTCCGTCTGCTGCCTTCTTTAGCTCCTCCAGCGCTCGATCAGATTCCATTTGTTCTAGATCCAGTTGTTGTTTTTGCGTCATTACTGACTGGAGACTCTGCTGGGATTGCTGGAGCTTCATTAGCTGTTCTTGCAGCCAAGGCGGGATTTGCTGTCCTTGAGACATGTTGTAAGGCCTGATTGATTTCTTATTATTTTTACCGATTGCGGCCAAAAACGAAATGTTTTGTGTCGATTCAGATAATGTTAGCTGTTTTGACCCAAAACACATCATAAAAACTTAAATTTTCACCCCAAGTGATGTAATTACGTTGTCTGACGAGCCACAAAAACCATCTAAGGTAAAAGAGGGGTTTACAGCGGCCGAGGCAGCAGAGTTAGCGGAGGCGATAGCAAAAAGGGCAAAGGCTGCTGCCGAGGCGGTGGCGGATAAAGAATATGAGGCTGCAAAGGCTGCTGCCGTAGCTGCGGTGCAAGCATCTGAATCATTTACCAATAAACGCAACCAAGAGCGTATATTTAGGCGAGAGATGGGAGAGCCAGAGTTTTTTCACACCAAAGCTGACCTAATCCCAGCAAGACCGGTTCTTTCAGAAGAAGAGCAGGAAGAGATTTCAAGAATGGTCGAGATCCCAAGGGACCAGACTCCAGCATACAATCCTATACACGTACTCAGTCCTGAATTTGGCGGCACGTCCAACTATGAATCTGGAATTAATCAACTTGTAAAGGAGGCCGCACAAAGACTCAACACGCTAAAAACCAGCCCCGACGCAACCGAACTTGAAATAATGCAAGCCGAACAAGATCTCAAGTATTTGGATTCGCTGTATCAGAACTTTTACTTTGGCATGAATGTTTTTCGTACAGCAAAAGGCGGAAGAGACAAAATTAAGGAATGATGATGCGAAATGGATAAAAAAAATTTTAATGTCATCAACGTCAGGGTCACTTTCAGAAACCTCCCAATTCACAGTTTAGAGAGATTCTCTTTCAAAGACGTCGCAGCCGCGTCTGAGGCATTTAAGAAAATTCCCGGCGTTTCGGAATGCGTAATAATTCAGACGGCGAGTAGGGTCGAGGTTCTGCTTGTAAAGAACATTGTGGAAAGGGGAGACGAGGTTCCAGACGCGAGAAGGGAGGAAGGAAAGGGGCTAACCCTAAACAAAATCAAGGAGACTTGGATATCACTCACGAATCTAGAACAGTACGACATCGACCACTTTGATCAGATTCTTGAGGTGTATGAAAACACCGATGTCTATCTTCATCTGTTAAGAGTCGCATCTGGCCTGGAATCAATAGTGATAGGAAATGAAACGGTTCTTGACGATGTAAAGTCAGCAATCTCCAGTGCAAAACTGGCCAAAACATCTGGGACAATACTGAACAAGTTGTTTGAGAGCACCATGCGAATTGCGACTCGCATCAGAGAATCTAGCGGAATTGGAAAAGGGGCCACCTCCATTGGAGAGCTTGCCGTCAAGATTGCAGAAGAGTTTGCTGGGCTGGACGGAAAAAAGCACGTTCTGCTCATAGGCACAGGCGAGACTGCTGCCATGGTCGCAAAATCGCTCAATAAAAAATCCTACGCATTTGACATTACTAGCATGACAATTGAGCGAGCCACTGGTTTTTCTAAAATATTGGGCGGAAAGCCAATAAAGTTCCAAGAGGTCATATCTGGCTTTGACAAGTTTGACATAATTTTTGTTGCAACCACTGCTGATTACTTCATTATCACTCATGACAAGGTGAGAATACTTATGGAAGCAAAAAAGAAAGGCACAATGATATTGGATTTGTCAGACCCCAGAATAATTGATGAGAACTTATCCACACTTCCCGGCGTCAAATTGATGTTCAGAGACCAAATTACCGAGCTTGAGGACAAGGATCTAAAAGCCATAGAGGAGAAAGTTCTCGCGGCAGAAAAAATGATCATAAAGGAGGTTCCGATTATTGATGCCGCAATGAAGCTGCTCGAGCCAGAGCCCATAGTTACCGACGTATTTTCTAGCGTAGACGTGATAAGAAAAAAAGAATTAGAAAAGGCGCTAGAAATGCTAGGAGAGACTGACGAGAAAAAGATCAAAATTATTGAAGATCTTACAAAGGCCGTCGTACAAAGCATCGTTTCCACACCCGGAAACAGTTCAAAAAAATCAGCCGACTAGACAATCAATATTGATCTAGTCAAATTGCTTCCTTCACCGTACGATTGATCGTTCAGGTCTGATCGTCTACATGCAAATGAAACGAGATATATAATACCGATTTTTTCGTAGAGGTAATGGTAAAGCTAGTGTGTAAAGACTATGGTTTTGAGTGCGATTTTGTTGCAGAGGGCACTGATGTTGGAAAGGTGGTCGCAGAATACAGCCAACACTCGACTGACGAGCACGGAATCGAATACTCCAAAGAAGCTTTAATGCAGTTCATAATAAGAAAAGGTTAACCTCCTGCTAAAAAAATAGATGAATATTTGTTAATTTTTCAGTGGATCATCTGGACGTTTGTTATTTGTCCTATGCATAATTTGCTTTTTTGAAAAATTCTGACGGTTAACCGTATGATTCGTATTTTACTTCAAAGCTCCCGTCTTCGCGCGCGTCATGTTGGGTCACAAAGCCTTGCGGCCCAAGAGTGTCCATAACTCCGTCGATTGTACCTTGCCAACCACAGATATAGAACATCGTATTTTCTTTGGTGATCTTTTCTCCAACGAGCTTTTCTAGAGGTGACATGCCGCCGTCGCGCGATTTTAGAAAGCTTTCAATTCTCCCGGTTGGGCCGTTCCATGATCTGTTAAACCATTCTTGTGGGCGGCTAATCGATGCTACGTACCTGAAATTCCACTTGTCACGGCCCCTATCAATGCTTTCAGTTGCCAGGTCAGTAAAGGTGTCTTTGTAGCTTAATTCATCCACATAGCTTGCGCCATGCAGAACGACGACCTCTCTTTTATCGCCTACCGCATTGAGGTGTTTTGCAAAGCTTACAAATGGCGCAATGCCAGTTCCGCCCCCAACGCATACAATTCTTCTTTCGTCTTTTCTGCCATCGTGTAACGTATCGTTAATTGTCAGGGCATTTCCTGTCGGCTTTCCAAGAGTGATTTCATCGCCTTCACTTGCATAAAACAGCTGGGTTGTAACACGTCCAGGTAATGGCTTTCGTACCCATCTGATTACAAACTCGAAATACTTTCTGTTCTCAGGATGCGATGCAATAGAATACGCCCTACGGATAATCTTGTAATTCTCACTTATCACAGGAATGCCGAGGGTGAGAAATTGTCCTGCTTTGTATTCTGGCATGACACCGTCTTTTGGAACCATGCGAAAAACTGCTAGATCTTCTTTGAGCAATTGAACATAGCTAAGAGTGTATTTGCTCTCCGAGACCATATTTGAATAATCCGTTGTCAATGGTTAAAAATCTTATTGGTGGTTAGGTGGTGGTGACATCAAATTGTGTATTTTAGTGATTTTGTAAAAATGGCTTTAGATCCATTTCTTTGTTCTTTCTGAAAAGACGGATTTGTTGTATTCCAGTCAAATAGTCATTTTGTTTTTGTTGATTCTAGGGAGTCATGACTTGCCTGGATCAGCCTCAGGATTGAGTTTATGTTTGCCCGGAGGTGCGGCAGCTCATCAGAGCCAATTGAAATCTGCAATGTGTGTTTTTTCATCGAGATTTTGGTCTTCGTTGGGTTTTCAGGATAAAACTTGTTGTCCGCGCTTAGCGAGTCGAAAATTGCTTTTGCCTTTTCTTTTGCGTTAACCGATATCTCAGCACTATAGGCTGACATCGTATGCAGTTCCAGCAACCTTGTAGCTGCATTTCTTGCATCTCCAGATTCCAACTGCCTCTCTTCCAAATTTTAACGAGCCGCATTCTGGACATTTTCTCTTTGTTTTTAGAATCATGTGAACCTGGGTGAATTTTTTTCTGTGCTTGATGCCATATTTCTGTCTAAGACCTTTTAGTGATCCGCCTTTCTTGAGCATTTAACTTCCACCGACCTTCTTCATTATCTCCCTTATTTTTGCTCCGGTAGCAATCGAAATTTGGCCGCATTTTACTAGTTGTTCCTGCGTAAAGCCGTCGTTTCCGCCCTTTTGGATTGCGCATATGTTACCAGCCGAGTTTGTTGTAATTGTGATTCTGGCATCCATACAGCCCCATTCATCTGCGTTTGGATCTACTATAATTTGGTCGCCTATTCTGCCCATAGTAACTGAAATTGGGAGTGTCGTGATTGGGGGATCGATTACTTGGCCATCTACCTTGGTTGGCACGTCGTCTTTTATTTCCCATTTGGGTATCTTACACGACATGATGCTTGCAACAGACGCGTAAGAACACGCATCAAAGAGATTTCCATCGTAATCAGTTACGCTGTTATCAACAAATATTCCCACCACCGACTTGTTCTTTTGCAAAACGAGCTGGGTCAGATCAATCATGCCGCTTTCGCGAATTCCCCTATCCACTACTCTTGCAAGCTCGATTACGTCTTCGCCAGGAGGGCCTGTTTCCACAGTAGGATCAGCTAGCGGCATTATCTCTGCAGTGCAGATGAAAATTCCCCTATCACCAAGATCTGGAAATGGCTTGTCTGGCTGCACTTTTACCCCACAAACTACCTCTGTATCACCTAGTCTTACCCGTGCAGATCCCTCTGCCTTTGGGATGACTCCGGTGTCGATGGCAAGTGTCCTTGGCTCGTCTAGAGCGCGGCCGTCGATTCGCTGTCCTTCTTTTAGTAGTGCGACGATTTTTTTCTTTTTTAAATCATCAATTATTGCGCTAGTAGTCATTGTGTGCCATCCCCGAAAAACTTGTCCCGTAGTGCGTTTTTTTGAACCTCATAGACTAGCTTGCAACCGTTGACTGCGGTGTTAACGCATTTTTCATATTCTTGCGGCGTCAATACTCCATCTAGCTGTATTAGTGTGATTTTGCCCAAGTTTGGCATCAGCGCCACGGGCATGTCTGCTTGTCCTTCTTGATCTTCTTCATTGTTTATGTCAAGCACTATTGTGTCTGCCACCTTTCCTGCTGCACATGCAGATACCATGTCTCTCATCGGGATTCCCGCGTCTGCCAAGGCTACTGCTGCCGCATCTAGAGCCGCGCATCTAGAGCCACCGTCTGCTTGAAGTATCTCGATGAAGACATCAACTACAGTTCTTGGAAAGTTTTCAAGCATTACTGCCGGCTCAAGCGCCTCTTTGATCACTTTGGAGATCTCGATTTCCCTTCTTGACGGGGCCGGATTTTTTCTTTCACTGACTGAGTATGGCTGCATGTGATATCTGCAACGCAGAATTCCCTTGTCTGTGTTTGCTAGGTGTTTTGGATGAACGTCGCGCGGTCCGAATACGCCGGCGAGTATTTTGTTTTCGCCAAACTCAATGTATGCAGAGCCGTTTGCGTTTTTGAGTACTCCGGCCTTTATCATTATTCTGCGCGGCTGGTCAATCGTTCTTCCATCGCAACGGATCCCTTTATCATCTAGTAATACGATATCTGTCTTTTTTACACCCATGATTATTCACTGTTTGATCCTAACATTTCTTGAATTCTTTCCGTCAAATTTGGAACATGTGCTTGTTCTTCGACTGTTTTGATGGCGTCCAGAGCCTTTAATAATCCATCTGGATCCTCGGACGACACTACGACATATCCATTCTGTCCAATTGTAATTATTGCCTTTGTTGCACTCTCGATGGTTTGAATCATCGAGCCACGTTTGCCAATCAGTCGTGGGACCTTTGATGGTGATATCTTGATGAGTTCGCCTTCCTCGATTTTCCCCAAGTCCCTATCAGAAATTGTTATCAGTGGATCCCTTGATCTGTCAGAGTTTGCAATTCTTGCAGCGACTAGGTCGCCAGTCTTTAGCCGTGAGGTCAACTGGTCCACTTTTGGATCAAAGTCTCGTCCAAAAACGTCGGATGCCGGCAAGATTCCCGCATAACACGAGTTTATGTCAAGCTCCCACGAAAGCGAGGTGTGTGATTTTACTATACCAATTACAAAGTCGTCAATTCTAGGCAGATATCTTCCGGTAAGCGGAATCACTCTGACGCCACTATCAAAAACTTCAGAAATGCCAACGGTGGTTGCAATAATTTTATCTCCAAAAAGGTGAACGTTTTCTTCGGCTCGGTATGGGCCTGTCGTGATCACGTCTCCAGGTATTACGTATTTTCTTTGTACGTCATCCATTACCTGACCATCTCCACAGTTGCAGTTCCTTTTGTTATTGACCCAAGTCTGTCTATCACGTTTGCCCTTGCTCCCGCAGGTATTTCTAGTATTGCTTTAAGTGAACCATTATTTTGCCATTCTTCTTTTTTCAGAGTCCCAGTTGATTTTAGAACTGCATACGATTGGGCCGCGTATTGCGCCGGAACTGTAATTTCTAGCAACATGTTTTCTGATTTTAGCGGAATAATTGTGCGGAGTTTTTCTACAACATCTTTTGATTGCTCCTCCGTGTTTCGAAATGGATCAATTGAAATGCGGGCCTGTTCTAGTGCCTGCTCGATTCGCATCGGCGGGTGCGGCAGGTGTGATCTCGGATCGACAAATGTCTTTGCGATGTAATCGATTATCTGCTTTCTTTTTTCCGAGACCATTTTTCGTCGCTGGTCAGTCGTGAGGTTCAGATCACCTTTTTTCAGAATGATCTCGATTATTGCCGTTGGATCCTGTGTGTTAAAGGCCTTGAGTAGTTTTTCAGTGGATGCCCTAGTCCCTTTTCCGGAATCAGTGTATACTTCATCAGAGACCAAGACGGTCGAAACATCCTTTCTCTTGCCAAGCTTGTATTCCAAGGCAGGATCTGGCTTTACTAGAATCTCGAATTTTTCCCCAGCCACAGAATGTCTGATTACCGTGACGTCGGTCATAGGAAACGTAGGTAAATCTTGGTATTTATCTCATGTCAAAGTCCACGCTAGATTTTTATGGGGACTTGGAAAATTTTTCTCAAGTTGCCTTCTATTGAAATCGTTTCACAGGACAAACAGCGCATAACAGTAAAGCTAAAGAGCGTTCCGCTCCAATACGCCAACGCGCTTAGAAGAATATGCCTCAATGGCGTTCCTGTATTTGCAATTGATACAGTAGATATCATTGAAAACTCGTCGGTAATGTCAGACGAGGGAATAGCCCACAGATTAGGCCTAATACCGATCAAGACAGATCTCAAGAGGTTTGCCGAACCGTCCAAATGCTCGTGCAAAAGCACGACTGGTTGCTCAAACTGTCGCGTCATGTTGGTAATAGACTCTGGAGACACCGACTCAACTAGAACCATAACATCTGCTGAGCTGATCTCCGAAGACGAGTCAATCAAATCAATTTCTGACAAGATTCCCATAGTCCAGCTTGCACCAGGACAAAGGCTAAAGCTCGAAGCATATGCAAGACTTGGCCGAGGATCAACTCATGCAAAATGGAACTCTGCTAACATATCGGTTCTTACCCACACTGACAAGCACGACGAATACGTCCTGACCGTGGAATCGACTGGCGCGTTGACACCAGAGCAGATAATCAGATCTGGAGTAGACGAGCTTTCCCAGAGACTTGAAGAACTCAAGGGCGTAATTGCCGAACTAAAAGCGTAATAACATTTTATATTGGGTCGCAAAAGGGCATTAAATATGACCAATCAGCTGGTTCTAACAATGGTAAAAGAGCTCAAGACAGCTTCTGCCAAGAACAAGGCTCCAATATGGCAAAAACTTGCAATGATGGCCCAAAAACCGGGCATTGCGCAGAGAATAGTCAATGTCAAAAAGATAAACGATGTCACAAAGGACAATGACGTCATTGTTGTTCCAGGCAAGGTTTTAGGTACTGGAAACATTTCACACAAGATCACAATTTGCTCATTTTCCATTTCGACCTCGGCTGCACAAAAAGTGCTAGCTGCTGGCGGCAAGATAATCAACTATTCCGAAATGATATCAAAGTTCCCAACAGGAAAAGGCGTGAGAATAATTGGATAAGCGACATATCATAGTGGACGGAACAAACCAGCTTGCAGGAAGACTTGGCTCAAATGTGGCAAAGCTTCTCCTGCAGGGAAACCACGTGACAATCGTGAATTGTGAAAAAATAATGATTAGCGGGAGCAGAAAAAACATTGTGAAAAACTACAAGACATTTCTTGAAATCGCAAGTATTCTGCACCCAGAACACGGCCCTTACCACCCAAGAAGACCTGACACCATGATTGCAAAAACCATACGCGGTATGCTACCTAGGAAAAAGCCGTCTGGCTGGGCAGCATACAAGCGCCTCCGCACATATATCGGAGTTCCAAGTGGCTTGGGCTCATCAGAAAAGACAGTGTTTGAGACTGCAAAGATCACTAGATCCTCTGCAAACTATACCACGGTTGCAGAGCTGGCAAAAGAGGTCGGATGGAATTGATCCCAAAAACGGAAATTTATTTTGCAACGCGCAAGACGTCAAAGGCACACGTATACATCACCAAGGGCTCAGGCCGGGTAAGAATCAACAACACACCAGCAGAGATGATCCAGCAGGAAACTGCACGTGAGGTAATTCTTAGCCCACTAGAAGTTGCAGGCGAGCTAAGACACAAAATAGACATTTCAGTGCGAGTTAAGGGAGGCGGATTCATGGGCCAAGCATACGCTGCGGCGACTGCAATCTCACGCGCGATGACTGGATGGACCAAGACGAAAAAAGAGCCAAAGGACCATCCGTTTACAAAGCAGATAAGAAACGACTTAAGAAAGAGAATCAACGATTTTGACAAACACCTTCTTTCCGGCGATGCAAGGCAAAAAGAGCCAAAGAAATTCGGTGGCCCTGGCGCAAGAAGAAGAAAGCAAAAGTCATACAGGTAGATTGAAAGCGGTAATTTTAGCTGGTGGAAGGGGTACTCGCGCAAGGCCATTTACGGAATATTTCCCAAAGGCGATGATGCCAATAGACGAAAAACCCATGATAAGCCACATCGTAAGACACCTTTCCTCGTTCAAGATGATATCTGAAATAATCATAGTTGCAGACCTCAAGGGTCTCGGAGGGCAGATAAGTCATTATTTCTCAAACTCCCCCAAGATTCGCTTTGTCCAAGATTCTTCAAGCGGAACTGCCGGAGACCTGCTACACCTAGGCAAGATGAAAGACGAGCCGTTTGTTCTCTGGTTTGCAGACAATCTTTGCGCAGTGGATTTGGGAAAAATGTACAAGCACTATTCCAAGAAGAACAGCATCGCGTGTATAGCTACTAGGCAATACAGGAAGGAGGAGACAGGTTTTGCAAAGGTAAAAAACGGAAGCGTTTTGCAGTTTATGGAAAAGCCGCTGGTAAAAATGCAGGATTGCGAGTGTACTGGAATTTACATCCTCAGCAAAAAAATACTAGACACTATTAAAAAATCAGGTAAGAAAAACCTGAATCTTTCCTATGACATACTGCAAGACCTCTCAAAAAAGAACCTAGTGAGCTCTTTTGATCTTGGAAAGACCCCGTGGGTCGATGTCGAGTCGCCCACAACCCTTGAGCGAAAAAAAAGCGACATAAAAAAGATAATCAGCCAGATGGGTTAGTGGGTTTTTTCGTAGTTTGAGATTTTGTCTTCATATTGCAGAGTAACTGCGATGTCATCTAGGCCATCCAACAGCGTCTTTTTGCGGCTCGGATCGATTTGAAATTTGATCGATTTACCGTCGAACTCTATGAGCTGGAATTGCAGATCAACTTTGATGATCGAGTTTGTTTTTATTATTTCTGAGACCAAGTCCTTTGGTAGAAAAACTGGTAGTATTCCGTTTTTGAAGCAGTTATTGTAAAAAATGTCTGCGAATGACGGCGCGATTATCACATCAAAGCCATAGTCCTTTAGCGCCCATGCGGCATGCTCCCTACTGGAACCACAGCCAAAGTTCTCACCTGTCACTAGGATACGCGAACCAGAGTATTTTGGATCATTGAGTACGAATTCTTTTTTTCTGCCGTCCGGCTCAAACTTCCAGTCATAGAACAAAAACTCGCCAAAGCCGGTTCTTTGCACCAGCTTCAGGAACTGTTTTGGCACCATCTGGTCAGTGTCTATGTTCGGCCTATCAAGCGGCGTACCGATGCTAGATACTGGACTGAACTTTTCCATCAGACCCATTCCCGAACATCTACGAAATGCCCAGCGATTGCCGCAGCCGCTGCCATTATTGGGCTTACCAGGTGCGTTCTGCCGCCAGAGCCCTGCCTTCCCTCAAAGTTCCTGTTAGAAGTGCTTGCGCATCTCTCGCCTCTTGACAAGATGTCAGGATTCATGCCAAGGCACATGCTGCATCCGGATTCGCGCCACTCAAAATTTGCATCCTGAAATATTTTGTCTAGTCCTAGCTCTTCGGCTTGTTTTTTGACTTGTTGTGATCCAGGCACCACCATTGCCCTAACACTTGCAGACACCCTTCTTCCCCTGATGACACTTGACGCCTCAACTAGATCTTGCAGACGGGCATTAGTGCAAGAGCCAATAAAGACCCTGTCCAGTTTGATGTCAGTAATTGGCATTCCGGCCCTTAGATCCATGTATTCAAGTGCCTTTTTTGCCGCGCTTTCCTGGCCTACATCACCTCCTGCGAACTCTTTGGGACTTGGGATGACATCGGTTACGTCGGCAGTCATTGCTGGATTCGTACCCCAGCTTACCTGCGGTATGATGTCTGATGCGTTTATCGTAAATGATTTGTCGAATTTTGCGTCGCTATCGGTGTTCAGATTCTCCTTCCAGTTTTGAACCAAATCATCATAGTTTTTCGGGGTGTATTTTCTCCCTTTGACATAGTCGAATGTTTTTTGGTCGGGTGCGACTAGGCCTGCACGTGCCCCTGCCTCAATTGACATGTTGCAGATTGTCATGCGTTCATCCATTGAAAGATCAGTTATCGCCTGCCCCCTATACTCAATTACGGTTCCGTTTCCCCCACCAGTACCGATTTTTTTTATTATAGAAAGTATGATGTCCTTGGCAGTGATCGCGTGTGTGTGTTTTCTTTTTCCGTCGACTCTAACCTCAAATGTTTTTGGCTTGTCCAATACCAAACACTGGGTAGCAAGAACATGTTCCACGTCGCTTGTGCCAATTCCGAGCGCGAATGCCCCAAAAGCCCCGTGTGTTGAGGTATGGGAATCACCGCAAGCCATGGTTAGTCCAGGCATTGTTATGCCAAGCTCTGGGCCTATCACATGTACTATTCCTTGGTATGGGCTATCAAGACCAAACAATGGGATTCCGAATTCCTTGCAGTTGTTTTCAAGCGCTCTGATTTGTGTTGCTGAAATCTGGTCGATTATCGGAAGGGAGCGGTTGTTTGTAGGCACATTGTGATCCATGGTGGCAAACGTAAGGTCAGGCCTCCGCACCTTTCTTTTGTTTATCCTAAGGCCATCAAATGCCTGCGGCGAGGTCACCTCATGCACCATATGTCGGTCAATGTAAATTAGTGTCCTTCCGTCGATTTCCTCGACCTTGTGGTTTTCCCAGATTTTTTCAAAGAGAGTTTTTCCCATTTACTATTAGTCTAGACATTATTCGATATAAAATTGTAAAATCAGTCTGGCTTGTACTTGAAGAGGCCGCCGGCCGCGATTATCTTTGATACTATCTCAGAGAACGGCTTCATGGAATAGATTTCGTTTTTTGTAACGTTTCTTATCTCGTTTTTTTCCGTGTTTATCTCCAGCTCGTCGCCATCGGAGATTTTCTTGTATGTTTCTTCTTCTATCTCAATTGGCAACAGAAACGCCCCGTCAACGGAGTTTCTGTAGAATATTCTTGCAAACGACAGCGCAAGCACCCCACTTATTCCGCAGTGAGAGAGTGCGATTGGTGCGTGCTCCCTTGACGAACCGCAGCCAAAGTTTTTTCCCGCCACTATAAAGTCGCCTTTTTTTACTCGGCTGTGGAAATCTGGATCAATTCCCTCCATAGCATGCTTTGCGATTTCGTCATAGTTGTGCAGTTTCAGGTATGTACCTGGTAAAATTACGTCGGTGTCAATGTTATCCCTCTCGTATTTGATTACTTTGCCTACCATCATAGATCCCTTGGGTCTGTTATCTTTCCAGTTACTGCCGATGCTGCCGCTACAAGTGGTGATGCGAGATACGTCTGTGATTCCACATGCCCCATTCTTCCCGGAAAGTTCCTGTTTGTGGTGCTGATGCAGACCTCGTCTTTTGCCAACACTCCCATGTGGGCACCGCAGCATGCACCGCATGTTGGCGGCCCTACTGTCGCGCCAGCATCGAGAAATATCTTGATGAGTCCGCTTTCCATCGCTCTTTTGTATATCGATATTGATGCGGGCAAAACCTCGGTTCTGATCTTCACCTTTCTTCCCATCAACACTCCTGCAGCTGCTTCTAGGTCCTCGTACTTTGCTCCAGTGCACGATCCGATGTATGACTTGTCCAATGGCACACCAGATACCTCCCTTACTGTCGCAATGTTTTCTGGGGAATATGGTTTAGCCACTATTGGTTCCAGCTCCGATGCCTCGTATTCGTAGACTTTTGCATACTGCGAGTCCTTGTCGCCATGTACTGCTGAATAGTTTACTGCCCCACGCTGGGCTAGATAGTCAAACGTCTTTTCGTCAGGTTCTATTATTCCATTTTTTGCACCTGCTTCCGTTGTCATGTTGCATAATGTGAGTCTTGATTCGACTGACATTGCAGATACTCCGCTGCCACCAAATTCCATTGCGGCATATGCTGCCCCGTCGTTTCCAATGTCACCAATTATCTTTAGGATGACGTCCTTTGCCATGACTCCCTGCGGCAGTTTTCCATTAATCTTAAAGTACAGAGTTTCAGGTACCTTGAACCAAATCTTCCCGTTGAGAAGAACGTACGCAATGTCAGTATGTCCTAGGCCACATGCAAACGCACCAAGTGCACCAGTCGTGTTTGTATGAGAATCACCTCCGACATAGACCTCACCGGGTAGTACTAGTGCTTCCTCATGTGATAATGTGTGACATATCCCGTATTGGCCCATCCCGTACTTGAAGTGTTTTTCAATTCCGTACTCTTTGGTGAATTTTGATAGATTGACGATATTTTCTGCCGAGATTTTTTCCGCGGACGGTACAAAATGATCCTCTGCCACCCAAACCTTTGATGCATCCCATAGCTTGTCCACGCTTATGCCCTCTTTTTTGAGCTTTTCAAACACCTTGATCACACCAGGCCCAGACACATCATGGATCATCGCTTTGTCCACGTTTGCAAATATGATATCGTCTGGCGCTACGTTCGATTTTCCCGATGCCCGTGCAAGAATCTTTTCTGTAATGTTCACAAAAAACCAATCTCCCAGTTTAGATTAATATCTTTGCTGGCAAGAGATAAAGATGCGAAAAGCGTACAATGCGTAATGTCGCTTAGTGTGATTCCGATTAAAGTCGAGAAAAAAAATCCTGGCTTTGATCTTTATTCCAGTCTGATTTCCTCCCTAAATGGATTGGTTTTGCAAGACGGCGACGTAATCGTGATATCAAGCAAGTATGCCGCAAGCTCTGAGAACCGTTTGGTTGAGCTGCGAGGTGTCAGGCCGTCACCTGACGCATCTGGACTCTCAGAGAGCCATCAACTCGACCCTAAATTCGCAGAAATAATACTGCGAGAGTCAGACAAGGTTTTCGGCGGAGTGACGGGATTTGTGCTCACGTCTGCAGACGGTGTTCTTGCCCCAAATGCAGGAATCGACAAGTCAAACGTCAAAAAGGGAACCGTAATCCTGTACCCGGATGAGCCGTATCATACTGCAGAACAGATAAAACGCAAGATATTTTTGGATTTTGGAATCCATGTTGGGATAATTCTTGCAGACAGCAGACTGATGCCGGCAAGGGCGGGTACGACCGGGGTTGCCATTTCATGCGCAGGCCTAGAACCCATCCATGACATACGCGGCCAAAAGGATCTTGACGGCAATCCGCTCAGAGTAACCCTAAAGGCCACTGCAGACAACCTGGCATCAATTGCAAACCACCAGATGGGTGAAGGCGCCGAGTCCACACCGATTGCAGTTGTAAGAAACTCCGGCGCCAGACTCACCATGCGTAAAATAAGACAAGATGAGATGGCAATACCATCAGACCAGTGTGTCTACATCCGCGGCTTTACCAAGTAGTGTTTTCCCACACTTCCCTTACTTTAAATAAAACAAACAGAAACTGCAGCTATCATGATGCAAGAATACTACACTAAATACCCAAAGACCATTTCCTTTGACGGTCAAAGAAAGCACCCAGTCCACATTGACACCAAAGGGGTCGAGCAGCTGTCAGTAATTGTAAAAAATAGTGTAGAAGAGATCTTGAGCATCCTAAAAAAAGAAGGATTCACCATGGTCAAGTTTGAGCACAAGCAAGACTCCCAAATAGGACACGGCTTTTCGCTAAAGCTGAAAAAACCATGGGAGATGCATCTGAGATTGTTTGACGTGAAAAAAGGCCTAGTCATGATACAGGCCGAAGTTGAGGTGTCACGTGATTACCTGCAGCACTTGTTCTGCCAGAGAACTCCAGTTATATACGAAGTCGAGTCGATGTTAAAAAAGCACCAGATCGAGTATCAGGTCTGGAGCGACAAAGTGAAAAATTATGTGCACACAGTATTTGACAACTACAAGATAAAGCTGACAACACCCAGCATCCCAGTTTTTGCGTGGAAACCCATGCTCTTTTTCATAGGCACCGTCGGGATATTCTATTTATGGAAATACCTGAACACTATTTAGACAGATTTTGAAGCTTTAATTAGAAATTTTCATCCATACCAGTATTGAGCGATGGGTTTCTTACCGCGTCTGTTGAATACTTTGGAGTATCCCCCTGGGAAATTGAGATAGTTCACGAGTTATTCTCCGACAGGTTCCGAGTGGAACAGACACAGCTTGAGGAATCAGATCCAGATTTTGTCAGCGTCCTGAGCTTATCCATCCCACTGGAGTTTAGTGAGGAGTTTTTCAAATGGTTTGAGTATAAGAGATGGGACAAGGTCAAGTTCCTACTCAAGGAAATGAAGAGGCGTCGCGGGGACGACAAGGCCCTCAAAGTTGACATTGATTTTATCGGCGTGCCAAAGATTGGGTTTACCCTTGACGTGCCAGAGAGGAGCTGGTTTGACAATGCACTTGAGAAGATGGACTTTGTAATCGAGCTTTTACCGTTTCACCTGAATTTCGAGAATGCCCCGCATGGCATATCCAAAATCCTCTACAAATTCGATGTTGAGACTAGAAAGTGGAAAATGCATACATTATACACAAAAGACAAGAGGTTTGTGCTGGTAAACAATTCCTGGAAACCAGTCACTTGATGTCTTTTTCGAGAGGCTCCACGAGTTTGTGGAGCTCCTTGTATTTTGCGTCAAGAAACTCGAGCGACTCCTCGAGCTTTTTTGACTTGCCGTACTTGAATCGAACCAGCTCGCGATGATGCCAGAAATTTTTCCCGTCACTTAGTGAAAGTGCGGTAAAGTAGTCAGGCCCCTTGATGGAGTCAGGAACTTTGATGTTGTAAGGAAATAGAAATTCTGCGATGAACCACTCGTCGCCATCTGGATAGTCTGCACCCGTGTCCACGTCAAAAAAAATGTGCAGGAGGCTTGACTGCATGAGTCCGTCGTCTTGAATGGCAGGGTGTTTGATGTTTGACTTGGAAAAATCGAGGTTAAGCAGGTAGGGCTCGAAATATCCCTTGATTATCGCTTTGCGAAATATTTTGTTTGCCTCAGGCAGGTTCAATAGAATGACCTTCCGTTTTTCTTTCTAATATCCGTTTTACACGCACCTCTTTTCTAGACAGATAGGGAATCTAAAATCTTTGATAAATCAGTTATTGCCTTGCCTTTCTCGGATATGACCTGTCCTGCGGGGTGGTTTTCCAGATAGTTTGGTATCTTGTCCTGTATTCTTCTGTCGTATGGGCTTATGATCTCGTTTTTGTAGAATACTCCCACTGGGATCTTTGTGTCCCACTCCAGCGATTTTATGAGGGCTTGGGTCATCTTTTCGTTTAGTTCGGCCTCTTCGTCATAGTGGACTACCGGGTCGTAGTTGGCATCTTCAAGCTTGTATATTCTCGGCTTTGGCTGCCTTGTTACCTCGTCCATTTGGTCCATTCCTGCATACCAGTCACGCGTGTTGATGTCGTTGTATGTTGGGCACGGCTGTAGGACGTCCACAAACGAGAGCCCCTTGTGTTTTATTGCTGCAATTATTATGTCCTTTAGGTGTCTCACGTCGTATGCGTATGCCCTTGCGACGAAAGTAAAGCCGCTAGCTATTGCAAGTCCGATTGGGTTTACGCTATAGTTTGTGTTTGGCGATGGAAGCGATTTTGTTTTTTCTCCGAGTCTTAGCGTTGGCGAGGCCTGCCCCTTTGTTAGGCCGTAGACACCGTTGTTAAAGATGAGATAAGTGAGGTCTAGGTTTCTTCTACCTGCTGCCACAAAATGTCCGGCACCTATCCCCAGGCCGTCGCCGTCCCCTCCCACTGCAATGATTGTCATGTCCGGATTTGCAAGCTTGGCTCCCTGCGCAAAGGTCAGCACTCTCCCGTGTAGGGTGTGGACTCCGTACACATTGATGAAGTGAGATGTCTTGCCAGAGCAGCCGATTCCGGAAAATATTGCCGACTTGTGTTGAGGGATTTGCATTTCGGACATTGCCATTTGCAGTGCGTTGACAATTCCGAAATCGCCGCAATTATGCAAAATCGCATTCTCGCTTACGTATGAGCTGACATCATCTACTTCCAAGTTGTATACCGGACCGGCGTAATCAAAGCTCTCAATTTTTTTCACTGGGATTAGGACGTAATCGGGAGTAACAATCGAGGATGGTGGTTTTCCAACGTGACTTTTTTGTGTCATTTTTTCATCCAGTATTTTGCACAATATAGCAAAATCACGGTCGCTTACAACTTGGATTGAGTATGATTCCTTGTGGATCCCACATGCTTTACCAACGGAGATTATCGGCACTACGCCTTGCCTCAGCAACAGAGTCTTTAGCTGTTCAGATAGAGTCTTGGATGTAGTTTTGAGGTTGCCGCGTATCTGTTCCGTGCTTAACCAGCCGTCACCACGCCACAATCCCTTGATCAGTTCTTTTTGCTTTTCTGCTGGCAAGAGCATTGCAAAATGTGGTATTTTCTTATTTGGGGCCCTATGACCAAACCAATCCAAGAATATTCGTCCAAGTGGCTCTGAAAAAAACGAGATCGTGGTCGCGTTTCCTCTTGTGCACTCGGTTCCTACCAAGCCAAACGTTTCAAACATGATGTTCTCAACATCGTTTATGAATTCGACTTCTTTGGAATTGAAAGTGAAACTGATTTCCCTGTCATACACACATCCTTCTGCTATGTAATATCCCATCAGTCTGAGCATCTTGTCGTTTAGTGGGATCTTTTTTGGTAATGGTTTGCTTACTGTGTCTTTTTTCCTTAATTGATAATCAACTTCGATGTAATCTCTATCGACTTGTTCTTTTTGAATCGGATAAACAACATAGTCCTTTGCTTTAATCTGGTCTGCCCGCGTCCATATAGCATCAAATTTTTTGTTGTGTAGTTTTGGATGTTCACGTCTTACTATCAAAACTGGATGCTCATCAGTAAGATATGTTGTTCCAAAGCATTTTGTGACAAGTTTGTACAATTTGCCTCTATGAATGTGCGTTATGATTTCGTGCACTTTGTGGTATAGCCCATCGCTTCCAAGAACTCGCTCACCCTCACTCACTTCTTGTATTTGTTTTACTGAAGGATTACAATGGATCAGGGTATTAGGTAAAACACATCCTGGGCACCAATCGTTGTGTACATCTGTTTTGTAGTCGCTAAGCCCCATGTGTCAACACCATTCTTTTCTGCGCCTTTTTTTCTACTATCTTTTTTAGCGATTCGCATATCTCAGTTGAGGTCATCGCCCTTCCAGTATACTTCAAAATGTAATGGTCTGGTCCGCGCTCCAAGTTTTGTCTTAGGAGCTGTCCAAGCTGTCCTGTCTGGTTTGCCTCTACATCGATCAAAGTTTTTGCGTCCTTTAGCAAGGATTTGACATAGTCTGCTGGAAACGGATGCAGCAGCTTTATCTGGACAAAGCCGATTTTGATGTTTTCCTGCCTTAGCATCTCAAGGGCATCAAGTATCGGGCCCTTTGGTGAGCCCCAGCTTACCACGCATACATCTGCCATTCCAAACGAGGTTGCTTGTTCCTCTTGAGGGATGGTCTTTAGCGCATAGTCAAGCTTTGAGTTGCGCTTGTCCATCATTTTGACTCGCATCTCAGGATCTTCTGTTATGTGGCCGTGTTCGTCGCTTTCATCCCCCGTGTTCCAGAATATTCCATTTTCAAGGCCCAGCCTTGATCTTGGTGAGATGCTGTCATCAGTTAGCTCAAATCTCTTATATGGCCCGTCGATTTTTTCAAGGAGCTTTCCACGATTTATTGTGATTTTGTTTGGATCAAATCTATCACATGTAATTACAGAGCTTGCAAGAAACTTGTCCATCAGGTGTATGACTGGCAGCTGGTAAATTTCCGCATAGTTAAAGCACCTTGCAGTATCATAGAAGCTTTCCTCGACATCTCCAGATGCATAGACAATTTTTGGAAACTCGCCGTGTCCCGCGTGAATTGCAAATAACAGATCGTCTTGTCCGTGCCTTGTCGGCAGTCCTGTAGATGGGCCGCTTCTTTGATAGTTGGTAACTACGATCGGAACCTCGTTCATTCCTGCCCAGCCAAGCGCCTCTGCCATGAGTGAAAAGCCCGGACCTGACGTGCACGTAGCAGATCTTGTGCCAGTGAGTGCGCCGCCAATTGTCATTCCTATCGCAGAGATTTCATCTTCTGTCTGCACCACGAGTGTGGAGCCAGGCCTGTTGTTTTGTATGTCAAATGTTTCGTTTGATTCCAGAAACACACTTTCGTCAGATGCAGGAGTGATTGGATAGTATGGTTGGAATCTGCATCCACAGGCCATTTTGCCCAATGCCGTTCCGTAATATCCCTGAATCATAATCGTGTCGGGTTTTTTGGCAGTTTCGCTTAACGAGTGTCCAAAGTCGCCAAATTTTGCAGACGCATAATTGTATGCATATGTCGCTGCCTTTTTGTTAAGGTCTGCAATTGCCTGTTTTTTTGCAAATATGATACCGACTGATTCTAGCATCGTTTTTGTCGGTATCCTGAGAACGCCAAACGAAAACGAAACCCCGAGAACGTTGTACATTCGAATCATCCCCCTTAGGCGAGGGTTGTTTGTCTCGTCTGCCATTTTTGAGAGTATTTCCCTGAACGAAATTGGGCATAGCTTTACTCCGTTTTCTTGCGCCAGCTCCAGCACGCCCTCGACTGTGGGTTTTTTGTTCTTTGATGCAAGATGCGGTAAAAGTCTCGCTTTGAACGGGGCATCTAGGGTATGCACTTCGTCTATTTTGGTTGCGGCAATATCGGAGTCATAGATTATTGCTCCGCCTTTTACCACCTCGGAATAATGCCGAAATATCGTTTCTGCGTCAAATGAAACCATGACTGTCACGTCGTTTAGGTTTGAGCGGACGGTTTTGTCAGAAACCCTTACTACGAAATAGCTGTGTTCGCCTTTGATGTTGGAATAAAACTCTCTTTTACCAAAAATGTTGTAACCAAGGGCCGCGCAAGCACGGGAAAAGATGTTTGCGCCAGAGTCAACCCCACTTCCCTGCGGGCCTCCAATAAGCCAGCTAATGTCAGTAGTCACGAATTCTTTACAAGTTGTTGATTATTAAAATGTGCTAACCGCCTGTTGCGGCCTCGAATAGTGCGCACTCGCACTTGTCACGCTCACCACAATAAGGACAGACACAGACGCATTTTTCAATTGCGTTTCCACACTCCACACACAATGCAAACTCTTCGTCGTCCTTTTTCTTCTTCACCAAAGTTAGCATGATACGGACAACAAATGTTATAAAGATTTGAACTAATTGTCGCATAAAGTGATCAAACCGAGAATTCTGCTTACTCGAAAACTGCATGATTTTGCGCTAGCTGAGCTGAAAAAAAGATACGATGTTTTTGTCCACTCCGGAAAAATCCCCATGCCAAAAGACGAGCTGATGCGCAGAATAAAAAACGCGGACGGCCTTGTCTGCTTTCCTTATGACATAATTGACAGTGAGGTAATCAAGAACGCCAAAAGCCTCAAAGTGATAAGCACATACAGCGTTGGCTATGACCACATCGATGTCAGGTCGGCAAAACAGTGCGGAATCAAAATAGGATACACTCCAGAGGTTCTTACAAACGCGACTGCTGACCTGACAATTGCACTGATACTTGATCTGATGCGCAAAGTCACGCACGGGGACAGGCTCATCCGGGCAGGAAGATGGAGTGTGATTTTTGGCGCGTACGATTATGTCGGAGCTGACCTTGAGGGAAAAACACTCGGGATTTTTGGCATGGGAAGGATAGGCCGAGCAGTTGCAAAAAGGGCATGCCCGTTTGAAATGAAGATAATCTACAACAGCAGAAACAGACTGCCTTTGGGCTTGGAGAAAAAACTTCATGCAAAACACGTAAGCTTTGATGGCTTGATCAGAGATAGTGATATTCTCTCAATTCATGCCCCCCACGGAAAGGAAACTGACAAGCTGATAAATCTCGGAATTTTCAGAAAGATGAAGAGGACTGCGTTTTTGATCAACACCGCGCGGGGCAAGATAGTCAATGAAAAAGATCTTGTAACTGCGCTAAAGAAAAATCTCATTGCTGGTGCTGGACTCGACGTGTTTGAAAAAGAGCCGATAGGAAAGCTACACCCACTTACAAGAATGGAAAATGTTGTTTTGGCGCCGCACATCGGAAGCTCGACTGCCGAAACAAGAAGAGAAATGGCCGAAATCACCGTGCAGAACCTGATATTTGGCCTTGAGAAAAAGAAGATGGTTTATTCCGTTTAGAGCTGGATAAGGTCGTCTGGGTTTCCCTTGATGCAGTCCGTGCCGACTGCCTTTAACTGCTCAAAGTTGATTTTCCCGTTTGGGATTTTTCCCTCCTTTTGCAGCAGCCGCAGCCTTCCAGAGAGGGCGTTTTTGTGGTATTCGCATGTGACTCCAATCATGTATTCGTCAGTATCAGTAACCACAGAAATTACAAATTCCGGAGGGTTTACGCACGGCCTGCCTTTTTGTTTTACAGAGCATCTATCTGGTAGCAACAGTCTTTTTCACCCTGGCAAAACAATATTAATTTTGGTTGTCGTTAGCCCACTTGCTCGATGATTTTGTGAAAATCCCACATCGCTGCTGTCTTTTTTGGATCGCTCAGAACTCCAGCATCCCGGAGTTTTTGTACGATAATAGCAGAATATGCCGGCGCACCTGTCGCTCCTGGCGAGTTGTAGTTGATCACATGTATGGAGTCTTGCGCCCACAGTTCCAGAATTTCAGAGAGAAACTCGCCCTCTTTTGTAATGACTGGGCTACGTATTCCGGCTGTTCCCCGCTTTGTAAAATTTGATGGCCTGATACCCGGAATGAACTGCTTTACGCGGTTTACCATTGCAGTCTTTGAGAGCGAGCTTTTCCATTCCTTTGATACCAGCAATAAAAATTCCGGATTTACCAGCAGCCGCCTTGAGTTTCCGCTCAGGATCTCTTTTAGCTTTGAAAGTGTTTTTGGTATGTTTCCCACGTATCCAGAGTATGTTTCTGGCTCTGCTACTGGAACCGCGTTTGGGCCTATCTCGGTTTGCCCGTTTGCGCGTTTTATCCAGTGCGGATCCAAAAATGGAAAGTTGGAGAACTTTGCGACTGAGTAGACGTTTGTGTTTACTAGGTTTGCACATTTTTGATCCGCTACCCAGTATTCACCTCTGAAGTGAAGTACGGAATAGTCTTGTGCAAGATTCATCTTTTTTGCCAAATCCAGCGCGTGACCCCCCGCACAGTTAATCATAAACCTGCACTCAAGACTTGGTTCATCATCGAATTTTAGATGTACGGTGCCGTCATGGTTTTCAATGTCAGATACCTTGCGATTGAACAGGAATTTTGTCCCCTGTATCTCAGATGTTTTCTGAATCTCTTTTGTGAGTACCCCATAGTCCGTCGATACATCGCTGCTGCAGTAAAGGCCTGAATGGCACCTGATGTTTGGCTCTTTTTTTGATATTTGCTCAGAGTCAAGCATGGCCAGATCTCTTTCCAGAATCCCATTTTGGCTTCCCCATTTTACATATTTTTCTAGAGTCTGGTGCTGTTTTTCGTCCATTGCCACCTCGATTGTTCCACATTTTTTCCACGGTAGGTTTCTTGATTTTGCGAGATCCCCCCACAGGTCGTGCGAGACAAGTGCGGCCTTTGCCATCGCCTTCTTTTTTTGCGGATCAAGGTAAAATGGCGAGTGAACTACGCCTGTGTTTTTTCCGCTTGCGTGCGCTGCCACGCCTGCCTCCTTTTCAATTACGCATACTTTGTAATCATAAAGTGTTGAAAGCCAGTAAGAAACCGTCGTCCCGAGTATTCCCCCACCGATTATCGCAAAATCGAATTTCTGCATCAAAATGACAACAAGTACAGAACCATTAATTGATTATGAAAAATGTACTTTGTCGATACTAATAATACAAACTTGCTTCCTTACTAAAGGAGCATTGAGTAGTTTCTCAAATACTCTAGTCAAAGACATCATGTCAAGGGCCCTAATATCGGTAGATGCCTCGACTACGGTCTACCAGGTTGCAAACATGATGGAACAGGGAAATTTGGGCGCTATAATAGTAAAGAAGGATAACCACCCACAGGGAATAATCACAGACAGAGATTTTGCAATAAAAATTGCCGTCAATAAATACCCCCTAGACACCCAAGTCCACAAGGTAGCGTCGTATCCGTTGCAAACAATTAACTCAGATGAATCCATTTTGGTTGCGGCAAGTGTCATGTCTACAAAAAAAATTCGAAAACTCGTCGTAATTGAAGACAGTCAGGTGGTTGGAATCATCACGTCAACAGATCTAGTAAACCAGTTAGCTAAAATGAAAAATATTTAGAATTTCTACGCCAGATGCCCATTGTCTAATAAAATGAAAAGGCGCCGGGAGAGAGATTTG
>Ga0187894_10000665_pt1 | contig 46091 bp, 49 predicted proteins | sample GBC1701081metaG_FD_136650 | JGI IMG/M metagenome (GOLD analysis project Ga0187894, IMG submission 136650) | White microbial mat communities from a lava cave in the Kipuka Kanohina Cave System on the Island of Hawaii, USA - GBC170108-1 metaG ... | reverse complement strand
GCAGGCGAGCGAAGTCAGTAGGCTTCTGACTCCCCACGACGACGGCCGAGCGAGGGCCGCCCCGAGCGAGGCCCGCAAGCGCTGAAAGCGCGCGCAGCGAGCCGCAGGCGAGCGAAGTCAGTAAGAAGCCGTCTGAGTCACTCGAAACAGCGATTTACCCTCGGACTGTTCGGGCGGCGAGACACCCAGCAGCGCGGCCGCGGTGGGCGCCACGTCGATCGCCCGCACCTCATCGAGAGTGACTCCCTTCGGCACGCCGCGGCCCAACGCGTAGAAGATCCCGCCCATCTCCGGTAGCTCGGGCGCGTAGCCGTGTGCGCCGATGTGACTGCCGGCCAGCGCTGACCACCACGACGAGAGAGTCAGGCGCCAGCTCGAGCGCCGCAGCACGTTGGGCGGATCGACCGCCAGGGTGATGTCGCCGCTGCGCCCGGGAAAGTCACTGCGCATCCACGCGGGCAGCCCGTCGTTCGGATACGCGCGCACGCCGTCGACCTCGGCCAGCGCGGCGAGCGCGCGCTCGCGCTGCGCGGGATCGGCGAGATACACCTGCGCCTCGCCCGCGCCGAACTGCACGCGCGCGCGAACTCCCGCGGCGGCGAGAGCCGGCTGGGGATCGACCGCGCCGCGCGCCGCCGCCATGCCGTGGTCACTCGCGACGAGCACGGTCGTGTACGCCCAGGCGCCGCGTGAGTCGAGCCCCGCGAACAAGCGCGCGAGCTCGCGATCCTGCGCAAGCAGCTGAGTCACGATCTCGGGCGCGTCGGGCCCGAGGTCGTGACCCACGCCGTCGCAGCCGTGCCACCAGCTCATGATCAAGCCGGGGCGCTGGCCCTCGGGCAGGTCGAGCCACGTGAGGATCTGGTCGACCTTGGCCGCTTCGCCGACTCGCGCGTCGAAGGGTCGCCTGCGGTAAGTCGCGGCGCGGCCGCGCCACTCGGTCTCGGATCCCACCCAGAAATACACCGCCGCTCGAACGTTCTGGCGCTCGGCGGTGATCCACAGCGGCTCGGCCGCGATCCAGCTCGCGTCGTTCGAGTAGTCGAACTTCTTGCCCGCCCGGTCGACGAAGCTGTTCTCGATGATCCCGTGCCGGTCGGGGTGAGTCCCGGTCGCGAGCGACACGTGATTGGGGAACGTGCTCGAGGGGTACACCGGAGTGAGTCGCGCTGCGCGCACGCCTTCGCGCGCCATGCGCGCGAGCGCCACGGTCTCGGCGCGCGCGGGATAGTCGTACCGCGTCCCATCCCAAGATAGGACGATGACGACCGGCTGCGGCCCGGCGGCGCCGGCGTCCGCCGCGAGCGCGCACAGAGCCACCAAGAGAGAGAGGGAGAGGAAACGTGCGAGCGCGGCAGCGGGAGCGCAGATCACGCGCGCATCCTAGCGGAACTCAAGGCGTCGATCCGCGCGCCTGCGTGCCCCGATGTGTGGAGCGCGGGTAACAGGGGGGAGTCATTTGCCGCCACGAAAGAGTGACGCGGTTCACATCGTGCGCACGCGTTTGCTCGCAGACCCCGCGCATCGGCCGAGCAACGGAACGATCAGCTCCGCGCGCGAGTGACTCATTCCGGAAAAGTTGCCGATCGGCTGGCACGAGAACTGAATGTCACTCCCCCCGGCTGGAGGGGCCAGATTCGACGCAAGGAGATCCGGCAGTGAGCAAGCAAGTGATTCAGTCGGCGAGGGACCGGCGCGGCGTGAACGGATTCACGCTGATCGAGGCCCTGACCGTCGTCGCCGCGCTGGGAATTCTCGTGGCGATGGCCACGCCCAGCATCGTGCGGATGCTGCAGCGACAGGAAACGAAGACGAGCGCCACGCAGATGGCGGGGCTGCTCTCCGATGCGCGCGCGCGCGCCGTCGCCGAGGGCACGCCTCACCTGGTCTACTTCAACCCGCCGACCGTGAACGGCGACGGCGTGTGCGGCGCCGCGGCCGTCGAAGTGCGCGACGCCGACCACAGCTACTCGATCACGGAAGGCGACGACACGCGCGAGTTCCACTTGGGCTCGGGCACGTGCGGCAAGGTGAAGCCGCTCGGCGAAGGCGAGACCGCGGACAAGGTCGAGAACGTGCGCATGCCGGTGGAAGACCTGGCGGTGCGCGCGCCCGACGCGAGCGCGGTGGGCGCGGTGGCTTCGCGCGCTTCGACCGTGGTCGGCGACCTGGGCGCGACCGTGGGTGGCGTGGTCGGTGGCGTCCTCGGCGGCGAGGTAGACAACAGCGGTCCGGGTAACTCGGAGGACAGCAGCGGCAGTTCGGGCCTAGGCAGCGCCAACGGCCAGGTGGGGACCACGGTCGCCGAGATGTCGCCGACCGTCGCGGGACTGACTCGCCGTGACTCGAAGGTGCTCGACACCGTCGTGAACGGAGCGACGTTCCCGGTCGACGCGGGCTCGGGCCGCCCGGTGATCGCGTTCTCGGAGCGCGGTATCCCCGTGGATCCCTCGGACCCGAGCTCGTGGGGCAGCGGCGCGGGCGGCGTGTATCTGACCGACGCCGATGGCTCGGCCGTGTTCGCGGCGCTCGTCGCGCCCCTGGGCGAGGTGAAGCTCCGCGCGTACGACTCGAGCTCCGAAACGTGGAAGTGACTCCCGGCTAGCGATCGCCGTACGGATCGCCGGGTAAGTCGGGGCTATGGCGGAAACGCCTGTGACTCCACATCCACTGTTCCGGGTGCGCGCGGATGATCTCCCCGTACGCATCGTTTACGCGAGCAGTGAGTAACTCGGCATCCTTGCGAACGTCGCCTGTATCGGGTGTCTCGAGCGGGGGCCGGATCACCATCCGATGGTGGTCCGGCCCTATGCGCGTCGAGTAAGTCGGAACGATCGGCGCCCCGGTGCGCAGCGCCAGGATCGCGCCGCCCAGCGAGGTCGAAGCGCGCACGCCCAGGAAGGGCACGAACACGCCGCGCGAGCGGCGCGCGTACTGATCGATCAGCATCGCGACCACCCTCCCCTTCTTCACGGCGCGCAGCATCGCGGGCAGCACGTTGCGGTGCTCGAGCACCTCGGTCCCCGTGCTGCTGCGCTGTCTCCAGAGCTCTTCGCGCAGCAGGCGATTCGCGATCGGGCGGCCCACCACGGTGACTGGAATGCCGAGCGCAGGAGTCACTCGCACCAGTAGCTCGAAGCTCCCGATGTGCAGCGTAAGCGCGGCCGCGCCCTTCCCCGCGCCCAGCACCGCGTTCGCGATCTCGAGCCCCTCGACGTCGAAGCGCCCGCGCAGATCCTCGGGCGTCCAATTCCGCCCACGCGCGATGTCGAGCAGGCTCCAGCCGAGATTCACGTAGCTCTCGCGGCCGATACGCCGCCGCTCGGCCTCGGGCAGCTCGGGGAACGCGATCCGCAGATTGGTGAGCACGTAGCCCACGCGCCTCCCGCCACGGTCGAACAATGCGCCCGCGGCGCGCGCGACCAGCCGCTGCGCGGTGGCCAGCGGGACCGCCGCCGCGGCGGTGACTGCGGCGCGGAACGCGGCGTACTCGGCGAGCTCGCGCGGTGTGTACACGGGCGAGCGAAGCTACACTCCGCCCCGTTGCTCGACAACGAACGCTACCTGTCACTCGTGACTTTCCGCCGCGACGGCCGCGAGGTGGCGACACCGATCTGGTTCGCCGAAGACGCCGGCCGCCTGGTCGCGTTCACGCTGAGAGACTCCGGCAAGGTGAAGCGTCTGCGGAACTCGCCGCGCGCGCGCTTCGCCGCGTGCGACGCGCGTGGGAGGGTTCACGGGCCGTGGCGCGACGCTACCGCGCGCGTAGTGAGTGAGCCCGCGGCGGTGGCTGGGATGCTCGAGCACCTGCACCGCAAATACGGCTGGCTCATGGGGCTGGCCGACTTCTTCTCGCGCCTTTCGGGCAGATACTCGAAGCGCGCCTATCTCGAGATAGTGCCTACGAGCTGAAGCGCGGGCGCCGCTTCTCGACGAACGCGCGGATCGACTCCTGCCCGTCCTCCGCGACCGCGCCCGAAGCCATGACCTCGACCGCGTACGCGTACGCCTTGGGCTGGTCGAGGTCGATCTGCGCGTAGTACGCCTGCTTGCCCATGCCCTTCGAGAAGGCGCTGCCGCGCGTCGCGCGCCGAATCAGTGAGTCAGTGGCCGCGGCCAGGTCGGCCGCGGGTACGACGCGATTCACGAGCCCCCACTCGGCCGCGGTGCGCGCGTCGATCTTGTCGCCCGTGAACAGGAGCTCGAGCGCGCGCTTGCGGCCGATCGAGCGCGAGACACTCACCATCGGCGTGGTGCAGAAGAGACCGCCGGCGCCGCCGGGTGTCTGAAACTCGGCGTCCTCCGACGCGATCGCCAGGTCGCACGCAGCCACCAGCTGACAGCCGGCGCCCGTTGCCAGACCTTGCACGCGCGCGATCACCGGCTGCGGGATCGACTGCACCGCGCCCATCAGCTCGGTGCACACGGCGAGCAGGCTGCGCATGCCCGCGAGATCGCGATTCACCATGTCCGCATAGTCGTGACCCGCACAGAACACCGGGCCCGACGAGCCGATCACCACGCCGCGCGTCTTGCTCGCACCGATCGCGCGCAGCGCGTCACGCAGCTCGATCATGACCTCGAGTGACAGCGGGTTGCGGCGCTCGGGCCGGTTCAGCGAGAGAGTCGCGATCGACTCGCGTTCTTCGAACTGAATGTGAGAGAGCTGCATGCGCCCTCCGCGCCGCGACTCACGGGTCGGCGGCGAGTAAGTCCTCGATCAGCGCGAGACTCGTCTGCTCCTGCTCGTCCACCGAGCCGTCCGAGTTGGCCAGGTCGCGCAGCGTGTCGAGGAACAGCTTGCGGTGCTCCTTGGGAATCGTGACTGGATCGAGATCGTCGTTCACGTGCGGCGGCGCCTGCAGCCACGCGCCCACCTGCTCGACCTCGTCGTCGCCCAGCCCGAGGCGAGTCACCATGCGGCGCACGAACGCGCGCTCCTCGCGTCTCACTTCGAGATCCGCCCACGCCACGGCACACACGAACCTCATCAGGCGCAGGCGGTCTTCGCGAGCGAGGGACGACAACATTCGCCCACTCTCGCATTCACTCGCGCGCGGTGTCTAGTCGACTAGAAGCGCAGCAGCGCCGCGACGACGAACGCCCACGCCAGCGCGCCGGCCGCGATCGCGAGCGCGATTCCGCGCGCGGGACCGAGTGGCTCGGGGCGCAAGTCGGGCGCGTTCGTGCGCGATGCGCGCTCGGCGACCGGCTCGGACGTCCGCTCCCGGCGAAGCGGTGGCGCGCCGACCGTGGCTACGGCCATCGGCGCTCGACGTGCTGGAAGTCTCGACAGGATCCGCATCCTCAGCCCTCGTGGGGGGTCGGTTGACTTCGGACCGTTGCACGCACACGCCGAGAGGGAACGTTGGTTGCGGCTCGACTCCCACCCCGGCGGACGACGCAATGTTGCGCGTGTGTGAGGGTCGGCCGCTGTGACCCACCTCACTCTTCACTTGCGTTCGGCGACCCTTACACAGGAATGCGTCGCCTCGGTCGGCCGCTTCGGCCGTTCGATCAAGAAGCGCGGCCGCGCGGTGCGGATGCAAGTAGGCAGCGCGATCAACACCGCGGCGGCGGACACCGCGAGCGCCGCGCACGCGAGCACACCGAAGGCGCGCAGCGGAGGCACGGCCGAGGCGAGCAGCGCGAAGAACGAGAGACTCGCGAGCGCGCCGTCGGCGATCGGCCGCCCGACGTCGCGCAGCGCGATCGACACCGCAACGTGTAGGTCTGCTCCGGCCGCGGCGAGCTCGCGCACGCGTGCGAGATACAGAAGCGCGGGACCTAGGGCGCCGGCGGCCGCGAACGCGGCGAGCGCGCTGGTCAGCGGATCGAGCGGCAGCCCGAGCCAGCCCATGCCGCCGATCACCGCGAGCCCGCCGGCCGCGGCGGGCAGCGCGGCGAGTGCACCGGCGGCGAGACTCTCGAACGCGAGCGCGGCGAAGAGCGCGACGCAGGCGACGGCGGCGCTCGCGGCGAGCGGCGCGCGCGAAAGCAAGCGCTCGCCGTCGCGCGCGGAACGGAGCTCGGGCGCTTCGATGCGAAGTGATTCGGCCCGTCCGAACGAGACGGCCGCCCATGCGCCGAGCTCGCGCTCGAGCGCGGCCATCGCGTCGGAGTCGCGCGCGTCGACCAGCATGTCGATCGCGAGCCTACGCCGTTCTGTGTCGGTCCCGTCGCGCAGCCGCTCCGGCGCTTCGCGCGCGAACAGCGCCCACGCCTCGTCGACCTGCTCGCGCGTGGGAGGAATCACCGCGAAGACCGGGTCGTCGTCGTGACTCGCGCGCATCGCCGGGACCACCGCGGCGTCGACGAGCGATCGAGTCGAGCCGACTCCCGGCAGCTGCAGCGCGCGCCGCTGCAGGTCGCGCACGCGCTCGAGGAACGCGGGGTCGGACACTCCGCCCGCGGCGCCCGAGTCGACCACCACACGCACGAGCGCCGTGCCGCCGAAGTCGCGCGCCAGCGGCTCGAGGGCGTCACTGATCGGTGTAGGGGCCGGCGCGAAGCGCGCGGCGCTCGCGTCGCCGCGCAGCATGCGCACGCCCAGCAGAGCGAGCGCGGCGAACGCGAGTGACCCGACGATGCGCAGCGCGTTCCGCGGCGCGCGCGAGGCGCCGTCGAGCCGCGCGAGCGAGCGGTCGACGAACCCGGCCCACGGGGCGGTGGGCTCGGCGCGGCGCGCGCCCCCGCGCGCGAACACCAGCAAGAACGCGGGCAGTCCGAGCGCGACCGAGGCGACCGCGGCTCCGCTCGCGACGGCGACCGCGAGCGCGAGCGGGCGGGCCTCGCTCGCGGCGAGCCCGAGGGCCGCGAACGCGACGGCGGTGACTCCACCCGCGGCGGCCAACGGCGCGCCCGCGGCGCCGAGCGCGCGAGTCACTGCACTGGTGAGCTCGCGCCCGGCGCGGCGCTCGGCAGTGACTCGGTGCAGCAGCGCGAGTCCCGACCCTGCGCTCGTCGCCGCGACCACGCACGGCAACACGGCGGCCGCGCTCCCCGGCGCGACTCCACCGAGCGCGAGCGCGCCTGCGCTCCACGCGAGCGCCGCACCCGCGAGCGCCGCGACGCCGAGCCCGAGCCAGACACTCCCGGTCGCCAGCGCGACGAGGAGTGCGAGACCACCGAGCGCGAGCGGCGTGGTGCGCGACAGATCGCGCCGCGCCGCGAGCTCGAGCTCGCGGGCGCGCAGACCGCCGGACAGCGCCGTCAGCGAGACACTAGGCGTGCGAAGTGACTCGCTTCGAAGCGACTCGACCAACGCAGCGACCTCGCGCGCGGGCGCGCCCGGGACGAGCTTGGTCTGGACCAGCGCTGCGCGCTCGTTCGACGCCGCCACGCCCCGCACGAGCGCGCGGTCGGCGCCGGCGCGCGCGCGCAGCCGCCGCAGCGCCAGCGGGTCGCCCGGCAAGTCCGCCAGGAACGGACGTAGCGCGAGCCGCCCGTCCTGCCAGACCACGCGCTCACGCGTCGCGAGTGAGTCGACCCGCGCGACCAGATCCCTGCGTTCCGCGAGCGTGCGGGTCACCGACGCGACGGCGGCCAGACAATCGCGCGACCACAGGCCCTCATCGCAGACCAGCTCGACGAGAAGGACGTCGTCCAGCGCCAGTGAGTCCGCTTTGCGGGCCCGTGCCAGTGACTCGCCGCCGGAGCCCCAGATCGACGAGTCGCTCTGAATCACGCCGGGCGACGCGGCGAGAGTCACAACCACCAGCGCCACCAGCACGGCGCGCGGGGCGGCGGCGATCCACCGCCCGAGTCGCTCGAAGCGCGAGGCCAGGAACCACACGCGCGCACCCTCCGCCGGGGGGCTTCAGGCCTCGGGGCCGCGTTCCGAAAGCGTCCCCGACGATCTCTTCGGGACCGCCGGAGGGGTGCTTGAACGCCGGCGCGCGCGTTCTACCCTCGGGCGCCGCGGGCGGGAGCAACGGGTGCGCGAGGCGCTGTGGATCTTCGGGTACGGGTCGCTGATCTGGCGGCCGGCCTTCCCGTTCGCCGAGCGGCGCGGCGCCTGGATCTCGGGCTTCGCGCGCCGTTTCTGGCAGGGCTCGACCGATCACCGCGGCACGCCCGGCTCGCCCGGCCGCGTAGTGACTCTCGAGCACGCCGGCGACGCGCGCTGCTTCGGCGCGGCGTACCGCATTGCTGACTCGGAGGTCGGCGCGGTGCTGGACGGGCTCGACCACCGCGAGCGCGGCGGCTACGAGCGACTGCGTCTGCCGTTGGCGTTCAGCGGCGGCGGCGGCGCGGAAGGACTGGTCTACATCGCCACGCCCGCCAACCCGAACTATCTCGGCCCGGCGCCGCTCGAGGCGATCGCGGCACAAGTGACTCGCGCCTCGGGCCCCAGCGGCGCGAACTCCGAATACGTGCTGCGTCTGGCCGAGTCACTCCGCGAGCTCGCCTTCCACGACGACCACGTGTTCGAGCTCGAGCGCCTGGTGCGCGCCGCCGCGCCCGAGCGCCCTGCCCCCGCGCTGCTCGCGAGTTAGTCGGCGTCGCGCGGGCCGCGCCGCTGGCGCTTGGCCTGCCCGTGCCGCTTCTTCTCGGTGAGCCGGCGCTCGACCGCGCCGCGCCCGGGCCGCGTGGGTTTGCGCGCGCGCCGCGGCTGCGCGACCGCGCGCAGCATGTCGACCAGCTTCCCGATCACGTCGGCCGCGTTCCGCGCCTGATCGCGGTGGCGCTGCGCGTGCAGCACGAGCTCGCCTTCACGAGTGAGTCGCGAGCCGTACGCGCGCACGAAGCGCTCGCGCACGTCGGCGGGCAGCGACGGGCTGCGCAGCGGATCCCAGCGCAACGTCGCCTTGGTCGCGGTCTTGTTCACGTTCTGCCCGCCGGGGCCGGAGCTGCGCGAGAAAGTGAGCTCGAGCTCGCTGTTCGGGATTCCAAACGGCAATTCTGGGTGCGACACAGAGACTCCCGATGGTCGCATGGGCACCCTACCCATGCTCCGGCGCGCCCGAGGATACACTCCGACGATGCCAAGACTCCCCAGCTCTCCGCCCGCGGGCGCCAAGACCTCGACGATCACGTACCGAGTTCCGTTCTACGACACCGACGCGATGCAGATCGTGCATCACGCGCGCTACGTGCACTATCTCGAGCTCGCGCGCATCGTGTTCCTCGACGAGCACGATCGCCCCTACCGCGAGTATGTCGCCGAAGGCCTGCACTACGCGGTGACCGGCGTCTCGATCGACTACCAGATGGCCGCGCGCTTCGACGACCGGCTCGAAGTCACTTGCTGGATCGACTGGGTGAAGCGCGTGTCACTCCAGATCGGCTATGCGATCCGCCGCGGGACCGAGCTGATCGCGACCGCCACCACCGAGCACGCGATGGTGTCGAACGAGGGCAAGCTCGTGCCGATTCCGCCCGCGCGGCGGGCGGTGCTCGCCGGCTTGGTCGCGAGTTAGTCCGCGCGCCAGCGCACGACGAAGGTGCAGCGGTCGTGTTTCTGCGCGCGGCACCTGGGGTGATCGGCCGTGGGCTCGCGCTCGCCGGAGAGACGGTGCGCCTCGGCGAAGTAACCCGTGAGCAGACGGCAGTACTCGATCGACGCATGGTCCCAGCCGACCAGCTCGTACGTCGTCGAGTGCGGTGTCTCGGCCGTGATCGACAGGACGCCGCTGTCGTGCTGTGTCTTCCACAGCGTGCGCGCGCTGGTCGGGGTGCGCCGGCGCAAGAGATCGGCGTACACGCCTTCGAGGTGACCGCGCGCCGCCATCGCGCCCATGACTTCGTAGCTGACTTCGGGGACGGCGCCCTGACACGCCTTGATCAACGCGACCAGGTCCTCTTCGGGATACCAGGACGCAACGACGATGCGCTCGTCGAGATAGTGGGCGAGCCGCGGCGGCAGGAACGGCGCGGCCTGCTCGCGCCGGTTGCGCAGCAGCTTGACCGCCAACAGGACCGCGCTGCCCTTGATCTTGCCCATGCGAGTCACCGATCGGCCCGGTCCGGTGACTGCTTGAAGTGAGTCGCGGTCAGGCCGAGGCGGCGGAGATGGCGCGTTCGAAGTCAGCGCGCTCGGCGATGAGTCTCCGGAACTTCGCGAGGTCGCGCGGCCGGCTGAACGTGAGCACGCCGGTGAGTCGCCCTGCTCGGCCGTACAACGCCGTGAACTTGCGCTCGGCGACCGAGCCCGCGACCACGCGCACCTCGTCGTCACCGCGCATGCGCCCCGCGAACTGGATCTTCACCTCGTACTGATCCGACCAGAAGAACGGCACGGGCGCGAACGGCTGCGCGCCGACGTCCGTTCCCGCGAGTCTCTCGGCCACGTACGTCCCCTGCTCGACGGCGTTGCTCCAGTGCTCGATCCGCATGTCTTCGTCGAACAGCGGGTTGCGCCAGCGCGCGACGTCACCCGCGGCGAACACGCCCGGTGCGGCGGCGCAGAACGAGTCACACACGACGCCGTTCTCGAGGCGCAGGCCCGAGCCCTCGAGCCACGCGGTCTCCGGCGCGGCACCCACGCCGACCACGACCAGGTCGGCGGCGAGCTTCGACCCATCGGACAGAGTGAGTCGTTCGATTCGGCGGGCGCCCTCGAAGCCGGTGACTCCCACGCCACAGCGCAAGTCCACGCCATGATCGCGATGCAGCTCCGCGGACACCTCGCCCATCCGCGTGCCGAGGCCGCGCCCCAGCGGCACGGGCAGCGGCTCGAGCAGAGTCACTTCTAGCCCGCGCGCGCGGCAGGACGCCGCGACCTCCGAACCGATGAAGCCCGCGCCCACGACCGCGACGCGCGGGCGCCGTTCGAGCGCGGCGCGGATCGCGAGTGAGTCGTCGAGCGAGCGCAGCAGGTGCACGCCAAGGAGCTCGGGCTGGCCCGGCAGGCGCCGCGCCGATGCGCCCGTCGCGATCACGAGCGCGTCGAAGCGCTCGCGCGAGCCGTCCGCGAGCCGCAGCTCGCGCGCGGCTAGGTCGAGGCCCGCGGCTCTCACTCCGAGCCGCAGATCGAGCGCGAGCTCGTCGTACGGCTTGCGGCGCAGGCCGATCTTGTCCACGTCCCATTTGCCCTGCAAGAGCTCCTTCGAGAGCGGCGGGCGGTCGTACGGCACGTGCTTCTCGGCGCCGATCACGGTGAGTGTCCCGCCGAAGCCGAGCGCGCGCAGTGACTCGGCGCACCGCAGCCCGGCGAGCGAAGCGCCGACGACCGCGATCTTCTCGAGCCGAGAAGCCATCAGCCCGCGAGCTCGCGCGCGAGAAACTCGAGGATCGCGCGCCACGCGTCCTCGCTCGCGCGCGCGTTGGCTTCGGGCGTTCCGCCCATGGCGAAGAACTCGCCGGGCACCGAGTGAGTCGGCAGGTTCGGAAGCCCGATCTCGTGGCCCGCCCCCGCGCAGCACAGATGAGTCACTCGATGCGCGAAGCCGTGCTTCTCGAGCCGCGCCACCGCGAGCTCGCAAAATGGGGTCGACGGCCACATGCGGTCGTCCTCGCCCGAGATCAACAGAATCCCGCCGCACGTGCGCTCGACCGGGATCGCAGTGACTCGCATGCGCTCGGGGTCTTCGAGCGTCGCCTCGTAGCCGGGCCGAATCGAGAGCGGCTGGCCGGCCACGAAACGATTGCGGCTGCGGTCTACCGGGGTGTACGGCAGCGGCTCGCCGCGCCAGGTCCAGCACGCGCGGTGTGACTCGCCGACGAGCCAGCCGTGTGTGAGCGAGCTGGGCGACAGCGCGACCACCGCGCGGATCTGCGGGAACGTGGCGCCCAGCAGAAGCGCGAGCTCGCCGCCCTTGGACCTGCCTTCCACCGCGACGCGCGCGGGATCGACCGCGGGGTGCGCCGCCAGCCACGTCAGCCCGCGCTCGAGATACTCGAGCGGGATCTCGACCAAGTCACTCGGGAGACCGGGCATGGCGTACCAGCCCAGCGCGAACGCGGCGTAGCCGTGCGCCGCGAGCATGGCGGCCAGCGGCAGGTTCAGCCCACCGCCCCCGCCCGAGAGCACGATCACCGCCGGCAGTGGCCGCGTCGCCGGCGGGCGGATCAGCACGCCGACCAGGCCGGACTCGCTGACTCGCTCGACGATCGCGTCAGCCGGGACGAAGCGGCGCAACACCGAACCGGTCGCGACGGTCCGTCCTGCGATGAGACACTCGAGAGTGACTCGTGCGGGCGCAGGCGGCGCGAACGGATCGAGCGCGCGGCTCGGCGCGTCGGTGCGCGACATCGACCACGCCCAGCGCATCGAGTCACGGGCCAGCTCGGCGAGCGGCGTCTGCGAGACCCAGCGCGCGCCGTCGTCCGTCTCGAGCGCCGCGCGCAGAACGAGCTCCGCCGGCGCTGCGCCGGTCACCGAGATCCGCACCTGCGCGTCGATCAGCGCGTCGGACGGCTCTGCAATCAGCTCGATCACTGCGGCGACCTCCTTCTGGGCCGAGTGATTCTGCCCGAGCCGAGGAATCCGTGCCGTCGGCAAGCGCGTACCCTAAGCTGGCGTCGTCGAAGGAGCACGAGATGTCCCGGTTCGTGCGACTCATCGGCTCGGTGTCGCTCGCGTGCGCGCTCTTCGCCGGCGCGGCGCGCGGCGAGGAACCGCCCGCGGCGCTCGCCGAAGAGCGCGCGCCCGACCCGCCCGCGATGACTGAGCCGAGCGCGCTCGCCGACGCGTACTTCGACGAGGCCGAGCGCTTCGACGCGCTCCTGACTTACGAAGTGAGCCGCGGACCCGCGAGCGCGCTGTTCACCATCGCGCGCCGCTGGCGCGAAGGCCGGGCCGAGCTCTTGTTCGACATTCGCAAGCCGGTGTCCTTCGAAAAGTGGGCGGCGCTGCTGCGCCAGAATCGCGGGGGGTCGGATGACTTGTTCGTGTACATCGACAAGACCGGCTCACTGCTCGACCGCAGCGTGCGGCGGCTCTCGGCGAGTCAGTTGGAACGCCACGCGTTCTTCAGCCTGGTCGCGCTCGGTGACTACCGGCCGCTGGCGCGCGGCGAAGTCACTTACGAGATGGGGCCAGACGAGCGCCTGAACTCGGTACCCTGTCACGTCGTGATCGCGCGTCCGTCGCGCCGCTACATCGGCTACGACCACCTCGAGCTCGTGTTCGACGCGAGCTCGAAGCTGTTGCTCGAGACACGCGTGTTCGCGAGCGGGCGCGAGGTGAGGCGGCTGTCGGCGTCGCCTTCGGACTTCGAGGACTTCGGCGGCCGCCGCCTGCCGAAGAAGCGCATCGCGCGCGGCTGGGCGGACGACGGCGAGACCGAGATCGTGCTGGTGCGCGCGGTCGAGACGGCGGATCTACCCGACGAGCTCTTCAGTCACTTGAACCTGCGCGTGCAGCACTTCCCCGAGTTCTGAGTCACTAGCCCACGAGCTTGGCGAGGATCTTCGCCGCCTCGCGCGGATCTTCCTCGAGCACCGTGGCCGAGTGCAGCATCGCGCCCGCGGCTTCTTCCTGCTGGAGTCTCTCGACGCACGCTTCGGTCGAGCCCGCGAACCCCAGGCGATTCATCATCGCGGGCGGCACCGCGGCCGCGGCCTTCTCGGGTCCGCCCTCCGCCCACGCGGCGCGGACACGGTCGGCCTCGGCCTGGAAGCCCTGGCGCGAGAGCTGCCGGTAGTAGAACTCGCCCATGCGCGCGCAGTAGAACGCGAGCGTGCCCGCTGAGCGGCGCTGCGCGAGCGCGAGCTGCGCGGGGGTGTTCGCGACGGTGACTCCGCCCGGCGCGCGCACGGTGAATTTCTTCGGGTCACGGCCCGCTTCGCGCACCCACTCATTCACCTGTGTGACTTCCTTCGCGAGCTGATCGACGGGGATCATCACGGGCATCCAGCCGTCGGCGAGCTCCGCGGTCATCTTCACGCTCTTCGGGTTCAGCGTCGCGAGATAGATCGGGACTTCCTTGCGGACGGGATCGAAGCGCAACGTGAAGCCGCGCTCGAGCTTGAAGATCTGGCCCGAGTATTTCACCGGCTCGTGCTTGAAGTAGAGGCGGAGTATCTCGACGGTCTCGCGCATGCGGCGCAGCGCGGGCTGGAACGGGACGCCGTGGAAGTGCTCGATCACGTTCGGCCCGCTGTTGCCGAGCCCGATGATGACTCGTCCGGCCGACAGCTCGTCGAGCGTGGCGAAGTGCTGCGCCAGCGCCGCGGGTGTTCGTGAGTAGATATTCACGATCCCGGTGCCGAGCTTGATCTGGCTGGTGCGTTCCGCCACCTGAGTCAGTAGTGAGAACGCATCGCGGCCCCACGCCTCCGCGACCCAGAGTGAATCAATCCCTGCATCTTCCGCGAGCTTCGCCCGCGTAAATGCTCGCTCTCGATCGAGTCCGCCCTGCCAGTCGAAGCCGATGCCGATGCGCCGCGCCATGTTCGCCTCCTGAGTTCCCCGCGGCGCAGTTTGACAGAAGTTTCACCAGCAATGCGGGGCCTCCAGCCGATCCTATCCGTAGAGTCTCTGCCCGAAGGAGCCCCCCAATGAGTGCGCCCACGGAATCGATGCCCGAGTCCTTGGATTTGTCCGGAGATCGGCCAGCCGACGGCGTGCTCGCGAAGAAGCAGCTCCTTCCCACGTTGATCTATTGGGGACTACACGCGCTGGCGTTGCTCGTGATCGTGACTCCGCCGACGGGCTCGGTGCTGATCCTGACGGCAGTCACTTTCTGGGCGCGGCTCTGGTCGATCACCGCGGGCTATCACCGCTACTTCGCGCACCGCGCGTACAAGACCAGTCGCGCGTTCCAATTCCTGCTCGCGCTGATCGGCACGAGCGCGACTCAGAAAGGCCCGCTGTGGTGGGCGGGCGGCCACCGCCGTCACCACCGCTACTCGGACCAGCCGGGCGACATGCACTCACCGCGCGAGGGCTTCTGGTATTCGCACCAAGGCTGGATCCTCGACACGAAGTGGGAGCGCACCGAGCTCGAGAACATCCGCGATTTCGCGAGATACCCCGAGCTCGTGTGGCTGAACCGCTGGCACTTCGTGCCGCCGATCGCGCTCGCGATCGTCTGCACTTTGATCGGCGGCTTTCCGGGCGTGCTGTGGGGCTACGTGTTCTCGACCGTGCTCCTGTGGCACACGACTTACACGATCAACTCACTCGCGCACCGCTGGGGCAGCGTGCGCTACGAGACCGGCGACGACAGCCGCAACAATCTCTGGCTCGCGCTGCTGACGCTGGGCGAGGGCTGGCACAACAACCACCACTGGTTCATGAGCGCCGCGCGCAACGGCTTCTTCTGGTGGGAGATCGACGTGACTTACTACGCGCTGCGCGCGCTCGCGGCGGTGGGGATCGTGTGGGACCTGAAAGAGGTCCCCGAGAAGTTCCTGTACCCGACCGCGGAAGTCACTGCCGCGCCGCTCATCGAGCCCGAGTCGTCACCTTCCTGAGTCACTGACTCGTAGCGCGCGGCTGCCAGCGGCGTGCTCCCGAGGAGGGTACGCGTACTCGCGGGGGACCCCCGAGGGCGCGCCGGGTGGCGACCGCGCGCGGACCACGACGTCATCCGGAAGATGCAGCCCGGCTGTCGGCGCGCCGCGAGTCCGCGAGCAAGCGACGCAAGCAGGCGCCCGCCGCCAGACGGGCGGCGAGTCACATCACTGAACCCGAATCGTCGCCTTCCTGATCTCGAGCTTTTCCTTGGTGCGGCCCGACTGAGTGCCCGCGGCTTCCAGGGCCTTCATGGTGTCCTGGCCCTTGGTGACTTCGCCGAACACGGTGTGCTTGCCGTTCAGGTAGTCGGTCGGCACGAAGGTCAGGAAGAACTGACTCCCGTCGGTGTTCGGGCCCGCGTTCGCCATCGACAGGATCCCTGGCTTGTCGTGCTTCGCGCTCGCCGAGAACTCACCGGCGTACTTGTAGCCCGGGCCGCCCATGCCGGTGCCCGTTGGATCGCCGCCCTGCGCCATGAAGCCGGGAATCACTCGGTGGAAGACCACGCCGTCGTAGAAGCCGAGGCGCGTGAGATAAATCGTGCTCGTCACGTGCATCGGCGCGACGGCCGGCAAGAGCTTCACCTCGATCGGCCCCTTGTTCGTGTCGAGGTCCCAGAAGTACGACTTGCCCGCGGTGAAGGTCACCTTCTCGGGCGCGGAGAGGTGTGACTTCCAGTCCGCCTTCGACTTGTCGACCTTGGCCTTGGCGATCTGCGCGTCCACCGCGGCGACGGCCGCATCGGAGTCACTCATCTTCTTCTCCCCCGCGGCGAACGCCGCACCCTGAAACAGAAACGAGACCGCCACCACAGCGGCCGCGAGCGACCGAGTCATGCCCCCCTCCTTGGCTCCGGCTCAAGAGCAGTCGAGCCCGAGATTGCGCGCAATGATGCGCTTCATGATTTCGTTCGTGCCAGCGTAGATCGACTGCACCGCGGCGTCGGCGTAGTCGGTCGAGATCGGATACTCGCGCATGAAGCCGTACCCGCCGTGCAGCTGCAGACACTCGGCGGTGAGTCGCTTCTGCAGGTCGGTCGTCCACCACTTGCCCATCGACACTTCGCTGACGATCGAGTCACCGCGCACGTGCGCCGCGAGCAGCTTGTCGGTGAACGCCTGGCCGACTTCGACCTCGGTGGCGAGCTCCGCCAGCTTGAACTGCGTGTTCTGGAACGCGGCGATCGGTTGGCCGAACGCGCGGCGCCCCTTCACGTACTCGAGTGTGTCGTCCAGGGCGCGGCGGCACGAGGCGATCGACGCCACGGCGATGCAGAGTCTCTCCTGCTGCAGGTTCTGCATGAGCTGCTTGAAGCCGCGCCCTTCGTGACCGCCGAGCACGGCGTCCTTCGGCACGCGGCAGTCCTGGAAGAACAACTCACTCGTGTCCTGGCCGACGAGGCCGAGCTTGTCGAGCTTGCGCCCGCGCACGAAGCCTGGCGCGGTGGCCTCGACGAGCAAGAGACTGATTCCCCGGTGCGGCGGGTCGGCCTTCGGGTCGGTCTTCGCCACCACGATGAACAGGTCGCCGATCTGCCCGTTCGAGATGAACGTCTTCGAGCCGTTCAGCACGTACGAGTCACCGTCGCGGATCGCGTTGGTCTGCACGTTCGCGAGATCGGAGCCGGTGCCCGGCTCCGTCATCGCGATCCCGAGGAGTATGTCGCCCGAGATCGTTCCCGGGAGATACTTCTCCTTCTGCGCGTCGGTTCCGAACTCGGTGAGATACGGCATGCAGATGTCGGAGTGCAGCGACATCATCAGCGCGTGCGCGCGGATGTAACTCATCTCTTCCATCACGATGGCGTCGTACAGGAAGTCCGCGCCGGCGCCGCCGTACTTCTCGGGCGCGTTGGCGCCGAGGAAGCCCTCTTCGCCCATCCGCTTCCACGTCGCGCGGTCGCTTCTGCCCTTCTCGTTCCAGCCGGCGATCTTGGGCTCGATCTCGGCGGCGGCGAAGCGCTTGAACTGCGCGCGGAAGAGCTCGTGCTCGTCGGTGAAGATGTCGCGCTTCAAGGGTCCCTCCTGCGGAGCGGGCATTCTGGAAGTTATCGCGCGCGGCCGCTAGTCCGCGCGCGGAACGCGCGGCGATAGGCCTGCGGGCTGGTCGCGACCGCGCGGCGGAAGTGCTCGCGGAATGTCGTGACCGAGCCGAAGCCGACGGCCACGGCCACTCGGTCGACCGAATTCCCGGTCGTCTCGAGCAGCACCTGCGCGCGGCGCACGCGCGCGCGCAAGAGCCACTGCAGCGGCGTCGTGCCGGTCTGTTCGCGGAAGCGCCGCGACAGTGTGCGCACGCTCATCGCCGCGCGACGCGAGATCGCATCGAGCGTGAGTGGCTTCGCCAGACTCTCTTCCAGCCACTGCAAGAGAGGCGCAAGTGACTCGCCGTCCGCGGCGGGCGGCGCGTGCGCGATGAACTGCTTCTGGCCGCCGTCTCGCGCGAGCGGCATCACCGCGCGGCGCGCCGCGTCGACCGCGACGGCCGAGCCGTGGTCGCGGCGGACCATGTGGAGGCACAAGTCGAGCGCCGCCGCGGCGCCGGCGGAGGTCAGGAACTGGCCGTCCTCCGTCCACAGCACTTCGGGCTCGACGCGGATGCTCGGGTATCGCCTCGCGAGCTCGCGCGCGCCGAGCCAGTGAGTCGTCGCGCGGCGGCCGTCGAGCAGACCCGTGGCCGCGAGTAGAAACGCGCCGCTGCACACCGACGCGATTCGGGCGCCGCGCGCCGCGGCCCTGCGCACCGCGCGCACGAGCGCGGGCGAAACGGCGGCGTGCACGTCACTCACTCCCGCGAGAACGACCGTGTCCGCGCGCGTGAGCTCTGCGAGCCCGTGAGTCACCGCGATGCGAAACAGCCCGAGGTCCAGATCGGGGGCGGTGCCGCAGACCTGGACGTCGTACGCCCGCGCACCGCTGGCCAGGCGCGCGGACTCGAACACCGCGCACGGCGAGGCGAGGTCGAAAGGAACGGTTCGATCGGTGGCCACGACGGCGACGCGGTGCATGGCCAATCCTCCCACCTCCGCCGGATTCCAGCCAAGCGGGTGTTTGGCCGGAAGCCGGTGGCGGTTGGCACTTTGGCGCCTTCCGCGATGCTGCGAGCGCGGCGACCTTCCAGGGATGAAGCTCGCCCTCGCGTTGTCGCTCGCCGCGGTCCTCGGCTGCTATCACCTACGCCAGGTCTCGTTCACGTCTGGCGAGTCAGTCGCGCCCCCGACTTACACCGAGCGGTGCAGCACCTGTCACGGTGCCACGGGTCGCGGCGACGGCCTCGCCGGCCAGTCACTCGACCCGCGGCCGCGCGACTTCGCGAGCCCCGAGTGGCAAGCGCACACGACCGATGCGCGCATCGAGGCGGTGATCCGAGGCGGGGGCGCCGCGGTCGGACTGAGTCCGCTCATGCCCGCGCAGCCGGATCTATCTCGCTGGCAGATGCGCGCGCTCGTGACTTGGATCCGTCAGGTCGGCGAGAGCGGCGGGTCCGAGTAGAACTGGCGATACCAGCGGCGGAAGCGGCCGAAGTCCTTCTCGGGCTCCGCGAGCAGCGGGCGCTCGCGATAGATCTTGTTCGACCAGATCGGGATGTCGAGGTTGTAGTCGTTCACGTAGAACTCGAAGAAGCCCTTCACGACCGCCGGGTCACAGCGCTTGTGCGCGTAGTAGCGATGCATGATGTGCAGGTGCTCGGGGCCGACGGGCGTGAGCGCGTTCACGGCGATGCCGTCCATCTGGCCCTTGAAGCGCGTGTACAGGAAGCCCGGCCCGGAGTTGAACGAGTCCACGTCCGTAGTGACTGACGCGGTCGCGGCCTGGTCGTCGGCGTCGGTGTCGACGTCGATCTTCAGCCGGTAGTACGGGCCGTCGGGCTCCCAGTGAATCGCCTTGCACCTCCAGCCGTGCAGCGTGGCGAAGTGAGCGAAGTCGACGCCGTTCTCCATGATCTCTTGCGGGTGACTCTTGATCGTCCACTCATGAGTCGAGTGGAGCTGGTAACTCGGGTCGAGTATCTCGGGCACGACTTCGGGCTGCCATTCCGGCGCCTTCCCCTCGGCGTGGTGCCACACGAGGATCATGCCGTTGCACTCGAGCGCGGGATACGGCTCGAGCTTCGCCTGCGGCGGGATGCGCTTCGCGTAGGGAATCTCGACGCACCGCCCGTCGCCGTCGCCCTCGAAGCGCCAGCCGTGGAAGGGACACCGAATGGTGTTGCCCTCCACCTTGCCGCCCTTCCCCAGGTGCGCGCCCAGGTGCGGACAGTACGCGTCGGCGGCCCGCACCTTCCCGTCTTCGCCGCGATAGATCACGAGGTCGCGGCCGAGATAATGGACGGCGCGTGTCTGCCCGCGCGCGAGTGAATCGGAGTGCGCGACGGCGAACCACCCGTTCGGATATGGCGGCAGTGGGATGCGCATGGCGGCGACTATAACACGTTCCATTTTGTGCCAGAATCGCCTTGGCGATGGAGAAATTGGTCTATTTGCTGTGGCGCGATCCGGCCGTCTCGGAGGACGAGTTCGCGGCGAAGCTCGTGAACGTGACGGGCCCGAAGCTCGTCGCGAGCGGGGCGCGCTCCGTCGCCGTGAACGCGCCCGACCCCAGCGTGAACCTGTCATGGAGCGTGCCGGTGCGCGACGAGGGCCCGGCGTTCGCGGGACTCGCGTCGTTCTGGCTGCCGTGCGTCGACGACGCGCCCGCGTTCGAGGCAATCCTGCGCGACGCCGCCGCGAAGAGCGCCGGGTATCTCGTGACCGAGTCCGTGCCGCGTGACTTCGACCAGCGCACTTGGCCCGACGGCGCGCGCAGCCCGGGGGTGAAGCTCGTGAGCTGCTTCGAGCAGCCCGCGCGACTCACTCGCGAGGAATTCATCGGGCGCTGGCACGGCTCGCACACGCCGCTGTCACTCGAGATCCACCCGCTGTGGCGGTACGTGCGGAACGTCGTGGCGCGGCCACTCACTCCGGGGGCGCCGGCGTACGCGGGAATCGTCGAAGAGCACCTGCGCGAGGACGCCGATCTCATCGACCCCGCGCGCTTCTACGGCGGCAAGGACAAGCTCGCGGCGAACATGAAGCGCGTGATCGACGACGTGCGCACGTTCCTGGATCTGGAGCGCGTGGTGAACGTGGTCGTGCGCGAGACGATCCTCTCTTAGGAGTCACTCGATGCTGCTGCAGAACAAGGTCGCGGTCGTGTCGGGGATCGGGCCGGGCATGGGCCGCGAGATCGCGCTCTCGTTCGCGCGCGAGGGCGCGGACCTCGCGCTGGGCGCACGCTCCGCGGAGTATCTCGAGTCGGTCGCGAAGGAAGTGCGCGGGCTCGGCCGGCGCGCCCTCGCGGTGCGCACCGACATCTCGAAGCTCGAAGACTGCGCGCGGCTGGTCGGCCGGGCCGAGGAGGAGCTCGGCGGCGTCGACGTGCTCGTGAACAACGCGTACCACCCCGGGAGTTACGAGCTGTTCGAGAACGCGGACCTCGAACGCTGGCGCGAGCCGCTCGAGGTGAACCTGCTCGGCTCGCTGCGACTCACTCGCGAGGTCGTGCCGCGCATGAAGAAGCGCGGCGGCGGCTCGATCGTGTTCATCAACTCGATGATCGTGCGCGAGGTGCTGCCGACCATGGCGAGTTATGCGGCCTCGAAGGGCGCGCTGCTCGCCGCCGCGCAGGGCCTGGCGCGCGAGCTCGGCCCGCACAAGATCCGCGTGAACTCGGTGCTGCCCGGTTACATCTGGGGGGCGACGCTCGAGGGCTACTTCGCCATGCAGGCCAAGGCGCGCGGTGTCTCGCCCGACGTCGTGTATCAGGAGGTCGCGGCGAAGATCGCTCTGGGCTGGATCCCGCACTCCGAGGAGATCGCGGGCTCGGTCCTGTTCTTCGCCTCGGATCTCTCGCGCGTGGTCACGGGCCAGTCACTCGACGTGAACGGCGGCCAGGTGATGGCTTGAGCCGGAGACTCAGTCACTGAGCCAGAGTCCGAGCTCCGGGTCGTCCGCAAAGACCTCGAGCCGCCGGCCAGCGAGCGAAGCGGGCTCGATCCCGAGATACACCTCGCGCGCCCCTTCGAGCAGCCCGACCCGCCGCGCGCGGGCGAGCAGGGCGACCGCGCTGGTGCCCGCGGTGAAGCGCGCGTTCAGCTCGACCACGGCGCGGAAGCGCTCGCTCCCGTCGGCCGCGCGCCACGTGAACGCGTCGAGCCCACACGGACCGGTGTAGCCCTGCTCCGCGGCGGCGCGGCCGAGCGCGAGCGCAGCGGCGCGCAGCTCGGCGTCCCAGCGGCTGCCGGAGGCGAGCTCGCCGCTCTGAGTCACTTGGGCGCGGTGACCGAGCGGCACGCCGGCGGGAGTCACTTCTTGCACGAACGTCGCCAGCACGCGCACGTCGCCGCGAGGCGGGAGCCACAGCTGCGCGGACAGGTCTGCGAGCCGCTCGAGCCACGGCTCGACCAGACAGCCGCCCCGCTCCCGCAGCCGCGGCAGATTTCCGCGAAGTGACTCGAGATCGACGTGGCCGCCGCGGCCCGCGAGCCGCCCGCGTCCGCTCGTGCCGAAGCGCGGCTTCAACACGAAGCTCGCCGAGAGACTCGCGGGCCAGCGCGCGACCGCCGCTTCGATCCGACACCGCACGGTGTCGGCCGCGCCCAGCTCCTCGGGCGCGAGCGCGAAGCAAGCCTCGGCCAGCTCGGGCTCGAGCAGACCCCGAGCGCGCGCGACCTCGAGCGCGAACGCCTTGTCGTGCACGCGGCGCACGACCGCGGGCGCGGCCGCGGCGAGAGACACTCCATGGCGCCGCGCGCACGCCTCGGCCTCGTCCGTCGCCAACCACGGTACGAGCCCGGCCGGCGAGTCACACCACTCGAGTGCCGCGCGGTCGCGGTCACGAGTCAGCTCGCCCGCCAGCTGGGCGCGAGTCACTGACCCGCCTACCGCGCGCGCTTCCGGCCCGAACGCGGACAGCCACAGCCGCGCCGCCGCGCGCACGCGCGGGTGCGCCGCCGCCCGCGGCCAGCCCTCGCCCTCCTCCGCGCCCAGATTCGGAAACAGGAGGAGCGAGTGACTCATGACTCGGCCCGTCTCGACCGCGGCCGACTCTCTTGCGTCGCGCGCGCGTCACGCACGTGCGCGATGAACGCTTCGCCGAGCCCCGCGCGCCGGCGCGCCGCCGCGTCGAACCCCCGTCCCTTGGCGCGCGACGCCTCGAGCGGGAACGGCACCGACGCGGTGTAGGCCTCGACCTCGCCCTCGCCGGGCGCGAGGCGCGCGAGCCACTTCGCCGCGAGCGCCACGTGCCGCTGCTCGTCGCGGTGCACGAGCTCCGAGACACACGCGCTCTCCTCGTCGCCCGCGCGCCGGAAGCCGTCGGCGTACAGCAGCGTGAAATCGAGATTGGCCTGCTCGAGCGTGAGTCCCATTGCTGCGAGAAATGCGAGCGGCCCGCGCGGGTGCGCGTGAATCGCGGGCACGTGCTTCCAGAAGTAGTCCGAGAGCGGCTCGTCGCCGAGTCTCTCGCCGTGCGCGGCGAGTCTCTCGAGATACAGCCGGCAATGGCGCTGCTCGTCCGCGAGCGCGAGCGCCAGCTCGCGGCGCAGCTCGCTTGCCTGCTCGGGCCAGCGCAAGAGCGCCCACGCGAACAGCTCGACCGCCATCAGCTCGTGGTGCGCGAAGCGGCGCAGACACGTGGCCCGCGCGCGTGGTGAGTCGAGCTCGCCTGGCCGCGGCAGGCGCGCGGCGCCGGCGCGCATCGCGAGCTCGGCCGACCGAGCGGGGCGCGCGACGAACAGCGAGTGACCCGGATCCGTGTCGGGCAGGAGCCCGCCGTCCGGGCCGAACGGCGGCGCGAGCTTCGGCTCGAGCCCTTCGGACTCGAGGATCGCGAGGCAGTGCTCGCGGAGTGACGTCGACCGATCGGCCATGACTCGGCCGAGACTACAGCTCGCGCGGGCGATTCGGTAAGGTGCCCTCACCCCTCGAGTGACGTTCGGAACGATCGAGGAGGTGGGGTGCTCGCAGCGTTTCGCGGGTTCGGGCCGTCCGACGCGCTCGACGTCGCCCTCGTGGCCCTCCTGCTCTACACGGGAATGAGTTGGCTGCGGCGCACGCACGCCGCGCTGGCGGTGCTGGGGCTGTCACTCCTGGCCGGGGTGTATCTCGCGGCGCGCGCACTCGACCTGCAGCTCACCACGTGGGTGTTCCAAGGTTCCTTCGCGGTGCTCGCGCTCGCGCTCGTCGTCATGTTTCAGGACGAGCTGCGGCGCGGGTTCGAGGAGCTCGCGTCGTACGCGCTCGCGCGCCGCGGCGACCGGCGGCCGCGGCTCGACAGCGCCGACGTGCTGGCCCACTCACTCGCCGATCTCGCGGCCGCCCGCATCGGCGCGCTGGTCGTGGTCGCTGGCGGGCAGAGACTCGACCGCCTCTTGCAGGGCGGCCACGAGCTGGGCGGGCGGCTGTCCCCCGCCCTGTTGGCGAGTCTCTTCGATCCCCACTCACCGGGTCACGACGGCGCGGTCGTGATCGAGGACCGCGACGTGACTCGCTTCGGCGCTCACCTGCCGCTGGCCCGCGCGACGGCGGCGCTGCGCGGGCTGGGCACGAGACACAGCGCCGCTCTGGGGCTGTCCGAGCGCAGTGACGCCCTGTGTCTCGTGGTTTCCGAGGAGCGCGGCTCGGTCTCGGCCGCGCGCAACGGCGAGCTGCGCCAGATCGGCTCCGAGGACGAGCTCGCGAAGCTGATCGCGTCGTTCTATCGCGAGCGCCGCGCGCTGGGGCGCGCGCGCCCACGCCTGGGCGAGCTCGTGCGCGGGAGACACCTGGAGAAGCTCGCGGCCCTCGCGCTGGCCGTCGGGCTCTGGGTGCTGTCTCAGCGCTGAGTCTCGCCCATCCGCAGCGGGCGGCCGCGCAGATACAGAGTGAGTCGCTCCTCGAGGTGCGCCGCGGCTTCCTTGTTACCGCTCGCGTACGCGAGCTCGAGCGCGCGGCGGATCTTCGCGACCGCGTCGCCCGTCTTCGCGGCCTCCATGTCGGCCATCGCGCAGGTGTCGAGCTCGGGGATCGAGTCACACGGTGACTCGGCGCAGGCTTCGTTGCACAGCGTCACCGCCTGCCCGCCGTCGCGCAGCTTGTCGTCGGCCGCTACCGACAACAGCCGCGCGAGCCGTAGCCGCGCCTCGCGCCCGCTGCGCGGGTCGACGAGTGAGTCGCGATACGCGACCTGCGCCTCGCCGATCCTGCCCGCGCGCTCGAGCGCGATGCCGAGAGCCACGCGCCCGCGCGCGATCTCGGGGTCGAGTGACAGCGCCTTCCGGACGTACTCCACGCCCTCGTCGGGCTCCTCCGCGATCAAGCCCAGGTTCGCGAGCGCGCGCGGCAAGTCGTCGCGGATCTTCAGCGCGGCGCGGAACTCGCCGCGCGCGTGACCGAGCTCGCCCTTTTGCGCGTACACCATTCCCAGCTCGGTGTGCGCGAACCAGTTCGAACGAGTCGCGTCGATCATCTGCGTGAACATCGCGACCGAGTCACGCCAAGTCGGCACCTGCGCGCGCGTCTGCCATACCAGCGCGCCGAGCGCGAGCGCCGCGAGAGTGACTGCGAGCTCGCGCCCGAACCGCGCGCGCGACGCGAGCTCGCCGAGCGCCCAACTCACGGCGAGCGCGAGCCCCAGGAACGGCAGATACGTGTAGCGGTCCGCGAACGCCTGCAGTCCGACCTGCACGAGGCCGAGCGCCGGCACCAGCATCCCCGCGAACCAGAGACAACCGATCAAGAGCCACGGCCGCTTCCGCGCCTGCGACAGCACCAAAGCCGCGAACGCCAACAGCGGCAGACTCGTCCAGATCAGCACGCGCGTCGGGATGAAGCGCGGGTACGGATACAGCGCCGCGAGCTCGACCGGAGCCACCACGCGGCGCAGATACTCCGCGTACGCGACCCACGCGTTCTCGAGCCGCAGCTCGAGCGAGACCGGCTGCAGCCCGGGCGCGCCCGCCGCGAGAGTCACAAGACACGAGGCGAGCGCCAGCGCGAAGAACGGCCACTTCTCGCGCAGCCGCGGCCAGAGCCCGCCGAGCGACTCGAGCCGCCCCAGCGGCCAGCGGTCGAGCAACAGCAACAAGAAGGGGAAGGTCACGAGCATCGGCTTCGACATCAGGCTCGCGGCGAGCAAGCCGACCGAGGCCCAGTAACTCCGCGTCGAGCCGCTCCGCGCGAAGCGTGCCCAGGCCCATAGCGCCGCGAGCCCGAAGCACGCCGAGAGCACGTCCTTGCGCTCGGCGATCCACGCGACTGACTCGACGCGCAGCGGGTGCACCGCGAACAGCGCCGCCGCGAGCGCCGCGCGCCAGCGCGTGCCGGTGAGCTCCGCCAACGCGAGATACGCGAGCACCGAATTCACGGCGTGCAGCACGACGTTCACCGCGTGCGGTCCCATCGGAGTGACTCCGAACAACGAAACGTCCAGCATGTGCGAGAGCCAGGTCAGCGGGTGCCAGTTCCCGGCGTGGAAGCTCGAGAACGCCGCGAGAACCGCCTCGAAGCGCAGCCCCCCGAGCACCAGCGGATTCGCGGTCACGTACACGTCGTCGTCGTAGGCGAGAAACTCGCCGCGCAACGCGCCAGAGAACGCGGCCGTGACCAGGAGACACAGCCCGATCGGGATCAGCAGCCGAGCGCGAGTCACTGCGCGGCCCGCGGAAAGCGCGCCGACGCGCGCAGCCCCCAGCGCGCGAGGCGGAACTCGAGCCCGGTCCCGAGACACCCGAACCCGTAGCGCACGCTGCGCGAGAAGTTGATCGACGACGCCTCCTCGAAGTACGCCGTCGGGCACGTGATCTCGGCGATCTCGTGACCCAGCCACAGGACCTCGGCCAGCACCTGGTTGTCGAACACGAAGTCGTCGGAGTTTCGGTCGAGCGGCAGCGCGCGCAAGAGACTCGCGCTGAACGCGCGGTAACCGGTGTGGAACTCACTGAGCTTCGAGCCGAGCAGCCAGTTCTCGGCGAAAGTGAGTCCGCGGTTCGCGTAGTACTTCCACAGCGGCATGCCTCCCCGCCGCGCTTGCCCGCCCAGGATGCGCGAGCCCAGCACGCACGGGTACACGTCGCCGCCCACCAGCGCGACCATCGCCGGGAGTAACTTCGGCGTGTACTGGTAGTCCGGGTGCACCATGACCACGACGTCCGCGCCCAGGTCGAGCGCCGCGCGGTAACACGTCTTCTGATTCCCGCCGTAGCCGCGGTTCTTCTCGTGAACGCGCACGACCGTGTTCGGGAGACTCGCGGCGATGCGCACGGTGTCGTCGGTGCTCGCGTCGTCGACCACGATCAGCTCGTCGACGATGCCCTGCGCCATGACTTCGCGGTAAGTCCGCTCGAGCGTCTTCGCCGCGTTGTACGCGGGCATCACGACGACGACCTTGCGGTCTCGGTACATCCCTCACCCTCCGGCACGCCTGACTCCGGGCGAACGCATGATACGTTCCCCGCGGCGGCGCGCCGCGAGGAGTTTCTAGCGATGGATGAGCTCGAGGGCTTTCAGCGCCGCCACCTGCGCGGACTCGCGCACCCGCTGCGCCCCGTCGTGATGATCGGGAAGGAAGGTCTCTCGGACGCGGTCGTCGCGAAGACCGAGGCCGAGCTGGTCGCGCACGAGCTGATCAAGATCCGCTTCCTCGGCTGGAAGGACACGAAGAAGCAGCTGCTCGCCGAGCTCTGCGAGCGCACGCGCGCCGAGGTGGTCGGCGTGGTGGGCCACGTCGGCATCCTGTTCCGGCAGAACCGCGAGCCGAAGAAACGGAAGATCCGCGTGCCGTCGCGGCCGCGCGGGGCCGCCGCCGGGCCATGATAGGCTGACCCGCATGGCATTCGAGAGAGCGGCCCAGCTGTGGCGGTTGGCGAAGATCGGCATTCCCCTGTCTCGACTCCGGCCCGAGTCACAGCGCACCGTCGCGGACGTGATCGAAGAGCAGGCGGTGGCGCGCGGCCCGCACCCGTTCATCCTGTTCGAGGACCGGCGAGTCACGTACGACGAGTACAACCGCGCCGCCAACCGCGTGGCGCACTGGGCGCGCGCCAACGGGCTCGGGCGCGGGCAGCGCGTGGCGCTGCTCATGCTGAACCGGCCCGAGTTTCTCGAGATCTGGGCGGGGCTCGCGAAGGCGGGAGTCACTACCGCCCTGATCAACACGAACCTCACTGGCCGCGCGCTCGAGCACGCGATCGCGACCGCGGACGCGAAGCACCTGATCGTGGGCACCGAGTGTCTCGCCGCGTGCGCGGGTCTGGGCGCGAGCGCGCCGTGGCAGGTGTGGGTCGCCGGCGAGGCTAGCGTGCGCGCGCCCGAGCTCCCCCACGGCGCCGTGGATCTGCTGAGTGACTTGGCAACGCGCCCGTCCGCGAACCTGCCGCGTGACTCGCGCGCCGAGTTCCGCACTGGCGACGACCTCTTCTACATCTACACCTCGGGCACGACGGGCCTGCCGAAGGCGGCGCGCTTCAGTCACTTGAAGTTCATCACCGCGGGCAGCGCGTCGCGGCTGGCGGGCTTCGATCAGCGCAAGGTCATGTACTGCGCGCTGCCGCTGTATCACACGGCCGGTGGCTGCATGGCCGTCGGTGCGGCGCTCATGTCGGGCGGCACGCTAGCGCTCCGCCGCAGGTTCAGCGCGCGCGAGTTCTGGTCCGACATACGCAAGTTCGAGGCGACGTCGTTCCAGTACATCGGCGAGTTCTGCCGGTATCTCCTGAATCAGCCGGTGGACCCGAAGGACGCGGAGCACTCACTCGAGTTCTGCATCGGCAACGGCCTGCGGCCCGACATCTGGGAGTCATTCCGCGACCGCTTCCGCCTGCCGCGCATCATCGAGTTCTACGGCGCCACCGAGGGCAACGTGGCGCTCATGAACACGGACAACCGCGTGGGCTCGGTCGGGCGCATCCCGTCGCGCCTGCTGATGGACGCGCGGCTCGTGCGCTACGACGTGGCCGCCGACGACTACGTGCGCGACGCGAAGGGGCGACTCATCGAGTGCGGCCCCGACGAAGTCGGCGAGCTGATCGGCGCCATGCCCACGAAGAAGGGCGACAACCGCGGGCGCTTCGAAGGCTACACGTCGAAGGAAGCCACCGAGCGCAAGATCGTGCGCAACGCGTTCGCAGAGGGTGACTGCTTCTTCCGCACGGGCGACTTACTGAAGCGCGACAAGGCGGGTTACTTCTTCTTCGTCGACCGCATCGGCGACACGTTCCGCTGGAAGGGCGAGAACGTCTCGACGCAGGAAGTGGCCGAGGCGATCGCCGCGTATCCCGGGCTCGAGATGGTGAACGTGTACGGAGTCAGCGTGCCCGGCGCCGACGGCCGCGCCGGTATGGTCGCGCTGAACCTCGCGGCCGGTGAGTCATTCGACCCGCGCGCCTTCTACGCCCACGTGGTGACTGCCCTGCCCGCGTACGCCACGCCGTGCTTCGTGCGCATCCAGCGCGAGGCCGAAGTGACTGGCACGTTCAAGCTGCGCAAAGTCGAGCTGCAGCAGGAGGGCTACGACCCGGCCAAGGTCGGCGATCCCCTGTTCGTGCGCGATGACGCCGCGCGCAGCTACGTCCCCTTGGACACGAGCGCACACGCCCGCCTGCTCGCCGGCGAATTGCGCATCTGACTCGGCAAGTCATGGGCGAGCGAGGGCCGTCCCGAGCGAGCCAGCGAGCGCCGGAAGGCGCGCGCAGTGAGCCGCAGGCGAACGAAGTCAGTAGGACGCGCTCTCGCGTCGATAGACCGAGGACCGCGCGCGTGCGCGGGAGCACCGCGAATGATCCGTCCGATCGGTTTCGAGCCAGAGGGCAAGTCACGCCTGCCGTGGGCGACGCTCGCCCTTTCGGTGGCGTTGGTCGCAGGCTTCGTCGCCGCGCGCGGCGAGCTGCTCTTCACGGGCGGTGCGGGCGAGATCAAGCTCGAGAACGCGCTCGACGTGTGGCTGTCGAATCCGTATCTCACGCCCGACCCGCTCTTGCTCGCGCAGATCGAAGACGGGCCCGACGGGCACAAATACAGCGCGCGCATCGCCGAGGCGCGTGAGTCGGCCGCCGCCGCGAGCGCAGTCACTCCGGCGAAGCGCGCGCAGGAGCAGGCCGAGCTCGACTACGCCACGAGCCTGGCGCTGCGCGGCACGGACGTGGAGCCCGGGCCGACTCACCCCTTCCGCAAGCTCGGCTTCGTCGCCTCGGCCGCGAGAGTCGGCGCGGTGTTCGCTCACCCGTTCCTGCACGCCGGCTTCCTTCACTTGGCGCTGGTGCTCGTGCTGTTGTGGCTCGCGGCGCCCGCGCTCGAGGCCGCGTACGGCGGCGCCGCGTTCGGCGCGCTGTGTCTCGTCTGCGCGCTCGCGGCCGCGGGCGCGTACTGGCTCGCCGCGTTCACCGCCGCGCCGTTGGTCGGTGCGTGGCCGGTGGCAGCCGGGCTCGTCGCGGCGTTCATCGTGCGCTTCGGCGACGAGGAAGTGCGCCTCGGCAGAGCCGAGTCACTCGTCGCGCCGGCGTGGTTCGTGCTGCCGGTATGGCTGATCGCGAGCGCCGTCTCGTATCTCTTCCTCAGCACGGCAGCCGTCGAGACAGGTGAGTCGTTCGCGCCCAACCTGGCGGGCTTCACCGCGGGCGCGCTCGGCGCGCTGGGCATCCAGGCGCTGCGGGTCGAGGAGCGCCGCGCGATCCGAGCGCGCGAGGCCCGTGAGCAAGTCACTCAGGTCGACCCGCGCCTGCGCAAGGCGCGCGACGCCGCCACGCGTGGGTCACACGATCAAGCGATCTCGCTCGCCACCGCCGTGCTGCGCGAGCGGCCCGACGACGCCGACGCCCTGCTCGCCGTCTGGAATTCGTATCTCGCCTCGGGCCGCGAGGCGCACGGGATCGGAACCGCGAAGCGACTCATCGAGGTGTACGCACGCCACGGCCAGCTCGCTCTCGCCGCGCGGGTGTGGGACGACCTGGTGCGCGCGCTGCCCGAGTCACGGCTCGAGACGACGGTGTTGCTCCGCATCGTGCCCGAGTTGGTGGTGCAGGCGCGGCGCGACGCCGCGATCGCGGCGCTGCGTTGCGTGACTTCGCACGAGAACGGGTCACTCAGCGTGGGCCAGGCGGTTCGCGCGGCGGAGCTGGCGCTCGAGCTCGACCCGCGCTGCGCCCTGCTCGCCGCCCGGTCGGCGCTGTCGCGCGCCGGCGAGCTCGCCGACGACAGACGCGAGAAGCTGACCAAGCTCGCCGCCGAGCTGGAGGGGAAACTGGGCGGCGCCGCGGTGCGTGACTTGCCGCCGGCGCCGCGCGCGACCGCAGAGACGCTGACGGAGTCGCGGGCCTCGCCAGTCACTCCGGTCCGAGAGACTCCCGCCGCTTCGGCCGAGCTCGAGTCAGCCGACCTCGAGTCCGCGAGTCAGGCGGAGACGATCCCGACGATGGTGTTCACGCCGCGGGTCGCGCCGGACGAGCCCCCGTTCGTGCCGCCGACCATCCCGTCCGCGCCTCCGCTGCGCGAGCGAGTCGAGCCGAGCACGGTGAAGGTCACTGCCGCCGTGCCGGTCGAGCTCGACCCGGCGGGTGTGCGCATGCGGATCGACGGCGCCGCGCCGTCGCTCCTGGCGTGGGAGCACATACAAGCCGTCGGCGTCGGCCTGGTCGCGGGCATCGCGCCCAAGCCGATCGTGATCATCGACCTCGCGACCAATTGGGCGGACTGCGGCGACGGAGTGCTCGAAGTGCTGCGCATGCGCAGTGACTCGTTCCGCGCGCGCGCGCTCGTGGGGGGCGAAGGCAGCGCGCTCGAAGCGCTGCGCGCGCTGCTGGCTCAGCTGCTCGCGCGCAGCGGCGGCGTGCCGCTTCCCGACGGCGGCTCCGCGCACGGCCTGCCCTTCCGCGAGTTTCCCGATCCGTCGTCGTACGAGCGCGACGTTCTGCTTCACGCTGGCTGAAGCGCGTCAAGTCTCCGTTTCCCGCCGCCGATCGGTCAGTGTCTCGAGTGCAACCGAGAGGGGTAACGGTGCAACGACTCACGCTCCGAGGGCGGCTCTTGCTCGGCTTCATCGCCGTGCTGATGCTGCCCATCGGGTCGGCCGTCTGGGCGTTCCGCGGCGCGCTCGAAGTGCGCGCGAGCACCCGCGCGCTCGCGACGAGTCACTACCCCATGTTGGAAGCGACCAGCCGGATCGCGGGACGACTCAGTCAATTCCAGAGCATCGCCGACCGCGCGTGCAACAGCTTCGACGCGGCCGCGCTGCAGCACGCCACGCTCATGGCGCGCGATCTCGACCGCCAGGTCGCCAAGCTCGAGCTGCTCGCGCCCGACCCCGAGATCCGCGAGCTGCGCCGCTCGATCGAGAAGTACACCTCGACCTCGCTGACTCACTGCTCGGCGATGCTCGCCGGGAAGGTCACCGACAAGCTGCGCGAGGAGGTCGAGCGCGACGCCCATGTGGCGGCGCGGCTCGGCCGCATCGTCGACGATTTCCGCGCCGCGCGCGCCGCCTCGATCTCGAGCGATCTCGAAGGCATCGCGAGTTACTCACGCCAGAACGCGTTCGTGCTGATGGCCACGCTGCTGCTCGCGCTGGTCGCGGGGCTGCTCGCGTCGGCCCGCATCTCGCGCGGCATCGTGGCCGACGTGGTCGAAACCACCACCGAGCTCGCCACCGCGGTGGCGGACGGCGATCTCACGCGCCAGGTCGCTGTGACTCGTGACGACGAGCTGGGCAGTGTCTCTCGCGCGCTGCGGGGAATGATCGAGGGCCTGCGCTCGCTCGTGGGCCAGGTGAAGGGCTCGGTCGAGGTGCTGGCGAGCACGGTCGAGGAGCTGACCCCCGCGGCCGAGCAGATCGAGAAAGGCGCAATCGCGCTGGGTGAGAGCTCGACCCTGGTGGACGACGCGACTCACTCGGCGTCCGAGAATCTCGGCGCCGTGGCCGCCGCCGCGGGCCAGACCAGCCGCAGCGCGACCGAGCTGGCGGAAGGCGCCGGGGTGGTCATGAACAACATGGCCGCGGCCCGCGAGCAGGTGGAGTCGATCAACGCGTCGATCCGCTCCGTCTCGACCGCGGTCGAGGAGCTGTCCGCGTCACTCAGCGAAGTCGCGAAGAGCTCGAATCACTCGGCCGACATCGCGGGCAAGGCCGCGACCACGGCGCGAGACACGACTCAGGCGTTCGAGAAGCTCGGCGTGGCGGCGCAGGAAATCGGCAACGTGGTCGGAGTCATCAACGACATCGCCGACCAGACCAACCTGCTCGCGCTGAACGCGACGATCGAAGCCGCGAGCGCGGGCGAGGCGGGCAAGGGCTTCGCGGTGGTCGCGAACGAAGTGAAGGAGCTCGCGAAGCAGACCGCCGTCGCGACTCAGGAGATCGAGGAGCGCATCCGCTCGATCCAGTCGTCGACGCGCAGCGCGGTCGAAGCGATCGAGTCGATCGGCCGCATCATCGACGAGATGCACGAGAACACGCGCACGATCGTGATCGCGGTCGAGCAGCAGACCAGCACCAGCGCGCAGATCGCCGCGAGCGTGGCCGACGCGGTCGAGCGCACGGAAGAGATCACGCGCGCGATCGCCGGCGCCGCCGAAGCGAGCAAGGGCTCCGCCCGCGGCAGCGACGAGCTGAAGCGCGTGTCACTCGAGATGTCCGAGCGCACGGCCGACGCCGTGCAGGGCTCGACCAGCGCGCGCGAGATCGTGCGCGACGTGGCCGCCGCCGCGCTCGAGAACCGCAAGGTCGCGAACGTGACTCTCGGCTCCGCGAACAAGGTTGCCAGCGAGGTCGAGAGACTCCGAGCTCTCGTCGCCGCATTCCGGGTCTGATGCCCGCGCGCGCCCCCGCGACGGTCGGCGACTTCGTGGGCCGCGCGGCGAGTCACACGGCCGAGGCGCTGCGCTGGTGGGAGCCGCGGCGCGTGATCTACAACGCGGCGCTCGCGGCGGTGGTGGGCGCTCACTTCGTGGCCGGTCTGCCGGGCTCGTGGGCGGCACTCACTTGGAATCTCGCGTTCTGGCTCTTCTTTCTGTGCGTGCTCGCGAACCTGTGTTACTGCGCGGTGTATGTCGTCGACGCGTTCGTGCAGTTCTCGGGGCTGCGCGACGATTGGCGCCGGCTGCGCGTCGGCGTGCTCGGGGTCGGCACCGCGTTCGCGGCCGTCATCGCGCACTTCTTCGCGTCGGGTCTGTTCGCGGCGAGCTGAGCGTGCACGAGCTGTACGTCGGGCTCGCGCTCGTGCTCGGCGTCGGCTTTCTCGTGTGGCGCGCCCGCCACCGGCCGTTGCTGCCCGAATCACTCTGCGTCGTGCGGGTGACCGAGACCGAAGTCACTTGCGCCTACCCGGAGGGCGCGACTCAGTCCATAGCCCTCGCCGACCTCAGCTCGATCCGCATCCGCACGACCGACGACGGGCCGTGGGAGCCCGACGTGTTCTGGGGCTTTCACGGGCCGACGGGCGAGCCGGTGGTCGTCGTTCCCGGCGGCGCGACGGGCGAGCAGGAGATGATCGCGGCGCTGTCGAAGCTCCCGGGCTGGGACGACTCGGCCGTGATCGAAGCGATGGGCAGCACGTCGAACCGCCTCTTCGTCGTGTGGGGGCGCTAGGCGACGCGCTTCCTCTCTCGGGTCAGTCACTCGTCGCGCGGCGCCAGGTGCAAGTGACTGGCTGAGCCGGGCGCTCGTCCCCATCGGCGACCGCGGATGGGTTAGGCTGCGCCCCTACACACGGGAGGGTCGCATGAAGCTCCGCAAGCTCGGCCGCACTGGGCTCAAGGTCTCGAATCTGTGTCTCGGCACGATGACGTTCGGGAACACAGCGTGGGGCTGTGACGAGCCGACGTCGGCGCGCATCGTGGCGCGGTTTCTCGACGCGGGCGGGAACTTCGTCGACACGGCCGACGTGTACTCGGCGGGTGTCTCGGAAGAGATCACGGGGCGCGCGATCCGCAACAAACGCGGGCAAGTGATCCTGGCGACGAAGGTCGCGGGGCCGATGGGCGGCGGCGTGAACGACATGGGTCTCTCGCGCAAGCACATCCTCGACGCGGTCGACGCGAGCCTGCGCCGGCTGGGCACCGACTATCTCGACCTGTATCAGGTGCACGCGTACGACCCGACCACGCCGCTCGACGAGACACTCCGCGCGCTCGACGACTGCGTGCGCGCGGGCAAGGTGAGATACATCGGCTGCTCGAACTTCTCGGCGTGGCAGCTCATGAAGGCGACGGCGCTCGCGAAGGAGCTGGGCACCGCGCGCTTCGACTGTCTGCAGCCGCAGTACTCACTCGTGTGCCGCTACATCGAGCGCGAGCACTTGCCGCTGTGTCTCGAAGAAGAGATCGGCGTGATTCCCTGGAGCCCGCTGGGCGGCGGCATGTTGACGGGGAAGATCGGCAAGGGCGGCGCCGCGCCCGAGGGCTCGCGCGCCGCGACCGACCCGATGAACCGCGAGCGCTTCCGCTCGGAGCGCAACCTGGCGATCGCCGAGGCGGTGGCCAGCGTGGCGAAGTCACTCGGGAAGTCGTCGAGTCAGGTGGCGCTGGCCTGGTGCGCCACGCAGAAGGGAGTCACGTCGCCGATCTTCGGCGCGCGGACGCTGGAGCAGCTCGAGGACAACCTGGGCGCGGCGGATCTGGTGATCCCCGAAGAGCACGTGAAGCGCCTGCACGACGCCTCGAAGCTCGACCTCGTCTATCCGTACGACTTCCACGAGCGGGTGCGCGCCATGATGGGCGCGCTCCAGCTCGACTGAGGTGACTCGCCGATGGTGAAGGTCAGCATTCTCTATCCGAATGCGAAGGGCTCGCGCTTCGACCTGCGGTACTACCTGGACAAGCACATGCCGCTGTCGATCGAGCTGCTCTCGAAACACCCCGGCTGGCGCGGTGTGTCGGTGGAGCACGGAGTGGCCGGCAGCGCGCCGGGCGCCGAGCCGACTTACGTCGTGATGTGTCAGTTCACGTTCGACTCGGCGGAGAGCTTCGCCGCCGCGTTCACGCCGCACGCGGCGGCGTTGCAGGGCGACGTTCCGAACTACACCGATGTGACTCCGGTGATCCAGTACAACGAAGTGAAGCTGTCGCGGGGCTGAGTCTTGGCGGAGCTGTACGACACGATCGGCCGCACCTACGGCCAGCTGCGCCGGCCGGAGCCGCGCTTCGAGCGCGAGATACTTCGCGCCCTGGGTGACTCGGCGAGCGTGGTGAACGTGGGCGCCGGCTCGGGCTCGTACGAGCCGAGCGACCGGCGAGTCATCGCGGTCGAGCCCTCGCTCACGATGATCCGCCAGCGCGCGGCCGCGGCCCCGCCGGTGGTGCGCGGCGTCGCGGGCGCGCTGCCCTTCCGCGACGAGAGCTTCGACGCAGCGCTCGCCGTCCTGACGATTCACCACTGGCCCGATCGCGCACTGGGGCTCGCCGAGCTGCGCCGCGCCGCGCGCCGCCGCGTCGTGATCCTGACTCACGATCCGTCGCTGGCGAACTTCTGGCTCTACGAGTATTTCCCCGAGATTCCCGACATCGACAGCCGCTCCATGCCGACTCTCTCGCAACTCTCGCGCGAGCTCGGACGAGTCACCGTCGTCGACCTGCCGGTGCCGCACGACTGCAGCGACGGCTTCCTCGGCGCGTACTGGCGCCGGCCGGAGGCGTACCTGAGCGAGCGCGCGCGTTCCGCGATCTCGATGTTCTCGAAGCTCGAGAACGTCGAGGAGAGAGTCGCGCGCCTGCGCGCGGATCTCGCTTCGGGTGAGTGGCGACGGCGCCATGGCGCGCTGCTCGAGCGCGAATCACTCGACGTCGGCTACCGCCTCGTGATCGCGGCCTGACTCAGCGCAGCTCTTCGCGCAGCGCGAGCGCGTCTTCGTCGCCGGGGAAGGCGCGCAGCAAGTCCTCGGCGGCTTTGGCCGCGCCCGCGCGGTCGCCCGAGTCACGCAGCATGGTCGCGCGCGCGAGCAGCACATTGCGGTTGGCGGGCCACTTCCTCGCCGCCTTCTCGAGAAGGCGCAGCGCGTCTTGTGTGCGCTCGAACGAGTGCAGCGCGACCGCGAGCGTGTAGGTGTATCTCGGCACATCGGGGCCGAGCTTCACGGCGCGCTCGAGCGCGGCGATCGTCGCGTCGCGGTTCTTCAAGCGCGCCTGGGTGAGTCCCAGCGCGAACTCCACGTCGGCGTTCGGCCGCGACTTGGCGCGCGCCTCCTCCAGCACGCGCAGTGACTCATCGTCTCGGCCGCTCGCGCGGAAGGCGTCCGCCGAGTTCACGTACGCCGGCACGAACGCCGGATCCAGGGCGAGCGCGGCGGCGAACTCCGCCTGCGCCTCGGCGAAGCGCTGCTGCCGCGCGAAGAACGTGCCCAAGTTCACGTGCGCCTCGGGGCGATCGGCCGAGTAGCGCTGCGCTGCGACGTACTCCTCGGTCGCGCGAACGCGCGCGGCCACGAGTGAGTCGGGCACCTGTGACTCGGGCAGCTCGGCCAGCGCGTTCGCGGCGGCGATGCGCACGATGCGCAGCGGGTCGGCGAGCAGCGGCAAGAGCGTCTGCGTGCGCGGCGCGGACGGCAGGTCCGCGCCCAGGTCTACCGCCGCGAGCCGCACCAGCCCGCTCGGGTCCTTCACGCCCTGCACCACGGCCTCGGGCACGGCGGGATCGACGAAGCCCGACAGCCGCGCGAGCGCGGACGCGCGCGCGATCGGCGACTGACTCCCGTCCTGCGCGAGCGCCGCGAGTGACTTCCCCGCGCCTGGGGCGCCGGACTCGGCCGCGTGGAAGGTCTCGGCGAACGTCTGGAAGCCGTGCGCGTCGCGGCCGAGCCAGTTTTTTGCTTCGGCCGCCGCCCACTTCGCGCCCTTCGCGCGGTGGCACGAGTCACACGCGCTGGGCACGCCCAGCGTCACGCTCTGGTCCGGGCGTGGCACCCGGAACGAGTGGTCGCGCCGCGGATCGATCTGCATGTAAGTCGCGCTCGGCATGTGACACGCCACGCACTCGGCGCCCTTCGAGCCCGCTCGGTGGTGGTGGTGCGCCGGCGCGTCGAACTTCTCGGTGGCATGACACTGCGCGCACAGCGCGTTCCCCGGCGCGCGCAGCTTCGCCCCGTGCGGCTCGTGGCAGTCACTACAGGTGACTCCCCGCGCGTACATGCGGCTCGAGAGGAACGAGCCCCAGGTGTACACCTCGTCGCGCTGCTGGCCGTCGTCGTGATATAGCGGCGCGGTCAGGAGCGCCGGCCGATAGTGATCGAGAAACGGCGCACCGGCGCGGTAGCCCTCGACCAGCTGCGAGCGGCGCGAATGACATTGAGCGCACACTTCGATCTCCTGCTCGGTCTCGCGCTTCGCGCTCCGGTACGCGATGCCGCGCTCAGGCTTCATGACCCAGTGAGTGCCTTGTCTCTCGCGCAGCGGCGCCGTGAGTCCGCTGCCACCTCCCGCTTCGGGGTGCGCGGCCCAAGTCACGTGCCGCGAGCCCGGCCCGTGACACGCCTCGCAGCCCACGCTCACCTCCGCGAAGCGCGTGTCGAACGTGGCCGTCGCGGGGTCGTAGCGCTTGCGCACGTCGGTCGAGTGACAGTCCGCACACATCGCGTTCCAGTTCTGTTGCCGCCCGGTCCAGTGCAGCTCGTCGCCGGGCAAGAGCTTCTCGTGCGGGTACAGGTCGAGCCAGCGCTTGCGAGTCACGTCCCACGCCTGCGTGTACGCCTGCAGTCGTCCGCCCGGGAGCTCGAGCAGGTACTGCTGGAGCGGAGTCACGCCGAACTCGTACTTCACCGGGAAGTCCGCCGGCTTTCCGTCGAGGCCGGCGGCGCGGATCGTGCGCGGCGACTCGGGCGCCTTCATGGCCAGCGCGTGCTGTGACTCGCGCCAGGCGCTGGCCTCGGCGGAGTGACAGCTGGCGCACGCCTCGCTGCCCACGAACTCGAGCGGAGCGGGCGGAGGGGCCGCGGCGGCCTTCGGCGGGGCCGGCGCAGGCGACTCTTCGCGCGAGCACGCGGCGGCGAGGACGAGCACGATCGCGAGCAAGAGGCGAGTCACGTCGCGTTCAGCATCTCATTCCGCGGCGGGGTAAACGACCTTCCAGTCGCTCTTCATGTCGACGACCGTCCAGCCCTTGGCCTTCGCCTCGTCCCATGCCTTGTCGAGCTTGCCGATGTGTGACTCGCGGTCGTACGCCCACTCACGCTCAGCGTCCGTGTGGTGCACCAGACCGGCGAAGCGCGCGCCCTGCCCCGCCGCGGTCCACTCGAGCATTTCGCGGTCGCCGTCCGAGTTACCGAACGCGAAGATCGGCCGGCGGCCGATGACTCGCTGGATGCTCGCCGGCTTTCCGGGGCCGTCGTCGATGATCTCGACCTCGGCGAGCTTCACCAGCACGGGCTTCCCGTCGCGCAGCTCGTACTTCAGCTTGCCGCTCGAGCCGATCACCTGCTCGGGCGGAATGCCATACGCCTTCTCGGCCCACACGCGCATGAACTCGACGCCGCCGCCGGAGACGATGTACGTCTTGAAGCCGTTCAGCCGCAGATAGGCGAGTAACTCGAGCATCGGCTGGTACACGCACCGGTCGTAAGGGCGGCCGAGCGTGGGATGCTTGGCCACCGCGAGCCAGTCAGTCACGAGCTTCTGGAACTCGTCGGTGGTCATGCCCGCGTGAGTCGCGGCGACGAGCTCTTCGACGCTGTGCATGCTCGCGAGCTCGGGCTTCTTGGCCGGAAGCGTCTTCGCGCGATCCATCGCGAAGGCGACCTGGAAGTACATGGGCTGCTCGGACCAGAGCGTCCCGTCGTTGTCGAACACGGCGATGCGAGCTTCGGGAATCACGAAGTCGGGTGAACCCGGAGTCGCGACTCGCTTCACGAACCCGACGATCGCCTGCTTCGTCTTGCCGTCGTTCCAGGACGAGAGTGAGTCGCTGTCCGCGCGCGCGTACAGGGCGGCGCCGACCAGCAGCGCGGTGGCGACACCGACTCGGATTAGAACGCTTCGCACGTCCCCACACTACCACGCGCTCAGCGCGGAGAGCCGATCAGGTAGGTGCCGTGCACGGGCGGACCGCCGAGGCGCACCTTCCCGATCTCCCAGTCGTAGTCGCCGAAGGGAGTCACGAGCTCGCGCAGCTCCGGCTCGCTGTAGATGCGCAGCCAGGACACGACCCCGTCGAACACGATCACGAACGGAATCACCGGGACGACCCAGCTGAAGAACAGGGTCGACCAGCGGAACGGACGCCAGAACGGCGCTGTGAGCACGGCCACCACGGGCGAGAACAAGAGACTCAGCAGGAAGAGCGGCTCGCGGCTGAGTATCTCTAGCACGGCGATCGGCTGGCGCGCGCGGACTGCGGCGCCCAGGATCTGGCGCGCCTGCTCGGGCCGGAAGTGATGGAAGGCGTTCCAGATCGTGCGGGCGCCCGGGAGTGACTCGGGGACCGCCGTCGCGTCGACCGACTTCTCGGAGTAAGAGAGCGCGCCGCCCGACTCCGCGCACACGCTCCGGAACGCATCGATGTTCGGGTAGAAGTCGGTGAGCGTGGCGCGCACGTCGAGCCCGCGGGCGCGCAGGAGTGACACGACGTCGGGTGTCGGGCCCGAGCCGCCCGAGCACAGGTCGACGAGCTCTCGCTCGCCCGTGCGGCGCAACAGCTTCTCGAGCGCAGGCACGAACGATTCGATCTGGTTCCCGCGCTTCGTGATCCAGGCGAGATAGTTCGTGGCGCCGTCGCGAATCGCGCGCGGGAACCAGGGCAAGTCCTCGAGCTCTACCAGGTGCAGGCGGCGCACGGCGCGCGACTCACTCGGGTCCGTCGATGAAGGCCAGCCCGCACTCGGCGCAAGAGGTCGCGCCCTCGGCGGCGGGTGTCTGACACGCGGGACACGTGCTCATGTCGGTCGCCGCGGGATCGTAGTCCTCGGGCAGGTCGGGGAAGAGCTCGAGCATCACCTCGCGGTCGATCTCGCGCGCGAGCGGGAGCTCGGTGAACGGCACGAACACGGCCCACATGCCGTCGGTGGAGCGCTTCTCGCCCACGGGCGTGACTCGATGAGTCACACCCTCTTCCTCGAGGCGCGCCGCCAACGCGTTCGTCCAGTCGAACGAAGCCGTGCGCAGCAGCTGCAGCTCGACTTCGAGCTCGCTCACGAGGTGCCGCCGCCGCGCACCGCGCCGGGCTCGAGCAGGCCGCGGCCGGGAATGAAGTTCGCTTCGAGCCGAATCCCGTCGGGATCCTCGAACAGCACCGAGTAGTAGCCCGGCGCCCACGGCTCGTCCTGCGGCGGGTGCACGATCTTCGTGCCGTGACTCACCAGGAACGCGTGAAGTGAGTCGACGTCCTCGCGGGAACGCGCGCGGAAGCACAGGTGGTGCAGCCCGCTGCGCCCCTGACTGAACGAGTCACCCGCGAGCTCTGCCGACGCCGGCCGCAGACCCAGCGCCGTGCGGCCGCCGATGCAATAGAAATACTCGGGACTGTCGATGACCGGCTTCAAACCCAAGAACGGAAGCAGCGCGCCGTAGAAGTCGCGCGCCTTCGCGAAGTGGCGCACCGTGAGAATCACGTGCGCCATGCCGTTGATCTCCATCGGCGCAGTGTACCAGGGGCGACCTCGTGCTATTGAACGCGGCATGGACGGCGCACCGAACGGACTGATCGAGTTGCTCGCGCTCGAGGAGATCGAGCGCAACATCTTCCGCGGCAGGAACGAAGCGGGTCAGCGCGAGCGGCTGTTCGGCGGGCAAGTAGCTGCGCAGGCGCTCGCCGCGGCGGGCCGCACCGTCGAAGGCCGCGCGGCGCACTCACTTCACGCTTACTTCCTGCGGCCCGGTGACCCGAAGATTCCCGTGCTGTACACCGTCGACCGCATTCGCGACGGGCAGAGCTTCACCACGCGGCGCGTCGTCGCCGTGCAGCACGGCCAGGCGATCTTCAGCGTGGCCGTGTCGTTCCAGGTGCGCGAAGAGGGCTACGAGCACCAGCAGCTCGAGATACCCGCGGCGCCGCCGCCCGAGTCACTCCCGACGTGGCAGGAGCGCGCGAGCGCGCTGCCGCAGAGTCAGTTTCCGTGGACGCGCGGCGACCGCCCGATCGACCTGCGCCACGTCGAGCCGCCCACGTTTCTGGGCGGGCCGCCGCGACGCGGGGGCAACACCGTCTGGTTTCGCGCGAACGGCGTGCTGCCCGAGGACCCGTTCTTCCACCGCTGCGTGCTCGCGTACGCGTCGGACATGTCACTGCTCGACACGGTGGTCCTGCCGCACGGCCGCTCCGGGTCACTCGGTCCCGTGATGATGGCGAGCCTCGACCACGCGATCTGGTTCCACAAAGACGTGCGCGCCGACGACTGGCTCTTGTATCAGCAAGACAGTCCGGTCGCGGGCGGCGCGCGCGGCTTCGCGCGCGGCACGATCTTCACGCGCGCGGGGGAGCTCGTGGCGTCGGTGGCCCAAGAGGGACTCATGCGGCCCACGGGGCGGCCGGAGGACCGGAGTCTCTGACTCAGCGCGCGGGTTCGAAGTCCGAAGGCAGAGGTCCTCGGACGATCGCGGCGTCGCAGTAGAGCGTCGCGTACACCGCGTGACTCGCGGCGAACGCGCTGTAGAACAACCCATCAGCGCACTCGGGCGGCTTCTCGAGAGTGACTCGCGCGTGGCGGTACACGCCGTCCTCCTCGCGGACCAGCTCGATGCGGCCGGACCAGAACGCGATGGCCGCCACGCCGCCGGCGCCGAAGTGGACGTCCTGCGCGAAGTCCGCCGGCGCGCGCGGGCCCAGGTCCAGGCGCGCCAGCTCCGTGCCGCGGTGAGTCACTCGCAGCTCCACCCTGCCCTCGCGGTCCTCCACGAAGAAGCCGCGGCCCGCGCGGTCGAAGGCCACGAACATGAGCTCGGGCGCGGTCGCTTGCTCGAGCACCCGCAGGTCGGCGTCGAGATGGAAGGTCGCGAACGTGACCTTCCCACTGGGCGCTACCACGTCCGCGTTCGTCCACACGTCGCCGTTCAACGGGTCGACGGCAACGCTCTTCGGCGCGGTGACCGCTCCGTCGCGCGCGTGGAGTGACCGCTCGCGGAGAAGCGCGCCATCCGGCGAGATCACCACCACCGCGCCGTCGCCCTCGGCCGAGTCACCCGCCGATCCGACGCCCGCGCCGTAGCGAGTCACGTACAGGTTTCCGTCGGGCCCGAGCGCGATCTCGTTCAGCCCGGTGCCGACCGCGTCGAAGTGCTCCACGTCACCCATCCCGGGCCGCACGCGCCCCATCTCTTCGAAGTAAGTCGTGTAGTAGATCCAGCCGTTGGGGTGCGCGAGCACGTCCCACACGGACGAGCGCGAGTCCGGGCCGGGCTTCCGCACGAGCAGCGGCGGCAGGAAGATTTCCCGATCGAGCTCGAAGCGCCCGATCAGGTGCGCGCCCGGCTCGAGTAAGTCGGCGGTCGCGTCTCCGCGGTGCGCGCGCAGCTCGGTCCAGAACGGCGAGAGACCGAAGTACAGGACTCCTTGGTACTCGTCGGCGAACCACGCCGAGTAGCGCTCTTCGGCGCTGCCGTAGCCGAGGATCTCTTCGCGAAACAGCTTCGGCTCGGGGGTCGTCGCGCACGCGCACATCGCCGCGAGGAGCGCGAGAGTCACCACGCTGTGGCACACTCGCGCGATGCTCATCTTCGACGAAGTGAACAAGCAGATGAAGGACGCACTGCGCGCGGGCGAGAAGCTGCGCCTGCAGGCGCTGCGCAACATTCGCGCGGGGTTCCTCTTGAGACTCAAGGAAGACGGCTCCGAGACACTCTCGGACGAGGAGTGTGTGCCGATCCTCCGTCGCCTCGAGAAACAGCGCAAGGAGAGCATCGAGGCGTTCGACGCGGGCGGCCGCAAGGAGCAGGCCGCGGCCGAACGCGCCGAGCTCGAGATCATCTTGACCTTCCTGCCGAGTCAGGCGGACGAAGCGACCGTGCGGAAGTGGGTCGAGACCGCGATTTCCGAGAGCGGCGCGAAGTCGGCGAAGGACCTGGGCCGCGTGATGGGCGCGCTGATGAAGTCGCACAAGGGCGACGTCGACGGGAACGTCGCGCGCAAGATCGCCTCCGACCTACTGCCGAGCTGAGCCGAGGCGAGGGCCGCCCCGAGCCGAGGCCGCAAGCGACGAGGTCGCGCGCAGTGAGCCGCAGGCGAACGTAGTCACTCGGGACAGGAGTCACTTCTCGTCGGGCCGGCGGCGCCGCGCGCTGGCGGAGTAACTCGTGAAGCGCTCCGCGTCACCGGGCCGCAGCGGATCGCGCTCGGCCAGGAACAGCTCCAGATGCGCGAGGTCGTCGTAGCCCCAGAAGATCTCGCCGTCGGCGACGATGCTCGGCACGCCCCACACGCCGTCGCGCAGCGCGCGCTCGGTCGCTTCGCGCAGCGCGCTCTTCGCGGGCTCGGCGGACGCGGCAGCGACGAGCGCGTCGCCGTCTAGCCCGGCGTCGGTCGCGACGCGGCTGACGACGGCCACGTCCGTCGGGTCGCGCGACTCACCCCACACCGCGCGGAACAACCCGTCGATCAACTTGCGGCGCGGCTCACCCGCGGGCGCGGCGTGAGTGACTCGCAGCGCGAGCAGTGGATTGAAGGGGTGAGTCGCGGGCGGCGCGATCGGCACGCCGAGGCGGCGCGCCTTGCGCACGACGTCGAGCATCATCCAGCGCGCCTTGGGCGGCACCTCGGCTGGGCCGAGCTGGCGGTAGTGATTCAGGAGCCCGGCGAACAGGACGGCTTCGGGCTCGACCTCGCGACCCGCGCGCGCGGCGATGACACCGATCTGTGTCCACGCCAGGTACGCGTTGTGCGAGATGTAGTCGAACAGGAATCGGATGGGCGCGCCAGCCACGCGCGGACATTACAGGACTGGAGGCGCTACACGCACCACTCGAGGATCAGCGTCTCGTCCGAGTCAGCGGGCGCGGGCAAGAGACACACGACGTTCCGCAGCACGTCGGGGAACTGCCACTCCTCGGAGATTCCCGCGTAGAACGCCTCGGCGAGATCGTGCGTGAGCTGGCGCAGCGTGGCCTGCGCCGGCTCGGCTTCGGCTTCGCGAAGCACCATCTGCAGGTCGAGCTTGGGCTCGGGCCCGAGCGCGCCCTTGAAGAGATCCGCGTCGGCCGCGCTGAGCTGCGCGCTGGAGGCGAGCTCGGAGAGACAGGTGACCAGACGCAGGAAGAGTGAGTACGGCGTCGCGAGCGCGTCGTGCTGCACGACACCGAGGATGCCCACTGGCTCGGCGTCGATCATGTGACCGAGATAGTCGAGCCCGTCCAAGTGAGCCACCGGCTTGCTCGTCGTGCCCGAGACGGACACGACGTCGCGCGCGACGCAGGTGAACTCGAAGGGCACGGTGTCGAACACGGCGACGGTGCCGTTGCCGATCAAGCGCTGCATGAGCGCGGCGCGCTCCGCGGGCGCGTCGACTGACTCGACTACTTGGAAGCGCTGCTCGTCGGGGTCACAACAAGTCTCGATCGCCGTGTACGCGTCGACGAACTCCTGAATCAGCACCTCGGGGTTCTGCAGGTAGTCGACACACTCGCGCATCTGCGCCTCCAGCGGAAGCGAGCGCGCGCGCTCGAAGCGCTGGCGCAGGATCGTGCTGGGGAAACGCTTGTGGATCTCGCTCAACTGGAATTCCGCCTCACACAATATCGGCAGTGGAGTTGCCGAGTTAGAGTGCAAGCACGACGCGCGCGAACGAGTCGGGAAGGGGCGAGTGTGTCGACGATCGGGATCATCGGTGCAGGCCGGGTCGGTACCGCGCTGGCACTGTCGCTGGCCGAGAAGGGTCATCGTGTCGCTGGGGTCGCGAGCCGTCGCGACAACGGCGCGCGCGCCCTCGCCCGCCGCATCGCCGGCGCGCAGTCACTCTCGGCGAGAGACTTGGTTGCCCAGTGCGACTGGATCTTCCTGACGGTGCCGGACGCGGCTGTCGCGATGCTCGCCGCGGAGCTCTCGTGGCGCGCGGGTCAGGCCGTGATCCACACGAGCGGCGCGCTCGACCTGTCGGCGCTCGACCCCGCGGCCGCGCGCGACGCTCTGCCGGGCAGCTTCCACCCGCTGCGCGCCTTCGCCACCGGCGACACCGGCGCGAACGCCTTCGCGGGAGTCACGATCGGAGTCGCGGCGGGCCCCGCGCTGTCGCCGCAGCTCGAGTCACTCGCCGGCTCACTGGGTGCGCGCGCGCTGCGGATCGACGGCGCCGACCGCGCCCTGTATCACGCCGCGGCGGTGTTCGCGAGCAACTTTGCGATCGCCCTGCTCGTCGCCGCGCGCCAAGCGTGGACCCTTGCCGGCCTGCCCGAGGCCGAGGCCCGCGCCGCGCTGGCTCCGCTGCTCGAGGGCGCAGCCGCGAACGCGCACGCGCTTCCGCTCGAGAAGGCGCTCTCCGGCCCGATCGCGCGGGGCGAGGCCGAGACCATCAAGCGCCACCTCGAGAAGCTCGCGCGAGCGCCGGAGCTGGCCGACGTGTACCGCGCCCTCGGCGCGCAGTTACTCGACCTCGAGCTCGGTCACTCGCGAGAAGTTCGCGACTCACTGCGCTGGGCGCTGGTGAGATAGGCGGCCTCTTCGCAAGCCGAAGGCGCGCAGCGAGGCGCAGCCGAGCGAAGGCGCGAGCGCGCGGCCGTCCCCCGCACGCGGTAGCGCGAGTGGCTCTTCGCAAGCCGAAGGCGCGCAGCGAGGCGCAG
>Ga0187894_10000664_pt1 | contig 46105 bp, 43 predicted proteins | sample GBC1701081metaG_FD_136650 | JGI IMG/M metagenome (GOLD analysis project Ga0187894, IMG submission 136650) | White microbial mat communities from a lava cave in the Kipuka Kanohina Cave System on the Island of Hawaii, USA - GBC170108-1 metaG ... | reverse complement strand
GCCCTACGCCCATTCCTGGCGACGCACACGCGCGCTCCGCCCCTGGCTGCGCCTGTACAACACCGCGCGGCCACACGCGGCGCTCGCCTATCACCCACCGTGCGTCCGCTTTCCCAGGGCCGCTCAATGAACAACCTTGTCAGAAACCACAGCTAGCCCGTAGATCTCATTGCAGGTGGATGCGTCTTCGAGAGCGTCCGCGCGCGTCAACTGCGCGTGTCGCGCAGGAGCTGACGGACGGGATCGGGCAGCAGACGTTGACCAAGCTTCCAGCAGGTCGCGCAGGCGGGGCAGTCGTAGTAGTGGATCGATATCTGCGGCATGGACGCCGCCTGCGTGCGGAACGCGCCGGACGAGACCTCGGTCTCGACGTACACCAGGGTTGCGTCGCAGTCGGGACAGGACGGATCGGCGGGGCGGTCGGCGGCGTCGAGGACGAACGGCATAGGCGATGGACGCGAGAAGTTGATCTGACGATGAGATGATGATGTCGGCGCGCGGACGGTCCGGCTCGCGCGGCCGGACGCACGACGGGTACGAGGCTGACGTGCGTACCCGTCATGACGGGGTGCGTTCCCGTTGACCCACTCCGTCGGCGAGACGTAGCGGGATGCGGAACCGGGTACGCATCAGGTCGTCATTATGGCCCGTGCGCCGCGACAGAGTCCAGGATCCGCGGACGCGATCGCGCGTCCGGGCGCGTGGGTACTCCGTACGTCGCGTCCGGTCTTGCGCGACTCCGTTCCCGCGGCGAAACGAGCAAGCCAGGAGAATTTTCGCCGCCAACCCAGGTGTATACCAGTCAGGGGTTCACGCTCCCGGCGATGCCAGTGCGTCGAGCGGCGACGTTTGCCGCGCGGCAGCGGCCGTGAGCGGCGCCCAGATCGATCCGTGTTCGAGGCGGGCGGCGGGCCGGAGAGGCTCCCGTGGCGGGAAGCGCCGCGTCAGGCCCCCTGACGAATCCGGCCTCCCACGCAGGCGCTCCCAGCCCCGCGCTTCGATCCGACACGCACCAGTCGACAACGGATCTCGACCCACGGCCGGCAACGGCCGCGCGATCGCTGGGCGCTCGACCCCTTCACCACACGCCCTCGTCCGCACCAGTTCACGCCGGAAGGAACACCATCAGGCGGGGATGCGCGCAGCACCCGGGCAGCGACGGATACGCACCTCGATGATCCAACCGGCACGTCAGGTGGAGCCGACCCACACCGGCTGCCGGTGATCCGATCCGCCGGCACGATCCGCTAACCACAACCAGATGGAGAGAACGAAGATGGGCGTTTCAATCTATCGCAACGAGTCGCTGATCGAGGTGCGCTCCTACCAGACCCCGGCCACCAGCGCGGACGCCCTCGTCGGCGGCCTGCGCCACAAGTGGGCGCTGCTCCGCGAGAAGGGGTACGCGGGTGATTATCCCGTCGAGATCCTCCGCCAGTCGCCGAACGGCAGCCCCGAGGTCAAGATCCTCGAAGTGTTCCGGTGGAAGTCGACGCAGGACCGCGTGAACGCCGAACGCGACCTCGATCTCCAGAAGCTCGACGCCCAGATCGCCGCGCACAGCCACGTGACATCGGACCGCGAGAGCTACACGCAGGCCATCCGCGGGTTCAACACGAACTTCCCGCAGACGGGCGGCGTCGAGCTGCTGAAGGGCGTGTGCTCGTGCCTGCTCACCGTCGACGGCATGGTCGAGAACTATCCGATGAGCGTGAAGAACGGCATCGTGTTGATGCACCGCAGCCCGCAGATGGATTTCGACAACGACGGGCGCAACGAGATGTACTTGAAGATTCTGATGCATGGCGGCGAGATCGTGCAGAATGCGCTCGGCCCCATCCGCGTCGAACAGAACTTCAACGTTCCGAACGACGGCATCGTGAAGTCGAACGGCGAAGGCAACGATTTCCCCGGCACGGCCATCTGGCGCGTCGGCTGGAAGATCCGCACGAACATGGGGACGATCCTGACCGATCCCGAAACGCCGCTGATTTTCGGCCCGGCCACGGTGTCGCACTATCCACCCGTCGGGACGCATTTTCATTCAGCCACCGGTCCGGTGAAGCTGATCATGGAAAGCAACGGCGCCAAGGTCGGCACGTTGACGCCAGGCGAGCTCACCGCCTTCGACATCGTCGTCACGAAGGATGACGAGATCTTCGCGGACCTGTTGAACACGCCGCCGAAGGACATCCTCGAACTCCTGAACCAGCACGCGCCGCGCATGGACGAGTACGCCAGCCGGCACGTAAACGTCGCGCCGGCGCCGTAGCGGCCGCGCCGACCGTCCGCAGGGAGACGCGCGACCCGTGGGTCCCTACTGGCTGACGACCCTCGGCGCGGAGACGTTCACCGCGCCACCGACGTTGCCCGTCAGTGCCGACACCGTCGTCATCGGCGGCGGCTTGATGGGTGTCGCGACGCTGTACTGGCTCGCACGCGCCGGACGTCAGCCCGTGCTGATCGAAGCCGAGGACCTGTGCAGCGGCGCCACAGGTCGCAACGCGGGACTACTGTTGCCGAATTCATCTCCACTCGAGCAACCGGCGTTGCTTCGATCGGTGCTCGCGGAGGAACAGATCGACGCGGGCTTCGCAACGCCAGGACACCTGGCGTTGGCGGCAAGCGCGTCATGCTGGGACGCGTTCCAGGCGGAAGCGTCGCGATCGCAAGCACGCGGCGGGACGCTCGAAGCACTCGATATACCAGCGTGCGAGCGGTTGATCGGGACGCGTCTCTCCGGGCTGTTTCTGGGCGGTCGCTGGTACCCGGGCGGCGGGTTGGTTCACTCGGCGCGTCTTGTCCACGGGCTGGCCCGCGCCGCCGAACGGTACGGCGCGACGGTTGCCATTCGGACGCGCGCCCGTGCCGTGACGAACGAACCGGGCACGGACCGTCTCCTCGTGGAGACGAACCGCGGACGGATTGCGGCGTCGCAGGTCGTCTACGCGTGTAGCTTCAAGGTCGCCGCGCTGCTTCCGGCGTTGGCGTCCGTGCTTCAGCCGACCGTCGCGCAGGTGCTGGCTACCGCACCCACGCCGCCGGTGTTTCGGATCGGTCTTGGCGTCGACTGGGGCAGCATGTACTGGCGTCAGACGATGGATGGCACGATCGTCCTCGGCGGCGGCAGTCAACCGCTGGTTCCGAACGGTGCGCGGACGCCGTACGCGAGTCGGGATGGTAGAAACGAAGAGACGAGCGGCGACCTCGATGGGGAGGAGGTTGAAGACGACTGGCTGGATCCTGAGATCCAGCGACGACTGGGAGGCTTCTTCCCACGGGCCTTCCCGGATCTTCCGGCGATGACGATTCGCCAGCGGTGGGGCGGGGTGATGGACCACACCCGCGACAACGCACCCATCGTTGGCCCTCTCGCCGCGGATCCACGCCGATGGGTCGTCGCGGGATTCGGCGGACACGGCATGCCGGCCGGACTCGGCATAGGCAAGGCGGTTGCGGAGGGGATTGCGCGCGGGCAGGTGCCAGACATCGTGGCCGGCCTGTCGCCTTCCCGCTTTGAGGATCTGAGGTGATCGGAGCCACGCGTCACGCAGACGTTGACATCAGGAGGAAACCCCGATGAGCGCACGGAAGTCGGAGCCCGAGGGGCGGATCGCACGTCGCACCTTCCTGAGAGGGATCGGTCTGGCTGCCACCGCCACCGCACTGGACGCCACCAGTACTCTGCTCACCGCCGGTCGGACTGCGACCGCCGCCAGCCTGCCGGAGACCACCGGCGTTGCGTCCGCACCGCTGGTGATGATCTGGCGTCAGGTCAGCGATCTCAACCGCTGCACGACGTTCGTCACCGGCACGACAGCATTCCCGGTGGTCGATCGACAGACGCATGCCGTGATCTACGACGGCGGCAGTGTGCTCCTCGGGTTTGGCGTCGCGCATCCAGAGGCGACGCACGTCCTCGTCCATCCACGTCCGCGGATCCTGAACGAGCCGTGCCGTTTCCAGCCCAATCCCGCGAGCACGATCGTCCACATCCCCGTCGCGGCCTGCAGCCAGACGCTTCCCTTCATGGATCAGGACGGTCACCACTCGTCTTTTGCCGCTCCATCCGGTCACGATCGCACGCATACCGGCAGACGCCTTCAGCAGATTGCCGACCGTTGCGCCGCTGCCAACGATGCGATGGACACGCAGATGCCTCGCGTGGAAACGCCGGTTGGCGCACTGGAACTGCTGGTGTCGGACCTGCCGCGCGCGACCGCGTTCTATCGCGACGCGTTGGGCCTGCGCCTGCTCTCCAACTCGACGCGCGAGAGCCAGTTCGACCTCGGGACGATCGTCCTCACGCTGCGGCCCGAGCCGACCGGGATGATGGTCCAGTTCCTGCACAAGACAGGACGGTTGCGTGGTGACTGGGCGGTCCTGCAGACACCTGACGTTGACGCGGCAGTCGCGCGGTTGCGCGGCGCCGGCGTGCGGTTCCCGTCGGGGATCGAGCGTCAGGCCATCGGGCGCGTGGCGTACCTGAGCGATCCGGACGGTCATTCGTGGGTCCTCTGGGAGCCGTCCGCCCGCGCGCGCGAGGTGGCGTATTACCCGCCGCTCACGCGGATGCTGGCGAACGCAGGCATGGAGCGCGCGCCGTTCATGTAGGAAGTCGCGGACCAGGGCTTGAGCGGAAACACGGACGAGACGGAGAGGAGGGAGTTCATGGCCGACCTGAGTAATGCACCGCTCGTATTGATCTGGCGCAGGGTCCTCGATGTTCCTTTGACCAGGAAGACCGTCAAGGATGTCAACGGCTGGTCGCTCATCGGCGAGGACAGCTTCTCGGCAATGTACGACGCCGGCAATGTGCTGGTCGCGTACTGGAACCAGACGGACTACTTCACGAATCAAGCTGCGTCTGATGCGGAAGGCACGGTCACCGAGAAGCCCGGCTCGGGGATCCTGGATGCAACGACGGCGTGCTCGGTGGAGAACGGGACGGTCCGCACGGATGCGTTCAACCCGTCGAACCAGCTTGTGCTCGCGGTGCAGGGCGACATCGACGTCGTTTCCCGTCTTGGTGGTGTCGTCGGACAGGCCCTCAGTCCGGCCGAGGTCACCGATTCGGATGGAACCGCGGTTTCCTTCGTCGATGATGTCGGGAACACGACGCGATACCTGCGCGTCGCGACTGACGCAGCGAAGGGACTGGGCGGACGACTGAACGCGCTGGCGGAGAGCGGCGTCGCTGGCCGGCCGTCGTTCAATCCAGCGGTGGGTTACGAGCTGCTGGCGTCCAATCTCGATCTGTCGAGACGATTCTATGGTGACGTTCTTGGATTGCCGATCGAGAGCGCGGCGACAGACGGCGCCGTGTTCGACGCAGGCAATCTGCTCCTCCGGTTGCGCTCCGAACCATCGTCCGGCCTCGTCGACACCGTGAGGAACGCCGGCAAGTTGAAGGACGATCTGGTTGTCTTCCACGTCGAACACATGGAGTCGGCCGTCGCGACGTTGAGCAAGAAGGGCGTCGTGTTCCCGAACGGGATCGAGGACAGCGCGCACGGACGCCTTGCCCTGTTCGAGGATCCAGACGGGCACTCGCTGTCCATCTGGCAGCCGCCCGCGAGACCCGAGCATTCGGAGATCGACTACTTCCCGGTCCTCGATCGCCTGCTCGGCCAGGCGCGGCGTGCGTCCGCGCGGTCGGTGCGTCTCGTGTAGGCGCCGGTCGAGCCGAACGACCAGACCGTCAACCGGAGGTTCCACGCACCGGGTGACGCGTCCACCAGCAAGTCATGCGCGCGGGACCTGGAAACAGCACGCCGGCGTGCGCGAGGGAGAGGACATGAGCTTGTGGGATTCAACCGTCATGTTCCTCTTCCTCGAGGTCACGGACATTCCTCGGGCGCGGCAGTTCATGGAGGACGTGCTGGGGCTGGAGCTGATCGAGAATCGCTTCCACCCGCCGCACGAACGCCACGGCGTCGCCAAGTATGACGCCGGCAACGTCATTCTCGCGCTGAACCTCGCCGTCAACACCTTCGCGCGGGAGGCATCCGACGGCATCACGACCGTCTTCGCCGCGGATCCGCAACACGAGGCGCGCATCTACGCGCGGCTCTACACCGCCGGTCTGCACCCGCCCCGCCAGCCCGGCGCGGTGTTTCCGGATCACGACAACCATTCGTACGCCGTCCGATCGACCCCGCGCGTGTCCGCGCCCGACAGCGAACATCGCGTCAGCCGCGTCACCGAGCTTCGCCTGGCCGTGGCCGACTTGAAGAAGTCCGTCGCGTTCTATCGAGAGGTCCTCGGGTTTCCACAGATCGAGGCGGACCGGGAACACGCGGTGCTGGCCGCGGCCAACCTCCGTTTCGTCCTTCATCGCATGAAACCCCAAGGCCCCGTCCGCCAAGACGGTCTCCTCATCGTCTTTCACACCCCCGACATCGACGAGATGTACGACACTCTGGCGCAGCGCGGCCTCGATTTCAAGAATCTGACCGTCCGCTACAGCGAGATCGGCGGCGCCGTCCGCTTCCGCGACCCGACCGGCCACACGTTCTGCCTCTACGAGCCGTCCGAGGAATCGCTGACGTGGGAGAGCGGCACGAAGGTGAAGCAACTCATGCAACGCCTCGGACGCGAACAGACCGTCCACTGATCCAGCATCGCGGTGAACCAGGGATCCGCGGAAGGACAACTGACGGAGGCGCCGTGGTCAAACCAGGCTACGACACGCTTGCAAACGAGGGCGTGTCGAACGACACGCTCGAAGAGCAGGCGGAAGGCGAGAATCTCGACGCGATCGTTGCGGCGCTGCCGCTGAACGGCGTCCGCACGGTGCTCGACATCGGTTGCGGCACCGGCGCGCTCACGCGACGCATCGCGCGCGTCCTGGAGTCCGCAGGCAGCCGTTCACAAGGCGATGAGGTGGAAACGCTGGTATACGGCGTCGACATCTCGCGCGATCATGTCGAAGGCGCTCGTCGCCTCGCGGACGTACAGGGCTTGCGCAACGTCCGTTTCCTCGAAGGGGACTTCCTCCACGGCGACATCGACGACCACCTCCCCGCGGACGTCGATCTCATCGTCGAAAAGTACCTGCTGATGCATGTCGTCCTGCAGGAGAAGCATCACGCGTTGCTGGCAGGCATGCAACGCCGGTTGCGTCCAGGCGGACGCGTGGCGCTCATCGAGCCGGACGTGAATTTTGGCGGCGATCGCTATCCGCCACCACCCGAGCCGCTGGCTTCGGTGCTTCCACGGATCGTTGAGTACTACCGTCGACAGCGTCTGATCGAGTGGCGCTGCGGTCCGCAGTTGTTTCATCACCTGCGTGAAGCCGGCTACGCCGACGTGCGGGTAACGCTGGTTGACGGTCGCATCATTGCCGGTGGAACTCCGGCGGCGCTGGTCGAGCACGCGAGCCGCGATGTCGAGGCGTTGATCGAGCCGTGTCTGGTGGAGATGGGGATTGGAGACCGGCTTGTGCTGGTTGCGGAGCAGTGGCGGGCGTATCTGCGTCAACCGGCGAGCCTGCTCTATACGCCGATCTTCCTTGGCGTGGGAACGAAGGCGTCCGACGAGAGGCGAACGCGGGCGTGAACGAGCGGATAACATTGGCGTCATCCGCTTGCAAGGCGTGCGTTATTCGTCTTCGCGGAGGGTTTGAATCGGATCGAGTTGTGCGGCGCGGCGTGCGGCGATGTCGCCTGCGACCCACGTCACGATCATCAGGACGCCGATGGCGGTCGCCAGTGTCAACGGATCGGACGACTCGACCTGGAACAACTGCGTGGTCAGCAAGCGTCCGAGATAGCGTGCCGCGATGCCGCCGAGGAGCACGCCGATGCCGGACAGGAGCAGCGCCTTGCCGACGACCATGCGTCTGACGCGTGTCCGTTGGGCGCCGAGGACCATGCGGATGCCGATCTCGCGCCGTTGCCGGCGGACGGTGTAGGCGAGCAGGCCGTACAAGCCCACTGCGCTCAGTACCAGCGCGCCGATGGCCATCACCACCAACAGCAACGCGGTGAAGCGCGTCCGTGCGGACGCGTCGGCCAGCACCTGATCGAGCGTCCGCACGCGGAACACGGGCAGGCCGCGATCCATCTGGGCCAGCGTGCGGCGCATCGACTCCAGGATGCTGCCGGGGCGTGTCGAGCGGACGGCGACGCTCATCTCCCAGCGGGCGAATGAGTATTTCTCTGGTCCCATCAGCGGCATGTAGAGGATGGCTGGTGGCTCTGTCTCGACGAGGCTGCGGTCCTTCACGTTGCCGACGACACCGACAACGGTGAGCCAGGTCTTGCCGGTGCCGACGCGGATCCGGCTGTTGATCGGGTTCTTCGTTAGCCAGTGGCGATCGGCGATCACCTTGTTGACGACGACGGCGGGGCGGCCTTGTTCGGCGTCGAGCCGTTCCAGCGGGCGGCCGGCGATCATCGGGACGCCGAGCGTCGTGAAGTAATCGTCGCTCACCAGCTTCGCGAGGGCGGTTGGCCGGACGGCGGCGTCGACGTCTGGCGTGCCTTCCACGATATATGGCAGGAACACGGGATTGTCGCGCAGCGGGAAATCGCTTGCGGCGGCTGCGGCCTCGACACCGGGCAGGGCGCGGGCTTCGTTCAGATAGCGGGCGAAGAAGTCCGCCACCTGTGACCATTCGGCGTAATGGGTCCTGGGCAGGGCGATGCGCAAGGTCAGCACGTTCTGGGGTTGGAACCCTGGGTTGACGTGTGACAGTGACCAATAGCTGCGGACGAGGAGGCCGGAGCCGACGACGAGGACGAGAGCGATGGCGACTTGGATGACGACGAGTGCGTCGCGCAACCGGCGTTGACGTGGTTTCTCGCCGACGCGTGGAGAGCCGGCGAGCAGGTGGCTGCTCAGTGAGCGCCAGCCGACATCCATCGTTGGCAGGGCGCCGGCGAGGAGGCCGACGAGGATCGAGATGCCGGCGGTGAACAGCAGGACGCTTGCGTTCAAGCCCACGTTGTTCAGGCGTGGGATCTCGTCGATTGCGATCTGCTTGAGGACGTGGATGGCGCCGAGGCCGAGGAGCAGGCCGGCGATGGCGCCGGCGGCGGCGAGCCAGATCCACTCGGCGAGCAGGCTGTTGAGCAACTGCCAGCGTCGTGCGCCGAGCGCGCTGCGGACGGCGAGCTCCTGGCGGCGGCCTTCGGCGCGGACGGCGAACAGGCTTGCGAGGTTGACGGCGGCAATCAGCAGGACGGCGAGGACGGCGCCGAGCAGGATCCACAGTGCCGGCTTCACGTCGCCGACCATCTCCTCTTTGAAGCCGCGCACCTGCGCGCGGATCTTGGCCTCTTCGATGACCTCCTTCGTGAATCCGTCGGGATACGCTTCGGGCAGCGTCTGAATCAGGCGATCGAGATCGCGCGTCGCCGCGTCTTCGGTCACGCCGGCTTTGAGCAGGCCGTATCCGCCGTAGCGGAAGCGCAGCGGTTCGGGCGCGGCAGGATTGAACGTGAGCGGCAACCAGAGTTGCGTGTCCTCGGCCGGGAACGTTACGTTGCGTGGCAGGACGCCGATGATGCGCCGCTGCACGCCGTCCACCGTGATGTGCTCGCCGATGGCGTTGGCGTCCTGATGGAACCGCTGGGACCACAACGCGTAGCCGAGTACGAGTACTGGTTCGGCGCCGGGAAGGTTGTCCTCCGGCGTCAACGCGCGTCCGCGGATTGGCTCGACGCCCAGCAGATCGAACAGCGCTGCCGTCACGGACGCGACCTGCAGGCGTTCCGCGCCTTCCTTGAAGTCGCGCGAGTCCTTGTACGCCACGGTGACGGTTTCGGGCTCGGCGAGCGCGACGCCGTCGAACGAGCGGTTCTCCTTTGCGAAGTGGAGGTACGTCGCGGTCGACTGGCGGATGCGTGTGTTGTTCGCGAACGCGGGCGACAGCATCCAGAAGCCGACGATGCGGTCGGAGTTCGGATAGGGAAGGGGTGAGATCAGGACGCCGTGGACGAGGCTGAACACGGACACGTTCGCGGCGATGGCGAGGGCCAGTGTCAGAACGACGGCGATCGACAACCCTGGGAGACGAATCAGCTTGCGCAGGGCGTAGCGCAGTTCCTGGGGGAACGTCCCGAACGCGAATCCTGACGGCCTGGCCGTTTGGCGCTCCATGACGACATCCTCTCCGCTCAGCTCGGGGCCGCGGCGGGGCGGAACGACGGTCCGCCGGACCGGGTCCCCGTCATCGCACGCCGGACTGGCCGGCCAGCCGCAGGATCTTCGTCCCGCTCGGCCAGCTCAGGGCAGCCGGCGACGGTTCGTAGAGATAAAACCCGTGGCCGTTGGGATCGTGGAACCGGGCGATGGTGCCAATCTCCCCGTCAGAGAGTCCAGTGTCGAACGCGAGGCCTGCGGCTTCGAGCGTGCGGTACTGGGTCCTGATATCCGGCGTCCAGAGCACGAGCGCGCTGGAGCGCGGGACGCTCAGATGCTCCGCGCGCGGCGCGTTCGTCTGTGTCTCCACGAGATGGGTGGCCAGCAGGATACCACCAGCGTCGTACTTCACGACACCGACATCGGTATCTTCTTCCAGGATCCGCAGACCGAGCGTCGTGCCATAGAAATCTTTGGCGGCCTGGTAGTCGGTGACGAAATTGAAAATGTACAAGACCTTGTTGCGCCCCAGGATCGGCGGATCGCCGTCCGTGTCCGACGCGCGCTTGTGCTGATCCAGGACGCGCAGCAGGGTGTGCTCGCGGCTGTCGCCTGCCAGGACCTCGCGGATCTTGTCCGCACTGGGCCAGGTGAGCGACTCCTCGGACAGCTCGTAGAGCAGCAGGCAATGGCCGTCCGGGTCGTAGAACGTCGCCGTCGCGCCAATTTCGTAGCGTTCCGTCGGACCGGTGAACGCGATGCCCTTGGCTTCCAGAGCGGCGCGGGTAGAGTCGATGTGCCCGACGTGGAAGACGATCAACTGGCTCTTGTTCGGTTCGTCCCCGAGGACGACGCCGAAGTCCGCCGCGATGTTGAGCGCGAGGATGATTTCGCCCGCGTCGTACTTGACCGCGCGCGCCTCTTCTTCGAGGACGGGCAGCCCCAGCACCTCTTCATAGAACCGCCGCGACGTCGCGATGTCCTTGACGTACAGAAACAGGTACACGGCCCGCAACGTCGTCTCCACGTGACCTCCTCATCGGAGTGAATGGCGTGTCGGAGCGAACGGCCTTGTCCGGAGTGAATGGCCCGTCGCGACTGAACCGTGAACCGCGGTTGACGGTCAGGCGGTGTAGAAGCCCCACTCGTGGCCGTCGGGATCCGTCACCGTGATCATCCGCCAACCCCACGGCTCGTCCTTCGGCGCGGACACGTCGATGCCCTTGTCGCGCACGCGCCCGTAGTACTCGTCCACGTTCGCCACTTTGAGATGGAACATCGCGCCGCCGGTCCGCACGACCTCGTCGCTCGCGTGCAGCGACACCTTCAACGGGCCGGCCGACAGTTCCGCGTAGCCGGGGCGGCCGGCGTCGGTCCAGTCCTTGACGTGCGCCTGCCGCTCGTCGGACCACCAGCCCTGGAAATCGAAGCCGAGCGCGTCGTGATAGAAGGCCGCGCTGCGCGCGACGTCGCGGACGTAGAGCATCAGGTTGAAGTCTGATCCAAACATGCGCGGGCTCCTCCGGCCGTCGTACGTGACGAGGCGTCACGCGGCGAAAGCCGCTAGCAGTGTCAGGAATGGCCGGGAACCAGTCAAGCGCCGCGAGGTTCCAGGCGGAACCGGTACCCGGATGGCCGCGCGGCTGGTCCCTTCGCTGGATCCAGGGTTCAGCGCGCGCGCCACGGACGCGGAGCGTGCCGAGCCGGTTCGCCGATCGGGCGCGCCGACCCGGCATCGACGCCGGTGCGCGCAAGCGATCGTCGAGGTCGGCGGACGTCGGGCGTCCGCGTTTCCTGGCGCGACGAGGACTGATGACCCGCTCCCGGCACAGACGTGTGCGCGGCCGGCACACGGTGCAACACGTCGTCCGTCGTGATGCGCCGGCGCGCGCGATTCGCGGCCGATTTTTGCGCGAATCCGGCGAGAACACGGGCTGCGGGCGGCGGCATCCAGGTTACAATCCCTCACAAAATACACGAGTCCCATGAGGGTCGTGTGCATCACGCTCGGAGCATCGCGCGATGAAGGATCTCTTCTCTCTTCGCAGGGCTCTCGAACTGGCCGCCCCCACGGCCGTCGCGCCCCGCAACGTGCACCTGGACGATCACATCCTCCACTTCCTGCTCGATCATCCCAAGTTCCCCGACCCGGTGGAGGCGCTCACGTACTACCTCAACGACGGCAAGGCGTCGGCCGAGAAGCTCGCGTCGCTACTTGGGGAGCTGGACATCGGCCAGCACGAGCCGATCGCCCTGCTGGAATTCGCGTCCGGTTACGGTTGTGTGACGCGGCACCTGCGCGCGGCGCTGCCACGGGCGTCCGTCACCGCGTGCGACATCCATCCGCAAGCCGTCGAGTTCATCTGTCGCGAGCTGCTGTGCAGCGCCGTGCTGTCGCACCGCGAGCCGGAACTGCTGTCGCTGCCGCAACAATATGACGTGATCTTCGCGCTGTCCTTCTATTCGCACGTGCCGCGCGAGACGTGGGGCCGCTGGATCCGCGCCCATGTGGAAGCGCTGACACCGAACGGCGTGTTGATCTTCACCACGCACGGGCGGTACAGTTGTCCGTTCTTTGGAAACCCGACCATTCCGGAGAACGGCTTCTGGTTCAGCGCGCAGTCCGAACAGAAGGATCTCAGCCTCGCCGACTACGGCATGACCATCGTCATGCAGGAGTTCGTCGAACGGGAAGTCTGGCGACAGACCGGACGTCCTGTCCGCGTGTATCGCGAGAAGTTCTGGTGGGATCACCAGGATCTGTACGTCATCGCGAAGAACGACGGGTAGCGTCTCCCCGGTGGACGAGCCGGCGAACCCACTGCGCAGATCGATTGGCGGGTCGCGTCATCATCAGGCGGCCCGTGTTGCGAAGGAGTTTCCGAATGACTCGTCAGGGGTTGAGGATTGCAGCGGCCATGACGGCGCTGCTGGCCACGACGCCGATGGCGTCCGTCGCGCAGACCGCGCAGACCGCGCCACCGGCACAGACCACGGCGGCAACCACGTTGACGGCCGCCGAACGGGCCAGGCTCGTGGCGCACCTCGAACAGACGCGGGATAACTTTCTGAAGGCCATCGACGGCGTCTCGCCGCAACAGTGGACGTTCAAGGCCGCGCCCGAGCGCTGGTCCATCGCGGAAACGGCGGAGCACATCATCGCCGCCGAAGGCCTCTTACGAGGGCTACAGGAACAACTGATGAAGGAACCGGCGGCGACCACGCCGCGCCCGGACGTGGCCGCGCAGGATGACAAGATCCTCGCGTTCCTCGCCGATCGGACCAGCAAGGTCAAAGCGCCGGAGCCGCTGGTGCCGAAGGGCACCGTCGCGTCGCCGGCCGACGCGCGTGAGAAGTTCCTCGCCACGCGCGGGGTGACGCTGAAGTATGCGCAGGAGACGCAGGACAACCTGCGGGCTCACGTCGGCGGGCAGCCGCCGTTCAAGGACACGGACGCGTATCAGTTGCTGCTGGTCATCTCGGCCCACAGCGCGCGTCACACGGCGCAGATCCTCGAAGTGAAAACGGCTTCCAGCTATCCGACGCAAGAGTAGTTGCGCCGGCGCCAGAAGCCGCGTCCCATTCCGCACGCTGGACGATCGTTGCAGGCAATCTGCTCAGGCGATCGTCCAGCCGTATCCCGCCGTCCGCCTTACCACTCCCGCATCTTGTCCATGTTCTGCGCGATGAGGGTGTCCGCCTTCGCGGCGACGCGCGCCTTGGCGGCGTGCTGACGGTAGGTCTCGCGGCGCTCGCGCGCCTTCGCGACGATCGCAGCGCTGAACTGCAATTCGGGGTCGTCTGGCTTCGCGGCGACAACCTGCTGCACCATCGCGGATCCGTCGAGGTCCTTCACCAGTCGGGCGATGGCGTTCGTGTCCGTGCCGATCTGATCGCCGTATCCGCCCAGCATGCCGATCTGACGATACGTCTCGATCAGATACCCGGTGTCGAACAACGCGAGCGACTGATCCGTCTTGCCGGCCTTGGCGTCGCGCGTGCGCGCCGTGATGCGGGCGAGCAGGTCCGCGGCCACTTTCGGATCGCGGCTGGCGTAGAGGCTGGCGCGGCGCAGCGTTTCCATACGGACGATGAAGGGCGTGTCGGGCGTGAGGAGCCGTTCGGTGGCGGGCACCAGCGTCTTGAGATCGATGTCGTTGGCGTGGCCCTGCCAACTCTGGCCATTCCACGGCAAGGACGTGTGCGTGCCGATGTCGTAGCCGTGGCAGAGAAGCGGGGGACCGGCGAGCGCGGGCGCGGCGATGGCCGCGACGGCGACGAGGGCGAGCAGGGACGATCGGAATCCGGTCGCGTGCGTTTTCATGGTGACCTCCAGGTGAACGTAAGCATTCGAGCGTTCACACACAAAGACGTGAGGTCGCGGGAACCGTTAACGCGGTGGCGCCGGCAGCGGCGTCGCGCCCGGCAGTGTTGCACCTGGTGGGGCCGCACCCGGCAGGACCGCACGCGGCTGGGCTGCGCCCGGCAGTGCTGACCCCGGCAGGGCCGCGGACGTCGTCACGCTCCAGGTGCGCCACAGCGCGCTGCCGCCGAGGCGCAGCGCATCCCACCAGCGCGCGCGCATCTCTTCGTCGCCCGCGCGGATCCCCTCGCGCGTGACGCCGTCCGGCGGCGGCACGAAGGACGCCAGTCGCTCGAACACACGATCGCGGTTGGCTTCGTCCGCCCGCGTGAGCAGGTGCCACAACGTCAGCGCATCGCCGCCGCGCGACGCGGCCAGCGCGCTCGCGAGTGCCGCGTCGCGGTCGGGCGACGCCGTGGTGAAGCGATCGAACACCGCCAGCGCCGTGCGCAGCGCGTCGGGCGCGTCCTCGAAGTACGGCGTGCCCGCGCCGGTCGCCGCCCACATCGGACTCATCGCGCCGGACGGAACGATGGACGCGCGCCCGCCGCCGTCGACGCCCACCCATCCAGACGACACGCGCACGAAGCCGTCGCCGTTCTCCGCGATGCGCATCGTGTACGCGCAGCCGAGATCGACCATCGTCGCGGCCTTCGACAGCACGAAGAACGCGCCGGGCGACGCGGAGATGTGCGCGTGGATCGTGCCGCGTTCGAGATAGAGCTTGTGCCGGCCCGGGGACGTGTCGAGGAGCCCGACCCGCGTGCCGGGATCGACGTCGACGCGGCCGACGTGCGCGATCGTGATCCGCGCGCGCGCGGTGGCATCCGTTTCGAGCCATCGACCGACGGGCAGACTGCCGGCTTCGCCCGTCAGCCGTCGATCGTTCACGATCGGCGCGCCGTCGAGCCGCGTCACCTGCCAGGCGGCGGCTGGCCGTGGCGCGCGCGGCGTCAGCCAGAAGCTGCCGGCAGCGATCAGCAGCGTCGCGGCGATGGAGAAGGGCAGCACGAAGCGCGACACGGACGATCGCCGCGCGGGGACGAGCGACGGCCGCGCGGACGGCCACGACGTCACGGGTGCGGAGACGGTGTCCGCCACGGGCGCGGCGCCGAACGTGGAGGATGCGGCCGTGGTCGCACCGGTGCCTGCGGCCGATGGGCGGTCGAGCGGCGGCGCCGATACGGCGTCGGGCGTGAAGCGCAGCGTGCCGAGGATCCGTTCGAGCCGCGCCACATCCGGCTCCGCGGGGCCGCTGCGATCCCAGAGGTAGTCGTCACTCACGAGGGCCTTTCCTTTCCAGCCGCTCCCGGAGCAGTTTCATGCCACGGTGCAGGTTGACCCGGACGGAGCCTTCCGTGAGCCCGGTGCTCGCGGCAATCTCGGGCCCGGTCAAACCTTCGACGAAGCGAAGCACCAGCGTTTCCCGATACGCCTCGGGCAGCGTCCGGACGATGTCGAGGATGGCGAGGGCTTCGAGCCGATCCGCGACCGGCGGGGCGGCAACCTGGTCGGGGAGCGGCGCGGTCGGACGATCGCGTCTGGTGTGATCGGTGGCGGCGTGCCGCGCGATGGCCGCGAGCCAGCCGCCGAACGCGGCCGGTTCCCGCAGCGAGGCGAGGCGTTCCATCGCCCGCACGAACACGTCCTGCACCAGGTCCGCCACATCGGCGCGCGGGACGCGGGCGAGCAGGATGCCGTGCACCATCCGCCCGTACCGCGCGTACAACTGCCCGAACGCCGCGCGGTCGCCCTGCTGGGCGGCGGCGACGGTCCGGCTGTCCTCAGCGGACGCGTCCGCGGACGGCGGCGGCACGGCGGTTCCCGGATCTCGCAGAACGCAACTCCTCGTCCGGTAATCTGATCGACGGCCCGCGCGGGCCGCGCAACATAGAAGAAGACGGCCGGCGGACGCTGGTGTTAACGAGCGTCGGGGCGCCTGGCCAGAATGCTGACCGAAACGCCGCGCGCGTCAGCCGGCGTTACGCTCCATCGCTGGGGAATATGCTATTCGGGCAGATACGTACCGAAGCTCCACACATGGCCTTCGGGATCGCGGACCGAGTACTCGCGCGACCCGTGGTCCGTGGTCTGCAGCGCGCGGATGACTTCGGCGCCCGCCGCCATTGCCCGCTCGTAGTGCGCGTCGGCGTCCGCGACGTACACGTAGATGGTCTGCGTGCTGATGCCGGCTTCCTTCGGCGGCTTCTGATTGAAGAGGTGTTCTTTGACGCTGCCGAGCATCACGACGCCCGGGCCGAGCGCGAGCTCCGCGTGACCAACGGTGTTGTCTGGTCCCTCATGGACGGCGCGCGCCTCAAACCCGAAGGCCTCGACGAGCCAGTCGATCGCGGCGTGTGCGTCGCGATAGGTGAGGGCAGGGAAGATGTTCGCGCGGAGGTGACGGGCCACTGGTGTCTCTGACATGACGGCTCCTTCTGTTGGCGCGGGCGGCAGTCTCCGACGCCGGTCTGCCGACGATAGAGGCGGACGGCCCGACGCGTCTTGGAAGGATGTTACCTGCCGCGCGAACCGGCGCCGCCGCTCTCGCCACCGTCTGCCGCGTCTGGCGCGTAGACGCCGCCGCCGTTGGGGATCAGGTGACGGACGAGATCGCTCGGCGTCGTGCCCGAGAAATCGCGGAAGTCGTTGATGAAGTGCGCCTGATCGTAATAGCCGCAGAGCGCCGCCAGATCGACCCAGTCGCGCATCCCGCCGGCGCGGACGTGTTCGATGGCGTGATTGAAGCGCAGCAGGCGCGCGAAGACTTTGGGTGGCAGGCCTACGTGCTCGCGGAACTGCGCGATGAGATGCTTGCGGCTCCAGCCCAGCTCGCGCGCGAGCGAGCCGGTTTCGAGACGTCCGCGCCGCCGCATCAACTCGCCCCACGCCCAGGCGATGCCGCCGGACGCCGGCGGGGCCAACGCGATGCGGCGCTGGACGAACGTTTCGACCAGCGTGAGCCGCGTCTCCCAGTCGGACGCGTGCCGCAGGCGATCGACGAGACGGTGCGCGTCGCCGCCGATGAGGTCGTCCAGCTCCACGACCTGGTTCGTCACGAGGTGCATCGGGACGCCGAGCAGCCGGCGTGCGCCGAGCGGCGTCAGCTTCACCTCGACGCAGTCCAGTGCGCGTGCGCTCTCCGTCGGCGCGTGGCGTTCGTCCAGTGCGGCCACGAAGACGCGGCCCTGTTTCGGCGGTGCGCCGGGCGTCCGCGGATCGAAGATCGCGAGCGGCGTCCCGAGGGTGACGATCAGATGCACGAGCCCGGACGGCAGCTCCCGCCGCCGCGTGACTGTCGCGCTCCGCTCCGTGAAGGCGCAATAGTTGCGGACGAGCGGACCCGGACCGTCCACGGGCGGACGGGACCACATCCGCCACGCGCCGCCGGCGTGCGTGTGTTCCGCGAAGTCGACGCTGGGGGTGTGCAGGCTCATCAAAACGGTACCAAGTCGATGTCCCCATTGTAGTCCGGCACTCTGTCGCCCGGCACTCTGTCGCGCGGGGATCTGTCGCGCTGCGCCGCGGACGGCATCGGGTGCGGGCGTACGAGACATTGCGCGCGGTCCGCCTTTGCGATAGAACTGGGCGCCTTGCTCGTGGTTTTCACATTCGGCCGAAGGGAAGGTACGGCATGTTCGAGCGCGATCTGCTGAAGGATCACGTCGTTCTGATTACGGGCGGCGGCACGGGGCTGGGGCTCGCGATGGCGACGCGGCTGTCGTCGCTCGGCGCGGACCTCTTCCTGGTCGGCCGGCGTCAGGAACCGCTGGAGAAGGCCGCGGCCGGGCTCATCGCGGCCGGCGGCCGCTGCGGCTTCGCGACGTGCGACGTCCGGGATTACGCCGCCGTCGACGCCGCGATCGCGGCCGCCGAGGCGCAGTTCGGCCGTGTGACGACGCTGATCAACAACGCGGCGGGGAACTTCATCGCGCGGACGGAGACGCTGTCGCCCAACGCCTTCACCGCCGTCGTTGGCATCGTCCTGAACGGGACGTTCCACTGCACGCTCGCGCTGGGCAAACGCTGGATTGCCGCGCGTCAATCCGGCACGATCCTCAACATCGTTGCGACGTACACCGAAACGGGATCGGGCTTCGTCGTGCCGTCCGCGTGCGCGAAGTCCGGCGTGCTGGCGATGACGCGATCGCTTGCCGTCGAGTGGGCGCGGCACCACATCCGCCTGAATGCCGTCGCGCCCGGACCGTTTCCGACCGAAGGCGCCTGGTCGCGACTGCTGCCGTCGGCCGAGTACGAGGAACAGCTCAAACGCATGCACCCGATGAAGCGCTTTGGGCGTCACGAGGAGCTGGCGAATCTCGTCGCCTTTCTTGTCAGCCCGCAGGCCGACTACATCAACGGTGAATGCGTCGCGATCGACGGCGGCGTGCGGCTGCGCAGCGGCAGCGGCTTCAGTCATCTCGTCGATCTGCCGGACAGCGCGTGGGATGCGATGGAGGCCGCGCGCAAGGCCGCTGCTGCTCGCGAACGGTAAGCGTCACGCGAGCGCGCGTGCGCGGCGCGGCGTGCGCCGATCGGATCGAATTCGATCGGAGGGGGCATTCTCGTGCTGGCGAACAGCGGTTATCAGCCGCCCGGCGCCTCGAGTCCGCGTTCTAGGATGCTGGGCGAAAGGAGACCCGATGGAAGCCAAACCACACGCCGTGTTCAGCAGGATCGTGATGGTGGGAATGCTGGCGGCCGCGACGTGGATGCTGCCCGCCGCGACGGAGGCGCGGGCGATCTGTCCTGGCGGAAACTGCGTCACGTGCCGGGCGAACTGTCAGGCGGCGTTCGAACGCTGCGCGACCGCGTGCGGCAGTAATTTCAGTTGCATTATTGCCTGTTCGCAGACCCGCAGCGCCTGTGCCGCAGTCTGCCGATCGAACTGCTCCGCCTGCGAAACATAGCATCGAGTCGTCCCGCTCGCTGACCGTATCCTTCCACCTGCTTCGCCGCGGCGCGCGTCGCCTCGCGCCGCGTTGTCCTGCGACACGCTCATGCGACCTGAGCGGCGACGTGAGCGAGGCGAGCCGCACGTCATCTGCGCGGTCGCGTGACGGGCGTCGCGGCGGCTTGTTCGTCCACGGTGCGCGATTCCATCAGTTCCACGCGCGTGCCGTCCGGGTCGAACAGGTTCACCTGACGCCGGCGATTGACGCCGATCCGGAGGACGATCTCGCGAGCGTACAGACCGCGCGCGGCCCGCCGTTGCAGCTCGTCGACGGCCCGCTGCGCGTCCTGCACCTCCAGGCTGATGTGGTTCTTGGTGCCGCGATCCGCGGGCGCCGGCAGCGTGTCGTACAGCATGAACTCGACATAGTCCTCGCCGTCCGGCATACGCATGTTCACCCAGCTCAGGGTGGCGCTGCCCGGGGGCTGTCCACGCCAGAACTCCCGGAAGCCGAGCACACCACTGTAGAACCCCTGCGACGCATCGAGCTTGCCGACCAGGAACCCCATGTGCATCAGCCGATTGGCGATCCGCGTCGCGGGCATGGAGCGTCCGGCTTCGCGGCTCGTCTTGCTGTCGGGCAGGTACTGCACGATTTCGACCGTGTGGCCGTCGGGATCCTTGACCGTGAAGTTCTTGTTGCCGGTCTGACCACGACCGACCGTGCTCGGGACCGCGACGCCCCGCGCCGCCAGATAGTCGCGCATCCGGTCGGTGTCGTCCGTCTGGATCGCGATGTGGTTCAACTGACCCTCGCCCCTCGTGGGCTCCGCGAAGAGCTCGATGTACTGCGTGTCGTTGATCTTGATGAAGATGATGCGCTCGGCGCCGTCGCTCTTCTTCAGCGCGAACGGCGCTTCGGCGAAGCCAAGGAAGTCCGTGTAGAAGGTGCGCGCCTTCGCCAGATCGCTGACATAGAAGGCCGCGTGCGCGGCGCCCAGAATCCGTGGGCGGCTGACGTCAGTCGACACGAGCAGCGCGAGGGCCATCGCGAGGACTGTCAGGTATTTCATCGACTACGCTCCCGTCCTGCGTTCAAAACATCGCAACACATCGTTCCGCACACGCGCCGAGAACATCACCGGAGCGGCGGCGTGCTCGCCGGCGCGTGGCGATGGCGTGTCGCCTGCTCGTACGCGTAGGCCAGCTTGATCAGCGTCGCTTCGGACCAGGCACGGCCGAACAAGGTCATCCCGGCGGGGAGGAGGCCACCCCGCGTATATCCCATCGGCACCTGGACCGACGGATAGCCGGTCGTCGGCGAAAAGAACTGGCTGTTGTCGCCGTGCGGCGTGTTCAGGTCCCCGATCAGGCGCGGCGGATTGCTCCACGTCGGATAGACGAAGGCATCCAGCTTCAAGCGGTCCAGCGCCGCATTCACGGCGGCGCGCACCTGCTCGCGATAGGCTGCGTCCGCCTTGCATTCGGGCGAATCCGGTCCATTCGCGGGTCCCTGTTCCGCCTGCTCCAGCCGTCGCTGGACGGTGGGATGAAACCGTCCCGACTTCACGATCTCGGTCAGGCTCTTCACTGGCACACGGTCGCCACGCGACGCGAGGTACGCGTTGATATCGTGCTTGAACCCCTGGCACGGGCCAACGCCCTGGGGCCGCCGGATCTGGTCCAGCCCCTCGACCGTCGCCGGATCGACGATGGTGGCGCCGGCGCGGCGCAGGTCGTCGACCGCCGTCATGAAGACGCGGACGATCTCCGCATCGGTCGTGTCGCGCTCGTACGCCTGCCGCAGCACGCCAATGCGCGCGCCCTGCAGGCCATCGCGGACCAGCGATCGCGCATAGTCCTCGCGCGGGCGGCCGCGTGCGGCCGACGTCACCGCATCGTCTGGATCCTCACCGACGACCGTCTGGAAGATCAGCGCGGCGTCGGCGACGGTGCGCGTCATGGGACCTGCGATGTCCGCCAGCAAGGCCAGCGGCATCACGCCACTCCGGCTCGTGAGCCCCATCGTCGAACGAATGCCGACGAGCGCCTGATGCGAGGCCGGTCCGCGGATGGAGTTTCCCGTATCCGTTCCCAGTCCGGCGGCGCCAAAGTTGGCGGCGACCGCGGCCGCGGTGCCTCCGCTCGATCCCGCGGTCACGCGATCCAGGGCGTACGGGTTCTTCGTGTAGCCGGGAAGGATGGAGCTCAGCGTCTCATACGGCGTGAAGGCCCATTCCGCCATGTTCGACTTCGCCAGGACAATGGCCCCCGCGTCTTTCACGCGCTTGACCAGGAACGCATCGCGATCGGAGATGAAGCCCGCCAGCGCGAGGGATCCGTTGGCGCTCTGCAGGCCGATGGTCTCGAAGTTGTCTTTGACGATCAGCGGCACGCAGTGGAGCGGTCCGACGAAGCCGCCTTGCGCAAAGCGCCGATCGAGATCGTCCGCGGTCTTCTCCGCCTGCGCGTTGATGACGACGATGGCGTTGAGGGCCGGGCCGTTCTTGTCGTAGGCGTCGATGCGACGGCGATAGCGCTCGACGAGGCCTCGACAGGTGAGGTGTCCGGCCTTCATTGCCGCATGCAGATCGGCAATCGTCGCTTCCTCGATCGTAAACGGCAAGGGTTGCTGGGCGTGCGGTGGCGCGGGGACCAGCAGAAGGACGAGTGAGAGGGTCAGCAGGAAGCGTCGCACCAGAGCATGATACGCCCGTGGTCGAGGCTTGGGCGACTCCGCTCTCACTGCATCAGCGCGAGGCCGCGAAGGTGCTGGGGCGGCGTCGCATAGCTGGCGACGCGGTGCCAATGCTTCCCGCCGTCATCCGAACGGTGTACGCCGCGCTCGTCCGCCGCCCACAGTTCCCCGGCTCTCGTGCCAGCGACGAGCAGAGGCGCGATGGTATTCGGGGACTCCGGCCAGCCGTTGCGCACGCGTTCCCAGCGCTCGCGAGCCACACGGCGGTACAGGCGGCCATCGGAGCGACCCGCGACGTACGCCGAATGCGGCCCGGAGGAGGCGGAGACCAGGATGACATCCGGGTTCTCGGGATCGATCGCAACGCTCCGCAAGTAGCCGACGTCGAGACCGGAGCGTGGCGAGTGCCACGTGGCGCCAGCGTCCGCGCTTTCGAAATAGCCATCGCCGGCAGAGACCCGCAGGATATCGGGAGCCTTCGGATGCACGGCGAGTTCGTGCGTGTCCCACGGTCCACCCGCCACGCGGTCGTGCCAGGTGCGGCCGCCATCGATCGTGGAGACGAGTGCGCCGGCCTCGATGGCGACCCACAGTCGTTCCGGTTCGGACGGATGGCACGCGATCCAGCGGACGTGGTGAGTATCGGGTCTCGGCGGGAAGGACCACTCCGATGACGACGGGAGCGTCTCCAGTCTACTGGTCTGGCTCCATGTGTTCCCGGCGTCCTCCGAGCGCCACACCTCGCTCGGCTCGGTACCGACCCACACCACGTCCCGTGTCACCGGACTTGCGGTGATCGCCATGATCAGCCGGTCCGCGAGGCCGACCGACTGCCAGGATCGTCCGCCATCATCGCTCCTGAAGACGCCGCCGCGCTGAGTGCCACACCACGCGCGCCCCTGAACGAACGGGTCCGCTGCGAGGCACGTGGGACGATCGCCGATCTCGTGCCCCGGCGCGCGAGTCTCGCGCTCAGCGTCGATGACGTGTACTTCCCGCTCCGTCGCAACCAGAATCGACATGCTCACGTCCTGATTATCGCGCGAAACGTGGCGGAACGGCCTGAACCAGTACGAGCCGTCGCGCGTCCGTGCCCACGAGCGCCGTGCGCTGCCGTTCATCACGCAGCGCGATTGGATAAGATCGACGCATGACGGACGATGCCGCGGACGGGTTTGTGCCGATTCCTGCCGGATGGTTCCTGATGGGGAGCGACGAGGGGCAGGCCGATGAGCGGCCGGTGCATCGCGTGTGGGTGGATGCGTTCGCGCTTGCGATTCATCCGGTGACGCGGGCGCAGTACCGGACATTCCTTCAGGAGACGCAGCATGACCCGCCGCGCGAGTGGTCACCGGAGCCGGTGTCGCTCGACGTGCCGGTGGTGGGCGTGAGCTGGTTCGACTGTCAGGCGTACTGTGCATGGCGAACGGCCGCGGGCCTGCCGGTGCGGCTGCCGACGGAAGCGGAGTGGGAGCGCGCGGCCCGCGGCGGCGTCGAGGGCGCGCGGTATCCGTGGGGTGACGACATTCCCGACTGGATCCCTCGCGAGGGCCGCGGTCCGCTCGATGGTCCCTGGCCCGTGACGCTGGGTGAGCCGAACGCGTACGGCCTGTTCGGAATTGCCGCGAACGTCCACGAATGGTGCGCGGACTGGTATGCGGGTGACTTCTACGCCGCCTCGCCTGAGCGGAACCCGGCCGGACCGGACGCGGGCGTCCGCCGTGCGTCGCGAGGCGGCTCGTGGCGTCATGCGGTGACGATCAGCCGCTGCGCCGCGCGCAGCCGCATCGACCCGTCGTTCCGCTACACTGACTACGGCTTTCGCGTCGCCCGCGCGTGAGCCGATGGAGTCCGGACCGTGAAGAAGATGGTGAAGAGCGTCAAGCCGGCGAAGACCGTCACGCCAGCCGCATCAAAGACATCCACTCGATCCGCGCCCGTGGCGGGCATGTCCGTGGACGCTCTGATCGAGCATGCGCTGACGGCGTGGCGCGTCCACGACGGGATCAATCTGATCCTGCTGCGGGCGTTGTCGGACGCGGCGCTGGCCGTCGTGCCGCCGGCGTCGCGCGGACGCAGCGTCTCCGCGCAGCTCGCGCACGTCACCAAGGTGCGGATGGCCTGGCTCGGCGCGAACGGCGTCAAGCCGGACGCCGGCATCCCTGTGTTCGGCAAAGCTGCGACGCCGTCCAAGGGTGAGCTCGACGCGGCCCTCACCGGTTCGGGTCGACTCGTGGAGGCGTTCCTGCGGCGTGCGTTCGCGGGCGAGGTGCGCGTCAAGATGTTCAACGGCAATCCCGTGCGCTGGATGGGCTATCTCATCTCCCACGAATCCCACCACCGCGGATCGATCGCGCTCGCGCTGAAGCAGCAGGGTCATCGGCTGCCCGAAAGCGTCTCTCTGAAGGGACTCTGGCAGACGTGGATCTGGGGCAAGGTCTGACGGCGCGCTCGCGGCGCGTCCAGAACGGGCTCGCGCTTCAGAACTGGCCCCTCAGAACCGGCTAAAACTGGAAGTAGATGAACTGCGCACCCTGGAAGTCGCCAAAGAGCAGGATGAAGAAGCCAATGGCGACGTAGATGGCGTAGCGGACGGGCAGCGGCAGTTGCGGCACCGCCATCAGGTCCTGCCGGCGCACTTCGAGGAGCTGGATCGCAAGCAGCGGGCCGACGTAGAAGAGGAGCGGGCCGCCGAGGCGCGACCAGGCTTCCGCATGCCCCGTCCAGCCGTGCGGCAGCGCGCCGAGAAGCGCCGCGATCTGCGTCGCGGATTCGGCGCGGAAGATCAGCCAGCCCAGACACGTCAGGTGGAACATCACCAGCCAGGCGAGGCCGACGACCGCGGCGCGGCGCATCTCCGCCGCGCGATCCAGCCGCTCGGCGAGTCCGGTCGCGCGATAGACGATCAGCAGCGCCCCCTGATACACACCCCACAGCACGAACGGCCACGCCGCCCCGTGCCACAACCCGCCCAGCACCATCGTCACCATGAGATTGCGGTAGGTGGTCCACGTCGTGCCGCGATTGCCGCCCAGCGGGATGTAGAGATAATCGCGCAGCCACGTCGACAGGCTGATGTGCCAGTGACGCCAGAACGCCTGCGGGCTGGTGACGAAGTAGGGGAACAGGAAGTTGACGTTGAGCTCGATGCCCATCAACTTCGACGCGCCGCGCGCGATGTCCGAGTAGCCGGAGAAGTCGCCGTAGATCTGGAAGGCGAACGCGTAGATGCCGAGCAGCACGTCCGGTCCGGTGAGGGACGCGTCCGACGCGAAGATCCCGTCCGCCAGGTGTCCGAGATTGTCGGCGACGAAGACCTTCTTGAAGTAGCCGAGCCCGATCAGCCATAGGCCTTCGACGATCTGCGCGCGCGCGATCGTGCGGGGCCGCGCGATCTGCGGCAGCAGCTTGGACGCGCGCAGGATCGGTCCGGCGACGAGGTGCGGGAAGTACGCGACGAACAGCGCGAAGTCCAGCAGGTTGCGCGACGGTTCGATCTCGCGCCGATACACGTCGATGACATAGCTCATCGTCATGAACGTGTAGAAGGAAATGCCGATCGGCAGCAGCACGCGGACGGTGATGAAGTCCACCTGCCAGCCCGCCAGCGCGAAGAGGTCATGCAAGCTCTCCGCGAAGAAGTTGAAGTACTTGAAGAAGCCGAGGACCGTCAGGTTGAAGCCGAGACTGACGATCAGGATCCATCGCCTCCGGTGCGGATCCTCCGCGCGCGCCAGCACGCGCGCGCAGCCGTAGTCCACCAGCGTCGACGCGATCAGCAGGCCGAGGAAGCGCCAGTCCCACGCGGCATAGAAATAGTAGCTGGCCAGCAGCAGCCACCAGTTCTGGCCGCGATGCGGCAGCGCGCGGTAGACCACATAGACCGCGGGGAAGAAGACGAGGAAATGCAGCGAGTTGAAAACCATCAGCGTCCGGCCGCCGGCAGGTGCTCAGGTGCCGTCGCGGACAGCAACCCCCGTTCGCGCAGGAACTCGTCCAGCGCCGCCGCCAGCACCTCGTGCCCGTGCGGCGTCAAGTGCATCGTCTGTTGATAGAACAGGCGCGCGCCCGCGCCGACAGACACTCCGGCGTTCGTACCAACCGGTCCCTTCGCACTGGCGCTTGCACCTGCACTCGCGCTGGCGCGGAAGACCGGCAGGACGTCGAGCGTCGGGAGATTCAGCGGTGACAGCGCCGTGCGGAACCGCTCCGTGGCAATGTCGCGGACCAGCGTGCCGCCGTGGCGGCGGACGATCTCGGCAAGCTGCGATTCATCCTCGGGATCGACCTGCAGGCGTGCGGGCATCAGCACGAGCGCGGTGCGTGCGTGTCGCGCGGCGGCGAGGCGATCGAGGTTCGCGAGGCACTCGCGCGTGACCACCAGGCCGCGCGCGATCTCGGGGGATTCATCCGAGAGATAGACGGCGAGCGGACGCTCGGGCACCGGTCCCGACAGGCTCGTCAGCGCGGTCTGCAGGCGCAGGCGGACGATCTGCCAGACGACGCTCGCGCGCAGCAGGCGGCGGAGGCGGGTCGCGTGTTCCTGCGAGACGGCGGCCGCCGGGCGCTCGGTCGTCGGTGTCAGGCGCCACTCGGAGATGGCGGCTTCGGTGGCGTCATTGCCGACGAAGACCGTCGCAAGCACGAGATCCGGCTCGAACGCCGCCACGACGCGCTCGAAGAACAGCAGTTGTTCGACGGGGCCGTAGCCTTGCACGCCGGCATTGATGACGCGATAGCGGGCCGGCGGCGTCGCGGACGCGTTCAACCGGTCCTCCAGCCGCTTCGCGAACGTCTGCGCGAGCGGCACCTGCACGGCCATCACCAGGGAATCGCCGAGGATGACGATGCGGCGCTCGTGGGGCGGTTTGGGTCCGATGGGGAGATCGCGGACGCCGGACGAGTTGATGGCGATGTCGGTCTCGAACTCGGCCGTCGCGAAGTGCGTCTGCGCGCCCGGTCGGAGCCGGTAGCCGATGCGATCGTCCGGCATGAACAGCGCGCGGAAGCCGGGGGCGGCTTCGGAACTGGCGCTCAGGCGGAGGCCCGCTTCGAACACTGCCCACTGCGCGACGATGATGAGGAGGAGAATGACGCCCCGGCGGCCGACGGACATGAGTGTGCCGGCAGAGGATACTACGGACCGGCCGCCTCGCGCGAGTGCGGACTGCATCACTCGCCGCGTGCTATGCAAGAACGGCCAGCGTTGTTTGACACTTGACGCGGCAAAGGGCCATGCGCCTCAGCGGCGCAGTCTCGATGGATCGAACGAGTCTCGCCTGATCGAACACGGCCCCTGAGCCGCCGAACACTTCCCATGAGACGTCGGCATGGATCGACGGACTTGCATACCGTAGCGGCGACCGTACGACACCGCGGCGCAGGTGCGTCGCAAAGGAACCACCCGGACTGCAGGAGGCCTCAATGCAACGCTGTCACAGCTTCGTTCGACGGTGGGGGATGGGATTCGCGATGGGGTTCGGCGTATCGATCGCGCTCGGCGGCGCGTCCGTGGCGGCGGCGCAGGAATTCACGGGCAGCGGCCTCGTGACCGCGCGCGTGACGCTGGCCGGCTGCACGGATGCGGCCATCAGCGGCGAGATGCTGCTGGTCGAGCGGCCCTCGTCCGAAGGCGTGAAGCAGGTGGAAGTCGCGTTGGTCTTGAACGGGATGCCGCCGGGACGGCACGCCGTGCACATTCATGAAACGGCTGCCTGCACGCCGTGCGCGGCCGCGGGGGGCCACTTCGATCCGGGCCCGAACAGCAATCCCTCACCGGACGGGAATCATCCGTTCCACTCGGGCGATCTCGTGAACATCACGATCAACTCGTCGGGGCGCGGCGTGATGTATACGACCACGAGCCGCATCACGCTCTCGCCGGGGCCGCTGAGCGTCTTCGACGCCAACGGCAGCGCGATCATCGTCCACGTCGATCCGGACACGTACTGCCCAGGCGGACCCGTGGCGAACTGCGCCGGCGGCGCGCGTCAGGCCTGCGGCATCGTCGTGCCGCATTAGGCATCGTGCCGTACTAGATGGCGATGGTGGGGAGCGCCGTTGAAGGCGCTCCTCGACCGTTGAGGCGGAAGAAACGCCGGTTACTCGATCCCGTCTGTTGGCGCATCCGGATCGGACGCGCGTGTCCGCTTCCGCGACTTGCGTTGCTGCGCCGCGGCGCGCGACGTGGCAGTTGCGACAGCTTTGGTGCCGCGCGTGCGCCTGGCGCGGCGAGAGCGGGTCAGCTCTTCGCGTTCGAGCTCACGGATATCGATGACCTGCGCGATCGACTTCGGATACGCCGGCAGCGGCTTCAACTCGGACATCTGCGGGCCGCAGTAGGACGCCAGGTAGCGGCAGGCCAGTTCCAGCAGACGCTCGGGCGGTTCCCCGAGCCACATCAGGAACGAGTCGCCTTCCTTCAGGCGCTGCGCGGAATCGCCTCGCCAGACCATCGGCGAGACGCCATAGCCGAAGTTCTCGTGTTGGTACCAACACCACAGGATGAACCGGGTCTCACCGAGCACGACTTCATGAATGCCAAGCGGGGAGTCCAGACTGGACATGTCGAGCTCCTCTGTCTGAGGGATCGTCACTCAAGCTTCGTGCCGGCCCCGAACGCGTTCGCGTTCGTTCTCAGCCGATTCGCTCGTCCGTGGTGCGATCCGTCCCGCCCATTCATCCCGGGTCTGTCCGTTTCGTCCCCTGGCCGCGCTTCGAGTGCAAAGTGCGATCTTTTGCAACATACGGCTCCGACCCGGCCGTTGGTTTGGTAACGTCACACAAAAAGACATCTGGCGGGCGGGGAGAAGGCGGATTGGAGACCTGGCGGCGACGGGGGTGAAGACGGAGGTGAAAGCGCGTACGATCCCCGGAAAATCAGGCCTTGTACGCGTCCTTTCAGGCTTGCTTTTCCGGGCTGCTTGTTGTGAGATGCAGACATCCGGAAACGCCTCGGAGACCACTTTCAAGAACGTGATGCCATGCCTTTCAAACTGAACGTCAACGGGAAATCCACAACGGTTGACGTGCCGCCCGACACCCCGTTGCTGTGGGTGCTTCGGGATGTGCTCGATCTCCGCGGTACCAAGTACGGCTGCGGGATCGGCCAATGCGGCGCGTGCACGGTTCATCTGAAGGGAGAGGCGGTCCGCTCCTGCATGTTGCCCGTGTCTTCCGCCGTGGGCGCCCGCATCACGACGATTGAGGGGTTGTCGGCGGACGGCTCGCACCCGCTGCAGCGCGCCTGGACGGACCTCGACGTCCCGCAGTGCGGCTACTGCCAGGCGGGGCAGATCATGTCCGCCGCGGCATTGCTCGCCAAGACGCCGAAGCCGACCGACGCCGACATCGACGGCGCGATGAGCGGCAACCTCTGTCGCTGCGCGACGTATCTGCGCATCCGGCAAGCCGTCCACAAGGCCGCCGGCACGCCAGCCGGTCGCCCGACGGATTCCGCCAACGCCCCGTCCGGACCTTCCGGCGTGGCGCGCAAGTCGGTCAGGAAGTAAGGGGGACGCTATGGAAACGCTGCTTGTCAATCGCCGCGCCTTTCTCCGCGTCACGTCCCTGGCCGGGGGCGGCATCCTCCTCGGCTCGTATCTCGAACCCGCCGTGACCGCGCTCGGCGCCGCGGAGCCCGTGGCGGCGTTCACGCCGAACGCGTTCATCAAGATCACGTCGGACGGCGTGGTGACGATCATCGCCAAGAACCCCGAGGTCGGACAGGGCATCAAGACGATGCTGCCGATGCTGATCGCGGAGGAGCTCGAAGTCGACTGGAAGAGCGTCAAGATCGAGCAGGCGCTGGCGGACCAGGCCAAGTACGGCCGGCAGTTCGCGGGCGGCAGCACGGCGACGCCGCAGCACTGGGAAGAACTCCGTCGCGTCGGCGCCGCCGGGCGTCAGATGCTCGTCTCGGCCGCCGCGCAGACGTGGGGCGTGCCCGACACCGAATGCACGGCCGCGTCCGGCCGGATCCACCATCGCGCGAGCAACCGCAGCGCCGGCTACGGCGAGCTGGTGGCCAAGGCCGCCACGCTGACGCCGCCCGACCTCAAGACCGTCACCCTGAAGGACGCGAAGGACTACACGATCATCGGCCAGCCGCTCACCGGCGTCGACAATCCGGCCATCGTCACCGGCAAACCGCTGTTCGGCATCGACGTCAAGGTGCCGGGGATGCTCTTCGCCGTCTTCGAGAAGTGCCCGGTCTTTGGTGGCAAGGTCGCGAGCGCGAACCTGGACGAGATCAAGACCAGGCCCGGCGTCCGTCATGCCTTCGTGGTCGACGGCGGCACCGAGCTCTCCGGCCTCCTGGGCGGCGTCGCCATCGTGGCCGACACCTGGTGGGCAGCGCGCACCGCGCGTCAATCGCTCAAGGTGACGTGGAACGAGGGCGCGACCGCGGAACAGGGCAGCGAAGGCTTCGCGCGCCAGGCGGCGGAGCTGAACAAGCAGGCGCCGGCGCGCACGCTGCGCAACGACGGTGACGTCGAGGGCGCGCTGCAGGGCGCCGCGAAGGTCGTCGAGGCGGAGTACTCGTATCCGTTCATCGCGCACGCCACGCTCGAACCCCAGAACTGCACGGCGTCCTTCAAGGACGGCAAGCTGGAAATCTGGGCCCCCTCGCAGAACCCGCAGCCGGGACGCGAGCTGTGCGCGAAGACGCTCGGCATCGCCGAGAGCGACATCACGATCCACATGACCCGGATCGGCGGCGGCTTCGGCCGGCGCCTGATGAACGACTACATGGTCGAAGCCGCGTGGATCGCCAAGACGATCGGCGGTCCCGTCAAGCTGCTGTGGACGCGCGAAGACGACATGGCGCACGGTTTCTACCGGCCGGGCGGCTTCCACTTCCTCAAGGGCGGCATCGACTCGTCTGGCAAGCTCGTGGCCTGGAAGAACCACTTCGTCTCCTTCGGACAGGGTGAACGGTTCGCCAGCAGCGCCGGCATCGGCGCGCACGAGTTCCCGGGCCGCTTCATTCCGAACTACGCGCTGCACTCGTCCGTCATGCCGCTCGGCGTGCCGACCGGACCGCTGCGCGCGCCGGGCAGCAACGCCCTGGCGTTCGTCTTCCAGAGCTTCATCGACGAACTGGCCACGGCGGCGGGGAAGGATCCCGTGCAGTTCCGGCTGGATCTGCTGGGCGAGCCGCGGATGGTGGCGAACCCCGACGGCCAGAACGGCTACGACGCGGCCCGCATGCGCGGCGTCGTGGCACTGGTCGCCGAGAAGTCCGGCTGGGGCAAGCGGACGCTGCCGAAGGGCACCGGCATGGGCATCGGCTTCCACTTCAGCCACCGCGGCTACTTCGCGGAGGTCGCCGAAGTCACCGTCAACGACAAGGCGTTGAAGGTGAACAAGGTATGGGTGGCGGGCGACGTCGGCAACACGATCATCAACCCGAGCGGCGCGAACAATCAGGTGGAAGGATCGGTGCTCGACGGCATCGGCGAGCTGCTGGGGCAGGAGATCACGATCGAACGCGGCCGCGCGAAGGAAAGCAACTTCCACGACTTCCCGCTGCTGCGCCTGACGCAGGCGCCGCCGGTGGAGATCCACTGGCTCAAGAGCCAGCATCCGCCGACCGGCATCGGCGAGCCCGCGCTGCCGCCCGTCGTGCCGGCGGTGTGCAACGCGATCTTCGCCGCGACCGGACTCCGCATCCGCTCGCTGCCGCTGTCGAAGCACGGCCTGCGCTGGGCGTAGGCCGCTCGCGGACCCTCTCACGCCAATCAAAAAGGGCGCCGCGCGGCGCCCTTTGCTTTTCTGTGTTACCCGCGCGCCGGCCGCGCGGGCGGGTCGACGTACGTCCGATCAGAAGAAGATCTTCGCGCCCAACTGGAGGTTGAACGGCAGGTTCCGCGTCGACGTCAACAGGCCGAAGTTCGCGCTGGACGGATCCATGTTGATGTTCGTCGTGTTGAACCAGGGGTAGTCCGTCGCGTTGTAGAACTCGACGTGGAACTGCAGCCGCGCGCGGCCCGGCAGCTCCGCCCGCTTGACGATCGAAACGTCCATGTAGCGCAGCGGCGTGCCGCGCAGATTGCTCACGCGCGACGGCAGCGTCCGGAAGTTGTAGTTCAGGTCGATGCGGTCGTCGCCGCGCTGCTTGGCCGGATCGATCACGCCGTTGGTCATCACCTCCGCGTCGTGGAAGTAGAAGCCGCTCGTGTCGAACACGGGCGTGGTGATGCCGTCCGGCGAGATGTGCGCCTTGAGTTGCCGGATGTCGCCGTTGTAATACAGGTTGCCGATGTTGATCGGTTCCCCCTGCTGCCACTGCCACACCGCGGCGACGCTCCAGCCGCCCACCAGCGCGTTCATCAACGGACCCGCCTCGCTCGCGAACCGGCGGCCGCGGCCGAACGGCAGCTCCCAGATCGGGTTGATGACGATCCGATGCGGTGAGTCGCTGCGGCTCGGACGCTCTTCGTACGCCGTGTCCATCTCGTTCAGGCGCGACACCCTCTCCAGCGCGCGCGAGAACGTGTAGGACGTCAGGAAGGAGAATCCGCCGCTGAAGCGCTTGTCCAGTTTGAGCTGCATCGAGTCGTACCGGCTGGACCCGTCGTACCGCCGGCCCGCGAGGCCGTTGAACTGCGGAAACGGCCGCACGAGGCGATTGACGCGGATGGTGTTGGCATTGAACGTCGCGTCGTTCGGCAGCAGGCCGCGGAACGGGTTCGGCACGAACGCGTCCATGCGGTTGATGTGCGCCTGGTCGCGCGTCGCGCTGCGCGAGAGGAATTCCGTCGGGATGCCGTTCAACTGGACGTTGGTCCGCAGCTCGGATCCGCGCGCGGCGATGTAGCTCGCCTCGGCGACCCAGCGTCCCGGCAGCTCGCGCTGCAGCGTGAGGACCCAGCGCTTGAGGTTTCCGTTGCGGAAGGCGACGTCGTTGAAGAAGCGATCGACCGTCAGCCCGAGCTGCGTGTTCGGCCCGAGGCCCTGGCCCTCCGGTTCGAGGACGCCGTTCGGGAACGGATTGAAGAGGCTCGACACGAACGTGCGGCCCGCGTCCAGCGAGGCCGCGATATTCGTCTGCCGGTTCAGGCCGAGCAGCCGCGCGCCGTCGATCGTCGCCGGCGCCGTGAACATCGCCCAGCCGCCGCGCAGCAGCGTCTTCTCGGTCATCCGATACGCGAAGCCGAGGCGCGGCTGGATGTTGTTGCGATCCGCGTCCCAGAACCCGCGCGTGTCTTCGCTGACGAAGCCGACGCCGCCGCGCGCGCGGAAGGCGCTCGCCGGCACTTCCGGGATCGGCTGCGCCGCGTACGCCGCTTCCGCCGCCGCCGTGATGGTGAGCGGCGCGTCCGCGTCGAAGCCGCGCACGTTGCGGTTGAACCGTTCGGTCGGCGCGCCTTCGTATTCGTACCGGACGCCGAGATTCAGCGTCAGGCGGTCGGACACCTTCCAGTCGTCCTGCGCGAAGAGGCCCTGGTAGATCACCTGGTTGAAGCGATCGCCGAAGACCTCGATGCGTCCGCCGGTCGCGAGGCCGAGCATCATCGCCGCGAGATCCTGTCCGTGCTGGCTGGACGAGTTCTGCGCCTGCCGCGTGAAGTCGCCGCGGAACTGATACAGGCCGGCCGGATGGCCGTCGAAGCCTTCATCCTCGCGCGTGAAGCGCAGGTCGTAGCCCGAGCGGATGGAGTGCGCGCCCGTCAGCTTGGTCCAGGTCGGCTGGAAGTTGTACTGGTTCGTCGTGATGCCGCCGAGATAGTTGTTCCCGAGGTCCGAGTACGTGTTCAGGTCCATCTGCGGGAAGTAGCGGAACCCGCGGAACAGCGACACGGTGTCCGGCGAGAAGCCGAGCGATGCCGGGTCGAAGGTGTCCTGATGCTGGCGTCGGTCGAACTCGTGGAACTTGCCCCAGCTCGCGCGGACGTTCAGCAAGGACGAGGGCTCATCGTCCAGACGTAGTCGAGCCCCAGCGTGTCGTTGACGCGCCAGTTGAAGAAGCCCGTCGGCCGGACGCCGTTGATCTCTTCCAGCCAGTGTCCGCTCGTCTCACGCCGGTTGTTGTGCGAGTAGCGTCCGAAGACCTTGTGGTTGGCCGACACCTGATGGTCCACGCGGAAGTTCATCGTCGCGAAGTCGTCGTTCCGCGTGACGTTGGCGAAGTAGTTGTTCCGCCCCTGCGCGTCGCCCGGCCGGTTCGGCATCGGGTAGTACTTGAGGATCTCGCGCGCGATGGGGCTGATGCGGTCCGCCGGGATGATGTTGTTCGCGAACGGCAGCCGCTCCACCTGGCCCGCGGCGTTCACGAACGCGGTGTTCGGATCGTAGATGCGGATGTTCTGCGACAGCAGTTCCGAGAAGTCCCCGTTGCGCTGCTTCTCCGTCGGCACCGTCTGCGTGCTGGAGTTGGGGAACTTGTCCTTCAGCCACTCGACCGCCGTGAAGAAGAAGGTGCGGTTGCGCCCGTTATACAGCTTGCCGAGCTGCACCGGTCCGCCGCCGGCGAATCCGTACCGGTTGTAGTCGAGCGTCGGTTCCACATTGTTGTTGCGTCGCGTGAAGAACTCGGTCTTCGAGAGCTCCTCGCCGCGATAGTAGAAATAGCTCTCGCCTTTGTAGGTGTTCGTGCCGCTCTTCATCGCCACGTTGACCGTCGCGCCGGAGCTGCGGCCCTGCTGCGCGTCGAACGTGACGGTCTGCACCTTGAACTCCTGCACGGCGCTCGCGGGCGGCGTGAAGGCCATGCGGCTGTCGGCGTTGCCCTGGCGGTGCGCCTGGTTCGGCGCGCCGTCCAGCGTGTAGGCGTTTGCCGTCGTGCCGCCGGCCGCGGAGAATTCGGCGGTCGCGTTGTTGTCAAACGGACGGAAGTAGCGCAGGTCGCCGAACGGCACAACACCGGCCGTGAGGCGCGTCATCGTGAACGGATTGCCGTCGGACAGCGGCATCAGCTCGATGCGCTTCTCGTCGATCACCTGTCCCGCGGATCCGCTCGTGGATTCCAGCAGCGGCGTGTCGGCCTGGACGGTGATCACTTCCTCCATGCGTCCGAGCGACAACGTCGTGTCGATCGCGACGCGGTCGTCCACGCGCACCTCGACGTTCTCTCGGTCGACGCGCTTGAAGCCTTGCAGCTCGAACGCGACCTTGTAGCGGCCGGGCGGGAGGAGCGGGAGGAGGAACAGGCCTTCTTCATTCGTGACGCCGGACGTGATGACGCCGGTCGCGAGGTTGGTCGCGACGACGCTGACGCCGGGCACGGAGGCCTTGGACTCGTCGACGACGCGGCCCTCGATGGAGCCGCGGAATTCCTGCGCCGAGACGCTCGCGCCGCCGAGCAGCAGCACGAGACAGGACAGGCAGGCGGACAGGCACATCGCCACGGGGCGTGGCCGCGGCCTGCGGGCTAAGCGTTGGCTCATACCATCCTCCCCTTAGAAAACGATCGTCGCGCCCGATTGCCAATGACGCGGCAGGTTCCGCGTATTCGTGACCTTCCCGAACTCGGCGTTTCTCGGATCCATGTTGATCCCCGTGAACCAATTGAAATTCGTGGCGTTGTACAGCTCGACGTGGAATGGCATGCGCGCGCGGCCGGGCAGCTCGACGCGCTTGACGAAGGAAATGTCCAGCATGCGCGTCGGCATGCCGCGCAAGCCTCGCGTCCGCGACGGCAGCCGTGCGGAGGTTGCGGTTATCGGTGAGTGTTGGTCAGTCGGGGCGTGAGACATGAGCTTTACCGGTAAAGTTCAAAAGCACGAGCGCACAAGGTGCATCAGCGTTCTGCACGGACGAGGTCTGGACCGTCGGGCGGCGCGTGGGGGCGCGTGAAAACAGGAGATGGAGCGCGAGCGCTCCAGCGTGATCGGCGAGACGAACCGGGTGTCGGGGCGCGGGGCGTGTAATCGTTTACATGCCGGCGCGTAAAGAACGCGGCTCCTCAGCCGCGCGCTCTTGCTGCCCACCCTCCGCGATCGGCCTCCGCCCGCGCGCGTCGTGACGCGACGTCAGGGGGAGACGTCACCGTTCCCGGGCCGTCTTGCGATTGCCGTATATCATATACCTTCAAAATCCCGGTAACGCAACAGTCAGACAATCCGTTCGTGCGGTTCGAGGGACCAGAAGCGCCGACGTCCTCCCCGCATCCATTTGCTTGGACGATCTGTCTTGGATTGTCTCGAAGAAACCGCGTCAAAACGGATGGCGTTGCGTGACGTGGAGCGCCGTCGCCGTCGTGCCGCGCGGCCACAGCCGCCGGCCCAGCGTGTCGCGCCAGTAGCGGAGCAGCGCGTGAAGGACGAGCGCCACGGCCAGCGCCGCCGCGCTCCCGTGGATCGGCGTCGCGATTGCGGCCAGCGTCCCGATCGGCGTCGGACGAGAGGTCGCGAAGACGTCGATCGAGAGCGAGAGATAGAGTCCGCCGAGCGCGCAAACCGCCGCGGCGACCAGCGGCCGCCGCGTGCCAGCCGGGAGATACGAGAGCCACGGCAAGTACAGCAGCACGAGCGCGAGCGCCGGCGGCGTCCCGAGGACCGTCCAGTAGAGCGGATCCTCGATGAACACGCCCGCGTCCGCCAGCGAGTCGACGGACGCCGTGAGCGGTTCGCGTACGCCAGCATCGGTCGTCATGACCGCTGTCGCGAGCGCCAGCGCGACGCCGAGCCACGACAGGCCGATCCAGTGGCGCACGAACGGCCGTCCCGCCTGTCGCTCGACGCGGGCAATCGCGGCCAGCAGCGCGGAGATCGCCAGCAGCCCGATCGCCGTCGGCCACGCCACCAACGCCGGGTTCATGGCAACGCCGATCGTGATCGGCCCAAGACCACGGTCAGCGGCCGGCGGCGGCACATGTCGGGAAACAGATTGAAGACGAGGCGGAGCAGAGGCGGGCCGTTCGCGGCCTGGCCGGCGCCATTCCGGCGAGGCGTGAGCACGCGAAAAATGATACCCGGACGCGTCCGCCGACTCCTGAACGCACGCTGAAGCTTTCCTGTGGTATTTCTGAAGGACGGCCACACCGCCTTTCAGACGCCGCCGGAGACTCCCGCGCGCTGTCCTCGTGCCGTCACCCACGCCGCCGGCCGTGTTCGCCGACCGTTTCCCAACCGTGTTCATAGTCGATCGCATCATGCAGGACCTCACAACCGGATCCGTCTCGCGCCATCTGCTGCACACCACCAGCTTCATGCTGGTGACGATGGTGTTCCAGACGCTGTACTACTTGATCGACCTCTACTGGGTCGGTCATCTCGGGAAGGAGGCGGTGGCCGCGGTCGGCGTCGCTGGCAACCTGCTGTTCCTCGTGCTCGCCGTGACGCAGATGCTTGGCGTCGGCACGACGACGCTCGTGTCGCACGCGGCGGGGCGCAAGGACCAGGCGCAGGCGCTGCTGCTGTTCAACCAGTCGCTCGTGCTCGCGGGCGTGGCGGGCGTCGTCTTTTTCGCCCTCTCGATGTGGGGGCGCCGGCCCTACGTGGACGCCTTCAGCGCGGACGCGGTGACGGCGCAGCTCGCGGCCGACTACCTGCTCTGGTTCCTGCCGGCCATGTGCGTGCAGTTCGGTCTCGCCTCGATGGCCGCCGCGCTGCGGGCGATCGGCAATTTCAAGCCGGGGATGATCGTGCAGACCGCGACGGTCATCATCAACATGGTCCTCGCGCCGGTGCTGATCTTCGGCTGGGGCACGGGCCGTCCGCTCGGCGTGACCGGCGCGGCGGTGGCCACGTTCGTCGCGGTGGTCGTCGGCGCGATCTGGCTGTCGTTCTATTTCATCCGGCGGGACGCCTATCTGCACTTCGTGCCCGCCGACTGGACGCCGCGCTTCGCGCTCTGGAAGCGCATGCTGAGCATCGGCCTGCCCGCGGGCGCGGAGTTCGCGCTGATGAGCGTCTACCTGTTCGTCGTCTATGCCGTCAGCCGGCCGTTCGGTGCGGCGGCGCAAGCCGGATTCGGCATCGGCATGCGCATCATCCAGGCCGGCTTCATGCCCGTCGTCGCGCTCGGGATGTCGGTCGGACCCGTGGCGGGGCAGAACGTCGGGGCGGGCCGCGCGGACCGCGTCCGCGAGACGTTCCGGTCGGCCGCGTTCATGGCCGGCGGCGGCATGCTGCTGCTCGCGCTGCTGTGCCACATCGCGCCCGCGGCGATGATCGGCTTCTTCTCGCAGGACCCGGCCGTCGTTGCGGTGGGCGACGAGTACCTGCGAATCGCGTCGTGGAACTTCGTGGCGTCCGGCCTGGTCTTCGTCAGCTCCAGCATGTTCCAGGCCTTGGGGAACACGCTGCCGTCCCTGCTGTCGTCGACGGTGCGCATCGTGATCATCGCGATCCCCGCGTTTCTCATGGCCCGCTCGCCGGGCTTCCGGCTCGTGTGGATCTGGTATCTGTCCGTCGCCGCGGTGCTCGTGCAGTTGGGACTGAACCTGTGGCTGCTCGAGCGCGAGATGCGGATCCGGCTGCCGCTCGCGCCCGCACCCGCCGCTGCGCCGGTGCAACCGTAGTCGGTTTGCGCCGGTCCGCATCGCTCGTCCGCCCTGCTGGTCCGCCGTGTCGTCTCGCGTTCCGCGGAGCGAGACGCTTGCGGCGGACCGGCCAAACCGCTATAAACCTGCATGCAACGACGAGAGTTCCTGTCCACCACGGTCGGTGCGTCGCTGATAGCTTCCGCGTCGGCTGCGGGCAGCTTCTCACAGGAGAAACCCATGCCCGCCACTCGCCAGTACTATCTGTGGATCCACTACATCCTCCGCAACGGCCCGCAGCAGCGCCGCATGGCGGACTACCTGCGCGATGCGCTCGTGCCCGGCCTGAACCGCCTCGGTGCGACGCCGGTCGGCGTCTTCGAGGCGATGGTCGGCGATCACGCGCCGGCGATCACGGTCCTGGCGCCGTTCGCGTCGAGTGACGCGGCGATCGGCTACGAGGCGCGCCTCGCAGGCGACGGCGAGTTCACGCGCGCCGCCGACGCGTATCTCAAGAGCACCGCGATCGACCCGGCGTACGTCCGCCGCGAGACGTCGCTGCTGCATGCGTTCCCGAACGTCCCACGCATCGAAGTGCCCGCGGCGTCCGCGTCGAAGGGACCGCGCCTGTTCGAGCTGCGCACGTACGAGAGTCCAGGTGAAACCGCGCACCGATCCAAGATGTCCATGTTCACCGAGATGGGGGAGATGGAGATTTTCCGCCGCACCGGCCTGACGCCGGTCTTTTTCGCGCAGACGGTCATCGGTCCGCGGCAGCCGAATTTCGTCTACATGCTCGTCCACGAAAACCTGGCGGCGCGCGAGAAGAACTGGGACGCCTTCCGCACGGACGCCGCGTGGAAGAAGCTCTCCGCGACGCCGGGCTACGCCGACGCGGAGATCATCACGAACATCACGACGCAGTTCCTGCGTCCATCGGCCTCCTCGCAGGTCTGAGCGCGTCCTCCTGGCGCTTCCCGAGTCATCTTCGATACGACGCGCGCGATGTCCAATCCATCCGTCCTTCCCGCCGATCCGTACGAGCTGCGGGCGGACAGCATCGAGCCGCCGCCGCGGACGCTGGTCCGCGCGTTCGGGCGCATCGGTCCGGGCATGGTGCTCGCGGCGTCCGTCGTTGGCTCCGGCGAGCTGATTGCCACGACGACACTGGGCGCGCAGGTGGGATATGCGGCGCTGTGGGTGATCCTGGCGAGCTGTGCGATCAAACCGATCGTGCAGGCGGAGCTGGGACGTTACACGGTCGCGACCGGCGAGACGACGCTCGAAGGCTTCAACCGGATGCCTGGACCGCGGCTGATCGTGAGCTGGCTGGTGTGGGCGTGGGCGATCATGGTCACGCTGACGCTGTTGCAGGTCGGCGGCATGTTCGGCGGCGTCGCGCAGGTGCTCAACCTGCTGGTGCCGGCCGTGCCCGTACATGCGTGGGTGGCCGTCATCCTCGTGGTGACGCTCGTCCTGCTGTTCGGCGGCGGCTATTCCCGCATTGAGCGGCTGTCGCTGGTCAAGGTCGGCTTCTTCACGCTGCTGACGATCTGCGCCGCGCTCGTGCTCTTCGCGCGTCCCGAGTATTTCTCGATGGACGGCCTGCTCTCGGGGCTGGAGCCGCGCCTGCCGGCACAGGGCCTCGCGACGGCGATTGCGGTCTTCGGCATCACCGGCGTCGGCGCGACGGAACTGGTGATGTATCCCTACTGGTGCGTGGAGAAGGGCTACGCCCGCTGTTCGGGCCCGCGCGACGGGACACCGGCCTGGACGGCGCGCGCCCGCGGCTGGACGCGCGTCATGCATCTGGACATCATCTGCTCGCTCGCGATCTATACCGTCGCGACGGCGGCGTTTTATCTGCTCGGCGCCGGCGTGCTGCACGGCATGGGCGTTGTGCCGGCGTCGCGCGACATGATTCCGGTCCTGTCGAACATCTACACGCAGACGCTCGGCGGCTGGGCGATCTGGCCGTTCTACGCCGGCGCCATCATCACGCTCTACGGCACCATCTTCGCCTCCACCGCCGCCCACGCCCGCGTCTTCGCGGACCTCTTCCGCATCGTCCACGTCTACGACCGCACGGATTACGCGCGGCGCCTGTGGTGGCAGCGGGTGTTCGTCGTGCTGCTCGCGACCATTCCCGCCGTGTCGTACTGGGTTTTCGCGTCACCCGTCCGCATGGTCGTCGCCGGCGGCATCGCACAGGCCGTGATGCTGCCGCTGATCGGCATCGCCGTCACCTATCTGCACCATCGGCATCTGCCCGCGGAGGTGCGTCCGTCGCGATGGACGACGATTGGATTGTGGATCTCGACGCTCGTGATGATCGGCGCGGTGGTCGGCTATCTCTGGCAGACGTGGCGGACGTAGCGCGAGCAGGCGTGCTGCGGTCAGACGAGATCGGGCGCGATCAGACGCGGCGCAGCGTCCGATCGAGGCCGCCCGCGCGATACCAGGCGTAGCCGTGTCCGTCCAGTTCGAGCTGATGCTTGCCGCGCGCGTTCGCCTGGCAGTCGTCGTGCGTCAGCAGGTTCACGAGCGTCTTGTGGCCCACCGTGGACACGTCCAGCGTGAAGGCCTTCGGTTTCGCGCTGAAATTGTGGACGGCGATCAGCGTGTGATCGTCCCAGTCGTACCGCATCACCAGCACTTCCGCCGCGCGCGTGCGCAGGATGCGCCAGTCACCCCAACTGATCTCCGGACATTCCTTCCGCATGCGGATCGCGCGTTCCACCCAGTTCAGGAGTGAATGCGGGTCGCGCCGCTGCACGTCCACGTTGACGCGCTGATAGCCGTAGACGGCGTCGGAGACGACGGGACGGACGGTGCGCTTGCCGGCCGTGAAGCCGCCGTGCGGCGACGCGGACCATTGCATCGGCGTCCGGGCGCACTCGCGCTCGGGCAGCGAGAGGTCGTCGCCCATGCCGATCTCGTCGCCGTACTGCAGCATCGGCGTTCCGGGCAGCGTCAGCAGCAGGCTGAAGGCGAGCTCCAGCCGGCGGCGATCGTTGTCCAGCATCGCGGCCAGCCGGCGGCGGATGCCGCGGTTGTACAGTTGCGATTCTTTGGTGGGGCCGAACGCGTCGAAGGTGCGCTGACGCTGCGTCTTCGTCAGGCGGCCGAGATCCAGCTCGTCGTGGCTGCGCAGGAAGTTCACCCACTGCGCGGCATGCGGACGCCGGTACGTGCTTTCGAGCGCGCGGACGAGCGGCGCGATGTCGCCGTGGCGAGCGCGTAGAACAGCCGCTGGTTGACGGGGAAGTTGAGCATCAACTGCAGGCGATCGCCCAGCTCGCCGAAGTAGTCCAGGCTCTCGTCCGGCGGGACGTTGGCTTCGGCGAGCAGGATGGCGTCGCCGCGGCGCCACTGCAGGAAGTCGCGCATCTGGTGCAGCAGCTCGAAGTCCTTCGTGTGGCGCACGCGCGCGCCTTTGCGCTCGATCAGGAACGGCACCGCGTCCATGCGGAAGCCGGACACACCCAGCTCCAGCCAGTAGCCCATGATGCGCAGGATCTCGCGCCGCACGTCCGGGTGCGCTGTGTTCAGGTCCGCCTGAAAGTCATAGAAACGGTGGAAGTAGTATGCCTTCGCGACGCTGTCGTACGTCCATGTCGTCTTCTGCACGCCGGGGAAGACCATGCCCGTCGCGTGGTCCTTGGGCCGCGTCTTCGACCAGATGAACCAGTCGCGGTGCGGCGATTTCGGATCCTTGCGGGCGGCCTGGAACCACGGATGCGTGATGGAGCAGTGGTTGACGACGAGATCGACGATGACGCGGAGCCCGAGCTGGCGGGCGTGGTTCATGAATTCGACGAACTCGCCGGGCGTGCCGTGCTTGGGGTGGACGCCGTAGTAATCGGAGACATCGTACCCATTGTCGCGGTTGGGCGACGGATAGAACGGCTGCAGCCACAGGCACGTGACGCCGAGGCCGGCCAGATAATCCAGCTTGCGCGTCAGGCCCGCGAAGTCGCCGATCCCGTCGCCGTTGGCGTCGAGGTACTTCTCGACGTCGAGGCAGTAGATGATGGCGTTCTTATACCAGAGGTCATCGATCATGATCGCCAGCGTCAGCAGCTTTCGTGCCACTCCTCGCGTCACTCGTCGTGTCACCGGCACGGCCGAGGAGGCGATGGCGGCATTCTTGCGAAGGATTGCGTGATGTAGCGGCGCGGCGGCTCATGCGCGCCAAGCGCGTCCATCTCTCTGAGACACAAGGAGTCTTCATCATGACCGACGACAGACTCATGGCGAAAGTCATCGTCATCACCGGCGCGTCCAGCGGGTTCGGCAAGGGCGCAGCGCTCGACTTCGCCCGCGCCGGCGCGTTCGTCGTTTTGGCCGCGCGACGCGAGCACCTGCTGGACGAGCTCGTCCACCACTGCGAGGCCGCCGGCGGCCGCGCCATCGCGCTCCCGACGGACGTGAGCGATCCGGCGGAGGTCGAACAGCTCGCGCGCCAGACCGTCAACATCTTCGGACGCATCGACGTGTGGGTGAACAACGCCGGCGCGGGCGCGTACGGACGGTTCGAGGAAGTGCCGCTCGACGCGCACGTGCAGGTGATCGAGACGGACCTGCTCGGCACGCTGTACGGCAGCTACGTCGCGCTCAGCCAGTTCAGGGCGCAGGGATCCGGCACGCTGATCAACATCGCGTCCGTGGTCGGTAAGGTGCCGGCGCCCTACCTTGCGTCCTACACCGCCGCCAAGCACGGCGTCGTCGGCCTCAGCGCGGCGCTGCGCCAGGAGCTGCGGCAGAACGGCATCGAGGCGATCCGTGTCTGCACGGTGATGCCGACGTCGATGGACACGCCGTTCTTCGATCACGCCGCGAACTACACCGGCCACGAAGCCGCGCCCGTGCCACCGCTGTACGATCCGCAGGAGACGATCGACGTCATCCTGCGGCTCGCGAGCGATCCGGAAGACGAAGTGGCGGTCGGAAACGCCGCGAAGGTGTCGACGTTCCTCCACAACGTCGCGCCCGGCGTGACGGAGGCGATAATGGGCCGCCAGGTCCACAAAGCGCAGATGGAAGACGCTCCGCCCGCGCCGGACACGCCGGGCGCGCTGACCGATCCTTCGCCGATCGGGACCGGCGTCACCGGCGGACGCCTGCCCAAGCCGCACTGAGCGCGCCCGTCAGATTGTTCGCGCCGCGGCTCCTGTAGAATATCGGCTAACGGATTCAGCGTGAAAGGCCCTCGGCAACCCTCAGCGGGAGTCGCGTCGCGAGCATTCGCTCGGCGCGAGAACGATGGATGGCCCTGACCTCTGTCAACGTGAGGCGGTACCATGTGTTTCTGGCGTCGCCCGGCGACGTGAATGCGGAGCGGCAGCATGTGCGACGGTTCTTCGAGGAGTTCAACCGCAGTACCGCCCATCTCTGGAACGCGGAGTTCCGCGTCGTTGACTGGGAGAACTACGCGACGATTGGCGTCGGGCGTCCTCAGGAGCTGATCACACGGCAGACGCTGGAGAAGTACAAGGGCTCCCTCGCGCTTGTCATCGGCATCATGGGCCAGCGGTTCGGATCGCCAACGGGGAAGGCGGAATCCGGCACGGAGGAAGAGTTCAACTGGGCGATGCAGAGCCACCACGAGACGGGTTTCCCGGAGATCAAGTGGTTCTTCCGCGTCACGGGCAAAGTCGAGTTTCCCGACGATCCAGACAGCGCGGAACACGCCCTCGACCAATGGAGACGAGTCCTCGCGTTCCGCCAGCGCATGCAGGATCTCACCGATCCGGTGTTCTACGCGCAATACCCCGGTGCGGAAAGCTTTGGCGACGTCTTCGATCGCGACCTTCGTCTGTGGCTGAACGATCCTGCGCGTCCGTGGGCCGTGCATCAGATCGCGCTCGCCAGCGGGTCGCTGCCGGACCTCCTGCCCGTCGAATTCGATGCAGAGGGCTATCGAACGGCCGTCCTTGCCAAGTTCGACAAGCTCAATCTGGACATGCTCGACACGACAGGCGCGTAATACAGCGTGCGCTTGTGGAGCGTGTTCGTACCGCAGATGGTCCGTGAGTGCCACGAGTACAACCCGCGGATTCTCGAGATCCCGAAAGAGCATCAGCAGCGATTGCTGAAGGCCGGCGACATCACCGCTCAGGAACTCGCCGCCGCCGAGCAGCAGGCAGAGGAGTTGCGGCGCCAGTACTTTCGTCAGCCCCTGCGTCCGGTGCTGGATGTCGTCCGGGATGCCACGCACATGACGTCAGGCCGGACGATGTCGCGTGTCGTGATCTTGGGCGATCCGGGTTCCGGGAAGTCGTCGCTGATTCGGTATCTCGCGTTGCGGTGGGCGACGGTCGATGATCCCGCGCCGCGGGACGCGCAGCCGGTCCCGCTGGTGATCGACCTGGCCAGCTACGACCGCTGGCAAGCCCGGGGACTCAAGGATCTCGTCCGGTTTCTCGAAGAAGGATCTTCCTGGTTCACCTGGCCGCCGGGTCTCCTGGGGTGCCTGCTTCAACAGCCCGGCGGGGTGGTGGTGCTGCTCGACGGACTCGACGAGATCTTCGACACGAGCGCCCGCGACCTCGTGCTGAATGATATCCAGCGATTCTGTGGCGATTACCCGCGGACGCCGATCGTCGTCACGTCACGCTGGGTGGGCTACCAGCCGCAGCGCTTGCGCGACGTGGAGTTTCGCCACTTCATGCTCCACGACCTGGAGCCGAAACAGATCGGCGCGTTCATCGATCGCTGGCACGAACACACCATCGACGAGGTTGAGCAGGCCGCGTCCAAACGCGAACGATTGAAGAAGGCGATCGACGGATCGCACGCCATCGGGATGCTGGCGGGCAATCCGCTCCTGCTCACGATGATGGCGATTCTGAACCGGAGCCAGGAGCTCCCTCGCAGGCGGGCCGATCTCTACGACAACGCATCGCGCGTGCTCTTGCAGATCTGGGACACGGAGCGCGCGCTGATAAACTTTCCGGGGCTGGCGGACGGGATCGGCTGGCAGGAGAAGCATGACATGCTTCGCCGGATTGCGTCGTTCATGCAACTCGGCCCAGGCGGCCTGAAAGGGAACATGATCGCTGGCGCGGAGCTCACGCGGCTCATCGAAGAGTATCTCCGTGTCGAGTTGCGCGTCGCATCGCCGCGCGCGGTCGCACGAGCGGTGGTCGAACAGCTCCGTCAGCGAAACTTCATCCTGTGTTTCGTGGGTGCCGATACGTATCGGTTTATACACCGCACGTTTCTGGAGTACTTCTGCGCGGTCGAGATTGTGGACCAGTTCAATCGCACCAAGACCCTCAACGAGTCGGACTTGATCGCGCTCTTCGAGCGGCATGGCCGAGACGACGACTGGCGTGAGGTCCTGCGACTGATCTGCGGCCAGATCGACGAGCAGGTCGTGGGACGGATCATTGAACATCTTATCGGTCGAACGGACCTGGCGTTATGGGATGGCGAGGAATCGCTTCCCGAAGTGCTATTGGCGATGGAATGTCTCAGCGAGCGCGGAGCCTCGCGCGGCTGGATCAGGTGGGAGCGATGCTCCTCCTTCGGGCGATCGACTGTTTCCTGCGGGGAACAGCAGAGGGCGCGGTCTTTGTTCCAAACCTGGTGACGACCGCTAGGGAAGTCGGCACTCGGTGGCCAGGG
>Ga0187894_10000663_pt1 | contig 46203 bp, 46 predicted proteins | sample GBC1701081metaG_FD_136650 | JGI IMG/M metagenome (GOLD analysis project Ga0187894, IMG submission 136650) | White microbial mat communities from a lava cave in the Kipuka Kanohina Cave System on the Island of Hawaii, USA - GBC170108-1 metaG ... | reverse complement strand
CGGCGCTCGCAGGCCAGACGGTCGCCGTCATCGGCTACGGCAACCAAGGCCGCTCGCAGGCCTTGAACCTCCGCGATTCCGGCGTGCGCGTCATCGTCGGCAACATCGGCGACGCGGCGCGGGCCCGAGCCCGTGACGAGGGATTCGAGGCCTACGACATCGCCGACGCCGTCCGGCGTGCCGAGGTCGTCATGCTGCTCGTCCCCGACGAGGTCATGCCGGAGATCTACGCGCGCGACGTGGCGCCCAACCTGCGCGCGGGCGCCTGCGTGTGCTTCGCCTCGGGCTACACCGTCGCCTTCGGGCACATCGCGCCGGCCGCCGGCCTCGACGTCGTCCTGGTCGCGCCGCGGATGATCGGCCCCGGCGTGCGCGACCGCTACGTCGACGGCAAGGGTTTCCCGTCCTTCGTCGGCGTGCATCAGGACGCGACCGGGCGCGCGAAGGCGCGTATGCTGGCGCTCGCGCGCGCGATCGGGTCGACCCGGGCCGGCTGTCTCGAGCTCACGATGGCGCAGGAGGCCCACCTCGATCTCTTCACCGAGCAGGGCTTCGGTCCGATGATGGGCCTCGCGCTCCGGCAGTCGATCGAGATGCTGGTGGAGCAGGGATACCCGGCCGAAGCGGTCGTGATGGAGCTTTACGCCTCGGGTGAGCTCGGCTACGCCTTCCAGCGTGCGGCCGACACCGGGCTCTTCGCCCAGAACGAGTTCCACTCGCACACCTCGCAGTACGGCTCGATGACGCGCAGCGCGCGGCTCGCCGACATCGACCTCACGCCGCGCCTCCGCGAACACCTGGACGACATTCGCTCCGGCCGCTTTGCGGCGGAGTGGAGCGACGAGCAGAAGAAGGGCCTCCCGCTCTTCAAGCAGATGAAGGAGATGGCGCGGTTCCACCCGCTCTTCGAGTGGGAGCAGCGAACGCGCAAGGCCTTCAGGATGGATTGACGACATGCCACCTTCGAAAGACATGATCGGGCGCGTGCTCTCGACGGGCAGCGCGACCGTGACCGCCGACCACGTCGCGGGCTTCGCAAAGGCGCTCGGCGACGCCAACCCCGAGTACCGGACGATCGCCCCGCCGACCTATCCCATCGCGTTCATGACCCAGGCGATGTCGGGCGGCATGGAGACGTTCCTCGAGCTCGGGCTCAACTTCATGACCCTGGTCCACGGCGAGCAGGAGTTCGAGTACGTGCGGCCGCTCGAGATCGGCGAGACCCTCACCCTCACCGGTCGCATCGCCGACGTGTACGAGAAGCAGAGCGGGTCGGGCGGCACGCTCGACTTCGTCGTGCTCGAGACCGAGGGCAAGGACGCAGCCGAGAAGCCGGTCTTCTACTCCCGCAACATTCTCATCTCGAAGAGGACGTGACGATGGCCCTTTCCGCGAAGTCGGTTGCGGTCGGCACCGAGCTGCCGCCCTTGACGAAGCCCGCGATCACCCGCGAGACGCTGAAGGAATACGGGCCCGCCGCCGGCGACCCGAACCCGATCCACATCGACGACGAGTTCGCGAAGAACGCCGGCTATCCCGGCGTGTTCGCGCACGGCATGCTGTCGATGGGCTATCTCGGCGAGTTCCTCCACAAGGCGGCGGGCGGCGTCGCCAACGTGCGCAAGTTCCGCGCCCGCTTCGCGAAGCTCACCTGGCCGGGCGACGTCGTCACCTGCAAGGGCGTGGTCACCGCCGTGCGCGACGAAGGCGGGACGCGGCTCGTCGACTGCGACATCTGGAGCGAGACGCAGAACGGCGAGCGAAAGGTCGTCGGCACCGCCACGCTCGCGCTGGCGAACTGACGAGATGCCCGAGTCGACCCGCCTGCGGGACACATACGCCGTCGCGGGCATCGGCCTCTCGCGCTTCGGAAAGCTCCCGGGCACGAGCGCCATGGGGTTCTGCCTCGAGGCGGCGACGCGCGCGATCGACGACTGCGGCATCGCGCGCGACGACCTCGACGGCGTGCTGGTCGCGTTCCCCTCCTCGCAGGGCGAGGCCCACGGTTGGGCCTCGCGGGCCGCGGCGTTCCTGGGCATCACGCCCGCCTTCTGCTCGACCATGGACATGGGCGGCGCCACGGCGATCGGCATGCTGCAGACCGCGGTGGCGCTCCTCGACGCCGGCATGTGCCAGGCCGTGCTGTGCGCGTTCGGGACCCAGAACAGCCCGCAGGGGATCATGCCGACCCTCTTCGGCTCGCCGTGGGCGATCCCCTACGGCGACGTCGGCGCCATCACCTTCATGGGCCACTTGATGCGCCGGCAGATGCACGAGCACGGTCTCACGGGGCTCGACTACGCCCGCATCGCCGTCACCTGGCGCACGCACGCGATGCGCAATCCACACGCCCAGATGCGGAAGCCCATGACGATAGAGGATCATCAGGCGAGCCGCTTCATCAACGAGCCGCTGCGCTTGTTCGACTGCTGCCTGTTCACCGATGGGGGCGGCGCCTTCGTGGTGACCAGCGCCGCGCGCGCGCGCGATCTCCGCCACGTGCCCGCGCTCGTGTCGGGCGTGGGCCAGGTGCATTCCTCCGAGGTGATCCATCCGTACGACACCGGGCACGGCAGCGGGCGCGAGGCCGGAGCGCGCGCCTTTGCCATGGCCGGCATCGGGCCGCGCGACGTCAGCGTCTGCCAGATCTACGACGCCTTCACGCCGCGCGTCCCTCACGACCTGGTCGCCTACGGGTTCTGCACGTGGGAGAACGTCAGCGAGTTCATCCAGAGCGAACAGATCGGGCTCGGTGGCCGGCTGCCGTGCAACACGGCCGGGGGGCTCATCTCGGAAGGACACCTCCAGGGCATGGGACACGTCGCCGAGGCGGTTCGCCAGATCCGCGGGACGTCGTACAATCAGGTGCCGAAGGTGACGTACTCGATGTGCACCGGCTACGGGGGCGCACCGCACGAGCCCCCGCCCACCGTCGCCTACACGGCGGCGATCCTCCGCACGCCATGACGCAGGGACGCTATCGCGACGTCGTCGCCGACGGCGTGCGGCTCCGGGTGCTCGAGGCAGGCGAGGGCCCGCCGCTGCTCCTGCTGCACGGGCTCAGCGCGTCGCACGACATCTGGGAGCACGTGGTCGACGAGTTCGCGGATCGCCATCGCGTCGTGGCTCCCGACCTGCCCGGCCACGGCGAGTCGGCGAAGCCCGACGCGCCGTACACGATCGACTTCTACGCAGGGGTCGTGCGTACCCTCGCCCGGGAGCTCGGCATCGACCGCGCGATCGTCGGCGGCAGCTCGCTCGGCGGCAAAATCGCGCTCGAGCTCGCCTGCTGGTATCCGCGCTTCGTCGAGGGCCTCGTGCTCGCGGCCCCGGCGAGCGAGTACGCGCGGGGGCTGCGGCCCTTCGGCAAGGCGATCCAGGCGCTCTCGCGCCCGAGTGTCATGCGCGCCGCGCTCGATCGCGCCCTCGAGCAGACCTTTTACGACCGCACCCTCATCGGGCACGTCACGCGCCGGCGGATCCTGGCCGCGCGCCTCGCCGCGGCCGACTTTCCCGACTTCGCGCGCGCCATCGCGCGCTCGGTCGGCGGCGTGCTGGCGGCGGAATCGCAGCCGCTCGGCCGCATCACCCAGCCCGTCCTCGCGGTATGGGGCCGCGAGGACCGCATCGTTCCGGCCTACAAGAGCGCCCAGCTCGTGCGGGGCATTCCGCACGCCCGGCTGCGCATCATCGAGCGCTGTGGGCACATCGCCATGCTGGAGCAGCCAACCGAGTTCAACCGGCACCTGGGTGAGTTCCTGGCCGGGCTCGAGTCCGGGGCCCCCATGGACGAGGCGGCCGACCGCAGCGGCCAGCCGGGGGGAGCGTAAGCCTAGACATGTTCCAGATCGACCGGCCGCTGCCCGGAATCACCGAGGACGGGGCCCCGTACTGGGCCGCCTGCCGCGAGCACAAGCTCGCGGTCCAGCGCTGCTCGGCCTGCGGCCACCTCCGCTTCCCGCCGAGCGCCGTGTGCCCCAAGTGCCTTGCGCTCGAGCACGTGTGGACGCCCCTCTCGGGGCGCGGGACGATCTACTCGTTCATCATCGTGCACCGGCCGCAGCACCCGGGCTTCTACGCCGACGTCCCCTACAACGTCGCCATCGTCGAGCTCGACGAAGGCATTCGCCTCCACTCGAACGTCGTCGACTGCACGAACGAGGACCTGCGGATCGGGCTGCCGGTCGAGGTCGTGTTCGAGAAGGTCGACGACGAAGTCACCCTCCCGAAGTTCCGGCCGCGCCGCTGACGAGGCCACCCCCATTGACAACGGGTGCGCGCGCGAGCCAGAGGGGGCGCAGGGTGCGAATCCACCTCGTCACGCCTCGCAACCCCCCGAGCTTCTGGACCTACGATCACATCCTCGGGACGCTCGGGAAGCGCTGCGCGTTTCCGAACCTGTCGATGCCGACGGTCGCGGGGCTGACGCCACGCGACATCGAGGTGACCCTCTGCGACGAGAACGTGGAGGAGGTCGACCTCGACGTCGAGGCCGACATCATCGGCATCACCGGCTACATCATCCACCGCGAGCGCATGCTGGAGCTGATCGCGGCCTTCCGCAGCCGCGGGCGCTTCGTGGTCGTCGGCGGGCCGTACGCGTCGCTGTGCCCGGAAGAGCTGCGCGGGAAGTGCGACGTGCTCTTCGTCGACGAGGCCGAGGAGACCTGGCCGCAGTTCCTGACCGACTACGCGGCGGGCACGTGGCAGCCCGAGTACCGTCCCGCCGACAAGCCCGAGCTCACCTCGTCGCCCATGCCGCGTTTCGACCTCCTGAAGGTCGATCGCTACCACGCGCTCACGATCCAGTTCGCCCGCGGGTGCCCGTTCTCCTGCGAGTTCTGCGACATCATCGTCGTGTACGGCCGCCGGCCGCGCGCCAAGGCCGTCGGTCAGGTGATGGCCGAGATCGAGGAGTGTCATCGTCTCGGCGCGAAGCAGGTCTTCCTGGTCGACGACAACTTCATCGGCAACAAGAAGCTCGCGAAGGAGCTTCTGCGCGCGATCGCCACGTGGAGCTTGACGCACGGGCACCCGATCCACTTCAACACCGAGGTGACGCTCAACGTCGCCCAGGACGACGAGCTGCTGGCGCTCCTGCACGCGGCACACTTCACCACCGTGTTCATCGGCATCGAGAGCCCGCGTGCGGCCTCGCTGACCGAGACCAAGAAGACGCAGAACCTGCGCGGCAACCTCGTCGAGAGCGTGCGGCGCGTCCAGTCCTACGGCATCCAGGTGCAGGCCGGCATGATCGTCGGCTTCGACCACGACGACGCGACCATCTTCGACGAGCAGCTCTCCTTCATCCAGGACGCCCGCATCCCCGTGTCGATGACGGGCATGCTGCAGGCGATGCCCAAGACGCCGCTCCACGCGCGCGTCGCGCAGGAGCAGCGGCTGGTGGGGGAGAGCGAAGGCGACCAGTTCGTCCTCTCGAACATCCTGCCGAAGGCGATGACGCGGCTCGAGCTCTACCGCGGCTATCGCGAGCTCATCACGCGGCTCTACGAGTTCCGCACCTTCCGGCGCCGGACGCTCGACTTCCTGCTCAATCGCGGCAAGACGGCGGGACGCCAGCTCGAGGTGGGCCTCGCCGACTTGGGGCTCCTGGCTCGCATTCTCTGGCGGACGGTCGTCCGCGCGGGCCCGCGGCGGGCGTGGTTCACGGCGACGCTGCTCGGCACGACGCTGCTCCGGCGCCCACGCGTCTTCGCGGATGCGGTCGCCTTCGCGATCATCCACGAGGGGCTGTACGACTACGTCGTCGCCCTGCGCACGCGTCTCGATCGCGCCATCGCCGAGCTCGAGAGCCAGCCGCGCTCGCTCGCGACGGAACACTGATCGTCGTTCTTGTCAGCCCGACGGGTTCGGTGTAGCCCCATCGCTCATGCGTACGGCCGTCCGCAAAGCCCCGCCGCGCCCGCGAGCGGCGCGAGGAGGGAAGAAGGCCGACCCGATCACGACCGAGATCATCCTCGGGGCCTTCGAGACGATCTGCTACGAGATGGCGACGCACGTGAGCCTCACGGCCACGACGCCGATCCTGAACCAGTCGAACGAGCGCAACGCGACGATCCTCGACGCAACCGGGCAGCTCGCGGCGCTCTCGGTCGGCATTCCGCAGTTCATGCTGTCGTCGACGCTGCCGGTCCGCTTCGCGGTCGAGTTCTTCGGGCCGGACGGTCTCCACGACGGCGACGTGCTGGTCGCGAACGATCCGTACCACGGCGGCGGCCATCTGCCCGACTACAACGTCTTCGCACCCGTCTTCCACGACGGCGAGTGCGTGCTCATCGGCTCGATCCAGTGCCACCACGCCGACACCGGCGGTGGCGCCCCGGGCGGCTACAACGTGAACGCGCCCGACATCTGGGCCGAGGGCGTGCGCTTTCCGGCCGTGAAGATCTACGAGCGCGGCGAGAAGCGGCGCGACGTCGAGTACATGATCGCCGTCAACAACCGCACGCCGACCTTCCTGGGCGACCTCCGCGCGCAGGTGGGCGCGGCGCAGCTCGGGGTGCGCCGCATGAAGGAGATCTGCGAGCGCTTCGGCACCGAGACCGTCCGCGCTGCGGTCCGCGGCATCGTCGCCTACGCCAAGCGTCGCTTCAAGGAAGAGGTCGCGCGCTGGCCCGACGGCGTCTACGAGTCCGACGTGTGGGTCGACCACGATCCGCACGGGAACCCGGACATCCACGTCCATTGCAAGGTGACGGTGAAGGGCAGCGATCTCACCGTCGACTTCACCGGGTCGGACGAGCGCCCGGAGATCCAGGCGTACTCGACGTTCGGCAACACGCGCGGCTACGTCGTCGCCCAGCTCGCGGCCATGATGGATCCGTCCATCCCGAAGAACGAGGGGTTCTTCGAGTCGATCGATCTCGTCGTGCCCAAGGGGTGCTGCCTCAATCCGCCCGACGGGAAGTCGGTGGCGGCGGGCACCCATCATCCCGGCACGGAGGTGGGCGAGGCCGTCGCCAAGGCGCTGCAGCAGGTCGTCCCGGAACGGAGCTGCCCGCAGGTCTACAAGATGGGCATGCCGACCGTCATCTTCGGGAAGAACCCGCGCGACGGGGAGCTCTTCATCGATCACTCGGTCGACACCTTCGCGGCCTACTGCGGCGCGGTGAAGGGGCAGGACGGCTGGGGCGGCCACAACGTATCCTTCGGCAACCTCATCCGCGCCACGGGTGAGATCAACGAAGCGATCTTCCCGGTGCGCCACCTGGCGCGCGACTACGAGACCGACAGCGGTGGCGCCGGCGAGTTCCGCGGCAACTGCGGGAGCCTCTACCGCAAGCAGGTGCTCGTTCCCGCGACCGTCTACACGTACGTCGTCGGCAAGAAGTATCCGATGCCGGGGATCGCCGGCGGCAACCCCGGATCGCCGAACAAGCTCGTCGTGCGCGTGGGCGGCGCGCACGCGCACGAGGTCGGCAACAAGGCGGGCTACATCGAGCACGCCGCCGGCGAGTGCTACGAGTACCACTACGGCGGGGGCGGCGGCTGGGGCGATCCCCTGGCGCGACCGCCGGAGCAGGTGCTGGCCGACGTGCTCGACGAGTACGTGTCGGTCGAGGCGGCGCGCCGCGACTACGCCGTCGTGCTGACGGGCGATCTCTGGGATCTCACGCTCGCGATCGACCACCGGGCGACGGCCGCGCTCCGCGCCGAGCGCCGCGCCGCGAGGGGTGCATGAGCGACGTGCGCATCACCGTGTCCGAGGTCGCGGGCCGCCCGCACGCCTCGAGCGGCTCGCCGTGGGAGCCGAAGGTCGGCTACTCGCGCGCGGTGCGCGCCGGCAACGTGATCGCCGTCACCGGCACGGTCGGCATCAACGCCGACGGCACCTTCCCGGCCACCATGGGCGAGCAGACGCGCCGCGCGCTCGCCATCGTCGGCGCCGCCATCGAGGCGCTCGGCGGGCGCCTGGAGCACGTCGTCCGCACGCGCATGTTCGTGACCGACATCTCGCGCTGGGAAGAGGTCGGCACGGTGCACGGCGAGGTGTTCGGCGCGATCCGGCCGGCCACGACCATGGTCGAGGTCTCGAAGCTGATCGACGGCGCGGCCCTGGTCGAGATCGAGGCCGACGCAATCCTGCCGTGAGCCCGGCGCCGTGACGGCTCACACCGACTACCTCTGGTTCACGACGCCCAGGCGCAAGGAGCTCGTGAACATCACCGACCGCGTGGCCGCGATCGTCGCCGCCTCGAAGATCGCCGAGGGTTTCTGCCTCGTCTCGGCGATGCACATCACGTCGGGCATCTGGGTGAACGACGAGGAGAGCGGGCTCAAGCACGACGTCATGGAGTGGCTGGAGCAGCTCGCGCCCGTCGGCGACTACCGCCACCACCAGACGGGCGAGGACAACGCCGACGCGCACTTGAAGCGGACGATCGTCGGCCACCAGGTCGTGCTCCCCGTGACCAAGGGCCAGCTCGATCTGGGGCCCTGGGAGCAGGTCTTCTACGCCGAGTTCGACGGCCGCCGGAAGAAGCGCGTCGTCGTGAAGATCCTCGGCGAATGAACGCCACAGGGCCGCGGGCGGTCCTGGTCTCGCACTTCCACTGGGATCGCGAGTGGCACCGCACGTTCGAGGCCTACCGCGCACGCCTGGTCGACGCGGTGGATCGTGTGCTCGACCTCCTGGCCGCCGATCCGGGGTATCGCTTCTTGCTCGACGGGCAGGCGATCGTGCTCGAGGACTACCTCGCGGTTCGCCCCGAGCGACGCGCCGACCTCGAGCACGGGTTGCGCGAGGGTCGGCTCGCGGTCGGCCCGTGGTACGTGCAGCCCGATTCGCTCCTCCCGTCGGGCGAGGCGCACGTACGAAACCTCCTGCTCGGCCGTCGCGTCGGAGGCGCGCTCGGCCCGGTGTCGCGTGCCGGCTACGTACCCGACTCGTTCGGGCACCCGGCCCAGCTCCCGCAGATCCTGCAGGGCTTCGGCATCGCAAGCTTCGTGTACTGGCGCGGCAACGGCAACGAGATCGACCGCGTCGGCACGTGGTATCGGTGGGAAGCGCCCGACGGCAGCGCCGTGGCGGCGCTCCTCCTGCGCGACGGCTACTTCAACGCCGGCTGCCTGCCGTCCGACGTCGAGGCGGCGGCCGCGGGGCTCGAAGCCATCGTGCGGCGACACGAGGACGAGCCCGTGCCCGCGCTCCTCATGAACGGCTTCGACCACATGCAGCCCGATCCGCACGTGGGTGCGGTCGCGGCCGCACTCGCGCGTCGGCTCGGCGCGCGCGTCGACCGCGGCCTGCTCGAGGACGTGCTCGGGAAGCGGCTCGCCCCCACGGCGACGTTTCGCGGCGAGCTCGTGGGCGCGCGGATCGCCGACCTCCTGCCGGGCGTGTGGTCGACGCGCATGGCGACGAAGGTTCGCAATCGCCGGTGCGAAGCGCTCCTCGAGGGCTGGGCGGAGCCGTGGGCCGCATTCGCGCGTCGCCTCGGCCTCGCCGACGAGCGGCCCGCGATCGAGCAGGCGTGGCGCACGCTGATCGCGAACCAGGCGCACGACTCGCTCTGCGGCTGCTCGCTCGACGAGGTGATGCGCCAGGTCGATGCCCGTTTCGAGACCGCGGAGGGCCTCGCCGAGGAGACCATCGCGCGCCTGCTCTCGCGTCTCGCCGGGCAGGACGTCGATCGCGCGACGCCGCCCGGGCTCGCGCAGGACGTCGTGGTCTTCAATCCCTCACCGCACCCGCGCACCGACGTCGTCCGCGTGGCGCTCGACGCCTATCCGGCGCTCCGCATGGCGATCGGCATCCCGGAATTTCCCGACCTGCTCCTCGCCGCCGACGGCCTTCCCGGCTTCACGGTCGACGGCCGTCCGGTCCGCGTCGTGCGAGCGGGCGATCCGTCGCGCGTGCGATGGCTTCCCGGTCAGGAGCCCTTCGATGTCGAGCTGGTCGCGACCGACGTACCGGCGTTCGGGTGCCGGCGGCTTCGTCTCACACCGGCCGATCCCGAGCCCGACCGCGTCGATGACGGGCGGGAGATCGCGGCCGGTGGCGTGCGGGTCGTCGCGGCGGACGACGGGACGCTCGCCGTGCGGTTCGGCGAGCACGAATTCCGGGGGCTCTTCGGCGTCGAAGACGACGGCGACCGCGGCGACACCTACGACGTCGACCCGGTGCCGGGGGATCCCGGCGCGAGCGTGCTCTCGGTTTCGTGCGAGCGGCGACGGCATGCGTCGGGCATCGCCACGCTCACGGTCCGCCGCGTGCTGCGCGTCCCGCGCGCGCTGGCCGACGATCGGGCGCGGCGCACGAGCGAGCTCGTCGAGCTTCCACTGGTCGTGAAGGCGCGGGTTGCGCCAGGCGTGCCGCGCGTCGATCTCGTGGTGTCGGTCGACAACACGGCGTCGGATCACCGCCTCCGCCTCGTGTTCCCGAGCGGCCGCGCGGTTGCGACGTTCACGGCGGCGACGACGTTCGACCTGGCGACGCGACGACCCGGGCCGGCCGACGACCGCGGCTGGGTACACCGGGCGCCGGCGACGTTCCCGCACCAGGGCTGGATCGCGGTGGGCGGGCTCACGGTCGTCGCGCCCGGGCTGCCCGAGGCCGAGGTCCGGCCGGACGGCACGCTCGCGCTGACGCTGGTGCGCAGCGTCGGGTGGCTCTCGCGTTTCGACCTCGCGAGCCGGCCGCGTCCGGCCGGGCCGGCGATGGTGGTTCCGGGCGCGCAATCCCCTGGGATGCTGGTGGCGCGCCTCTCACTCCTCGCGGATGCCGATGCGCGCGCGGCGCGCGACGCGGAGCTGGGCCTTCGCGGCGTCATCGGGGGTCCGTCGCAACGGCTCACGAGCGGCGATTCGCTGCTCGCGGTCGAGCCGAGGGAGATCGTCGTGACGGCGGTGAAGCCCGCGGAGGAGGGCGACGGCGTCGTCGTCCGGCTCCTCAACCCGAGCGGCGCACCGGTCACCGCAGTCGTGCGCTTCGGCGTCGCGCCGAGCGATGCCCGCGCCGTGCGCCTCGACGAGGAGCCCGCGCCGCACGCGATCGCGCTCGAGGGCAATCGCGTCCGGGTGGACGTGCCGCCGCACGCGCTGCGGTCCGTCCTCGTCTCCTTCGACGACCGCGTACGTCGATCCTTGTCGCGCGCCGCGCTTTCCGTGTAGTCACGTCGCGTGGCGACTCCGTTCTTCCGCATCGGCATCGACGTCGGGGGCACCTTCACGGACCTGGTGCTCGCGCACGACGGGACGATCACCCTCGACAAGCACCCGACGACGCCGCGCGACCAGTCCGAGGGCGTCCTCGGCGGCATCGGGCAGCTCGCGACCCGCGTCGGCCTGTCGCTCGGCGAGCTGCTCGCACGCACCGAGCTGGTCGTCCACGGGACCACCACCGCCGACAACACCATGATCGAGATGTCCGGCGCCGTGACGGGGCTCATCACGAGCGACGGGCACCGGGACGAGATCGAGATCCGCCGGGGCTTCAAGGAGAACATCTGGGACCCGGCGTATCCGCCGCCGCCGCCCATCTGTCCCCGCCGCCAGCGCTACGGTGTGCCCGAGCGGCTCGACTTCGAGGGCAGCGTCGTCGTCCCGCTCGACGAAGAGGCGGTGCGTCGCGCCTGCCGGCGGATGAAGGGGCAGGGCGTCGAGTCGCTCGCGATCGTGCTCCTGTTCTCGTTCGTGAACCCCGCCCACGAGCGGCGCGTGCGCGAGATCGCGAGCGAGGAGCTGCCGGGGGTGATGCTGTCGCTCTCGCACGAGGTCATGCCGTCGGCGCCGGAGTTCGAGCGCACGAGCACGACGCTGGTGAACGCCTACGTCGGCCCCAAGATCGGCCGCTACCTCTCGCGGCTCGACGCGCGCCTGCGCGAAGCGGGCTTCGCGGGCGAGCTCCTCATCATGCAGTCGAACGGCGGCGTCATGCCCGGCGGCTACGTCACGCAGAAGGCGGTCGCCGTCATGGGGTCGGGGCCGGCGGGGGGGGTCATGGGTGCGACGGCCGTCGCGGGCGCGGCCGGCATCACGGACTTCATCTCGGTCGACATGGGCGGCACCAGCTACGACGTCTCGCTCGTGCGCAAGGGCGAGCCCGAGGTGAAGGCGGGCTGGAACTGGCACCACCGCTACCTGGTCGGCCTCCCGATGGTCGACGTGCAGACGGTCGGCGCCGGCGGCGGCTCGATCGCGTCCGTCGAAGCCGGCGCGCTGAAGGTCGGACCGCGCAGCGCCGGCTCCGAGCCGGGGCCCGTGTGCTACGGGCGCGGCGGCACCGAGCCGACCGTCACCGACGCGAACGTTGTGCTCGGGTATCTCAACCCCGATCGCTTCTGCGGCGGCACCATGCGGCTCGACGCCGAGGTCGCCTACGCCGCCATCCGCGAGCGGGTGGCGAAGCCGCTCGGCCTCACCGTCGTCGAGGCCGCGGACGGGATCTTCCGGCTCGTCAACGCCAACATGGCGAACGCGGTCCGCAAGGCATCGGCGCACCGGGGCATCGATCCACGCCCGCTCACGCTCGTCGTGTTCGGCGGTAACGGCCCCGTGCACGCCGGCATGCAGGCGGCCGAGCTCGGCATCCGGCGCATCTTCGTCCCGAAGCTGTCGCCCGCGTTCTCGGCGTTGGGATTGCTCCTCACCGACCACGTGGTCGACGAGATGCGCTCCTACGTGGCGCCGATCGCGCAGGTGGACCTCGCGCGCGTGAATCGCCTCTTTGCCGAGATGGAGGCGTCGGCCAGCGCGGCGCTCCAGGGCAGCGCCGTGCGCCGCCGCCGGCGCGTGCGCTTCGAGCGCATGGCGGCCCTGTGCTACCCCGGCCAGACGTTCGACATGCCGGTGCTGCTCCCCGGACGCGGCGGACAGGTGACCGCACGCGTGGTGGCGGACACGGTCGAGCGCTTCCACCGCATGCACGAGGAGCTGCACACCTATGCGAGCCGCGATCAGGATCCGATCCTGCGCGGTCTTCGCGTGAAGGCGCTCGCCGTCGAGGAGAAGCCGCCGCTCCCGCGCGCGTCGCGCCGCGCGCAGGGCAACCCGCGCGTCGGCGCGCGCAGGGCGTTCTTCCGCGGCCGCTACGTGCCGGCGCCGGTCTACGACGGGACGCGTCTGGTCCCCGGGCAGACGATCCTCGGGCCCGCCATCGTCGAGGAGCCGTTCACGACCATCGTCGTGTATCCGAGCCAGCGCGCGACGATCGACCAGTGGGGCAACTACTCGGTCACGCTCGGTCGCTGAGCCGTCAGCGCAGGCGCGGGCAGGTGGGCGGCTCGGGGCCGTCGGGACAGATCACGACGCGCTGCTCGCCGTTGTTGCGGAGCTGGAACCACTCGCCGGTGTCCGGATTGTAGGCCCAGCAGATCTCGTCGGTGAACGAGAGACAGTCCGGCTTGCCCCGGTAGTAGCGCAGATGCTGCTTGCAGTACTCGGTCGGCCCGTCGCGCAGCGTGTAGAACCAGCGCGGCTCGAGCCAGCACGACGTGACGACCGGAACGGCGGGGACGGGCGCAGGGAGCGGCCGGGGGCGCGGCGGCGGCTCCGCGTGTGCGAGGACGGTGAGCAGGAGCGTCGTCGCCGCCAGGATCGCTCGCATCGCCACGCTACCTAACATCCGCCGCGCCGGCTGGCGACATTGCCCCCGTCGGCGCCCGGCGGTACAGAGGTCGCCTCGCGTGACGGCCACGACCGACCTTGCATTTCCGTCGTCGAGCGGACGCCCGATGCGTGCGGCGCTCGCCGTGCCCTCCGGCTCGTCGAAGCGTCCGGCCGTGATCGTCATCCACGAGATCTACGGTCTCAACGCCGACATCCGCCGGATCGCGGGGCGCTTCGCCGACCTGGGGTACGTGGCACTGGCGGTCGATCTCTACGACACCGAGGGGCCGAAAGCCCTGTGTGTCCTCCGGACGCTTCTCGCCATGCGGCAGGGACACGGCCGCGCCTTCGACGACCTCGAGGCCGCGCGCCGTTGGCTCGCGACCCGGCCCGAGGTCGATCCGGAGCGCACCGGCGTAGTCGGCTTCTGCATGGGCGGCGGCTTCGCCCTCCTGTACGCCACGCGCGCGCCGTTGAAAGTCGCAGGCGCCTTCTACGGCGACGTGCCGAAGACGGCCGACGGTCTCCGCGGTGCGTGCCCGGTGCTCGGGGGCTTCGGCGGCCGTGATCGCATCTTCGCGCCGCAGGGCGAGCGATTGCCGAAGCTCCTCTCCGAGCTCGACATCCCGCACGACGTTCGCGTCTATCCCGACGCCGGCCACAGCTACATGAGCCACCACGACGGCGTCATGGCCACGATCGGCGCGTGGGGCCCCCTGGCCGCCGGCTTCGACGCGGCCGCCGAAGCGGACAGCTGGCGCCGGATCGAAGCGTTCTATCGGGAGCATCTCGGCTGATCGCGCTGTCAGTGCCCCGAAGCCGGGGGCAAGGCTTCGGCTTCGGCTACGCCGCGCGACAAGACACGGGCTTCCTCACGGGCCAACGTTTCGTCGCGCCGCTACGCAGGCGCCTCCGCCTTGCCCCCGCCCTCGCGACGCGACAGCGCGATCAGCGTCTGACGCTAGAGGCAGGAGGTGCCGGTGACGCAGCCGCTGAGCGTCAGGCACTGCGAGTCGACGTCGAAGGTGCCGCCGAATTCGCAGACGGGGGTGCCGGAGGGTCTCAGCACGACGCCGACGACGTCGCCCGCGCCGCTCACCGCCGCGACGGCGTGCTTGCCGCGCGCCGAGCCACGCAGGTCCTTCTTGCTGAAGGTCACGAGCCCGACGGTGCCCACCACATGCGTCGTCGAGCGCGCGCGCATCGCTGCCATCGCGGAGATGTTGCGCGCGAGCGTGTGACCGAGCGTCTCGGCCGGAAGGTAGGAAGGCAGCAGGGCCGCGAGGCCGAGCGCGAGGATCACATGTCGCATGTCGTCTCCGTTCGAGGCGCCGGGGTGCGCGCCCACCCGGGGGCCTACCATGAGTCGAGCGGGAGGCGCCACGCTATGAACGCCGTCGCTTGGCACGCGAGGTCGGCGTGGCAGTCGTCGGATCGTCCGGCCACGGGTGTCGCGGGTAGCGGCCGCGCAGCTCGGCGCGCACCTGCGCGTACGTCGTGCGCCAGAAGCTCGCGAGGTCGTCGGTGATCTGCATCGGGCGCCCGCTCGGAGCGAGCAGCTCGAGCACCATCGGCACGCGCCCACCGGCGAGGCGCGGCGTCGCGGCGAGTCCGAACACCTCCTGGATGCGAGCGGCGACGCTGGGCGGGCGATCGGGTCCGTAGGCGAGCGGAACGCGGCGACCGCTCGGCAGCGTCCAGTGCGACGGGGCCTCGCGCTCGAGCGCCTGGCGCTGCCGATGGGAGAGGAGCCCCAGCATGGCGCCGCCGATGTCCGCCTGCCGCAGCTCCGCCAACGATCGCATCCCGCTCGCGACGGCCACGAGCGCGTCGCGGAGAAGCTGCGTCGGGTCGTCGGGCAGGCCGAGCTCGGGCATCGCCCGCGCGAGGAAGCGCACACGATCGAGAAGCATCTGGACGTCCGGGTGGTCGGCGACGGCGCGAGCAGGATCCGCGCCCACGGCGGCCACGAGCGCGGCGCTCGCATCCCCGACCTCGACGTCCGTGCGCACCCGCTCCTCGAGGACCAGGTCGCGGTAGCGCGTGACGGTTCGCGCCACCGCGCGCCCGCGCGCGTCGTCGAAGTGCACGTCCCGCGCCGTCTCGACCGAACCCGGGAACACCTGCTCGAGCCACTCGCGCCGCACGGCGCTCGCGACGCGCACCCGGGCCTCGGCACCGCGCTCGCCGCCCTCGACGTCGACCGCGACGAAGAGCTCGGCTTCGCGCACGACGCTCTCGGCCGCGAGCGCGACCCCGACGCCGCCCACCATGACGCCGCGCGGGCTGCCGGTCTCGCGCCGCCGGCACACCCGGTCCGGAAACCCGGCGAGCACGCAGCGCAGCAGGCGGTCCGCGGACGCGCCACCACCGCTACCGGTGCGTCGGGCGAGCTGCCGGCGGACGTGCTCCACCGCGTGTACCGCGCCCGCGTCGAGCCCGAGGCGCTCGCAGGCGTCGCGTCCGAAGCCGGTGCGCGCGGCGTCTTCAAAGAGCTCCATGCGCAGGACGAGATCCGATGGGCCGGGCGGAAAGTCGGCGGCCGCGCCGCCGAACGCGCGCGCCGCGCGCACGATGTCGCGCTCGCTCGCGAGCGCGGCGAGGAGCGCGCCGTCGGCGAGCGCGTCCTCGTCCTCCGCCTCGACCAGCATGCGCGCGAGGCGCGGCGCGACGGGCAGCGCGAGCATCCGCCGCCCGACGTCCGTGAGGGCGCCGCCGCCGTCGAGGGCGCCAAGGTCGACCAGGAGCCGTCCCGCGCGCTCGAACGTCGCCGGCGGCGGGGGATCGAGCCAGGCGAGACCAGCGGCGTCGCGCAGGCCCCACGCCGCCAGCTCGAGCAGCGTGCGGCCGAGGTCGACGCGCAGGATCTCGGGGACATCGTGCTCGCGGCGTCCCGCTTCCTCGGCGCGCGTCCACAAGCGCACGCAGCGACCCGGCCCGAGCCGACCGGCGCGCCCGGCGCGTTGCGTCGCCGATGAACGGCTGATCGGGGCGAGCGCGAGCCGATCGAGCCCCGTGCGGACGTCGAAGCGGGCGCGGCGTGCGAGGCCGGAGTCGACCACCGCCGTCACGCCCTCGACGGTGAGCGCGGTCTCGGCGACGTTGGTGGCGAGGACGATGCGCCGTCGCGGCCCCGGCCGGAGCGCTTGCGCCTGCTCGTCGAGTGGTTGGTCGCCGTGGAGAGGCACGACGTCGATTCCGCGCTGGGAAGCGAGCGGTGCCAGCGCCGCGGCCGCGCGCCGGATCTCGCCCGCTCCCGGCAGAAACACGAGCACGTCTCCGGGATCGTCGAGCACGCCCCGCACCGCCGCTGCGACGCGATCCGCGAGCCGCAGCCCGTGCCCCGCGTCGTACGAGATTGCGACCGGATGTGCGCGGCCCTCGGACGTGACCACGGCCGCCGTTCCGCCGAGGAAGCCGGCCAGCCGCTCCGTCTCGAGCGTCGCCGACATCACGACCAGGCGGAGGTCGGGCCGCACGCTCTTCTGCAGCTCGCGCACGACCGCGAGCGCGAGGTCGCTCTGCAGGTGGCGCTCGTGGAACTCGTCGAGGACGACGATGCCGACGTCTTCCAGGAAGGGGTCGCGCGCGAGATCGCGCCCGAAGACGCCCTCGGTCAGGAACCACAGGCGCGTCGCGGCGCCGCCCTTGCGCGCGAACCGCACGCGGTACCCGACCTCGCCGCCGACGGCACCGCTGCGGGTGCGCGCGACGAACTCGGCGGCGGCGCGCGCCGCGATCCGGCGCGGCTCGACGACGGCGATCGATCGCGTGCCCGCGAGACCCGCGTCGAGCAGCGCGGCCGGGACGCGCGTCGTCTTCCCGGCGCCCGGCGCGGCGCGCAGGACGAGCCGGTTGGTCTCGCGCAGGCGCGCGACGATCTCGGGAAGGAGCGGCTCGATCGGGAGCGGCGGCGTCACGCCTTGCCCGCGCGCGCGGCCATCCGATACATCTCACGCTCATGGCGACGCACTCGATGGTGACGGCCGATCCCCTGCACACCGAGCCCAAGTTCTTCGGCCGGCCGGGGGAGGTGACGCCCGACCTCTACATGTACGGCTCGTTCGTCAACACGTACGCGATGAAGACCTCGGCGGGGCTCGTCGTCGTCGATCCCGGGCTCACGCACACCTCGTCGCCGATCCACGACGCCGTACGCGCCTGGTCGGACGCGCCGCTGCGTACCGCCGTCTACACGCACGGACACGCGGACCACGCCTTCGGTCTGCGCGCGTTCCTCGAAGCGGGCGATCGCCCCGACATCGTCGCGCAGGAACGCTGTGTCGATCGCTTCCATCGATACGGCCTCATGCACGGACTGAACGGACGCATCAACCAGCGGCAGTTCGCGCTGCCGGTGCCGATGTTCCCGAACCAGTTCGACTGGCCGACGCTCCTCGTGCGCGATCGTCTGGTGCAGCGCGTGGGCGACGTGGAGCTGCACATGAGCGCCGCCAAGGGCGAGACCGACGACGCCCTCTGGGTCTGGGTGCCCGAGCGTCGCTATCTTTTCGTCGGCGACTTCATCATCTGGCAGGCGCCCAACTGCGGCAACCCGCAGAAGGTGCAGCGCTACCCGGAGGAGTGGGCGGACGCACTCGAGGCCATGGCCGGGTGCGACGCCGAGTGGCTCTTTCCGGGCCACGGGCTCGCCGTCCAGGGACGGGACGCCGTCCGCACGGTGCTGACCGAGACCGCGCGCTATCTCCGCGTCATCGTCGACGAGGTCCGCCGTCGTATGAACGCCGGCGAGACGGCCGAAGAGATCTTCCACGCCGTCGAGCCCGACGCCGAGCTGGCGAAGCGGCCGTTCCTGCGCGCGACGTACGACGATCCGAAGTTCATCGTGCGGAACCTGCTGCGCTTGTGGGGTGGCTGGTGGAACGGCAACGCGGCCGAGCTGCTGCCGGCCACTTCGGCGCGCCAGGCCGAAGAGGTGGCCGCACTCGCCGGCGGGGTCGCCGCGGTGATCGCGCGCGGCCGTAAGCTGCTCGCCGCGGGCGACGCAACCACGGCCGCGCACCTCGCCGAGTGGGCCACGCGAGCCGCGCCGGCCGATCGCGATGCGCAGGCCCTCAAGCGCGACGTCTACGCCCGGCGGCTCGAGGAGGCCGAATCGCTGATGGCGCGCGGGATCTTCCGGGCCGCGATGCACGACGCGCAGCGCGCGCTCGGCGAGGAGCCGACGAACCGGGTCGAGGCTGGCGGCATGGCCCTCGTCCAGGGGCGAGGCTGAGGCGTGTGCGGGATCGAGCCCGCAGATGCGCGGATCTGACGGCGGAGCGGAGTTGAAATCGGGGGCGCGATGTCCCACAAGAGATGCAATGATGAAAAGCGGTTTCGTGACGGCGCTCGTGCTGGCCGGTTCACTGATGCTCGTGCCCCGGGCTGGAGCGGACTGCCGGAGCAATTGCACCGTGATCTTCCGGTTCTGCTCGCAGGGTTGCACCGACAACTACACCGGCGTCATGCGCAGGGCCTGCAAAATCGGCTGCAGGAAGGGCAAGCGCTCGTCGATTCGCGCCTGCCGGCGGAACCCGCAGATCTGCCCGGAGATCTGAGCGCCGGGTCAGCGCGCGCGGTAGCGGACGACGCCGTTCTCGTCCATCTTGAGCGCGCGCCCCTCGAAGCGCAGCAGCTCCAGGTGTGCGAGCGTCTCGGACGTCGCCGCCATGACCTGGAAGCGATTGTCGGCGCTGATCGCGAAGGCTTCGAGCGCGACCTCGTAGGGCGTGAGTGGGCGGCGACGGATGAGCTCCAGCATCGTCATCTTGCGCACGCGGTGGAAGTCGATGAGCTGGCTCGCGCGGCGCCGGTGGTCCTCGTAGACGCCGCCGTGCGCGGGGCAGACGAGACGGGTCTCGAAGCGCTTCAGCTTCTCGTGGGAGTTGAGGAAGTCGCCGAGCGGATTCTCGGGGCCGTTCGGGTACAGGCCGACGTGCGGCGTGATCTTCGGCAGCAGGTGATCGCCCACGAAGAGCACGCCGTCGGGCTGCAGGAGCAGGCAGCAGTGACCGGGGGTGTGGCCGGGCGTCCAGACGACCTCGAAGCGGCGCCCATCGCCGAGCGGGATCTCGTCGCCATCGGCGAGCAACGCGTCGGGAATGGCGGGCACGTAGAGCGTGCCGAAGGCGAGCTTCGGGGCCGGCATGCGCTTGTGCGGGGGCGCATCGGGAACACCGCTGCGGCGGTTCCACTCCGCGTTTTCGCCCATGGCGTTCGCCGTGGCCGCGGCGCGCTCGGCCTCGAGCGGATGCAGGAAGACCTTGGCGTGCGTCAGCTCGCGGTACGGCCCCGACGTCCCATAGTGGTCGATGTGGTGGTGCGTACACACGATCCGCGTGATGTCGCGCGGCGCGATGCCGTACTCGGCGAGCGCGGTCTCGAATGTCCGCGTGCTGTCGCCGGTGTGCATGCCGGTATCGACGAGCGTCCACGTCGATCCCGCGCGGACCAGGTAGACGTTGATGATGGTCGGCTTGAAGGGGAGCGGCAGGAACACCTGCAGGACCCCGTCCGCCACCTCTCGGGGCTTGGCGGCCTCGCTCATGCTACTCGTGGATCTGCTCTTGCACGGCGAAGCTGACCCGCACCCGCACCCGCCACGCGGTGACGCCGCCATCCTCGACGACGGCCGTGATCCGATCCACTTCGACCTCGGGCTTGATGCCCTTGATGGTCGCCGACGCGCGTGCGACCGCGAGGCCGACGGCGTCCTCGATCGAGTTGGTCGACGTGCCTGTGAGCTCGATCGTCTTCTCGACCATGCGCGTACCCTCCGCGGGCGAGTAGGCCTGGATCGGGTGGGCTAGGCAAGCGCGCGGCGTCTTGATCGCGCTTCCGACGGAGCGGGCAGCCGGAGGGCAATGGATCGCGCGCGCCGGCTCGCCGGTCGATCTTGCCTCTGGATCGCTCGGGGCGGGCACGCTAGGGAGCGGCGGCGTGCGAGCTCTCGTCACGGCGGTGTTTGTGGTCACGGGAATCACGGCGGGCGTGGCGCGCGAGATGCCGGTCGGTGTGCGTACGGCGGATCTCGTCGATGCAACCCGGAGCCGAACGCTCGCGACGGAGATCTGGTATCCGACGCGGAGCGGGGGACGCGATGCGGGGCTGCGGCGCGGGCGGTGGCCGCTCGTGCTGGTGGTGCACGGGTCGTGCGGGTTTCGGACGAACTACGAGTACCTGACGCTGTACCTGGCGAGTCGCGGGTACGTCGTGGCGGCGCCGGATTTCCCCGGCTTCACGCAGAGCGACTGTCGGAACGGGCTTCCGACCGACCTGGGCGCCGCCGCGCCGGGCGATCTCTCGTTCCTCGCCCGAACGCTGCACGATCGCAGGGGGCCGCTCGCAGACCTCGCCGCGCACGTGCGTGGCGAGGCGACGGGACTCGCGGGGCATTCACTCGGCGGGCTCGTGGTCGTGAACGCGGCGGTCACCGATCCGACGTTCACGGCGATCGTGACGCTGGCGCCGGCGGTGAACCAGGCCAGCGCGGCGCCGTTCGGGGCGCTCGATCCGGGGCCGGCCATGCTGGTCATGGGCGGCGGCGCCGACCGGACGGTTTCGTTCGACGTCCTCACACGGCCATTCTTCGACGCGCTGCCGGCGCCGGCGTACCTCGTCCGCATCGCGGGCGGTACGCACAGCGGCTTCACCGACATGGACGCTGGGCTCGCCGCCGGGGCGCTCGCGGCGCAGGAGGATGCCGTCGATCGCTACGCCCGCGCGTTCTTCGACCGCTATCTGCGCCGCCCTCGCCGTGCTACCCGCGCCCTGCGACCAGCCGACGACGGAGCGGTGGCGGTCGTCGCGAAGACGAAGTAGGTCCAGTTGGCATGGCGACGGTCGCGTTGGTCACGGGAGCGGGTCGCGGCATCGGACGGGCCATCGCGCTGCGGCTCGCGAAGGCGGGAATGGCCGTCGGCGTGACCGACGTCGACGCGGCGAGCGCCGACGCGGTGGCGGGCGAGATCCGGCGTGCACGCGGTCGTGCGCTCGGCGCGGCGGGCGACGTGACGTCGCTCGACACAATGCGAGGTGCGGTGCGCGCCGTCGAGCAGGAGCTCGGCCCGATCGATGCGCTCGTCAACAACGCCGGTTGGGACAAGATGGAGCTCTTCCTCGACAACGATCCCGCACTGTGGGATCGCCTCATCGCCATCAACTACAAGGGCGTCCTCAACACGACGCGCGCGGTGCTCGAAGGCATGGCGACACGCGGAGGCGGCCGCGTCGTCTCGATCGCGTCCGACGCGGGTCGCGTGGGCTCGACGGGCGAGGCCGTCTACTCCGGGTGCAAAGCAGGCATCATCGGCTTCTCGAAGGCGCTCGCGCGCGAGGTGGCCGCGAAGGGCATCACGGTGAACGTGGTGTGCCCGGGCCCGACCGACACCGCGCTGCTCGCCGAGGTGGGCACGACGCCGCGCGGCGCGAAGATCGTCGCCGCCATGCATCGGGCGATCCCGCTCGGGCGCATCGGCCAGCCCGAGGACGTCGTGGGCGCCGTCGCGTTCCTCGTGTCGGACGAGGCGGCGTTCGTCACCGGGCAGGTGCTGAGCGTGTCCGGTGGACTCAGCATGGTCGGCTGACTAACGGACAGACGAATAGGAGGGTTCTCATGAAGATCGAGGGCGGCTGCTACTGCGGCGCGGTTCGCTACCAGGCCGAGGGCGACGCGCTGTTCAAGGGCCAGTGCCACTGCCGCGAGTGTCAGTACATCTCCGGTGGGCTTCCGAACGTCGTGATGGGCATGCCCGAGCCGGGCTTCGCGTACACGAAGGGCGCGCCCAAGAAGTTCACGCGCAAGGACCTGCCGAATCCGGTGACGCGCGAGTTTTGCGCCGACTGCGGGACCCACCTGCTCACGCGCACGCCCAGGGTTCCCGGCGCCGTCTTGATGAAGGTGGGGACGTTCGACGATCCCAGCGTCTTCGGCGGTCCGCAGATGGTGATCTTCACCATCGACAAGCAGAACTTCCATCACGTGCCGGACGGCGTGCCGACGTTCGAGCGGGTTCCGGGCTGAGGCGTGCGATGATCGGCCGCGCGCTCGCCACGCTGCAACACCGGTGACACGCACGCGCATCACGTCGGGGGGACGACCATGTCGACGAGGCGCCACCGTCTGCTCGCGATCGCTGCGCTGCTGTCCGCCTGCACCTCGGTCAAGGTGAAGCCCGTCGACCCGACGATGGGCGTGAAGCACGTGTGCATCGAGAACAACTCGAAGGTGGTCGTCGGGGACTTCCTGCCGGTCGTGCGTGACGGCTTCACCCGGCACGGGATCACGACCGAGGTCTACTCGCCGAACGCGCCCGCCTTGCCCGACGGCTGCCAGCTGATCCTCAAGTACACGGCGCTGCAGTCGTGGGACCTCACGACGTACCTCTCGCACGCCGAGCTCACGCTTCAGACCCCCGACGGCACGCAGGTCGCGTCGGCCGAGTACCACCTGGTCGGGAAGGGCGGGTACTCGCTCATGAAGTTCCAGGGTACGAAGGCCAAGATGGATCCCGTGATCGACGAGCTGCTGCAGGGATACTGAGACATGCTGACGGCGAGCTGCATGTGTGGCGGCGTCCGCTACGAGATCGACGGCCGGATCGGGCCTCCCGGTCATTGCCACTGCACGACCTGTCGCAAGGCGCAGGGCGGCGCGTTCGTCACCAACGCGCCGGTGCGCGCGCGGTACTTCCGCCTGGTGGCGGGCGAGGATCTCGTCGCCGGCTTCGAGTCGTCACCGGGAAAGGTCCGCAGCTTCTGCCGGCGCTGCGGCTCGCCGCTGTGGAGCCGCCGGACCGACGACCCGGAGACCGTTCGGATCCGGCTGGGTCTCCTCGACGACGATCCCGGGCGCCGGCCGCTCGGCCACGTGTGGGTCGGGGAGAAGGCGCCGTGGTACGAGATCACCGACGAGCTGCCGCGCTGGGAGCGCGGCCTGGACGAGCCGGCGACACCCCGCGGATCGGGAACGTAGAACGTGCAGGACGGACGGCCGAGCCAGACGGCACACGGGGCGGCGATGCTCCGTGCGGCGCACCAGCGCTTCGACGTCCCGCACGTGCTCGACGACCCGCTCGCGTTGCGCATCGTCGGCTCGGACGCGGCGGCGCTGCGGACCGAGCCGCCGCGGCTCGCAACGCCACGGATGCGCGCGCTGCGCGCCTCCGTCGCCGTGCGGAGCCGCTACGCCGAGGATCGGCTCGCGGCGGCGGTCGCGCGCGGCGTGTGCCAGTACGTGCTCCTCGGGGCCGGCCTCGACACGTTCGTGTTCCGAAATCCCCATGCGGCGCTACGCGTCTTCGAGGTAGATCATCCCGCCACGCAGGCCTGGAAGCGCGAGCACCTGACCGCGGCGGGGATCGCCATCCCTGCCTCGCTCACGTTCGCGCCCGTCGACTTCGAGCGCGAGACGCTTTCCGACGGCTTGCGGCGCGCGGGCTTCGACGCGGCCGCCCCGGTGTTCTTCTCGTGGCTCGGCGTCACGGTCTACCTGACGCGCGAAGCGATCATGGAGACGCTCCGGTTCGTGGCGTCGACCGCCGCGGGCAGCGAGATCGTGCTCACCTACGTCGTCTCCGAATCCGCGCTCGCGGACCGTACGGCCGAGCTGGGTGAGCCCTGGGTCACGTTCTTCGATCCGGCGGCGATCGCGGCCGACCTCGGCGCCCTCGGCTTCGTGGACATCGAGGACCTCGACGCCGACGAGACGAATCGACGCTACTTCGGTGGTCGTGCCGACGGCCTCCGCGTCGGTGGTCACGGCCATCTGGTGCATGCGCGCGTCGGCGCACGAGAGGAGCGCTCATGTATCGGATGAAGACCCCTCGGCCGTGCGAGATGCCCGGCGGCGTGAAGCTGAAGGTGACCGTGCTCAACGCTTCCCTCAAGCGTCGTCCCGAGATCTCCAACACCGAAGAGGTGGCGGAGCTGGTCGTGAAGAGCATGGGGACCGCCTGCCAGATCGACGCGGAGATCGTCCGCCTCGCCGACCTGAACATCGAGCTCGGCCTCGGCTTTCGCATGTCGGACCGCGACGACTGGCCGGCGGTCGCGAAGAAGATCCGCGAGTGCGACGTCCTCATCCTGGCGACGCCGATCTGGTGGGGCGGCCGCTCGAGCCTGATGCAACGGGTGATCGAGCGGCTCGACGCGTTCGACGAGGAGGCGCACTCGTCGGGACGCAGCGCGCTCTACAACAAGGTCGCGGGCATCGTCATCACCGGCAGCGAGGACGGCGCGCTCGCCGTCATGGGCACGCTGATGATGGTTCTCACGTGGATGGGCTTCACGCTGCCGCCCGAGTGCGCCGCCTACTGGGTCGGCGAGGTCGGTCAGCCGCCGTCGAGCGATCGGGAGCGACGCTCGAGGAACCAGGCGACCCCGGCCATGGCGGAGAACATGGCGCGCAACCTCGTCTACTACGCCCAGCTCTTGAGGCAGCACCCGCTCGTCGCGACGCAGGAGGGCGCATGAGCTGGGAGACCTGGGGCTTGTTCCTCGCGATGGTGACGGTGCTCTGCCTCACCCCGGGGCCGGCCGTGATGTTCGTCCTGTCGCAGGCCCTCCGGCGTGGAACGCGCGCCGCGTTCTGGTCGAGCCTCGGGATCCTCGCGGGCAACACCTTCTACTTCGTCCTCTCGGTCTCGAGCCTGGGCGCGATCCTGTTTGCGTCGTACGACCTCTTCGCGACCATCCGCTGGATCGGCGCGGCGTACCTCGTGTGGCTCGGCGTGACGACGTTCATCGGCGCCTCGCCGATCGTCCCGGCGGGTCCGTCGGGGGGCGGCGCCGCGCGGCCGGGGCCGCGCCTCGTGCTCGACGGCTTCGTGCTCCAGGCCTCGAACCCGAAGGCGCTCGTGTTCTTCACGGCGCTCGTGCCGCAGTTCGTCGACCCCGCGGGCAGCGTCCCGTCGCAGATGGCGATCCTCGCGGCGACGACGGTCGTCGTCGAGTTCGCGGTGCTCACGACCTACGGCGCGCTCGCCGGCCGCGCGACGGCGCTGGCCGCCGAGCCGCGCTTCGCCACCGCGACCAATCGCGTGGCGGGAACGCTGCTCGTCGCGGCAGGGGTCGGGACGGCGGCCATCCGCCGGCCCTGATCCCGCGCCTCAGGCGCGCGCGAGCTTGGCGAGCAGCGCGGCGTCGGTGGGGAACGCGAGCGGCGGCGGGTCGGTGAGGTCGAACCAGCCGACCGCAACCGCGTCGTCGCCCGCGACCGGGGTCGCCTGGGGATCGACCATCGTCGCCTCGAACCAGATCCCGATCGTCGGCTTGTCGGGTTGGTGGAAGTTCGTCTCGGCGTACACGGGGTCGCCGATCGCGACCTCGACGCCCGCCTCCTCGCGCGCCTCGCGCTCGGCCGCGCGCCGCAGGTCCTCGTTCCACTCGACGTACCCGCACGGGAAGCACCACTTGCCCGCGCCGAACTGATGCGGCGAGCGCTGGACCATGAGCACCTGGCCGCGGGCGTTGCGGATCACGACCGCGGCGCCGACGCCCATGTTCGGGTAGTGGACGAGCCCGCACGCAGCGCAGCCCACGTGATCGCCGCGGTGCTCCAGGTGCGCGCCGCAGCGAGGGCACAGCCGCCAGTCGTCGGTGGGCAGCGCCACGCTCAGCTCGTGTGGCCGAGGTGCGCGCCGCCGTCGGCGTAGAAGACGTGGCCGGTCAGGAACTGCGCGTCGTCGCTCGCGAGGAACACGGCGATGGGCGCGATGTCGGTTTCGGGATCGCCCAGGCGCCCGATCGGCCGCTCGGCCATCAGACGCGCGTAGCGCTCGGGATCGCGATCGCGGAAGTCCATGCCGCGCTTGGTGAGCGCGGCGGGATAGATGACGTTCGCGGTGATGCCGTGCGTGCCCCACTCGCGCGCGGCGGTGCAGGTGAGCGAGGTGATGCCGGCCTTCGACGCGCCGTACTCGCCGAGCCCGGCGTGGCCCTGCTCGGCGGCGAGGGACCCGAAGTTGATGATGCGGCCACGACCCTTCGCGGCCATGATCGGCCGCACCGCGCACATCGCCCACCAGGTGCCCTTGGCGCCCGTGCGCCAGGAGAGATCGAACTGGTCGTCCGGGATCTCCTCGAGCTTCGCGCGGGGTCCGAACCCGTGCGCGTTGTTCACGAGGACGTCGACCGTGCCGTAGCGACGAACCGTCTCGGCGACCATGGCGTCGATCGATGCCTTGTCGCCGACGTCGCACACCTGCGCGAAGGCGTCGCCGCCCGCGGCGCGGATCTCCTCCGCGGTGCGCTCGGCGCGGTGCGCCTTCAGCTCGGCCACGCAGACGCGCGCGCCCTCGCGGGCGAAGACCTTGGCGATCGCGGCGCCGATCCCCTGGCCCGCCCCCGTGACGATCGCGACCCTATCGCGCAGCCGGTCCACTCAGGGCTCCCGGCTCGGCGAGCCACCTGTTGAGGGCCCACGTGCGCATCTCGTTGGTGAGGATCGTGTGCTGGACGGCGCGCCGCACGCGCGTCTGCACGTATGCCGTCGTACAGACCCGCTGCATCAGCTCGAGCGCCTTGTCGCCATGCTCGGTCTCGGCGTACGCGTGCACCTCGAGGTTCTTCACCTTGACGCCGTAGTGCTTCCAGAGGCCCTGGTAGAGCGTCGCGGCATAGCCGCTCATGCCGGCGGCGCGCTCGCGCGCGTAGCCGAGCGCGCCCAGCGCCTCCTCGTACGATCGCCGGCAGTAGTAGAGGAGCGTGTACACGGACCCGATCGTCTCCGGCATCGGCACGTAGGCCGCGAGCTCCGCGTCCGGCACGTCGAAGGCGCGCGTGTACTCGACCTTCATCAGGACGTGATTCGGGTCGCGCAGATAGCCGGTCTCGTCGGCGAAGTTCTGCGCCCAGTGCTGGTAGTGCTCGGAGTCCTCGAGGGTGAAGGCGTCCACGTCGGGAGCGTTCGCGATGAGCAGCGGGAACTCCGGTGTCATCCAGAGCCCCAGGTAGTAGAGCTCCATGGCGTAGCGCCGCACGATCGCGAGGCTCGCGCGGCCGGCACCGATCGCCGGCACGACCTCGTTCTGCGTGTACGGGCTGTGCGCGACGATGAAGGTGTCGAGCTCGGCCAGGAACTCGTCCACCGGCAGGGCGCGTTCGGGCGCGCGATCGCGCTTGATGACGTCCTTGAACGTGCCGCCCGCGGTCATGCCAGTCGAGCTTCTAGGAGCATCGGTACCGGAGCGTCAACCGCGCGGGTTACAAGTTCGAGCGGTAGTCGTCCTCGATCACCGCGTCGATCTGCTGCGCCATCGTCTCGTCGCCGCCGAGCTTCGCGGCGAACATCTTCCCGAACGAGACGCGCACGCCGGCAGGCCAGGTGGCGGGCTTCCACAGCTCGGCGCGCAGGAACGCTTTCGCGCAGTGAAAGAAGCACTCGTCGACCGTGACGCGGATCGCGAGCAGGGCGGGCTGGCCGCGCGCCGCGAGCTGCTCGCAGACGGCGGCGTCGCGCGTCAGCTCGGCCCGCCCGTTCACGCGCAGCGTCTCGTTCGTGCCCGGGACGAGGAAGAGGACGCCGACGTGCGGGTTCTCGAGGACGTTCTGGAGCCCCATGACGAGCTTGTTGCCCTTGCGGTCGGCGATGAGGAGCGTTCGCTCGTCGGGCACGGCGACGAAGCCCGGGATGTCTCCCTTCGGCGAGACGTCCTGGTTGCCGGCGGCGTCCGCCGTCGCGAGGACGAGGAAGGGCGAGCGAGCGATGAACTCGCGCGCCGGCGGCTCGAGCGTGGACCACACCTTCATCTGCGTCGCCGGCGACGGCTCGCCGATGACGGCGCGCAGCTCCTCGACGGTCGTGATGCGGGCGGCGTCGGGCTCGGCCATGGTGGTCTCCTCCCGACGCCGGGCATAGCACACCGGCGTCGCCACGGTAGCCTTGCTCCGCGAGGCGCCGCGTAGGAGTCTCGGGCCGTGACGACCGACCGCCCGCCGCTCGGCGGGGTCCGCATCCTCGCAGCGACGCAGCTCGGCGCCGGGCCGTTCGGCTTGATGTTCCTCTCCGACCTCGGGGCCGAGGTCGTGAAGATCGAGAACCCTGCGACGCGCGGCGACGAGGCGCGCACCGTGCCGCCCTTCAACGATCCCGCGGCGCACGACGGCCTCTACTTCCAATCCTTGAACCGCGGCGCGCGAAGCCTCACGCTCAACCTCGCGCACCCCGAGGGACGCGCACTGCTGCACCGACTCGTCGCTCGTTTCGACGCCATCTACAACAACCTGCGCGGCGACCTCACCACGGCGCTCGGCCTCGACTACGCGACGCTCGGCACGTCGAACCCGCGGCTCGTGTGCTGCTCGCTCTCCGGATTCGGCCGCACCGGCCCGCGGCGCGACGAGCCCGCCTACGACTACCTGCTGCAGGCCTACGCGGGGTTCATGAGCGTGACCGGCGAGCCCGCCGCGCCGCCCACCAAGTGCGGCATCTCGATCGTCGACTTCTCGGGCGGGATGCTCTCGGCCCTCGCCCTCATGATCGGGCTCCATCGCGCCCAGGCGACGGGGAAGGGCTGCGACATCGACGTCTCGCTGCTCGACACCGCGCTCTCGATGCTGAACTACATGGCCGCCTGGTCGCTCGACCGCGGATGGACGCCGGCGCGCTACGCCGGGGGCGCGCATCAGAGCCTCGTCCCCAGCCAGAGCTTCGAGACGGCGGATGGCTGGCTCGCGATCATGGTGATGAAGGAGAAGTTCTGGGAGCGGCTCGTCGAGCGCCTGGGACTCCCGGAGCTCCGCGGCGACGTGCGCTTCCGGACGTTCGCCGATCGCCTCGCGAACCGCGCAGCGTTGATCCCGATCCTGTGCGCCCGCTTCCGGGAGCGGACGACGGCCGCGTGGCTGGAGCGGCTTCGCGGCCACGTGCCGGTGGCACCCGTCTACACGGTCGCCGAGGCGCTCGCCGACGAGCAGACGGCGGCGCGCGAGATGGTGGTCGACGTCGCGCACCCGGTCTTCGGGGTGCTCCGGCAGGTGGGATCGCCGATCAAGATCGACGGCGTTCGTCCCACGTACCGTCCCGCGTCGGCGCTCGGCGCCGACACGGCGGCGCTGCTCGGCGAGATCGGCGTCGGCGGCACGGAGCTGGCGGCGCTGCGCGCGAAGGGCGTCGTGTAGCGTGGATCTCACCTTCTCCGCCGACCAGGAGGCGTTCCGCGCCGAGCTGCGCGCGTGGCTCACGGCGAACGTGCCCGCCGACCCCGGCGAGCACGCGTCGCTGGCGGGTGAGGTCGCGTTCCTGCGCGCTTGGCAGCGCAAGCTCGCGGGCGCTGGATGGGTCGGCATCCACTGGCCGAAGGAGTACGGCGGGCGCGGCGCCGGCGTGATCGAGAACTACCTCTTCCAGGAGGAGATGGCGGCGGCGCGTGCGCCGGAGATCATCGGGCGCATCGGCGTCAACCTGGTCGGCCCGACGCTCATCGCGCACGGTAGCGAGGAGCAGAAGCGGCGCTTTCTTCCCAAGATCATGCCCGCCGAGGACATCTGGTGTCAGCTCTTCTCCGAGCCGGGCGCCGGCTCCGACCTGACCGCGCTGCGCACGCGCGCCGAGCGCAAGGGCGACGGATGGGTCGTCTCCGGTCAGAAGGTGTGGACGAGCTACGCGCAGTTCGCGCGCTGGGGCATCCTGCTCGCGCGCACCGATCCGTCGGTCCCGAAGGCGAAGGGGATCAGCTACTTCGTCTGCGACATGCAGCAGCCCGGCGTGACGGTCCGGCCGCTGCGCCAGTTGACGGGCAGCGAGGAGTTCAACGAGGTCTTCCTCGAGGACGTGTTCATCCCGCGCGAGCACCTCGTCGGCGCCCTCCACGACGGCTGGCGCATCGCCAACACGACCCTCACGCACGAACGGGGCACGTCGCCACGCCAGCTCGTGATCCATCGCATGCTGCTCGCCGATCTGATGCGCCTCGCGCGCGAGGGCGTGCACGGGCGCACGCCGGCGGCGGCGGACCCGAACCTCCGCCAGCGGCTCGCGCAGCACCGCATCGAGGTCGAGATCACGAAGCTGAACAACTGGCGCACGCTGACGCGCATCGAGCGCAAGCAGCCGCTCGGTCCCGAGGCGAGCTTCGTGAAGCTCTTCTGGAGCGAGATGAGCCAGCGCATGCACGACACGCTGATGGACGTGCTCGGTCCCGACGGCCTGTGCTGGCAGCCCGGGCCGCGCGCGATCGCCGGGGGCCGCCTGGTGCGATCCTTCCTCTACTATCGGTCGGCGTCGATCTTCGCCGGGACGTCCGAGATCCAGCGCAACATCTTGGCCGAGCGCGTGCTGGGTCTGCCGCGGTCCCGCTAGCGAGGTGTGTCGCGTGGGAGCGCATCCGCGCGGTGACGGCCCGGACGGAATCGGGTAGGGTGCCCGCATGCGCGCGACACGCTGGCTGACGGTCGCTCTGGTCGTGACGATGGCCGTTTCGGTCGCGCGCGCCGTTCCGATCGCCAAGCAGTGCAAACAGTCGTGCGGCTCCGCGATCGCCGCCTGCGTGGCCGAGGGCGGACGCCGGAAGAAGTGCAAGAAGCAGACGCTGAAGCGCTGCCGGCAGGAGGGGATCGCCGTGTGCGAGTCGTCGTCGACGACGACGACGCTGCCAGGGGGCAGCACGACCAGCACCACCGTCTCGCCGGGCGGTACGACGAGCACGACGGCGGAGGGCGTCCACGGGTGCAACGTCGGCAATGCCGTCGACCTGCGCGCGGTGACGGCGGACCGTACGGTCCACTTCGCGCCGTACGAGTACACGCCGAAGTGCATCCGCATTCGTGAAGGGGAGAACGTCACCTTCAGCGGCTCGTTCAGCAGCTCGTTCGAGGATCACCCGCTCGCGGGCGGAGAGATCGTCGGCATGAACGAGGTCGTCGACGACTCGAGCCCGATCGGTGTCACGGCCAGCGGAGCGACGAAGGACATCCCGTTCCCGGCCAGCGGGACCTACCCCTACTTCTGCGTGAACCATGGTCCGCCGCCGACCAACATGTTCGGCGCCGTGATCGTCGAACCGTAGTCCGATGCCGGCGGCCGTCGTCACGACCGAGCGCCTCGGCACGGTCATGCGCCTCACCATGAATCGGCCCGAGGCGCGCAACGCACAGAGCACCGAGCTGATCCTCGCGCTCGACGACGCCATGCGCGACGCGGCGGCCGACGACGACGTCCGGGTCGTGATCCTCGCCGCCGCCGGTCCGAGCTTCTCGGCCGGGCACGATCTCAAGCCCGTCGTCGGCCAGGCGAAGGAGGACGCGTGGCGGAAGCTCCGCCGCACGCCCGAGGGACGCCTGCGGCACGAGCGCGAGCTGTACGTCGAGAAGTGCCTCGCCATCTACCACCTGCCGAAGCCGGTCATCGCGCAGGTGCAGGGCCACTGCGTCGCCGCGGGCCTGATGCTCGCCGCCATGTGCGATCTCATCGTCGCGGCCGACGACGCCGTGTTCTCGAATCCCGTGCTCCGCATGACGGGCGCGGGCGTCGAGCTGCTGGTCGAGCCGTGGGAGCTGGGGCTCCGCAAGGCGAAGGAGTTCCTGTGGACCGGCGACGCGATCGATGCGCGCGAGGCGTGGCGTCTCGGGCTCGTGAACCGTGTCGTCCCGCGCCGGCGGCTCGCGGCGGAGACGCTCGCGCTCGCGGAGCGCATCGCGCTCGTGCCGCCGGTGACGGCCAGCCTCGTGAAGGAGTCGCTCAACCAGACCGCGGCTCTCATGGGCAAGGAGCACGCCTGGCGCTATCACTTCATGGTGCACCAGTTCATGCACGGCACGAAGACGGCGCAGGACGCGCTGCGAGCGCGCAGGAAGACGGGCTCGGTGCGCGCGATGGTCGCCGAGCGTGACCGCACGTTCGCGCGCGCGGGACGGAAGCCGCGATGAGCCAGGGCCCGCTCGTCGGCCTGCGCATCCTCGACCTCGGCACGCGCATCGGCGCGCCGTTCGCGGCGACGCTGCTCGCCGACCTGGGCGCCGACGTCATCAAGGTGGAGCTGCCGGGGCAGGGCGACTTCATGCGGACGATCGGCCCCTTCGTCGACGACTACTCGCTCTTCTGGGCGGTCGAGGGACGCAGCAAGCGCTCCATCACCCTCGATCTGCGCCAGCCCAAGGGGCAGGAGCTGGCAAAGCGCCTCGTCGCCACCGCCGACGTGGTGGTCGAGAACTTCCAGCCGGGGACGCTCGAGGGATGGGGGCTCGGCTACGAGGCGCTCGCCGCCGTGAACCCGGCGATCATCCTCACGCGCGTCTCGGTGTACGGGCAGACGGGACCGTATCGCGATCGTCCGGGGCTCGATCGGAACGGCATCGCGCTCGGTGGGCTCATGTACATCACCGGCTATCCGGATCGCCCGCCGGTGCGACCCGGGCTCATCGTGTCGGACTACTTGACGGCCGTCTTCAACGCGTTCGCGATCCTGGCGGCGGTCTACGAGCGTGACAAGACCGCGCGCGAGCGCGGCGCACCGGCACGCGGGCAGTGGGTCGACCTCTCGCTCTACGAGTCGATCCTGCGCATCATGGAGCACACGCTCGCGGCCTACGATCGCCTGGGCGTCGTCCGCGAACGTCAGGGAAACCGGCTCGAGAACTCGGCCCCGCTCGACAACTGGGAGACCAAGGACGGGAAGTGGGTCTGCATCATCGCCGCCGGCGACGGGCTCTTCCCGCGCTTGTGTCGTGCGATGGGGCGCGAGGACCTGCTCGCCGTGCCGCGCTTCAAGACGATGGCGCTGCGGGCGGAGCACGGCGACGAGATCAATCAGATCGTCGCCGACTGGGTGGGTGCGCGCACGTCGGCCGAGATCCAGACGGTGCTCGAACGCCACGAGGTGCCGTTCGGCGTCGCATACTCGGTGGCCGACATCTTCGCCGATCCGCAGGTACGGGCGCGCGGCGACATCGAGCCCGTCGACGATCCGACCATCGGCCCGGTGCGCATGCAGGGCGTCTATCCGCGCTTCTCGCGCACGCCCGGGCGCATCCAGCGCGGGGCGCCGCGTCTGGGGGCGCACAACGAGGAGGTGTACAAAGACCTCCTGGGCCTCGGTGACGCAGAGCTCGACGTCCTACGGAAGGAGCGCGTCATCTGACGGCACCCCGCATCCTCGGCATCGTCAACGTGACCGAGGACTCGTTCTCCGACGGCGGTCGCTACCTCGATCCCGAGCGCGCGATCGCGCACGCGATGGCGCTGGCCGCCGACGGTGCCGACGCGATCGACCTCGGGGGCGCGGCGAGTAGTCCAGGCGCTGCACCGGTCGAGCCCGAGGTCGAGCAGCGGCGGCTCGCACCCGTCGTGACGCACCTGCGCCGCCACGGCATCGCGGTGTCCGTCGACTCGTTCCATCCGGCGACCCAGCGCTGGGCGCTCGCGGAGGGCGTCGCGTTCGTGAACGACACGCGCGGCTTCCCGGATCCATCGATCTATCCCTCGCTGGCGGCGAGCGCGGTGCGTCTCGTCGTGATGCACGCGGTGCAACCGACTGGCAAGGCGGACCGCACGACGATCGCGGATCCGGCGACGATCTACGATCGCGTCGAGGCGTTCTTCGCGGCGCGCCTGGCCGCGCTCGAGGCCGCCGGCATTGCACGCGAGCGCTGCATCGTCGATCCCGGCATGGGCCTCTTCCTCGGCGGCACGGCCCCTTCCATTGCAATCCTGCGCCGTCTGGGCGACCTCCGCCGGCGCTTCGGGTTGCCGGTTCTCGTGAGCGTCTCGCGCAAATCGATCCTCCGCGATCTGACGGGCCGTTCGCTCGACGAGCGCGGCCCGTCGACGCTGGCCGCCGAGCTCTTCGCCGCGCGCCAGGGCGTCGACTGGCTCCGCACCCACGACGTGCGCGCGCTACGCGACGCCCTCACGGTCACGACCGCGCTCGACGCAACCTGACTCCAACCCACGCGAGCGTGACAGCAGCGGCGTCCCCGTCGTCACGACCCAGCGGAGCGGGTGCCCAGGGGGTGCAGCCCAAAGCGATTATCGGGGGGCGACGACTGCGCTCCCTGGGTATCCGGTCCGCCGCGCACCGTGGCGAGCCGGCTACGACAGCTGCTTCCGCAGCGCGCGCTTCAAGATCTTGCCGCTCGCCGCGCGCGGGAAGTCGTCGACCAGCGCGAGGCGCTCGGGGAGCTTTCGCTTGGAGAGGCCGGCCCCGAGGAGGTGCGCCGTCAGCGCGGCGAGGTCGGGTGCGGCGGCGCCGGGACGAACGCGGACGACCGCGCACGCGATCTCGCCCGCGGCGGGATCCGGGACGCCGACGACCGCGACCTCGGCCACGGCGGGATGCGAGGCCACCAGGTCCTCGACCTCGCGCGCGCTGATGTTCTCGCCCTTGCGGATGATGATGTCCTTCTTGCGCCCCGTGATGCGCAGATAGCCCTCGGCGTCGACGACGCCGAGATCGCCGGTGCGAAACCACCCGTCGCCCGTGAACGCGTCCGCATCGAGCGCCGCGTCCCGATATCCGAGAAAGCACTCGGGTCCGCGCGCCAGGATCTCGCCCTCGGTGCCGGCGGCGACGGGGTCGCCGTCGTCGTCGACGAGGCGGATCTCGGCCGCACCGATCGCCCGGCCGTCGGTCTCGACGCGGCGGGCGGGCGGATCGTCCGGCCCGCAGGTCGTGATGGTCGGGAACTCCGAGGACCCGTACACCCGCTTGGCGACACAGCCGAGGCGCGCTGCCGCCTCGCCCACGAGCGTCGGATCGACGTCCGCGCCGCCGCACGAGAAGAGCCTGAAGCTCGACACGTCGTGCCGCGCGAGATCGGGATGGTGCGCCAGATCGCGCAGGAAGGTGGGCGCGCCCACCATGTAGGTCACGCGCTCGGCGGCGATGAGCGCGAGCGCCACGGCCGGATCCCAGCGGTCCATCAGGACGGCCCGGGCGCCGAACACGACCGGCACGAGGACGGCATGGACGATGCCCGAGATATGCGCGAGCGGCGACGGCATGAGCGTCGTGTCACCCGGCCCGAGGCCGTGCACCGGTCCCAGGCTCCGCGCCTCGGCCAGGAGGGTTTCGTGCGAATGGAGAACGCCCTTCGGATCGGCGGTCGATCCCGACGTGTAGAGGACGAACGCGACGGCCTCGGGGTCGGTCGCGATCGGCGCCGAGGCGGGGCCGCCGGCCTCGAGCGCCGTCCACGCGTGCATCCCCGCGGGCGCGTCGTCACGGACGATCACCACCTGCTCGAGGGCCGGGACCCGGGGGCGGATGTCGTCCACGAGCGCCCGATGGTCGCAGTCGCGCAGCTGGCCGGGTGCGAGCAGCACGCGGGCTCCCACCTGCCCGAGGATGAACGCCAGCTCGCGCTGGCGATGGATGGGCAGGATCGGGGTCACCACGGCGCCGAGTCGTGCGACCGCGAGGTAGGCGACGATCGTCTCGTGCCAATTCGGGAGCTGCACCGCCACGGCATCGCCGGCCCGCACGCCGAGCGCAGCCAGGCCGGCGGCGACCCGAGCGGCTCGCGCCGCGAGCGCGGAAAAATTCACACGCGTCGCGCCGTCGACGATCGCAACGGCGTTCGGATGGCGTCCCGCCGTGGCGTCGAGCGCCTGCCACAACGTCTCGCCACGCCACGCGCCGTCGCGACGGTACGCATCGCGCAGCGGCGGAGCGTGGGAGGGGCCGATCACGGACAACACCCCCGTATGGGGGACGTCGAATTGTGCGGTCAAGCGCGCCCAGTTGACGCGGCGTTCTCTTGACGCCCCATGGTCTCTCTGTGTACGACCCTCGGATGCCTTTGCGGGCCCTGTGGGCCGTGTTGTCGCTCGTCCTGACGTGTGCCCCGGTCGCTCGCGGGGCCGTGCTGCGCGACAACCTCTACGGGGTGAAGTCGCTCTCGCCGACGGACGCGTGGGCGGTCGGCAACTTCGGGGCGATCTACCACACGACCAACGGCGGCCAGAGCTGGGAGGTGCGCGACAGCGGCACCAAGTCTCCGCTCTTCAGCGTCGACTTCGTCGACCCCGAGCATGGCTGGGCGGTCGGAAAATCGGCCGAGATCGTGGCGACGACCGACGGCGGCAAGACCTGGAAGGCGCAGAAGAGCCCGCTCGGGCGCGACAAACACTTGTTCAAGGTGGCGGCGGCGAGCCCGACGAACGTCTGGGCGGTGGGCGACTGGGGCGCCATCGCCGTAACCACCGACGGGGGCAAGACCTGGCAGGACCGATCGCTCTCGACCCTGAAGATCGTCGCGCGCGAGCGTCCCGACCGGCAGGAGCGGCTCGTCCTGGAGGACGTCGTGCTCTACGACGTCTCGTGGCCCGACCCGCAGCACGGATTCATCGCGGGTGAGTTCGCCACCCTGCTCGCGACCGCCGACGGCGGGGAGACGTGGGAGAAGCGCCCCCTTCCGACCGACAAGACCATCTTCGGCATCGAATTCATCACGCCCGACGAAGGCTGGGCCGTCGGCATCGACGGCCTGGTGCTGCACACCACCGACGGCGGGCGCACCTGGAACGTCCAGCACGGAAATCCCGAGCCGGCGACGATCGACGAGCTGGCCTTCACGGACGCACTCAAGAACCCCGGCATGTACGCCGTCTCGGTCGTGGGGAAGACGGGCATGGTCGTGGGCGACACGGGGACGCTGCTCGTGTCGAGCGACGGCGGCCAGACGTGGGCGCGCCGCGTCCTGCCGGAGCGCGAGCGCTTCAGCTGGATGCGCGACGTGAGCCTGGTCGCGGGAGCGCGCGGGGTGCTCGTGGGTGCGAAGGGAATGAGCGGGGCGGTGCAGGGGGGCGACGTCACGCTGTCGGACGGCGGCAAGGCCGTCGCCGCGCCCGAGTGATCGCCGGCGAATGATCGCGTAGAGGTCGCATGCTCTCACGGAAGACCATCGAAGCGTATCTCTTCTTTCTGCTGCGCAACAAAGTGCTCGTCTCGATGGTCGTCGCGGTCATCACGGCGGGGCTCGCGTTCTGCATGTGGGAGAAGATGCACGTCTTCACCAACTTCTTCGACCTGTACCCGCCCAACCATCCGTACGTCCGGCTCTACCAGCAGTACCGCAACATGTTCGGCACCGCGAACACGGTCGTGCTCGTGGTCGAGGTGCAGAACGGCACCATCTACGACGATCCCGCGACGGTGCAGAAGGTCGAGCGGATCACCCTCGAGCTGCTCCACGACGTGCCGGGCGTGAACGGCGAGCAGGTCATGTCCATCACGCACCCGAAGCTGAAGACGACGCTCACCGCCGGCTCCGGCATCAAGGTCGTCCCGCTCACGTATCCGCGCGTCCCGGAGAACAAGGACGATCTCCGCTTCCTGCGCCAGAAGATCCGTTCGAGCGAATACCAGGGCGTGTTCGTGTCGGACGACGACAAGGCGACGCAGATCGTGGCCGGCTTCTGGGAGGAGGGCCTCAACGAGCAGACCTTCCCCGTCATGTGGCAGAAGATCCAGGACATCGTGGCGCGGGAGTCGGACGCGAACACGAAGATCTACGTGACGGGTCCGCCGATTCTCTACGCGTACTTCATCGAGGCCAGCCCGAAGATGGTGGCGGCGCTGGCGGCCTCCCTCGCGATGATCGTCCTGATCCTGTGGGTCGAGTTCCGGAGCTGGCAGGGCCTGGTGATCCCGGTTTTCAGCGGACTGCTGTCGGCCATCTGGGGTCTCGGCTTCGGCGGCCTCTGCGCGTGGCTCAGCCAATATGTGTCGAACCCCGAGCTGAAGATGCTGATGAACGTCAGCATGGATCCGCTCGTCCTCGTGATCCCGCTCCTCATCTCCGCGCGCGCGCACTCGCACTCGGTGCAGTCGATGGAGCGCTACCACGAGGAGTACCACCGCCTGAAGGACAAGAACCAGGCGATCGTGAAGTCGTACACCGAGATCTACGCGCCCGCGATGGTCTCGCTCATGGCCGACGGCCTCGCGACGCTGACGTTGCTGGTGGCGCGCATCCCCCTCATCCAGAAGCTCGCCATCCTGTGCTCGTTCTGGATCATCTCGATCTTCGTCTCGGTCGTGACGCTGCACCCGATCATCCTCGCCTTCACGCCCCCGCCGCGCGAGTTCGCGTCCGGCAAGGGTGCGCTCGAGCGCTTCATGTCGTGGATGATGTTGGTCACGGTCTGCTGGCTGTTCTGGCTGTACGGCCACTTCCCGGACGCCACGTGGTTCACGATCCCCGGTATCGGGTCGGTCGGGCTCCTCGGCGTCTTCTTCGGCGTCGTACTCTTCTGCGGCCTCGCCGACGCGATGACGGGAACGCCGCCGCCCGTCTACAGCCACCTGGCCCTCGCCATCTGCAAGGCGACGGACGCGTTCGGCGTCTTCTTCGGCAAGGTCTACCTCGCCATCGAGCGCGCGCTCATCTGGCTCGCGGAGGAGTGGCGGCGACCGGTCGTGCTCGTGGCCCTCATCTTCCTCCTCGCCTTCGGTCTGTATTTCCAGAGCAAGCTGAAGGTGGGCGACGCCACGCCCGGCGGCGCTCTCCTCTACGCGAACCATCCGTACAACGTCGCCTTCCACAAGGTGAACGAGAAGTTCACGGGCGCGAGCCAGCTCGTCGTCATCGCCGAGGGCGTCGCCTACTGCACGACGCAGGGCAAGGTCTGCGCCGGCGACAAGTGCAAGCGCTGCTACCCGGAGGTGGAGGGCGCGTGCGCCGCGACCGAGAAGTGCGTCCAGCGCGAGGGCACGCTCCAGGACGCCGAGGTGCTGAACGGCCTCGATCTCTTCGCGCGCTACATGGCGGAGCGGGAAGAGGTCGGCGGCACCGTGACGGCCGCGTCGCTCCTGAAAAAGATCTTCCGCACGTTCCACGAAGCCGAGCCCAAGTGGGAGATCCTGCCGACGCGGAACGACCACGTGGCGCAGCTCTTCTTCCTGCTCACGTCGAACACGCGGCGCGGCGAGATGGACAACTTCTTCGACGCCAACTACGCGAACGCGACCGTCACCGTCTTCTACAAGGACTACACCCACGAGACGATCGAGAACTCGATCGCGCGGGCGAAGGACTACATCGCCCAGCACCAGAGCGACACGTCGGCGGTACGCTACCGCCTCGCGGGCGGCATCATCGGCATCCTGGCGGCCGTCAACGAAGAGGTCGAGTGGTCCTATCGCGTGAACCTGATCCTGATCCTCGTCGTCGTGTTCCTGCTCTCGTATGCGACCTACGTGTCGGTGTGGGGCGCGCTCATCGTGATGCTGCCGTCGCTCGTGGCGCAGCCGTTGTCGGAGGCCGTGATGTATCTCTTCGGCATCGACATGAACATCAACTCGCTGCCCGTGGCGGCGATCGGCATCGGCATCGGGATCGACTACGGGTACTACGTGCTCTCGCGCATCGTCGAGGAGCTGGCGGCCGGCTGCACGTTCGAGACCGCGATCCGCCGCATGTTCGAGACCACCGGGAAGACCGTGCTCTTCACCGGCGTGTCGCTCACCGCCAGCATCATCTTCTGGGTCTTCTTCCCGATGAAGTTCCAGGCCGACATGGCGCTGCTGCTCGTCCTGCTGCTCGCATTCCACCTGGCGGGGGCCCTGATCTTCATCCCGCCCATGGTGGCGCTGTTCCGGCCACGGTTCGCCATCCGGTACGCCGAAGCGCGCGCGCGGATTCTCGCCGCCGAGCAGGCGGCGACCGAAGCCGCCGTGGCTGCAGGTCGGTAGAACGTCGAAACAGGGGGGACTCGCGATGGGCAGGTTCCTGGTGATCGTGATGGCGATGGGGTTGGCCCTCCCCGCCGGGGCCGAGCTGTCACCGGGCTCGGTGCTCGACCAGTCGACGGCGGGGGAGGCCGCGGGGCTGCTGCCGCCGGAGGTGCTGAAGCACTACCAGGCGGGCGACTACAAGAACCCGGTGGTCGACTTCCCGTCGAGCAAGTTCCGGTGGGACGACGGATTCGACGAGGCGACGAAGCGCAATGCCGAGACGCTGATCCTGGATGAGCACAAGGAGCCGGTCGACAAGACGACCGGCAAGCGTCCCGACTACATCACCGGCATCCCGTTCCCCGGCGTCACGTCGGACGCTCCCGACGGCGGCTACAAGATCATCTGGAACCTCTACTACGCGTACTACAACGGCGGAAACAGCCACAACGAGACGGCGCTCAACTGGATGAGCCGCACGGGCGTGCAGCGGTCGTCGGAGCAGGACGTCTACTTCCTGTACTACGACGGGCAGCCGCGCCACTATTCGCCGCCGGCGAATCCCGAGAACCTCCTCTTCCAGTTCCTCGCCGTGTCGACGAGCCCCGCCGACATCCAGGGCACCGCCGCGCTCGGCTACCGCTTCAAGGATCCGGGGAAGCGCGACCTCTCCTGGGCGTACGTCCCGGCGCTCCGCCGCGTGCGTCAGGTGTCGCCCGTCAACCGCTCCGACGGCTTCCTCGGATCGGACCAGAGCCAGGACGACGGTTTCTTCTTCGACGGCAAGGCCGAGGACTTCGAGTGGAAGATCATCGCCCACAAGGACGGCCTGCGGCTCGTCGATCCGGACAGCATTGCCGGCAAGGTGGAGCGGCGACCCATCCCGGGCGGCGGCTGGCGTACCGTCGCGATCAACAACGACCGGAGCGTCGGATTCATGGTGAAGGACTGGAGCGGCATCGCATGGGCGCCGAGCGCGGGCGCGGTCGCCAAGCGGCGCTTCTGGGTCCTCGAGGGCGTGCCGAAGGACAAGTACTACCTCTACGGCAAGATCGAGCTGTGGATCGACGACCAGTCGTGGCAGGGCGCGTGGAACCGGAAGTTCTCGTGGCAGGGCGAGCTGCTGAACACGTATCAGGTGATGGGCTTCGCGACCGCCGACTTCAACGACAAGGAGCGCTGGTGGGGCTCGACGCAGGGGTTCCAGCTTTCCGAGAACATCAAGGCCGACCGCGCGACCGTCTCCGGCCAGAACGGACGCGGCGCCGATCCCGCGAACGACCGGCGCGTGACGCTGAAGCCCGACTTCTTCGACTACCAGTCGCTCAGCCGGTTCGGGAAATGACGCGCCCGCGCGCGTGACCGATGGACTTCCGCCTTTCGCCCGCCGAGCACGCCTTCCAGCGCGAGGTCCACGACTGGCTCGTCGCGAACCTCCCCGACGGCTGGGGCACGCCCGCCTTTACGAAGCCGGAGGAGCCCGCCGACAAGATCCGCTTCATGCGCTGGTGGTACGGCCGGCTGAACGAGGGCGGCTGGGCCGGGCTCCACTGGCCGCGCGAGTACGGCGGCCGCGGCGCGACGCCGATCGAGCAGTTCCTGTTCGCCGAGGAGTACACGCGGATGGGTGCCCCGTCGCTGATCGACGTCGGGGTCGGGCCGGGGCTCGTCGGACCGACGCTCATTCATCACGGGACCGAGGCGCAAAAGCAGCGCTTCCTGCCCGAGATCCTCAAAGGCGGGGAGATCTGGTGTCAGGGGTTCTCGGAGCCGAACGCGGGCTCCGACCTCGCGAACTGCCGCACGCGGGCCGACCTGCACGGCGACACGTTCCACGTGAACGGCCAGAAGATCTGGACCAGCTACGCGCGCTACGCCGACTGGTGCATCCTCATCGTGCGCTCCGATCCGAACGCGCCCAAGCACAAGGGCCTCACGTTCCTCCTCCTCGACATGAAGACGCCGGGCATCACGATCCGCCCGCTGGTCGAGATGACGGGCGTGGCATGGTTCAACGAGGTGTTCTTCGACGACGTGCGGATCCCGGCGGACCGGATCGTCGGTCGCATGAACGAGGGCTGGACGATCGCGATCACGACTCTCTCGCACGAGCGCGGCGGCTCGGCGCCGCACGCGCGGCTCGCCTCCGAGCTGCGCGACATGATCGCCACCCTGCGGGATCTCCGTCGCAACGGCCGTCCCGTCACCGCCGACCCAGTCGCTCGCCAGCGGCTCGCGCAGGCGTACATCGAGACCGACATCATCCGACTCGTCGCCTATCGGCAGGTGAGCCAAATGATGCGTCAGGGTCAGCCGGGTCCCGAGGGCTCGTACCTGAAGCTCCTGTGGAGCGAGTCCGACATGCGCATGAAGGAGCTCGGCATCGAGCTCGAAGGGCCGTACGCGCAGGTCGAGCGCGGCTCGCCGCGCGCGATCGACGGCGGCCGCTGGCAGTACGAGTACCTGTGGTCTCGCGCGGCGTCGATCTACGCGGGCACGTCCGAGGTGCAGCGCAACATCATCGCCCAGCGCGTCCTGGGCCTGCCGCGCGGCTGAGCGTTTGACGCCGGCCCGTCGGCCGGTGTGTATGTCGGGGCCGTGGCGATCACGACTCCGATCATCGACGTCTGGACGCAGCACCTCTCGCCGACGCCCCCGGGCACGAACCCGGCGGGCGAGAACGTCTTCCGCAACTACGGCATGCTCGACGAGTACCACGGCGGGACGAACCTCGAGCGCATGATCGAGCGCATGGACGCGGCTGGCGTGAAGGTCGCGCTCATGGCCGGCGACAACGCCGCCGTCGCCAAGGCGATGGAGAAGTTCCCCGGCCGCATCTACGGTCAGTACCACGCCGAGCCGACGCACGACGTGATGAAGCGCGTGCGCGAGCTCGATCACTACGTGCGGCAGTGCGGCTTCGTGTGTCTGCGCATCGAGCCGTTCGTGTGGCGCGAGGTGCCGACGTTCCGCCTCTACTACCCGCTCTACGCGAAGGCGATCGAGCTCGACGTGACGTTCCAGACGCAGGTCGGCGACACGGGGCCGCTCTACCCCTCGCGCACCGGCCAGCCGCTCTACATCGACGAGGTGGCGCTCGACTTTCCCGATCTCCGCATCATGTGCGGCCACGTCGGTATGCCGTGGACCGAGGAGATGCTCGGTGTCGCGTTCAAGCACAAGAACGTGTGGATCGACACGTCAGCGCGCGTGCCCAAGCACTGGCCGGAGCCGTTCGTGAAGTTCTTGAAGAGCTGGGGCCGCGACAAGGTGTGCTTCGCGACCGACTACCCGCTCTTGCAGTGGGATCGCGTGCTGAAAGAGGTGGACGGCCTCGGCCTGCCCGAGGAGGTCCAGCGGAAGTTCCTGCACGACAACGCCGTCAAGGCGTTCAAGCTGAAAGTCTGAGGAGAGATCGATGTCCGAGAACGCTCCGCTCTTGTTCCGCGTCGAGGACGGCGTCGGCTGGCTGGTGATGAACCGTCCCGAGGCGCGCAACGCGATGAACATGGAGATGCGCGCGATCTACTTCGACGCGCTCGCGAAGTGCGCCGAGGATGACGCGATCCGCTGCGTCGTGCTGACCGCGACGGGGAAGGGGTTCTGCACGGGCGCCGATCTCTCGGGCTCGCGCGCCGTGAAGGGCGACCAGGGGACGCCGCACCCCGGCGCAACGCGCAACGCCATGGCGTCGTCGCAGAAGACGATCCGGGCGCTGTGGGACCTGGAGAAGCCCATCATCGCCGCCGTGAACGGCGTGGCGGCTGGAATGGGCGCGCACCTCGCGTGGGCGTGCGACCTCGTCATCGCCGCCGACGAGGCGCGCTTCATCGAGATCTTCGTGCGGCGCGGCATCGCGCTCGATGCCGCTGGCGCGTTCCTGCTGCCGCGCCTCGTGGGTCTCCACAAGGCGAAGGAGCTGGTCTTCTACGGCGACGATCTCTCGGCCGCCGATGCGGAGCGCCTGGGTCTCGTGAACAAGGTCGTGCCGGCGGCGGAGCTCGAAGCCGAGACGCGGAAGTGGGCCGGGCGCCTCGCGCAGGGACCGACCTTCGCGATCGGGCTCTCGAAGCGGCTCCTCAACCGGTCGCTGCAGTCCGACATCGAGACCTGCTTCGCCGAGGAAGCCTTCACGCAGGCGCTCACGGCGAACAGCGAGGACATGCGCGAGGGGATCCGCTCGTTCATGGAGAAGCGGTCACCGCAGTTCAAGGGGCGCTGAGGCCAGGCGGATAGATAAAGAAGAGCGTCGGGGGGCATCGCGGCGGCTCGCCGCCGCCGGTACGACGCGGACGGATGCCCGGCGAGCCGCCGCGCTTGCTCGATCGTGTTCGGACGGCGATCCGGCTGCGTCATCTGAGCCGGCGCACGGAGAAGGCGTACGTCGGTTGGATCAGGCGTTTCATCGTCTTTCACGGCAAGCGTCATCCTGCCGAGATGGGCGTGGCGGAGATCACCACGTTTCTCTCGGCGCTCGCGACCCGGGAGGGCGTCGCGGCGTCCACGCAGAACCAGGCGCTGGCGGCGCTCCTGTTCCTCTATCGTATCGTGCTCGAACGCGACGTCCCCTGGCTCGACGAGCTCGTGCGTGCGAAGCGGCCCGCACGTCTTCCGGTTGTCCTGTCGCGCGACGAGGTCGGGGCCGTGCTCGCGGCGCTGAGTGGCGAGTCGAGACTGGTCTCGACGCTCATGTACGGTGCCGGACTCCGTTTGCTCGAGGCGCTCCGCCTTCGCGTGAAGGACATCGACTTCGATCGGCGGCAGCTCGTCGTCCGCGGCGGAAAGGGCGATCGAGATCGCGCGACGGTGCTACCCGAGGCATGCCGGGTCCCGCTCGCGCGGCATCTTCATCGCGCACGCCTCGCGCACAAAGAGGACGTCAGGGGCGGTGGTGGCTGGGTCGAGCGTCCCTCTGCGCTCGCACGAAAGTATCCGAACGCAGGACGGGAATGGGGCTGGCAGTGGGTGTTCCCGGCGACGCGGAGCTACGTCGACCGCGAAACCGGCCAGCGACGTCGTCACCATCTCCACGAGACCGTTCTCCAGCGCGTCGTTCGCGAGGCCGCCCGGCGCGCCGGCATTGCCAAGCGGGTCACGACGCATGCGTTCCGCCATTCGTTCGCGACCCATCTCCTGGAGGACGGCTACGACATCCGGACGGTCCAGGCGCTGCTCGGCCACCGGGACGTTCGCACGACCATGATCTACACGCACGTTCTCGAGCGCGGCCCCGCGGGCGTCCTGAGCCCGGTCGATCGGCTGCTCGCGGACGCTAGCCATCGGCCGCGCCTCGAGCGCGATTACCCAGACCGGATCGTCAGGATAACGCTCCCGCCGGGTGTCTCCCCGCCACGGAGGATTACGGAGTTCCGCCGGTGAGTTACCCGAGCCTTCCCGGCACGACCATCATGGTGCTACACGGGCGGCGTGCGTGATTATCCAGGTCTGTCCAATTGTCGTTGGACGGGTCGACGAGGTCATTAGAGTGACTCTGTGGGATCTGATCTCAGGGATCTTTGTGGTGTCTCCACTTGTCGCCTCACTCGGCACTGCGAAGACGCAACACGCCGGAGTCTCTGGTTGGTTGCTAGCGGCTCTCGTTGGAATCGTGATGGGATTGGCCAGCGTGCTCTTTGTGAGAACGGCGGTCTCCCGCGCCATCGCCCGTTTGGTGACTGGCAAGCCTGAGACCACCGCAGCCAACGTCGGAGTTGCGCTGCTGTACTTCGCGAGCTTGCTGCTGGGATTTGCTGCAACGGTTGCCAGTTCGGTCTTGACCTCCCGCGCGCTGGCCACATGAAATGTGAAGGTCCGATGATTCTGGGCTGGGAGCATCAACCGTCCAACCCGCGCTTGCAGCGGACGGAGCTGCGCTCCGCCGCTGAACCGCAAAGGTGTTAGCCAGACAGATGAAGCCACTCTCTCCGAAAACGACGCAGCATCTACATGCGCTCTTCGTTGTCGGTGATCGACCCGCCGCGGAGCGGGCTCTCTTGAGCTGGCCTGAGGATTCTGAGCG
>Ga0187894_10000662_pt1 | contig 46206 bp, 65 predicted proteins | sample GBC1701081metaG_FD_136650 | JGI IMG/M metagenome (GOLD analysis project Ga0187894, IMG submission 136650) | White microbial mat communities from a lava cave in the Kipuka Kanohina Cave System on the Island of Hawaii, USA - GBC170108-1 metaG ... | reverse complement strand
GAGAACTCTGGACTTGCGAGGGTTTTGACTCGGACGCGAGGAAGAAAATGCGTCCTAGGGGATTCTGGTGGGTTTCGCTTTTGGAGCGAAATTAATGAAAATGGTATTACGACGATAAGCAATTTTGGAATGCCTAACGGAAGTTCATACTCTCCGTCCTACTTTATCTTCTCAATATCATTACCAAACCACTTCATTTCAGTAATAACCCATTCTGTCAGTTCTTCTAGTGAAATTCCTGGGTGACGTTGGTGGAGAATCACAGACCACGCGACAATCAATTTCAAGTCTTGAGTATTCATGATGTAGTGTCCTCTTGAGAGTGTGGGCGGAGTTTGCAGTCCTCCGCCCGTGAGAGTGTTACTCGGTCTCGGTCTTGGTGGCGAGGATGCTGGAGACCTGAGCGCGGGCTGCCTCTTCTGGAATACCAAGCCGGATGAAATCACGGACCATGCGTTCCTGGATTTCCTCGGCTGACACTTCCGAAGGGCGATAAGGCAAAAGCGCCGCCTGATAGGCGTTGCTACGCGCGTTGGCCTTGAGTGTGTCATTTACCATAATTGTAACATCCCACTTCTTCTCAGCCAGCACCACCTGTGCCTCATCCGCGTTCTCACACTGGCGATACTCAAAACCCTTTTCGAGCTTGTCGCCAGCCTGAGCATGGCCGTCCGGAATAGTGAAGGTGAACTTGCCAACCAGATTCTTCATTGTGTGTCCTCAGTCTAGGTCAGTCGGCCGCTTGATTGCTGCCGTTTCCCTATACCCTATGTAAAGCATACGACGTGCCATCACTTCCGGAAGGTAATACCGTGCAGCCATGTGCAGGTTTCGCCATTCCGTGCAGATTCCGAGTGCCACTAATCGGCAGTCTGGGTGTCAATTGTCAGTCTCGGTGTAGTCTTGCACTAGCATACGCGCGACCGACCCGGCTGCGTAGGGGTCTTGCACTAGCATACGCGCGACAACGATATCGGCCTCGTATGCGTGGTCGCGGAGTATGCGTGGCTTCCTGCCTTCAACGGCAAGCTTCAGAGTAAGGGCGCGAATGACCCGTTGTTGGGCGGGCGATGTGTTCATGATGTGGCTACAATGCATGCGCGATGCCACTAATTTTTTACACAAGGATGTGCGCAATTGCTCATTAATGCACAGCCCCAATATACCACAACTGTAAACATCATAACATTCATGTAATATCGTCAAGTCTCTGGCGCGCGAATTATACATCTCTACATATAACTATACGCGCACTTACAATAATGTCATGACAAAACTGAGCTGTGTGCAGTTCTTACTGATGATTGTCAAACTATGCAATGATGTGCAGCATCTGCATATTATTGCACAAAATTATATATCACACCCCTATACACCCCTGCACACTTGGTCCCATATCTGCACACAATTTCGCGACGTCCCTATCAACTGACTGAGTCAATTTTTAAACTAACATCCCTAATAATTTATGGATTAATTTTGTAAAAAAAATATGAAAAAAGGATTGTGGGGTGAAGAAAAATAAAAATTTAAGGCCAATGGAATTTTAATTAATCTCATATAAAATAATGGAATAGGTAAAAAATAAACTTGAATTTCAGTTTGACTTGTGGTAGTCTGAAGCTGGCACACTAGGCTCTGAACTTCTCATTAATAAAAGTAACTATATGCTCACCAATGGTAAATTATCAGAAGAACTAGATGAGATTAATTCTTATTCTCGCTTGGTTCATTCTGCTATGGATTCTTCCAATAAGCCTTCCATACCTGGGGTCGTCACAAATATTAATGTTCCATCAGGTATTGACTCTAAGCTTTTGGAAGAACAACTGGAAAGAATTGAGTGAGTTCTTGATACTCTCAATTCTGATAGAGCATGTATTACTTTCGCGATGCGGAGAATCAGAGTCATCTTGGACTATGAGTAAAGATAAGGAGACATGAAATGCCCGCTACACTCACGATTACGGCGAAGTCTGGTCCTAACCAGCAACTTACTGCCGCTGTCTTTCCTAATCTCACTGGAATTCTGATTCTTCCGGACCGTCGTATTCTCCAGGCGTTTACTGGTGGAGATACTAACAGTCCTCCGGATAAGGAATTCGACCTCACTGGTGTAACGATTCTCACCGCTATTATTTCGGGAACTGGTCAGACTCTTTCGATGACTGTCTCGTAATATCAGAGACAGTCGAGAGGAATAAGATGCCCATTGGCATTGTATCGGATAAAGAGTTCGAGGCTGAACGCGTGAATCTCAAAATTCCTGCGAAGCCATTGAGTACTACTTATCCGTCAATAGATAGTGAACTAGCGGAAATTAAACAAATTGAAAGGGGACGTGGACAAGGTAACGTTGAAGTCCCAAATGCTTTACGGCGGACCATTGGTGAAACAGCTATCACTGATGGTAGACAGGAAGCCCTACACTTAGCTGCCTCCTTCGGTATTTCTCCTTCCTCAGTTTCAGCCTACACTAATGGTGCTATTTCCACGGCATCAATGTCCAGTCGTCCTAATCTGGACATCATCAAAGACACCAAACAGAGAATCAGTAAGCGTGCGAGGGGTAAATTAATGATGGCCCTTAAGCACATTACTGAAGATAAACTTCAGCACGCTAAAGTTACTGAGGTGGCTAGCGTAGCTAAGGATATGTCTACCATTGTTAAGAATATGGAAGATATTCCAACTGGTCTGGTTGACTTAGATAAAACTCCTCGTTTCGTGGTGTACGCTCCGCAGATTCATCAGGAGAATCATTATGAGACTATTAGGGTGAACGAATGAGCCCTATCGATTCTGAATTCATTAAGTGGTTAACCACACTTGGAATTGGCGGAATACTCGCTGGTTTCATGTTTGTTTTCTATCGAAGGGATGTTAGACAATATACGGAGCTCTGGAAAAGTTCTAGTGACCAGTTTGCTCAAATTGTTAAGGACAATACTGAGTCTAATGTGAGACTTATTGTTCTGATTGAAACACAAAGTCGAGAAAGCCTACGCAAGTCTGATTTCGATACCTTAGTCAGACAGCGTATAGAAGATAGACTTTCCGAACGACAATCGCGAGGATAACATGCCAGTTGAAGCCTTGGTAAACAATACACCAGTAGTTGGATTATCTGGCGGTTATACTGGAACTGGTGCTGTTAGTGGTACAGTGTATGCTGTTCCATTAGGTAAATTTACTGAACGATTTATTGAAGTTCAGATAACATTTAGCGCTGACCCTGGAGCATATGTTTTTGAACTTCAAGGTTCTAATGATGGAAGTAATTTCGCCATTCTTGGGACTAATTTAGCAGCTACGACTGTTCCACTCTTTGTAAAAAGAGATAGCGCAAAATTTATTCGATTAAATCAAATAAGTAAGGCTAACGCAGTTACTGCTAATACACTTTTAAACTTAGTTTAATAATCATTATATTATCATAATTTAAAAATGGCATTTGATAAGGGCTTCTGGAAGCCCAATAAAAAGCAGGAAGCATTCTTATCGCTTCCGCTTAATATCTTTGAGGGATTCTATGGCGGAGGTAATGCGTCTGGTAAGACTGACGTGTTACTCATGTATGGAATTGCTCATCGATGGCATGAAAATCCTAAGTTCAAACAGGTTTTCATGCGTCGAACTTATCCGGAAATGAAGAATGAGATTGTTCCTCGCACTCGGGAGATTTACCCTAAATTTGGAGCAATCTTCAATAAGACAGATATGATGTGGACGTTTCCGCGTCCCGATGAACTTGGTGGAACTGGCGCGAGGACTGGAGCTATCATTCTCTTAGCACATTGTGAAGAGGATGAGGATGCATTAAAATATGACTCGATGGAAATTAATCTCTATACTCCTGATGAGTTAACTACTTTCTCTGAATATATCTACTTACGTATTGGATTTACTCGAGTCCGAACTAATGATGAAAATCTGCCGTCTATTATTAGAGCGGCAGGAATGCCTGGTGGACCAGGACATACATTCGTTAAGAAGCGATTTGTATCTCCTTATCCTACTGGCGGAAAGATAATCTTAGGTAAGGGAAACGTTAAGAGGATTTACATTCATTCTACAGTAGTAGATAATCCTCATGCGGACCCTACATATTCACAGCGTCTTGATGGTATCCCGAGCGAGGCTGAACGTAAAGCTCGTAAATTCGGTGATTGGGATGCTTATCAGGGTCAAGTATTCGATGAATTCCGTGAGAAGCAATATCCTGATGAACCAAAGAATGCTTTACATGTAATTCAACCATTTCAAATTCCCAGTTGGTGGCCGAAGATGTTTATCGGTGATTGGGGATTTGCCGCGATGACATACATTGGCTTCTACGCTATATCGCCATCGAAGCGAATGTATCTATACCGAGAACTTTACTGGCAGAAAACTAAAATTGAAGAGTGGGCTCCAGTAATTAAGCACTTTATTGAATCTGAGCAGCCTAAAGTCGTCAAATTCTGTCAATCTGCTAAGCAGGATAGAGGACTTGAGCATACTGTTCAGCAACAGATTGAAGCTGCACTAGGAGTAGGTATTGAACTAACTTCTAACTCTCCGGGTTCTCGAATTGCGGGGAAAATGTTACTACACGAATATTTACGCTGGAAAGAAAAGCCTGTTATTCCAACTAATGAAATGCCAACTTATAGCGAAGAATATGCAATGTGGGTTCTTCGTAATAAAGGAATGATGGACTATAAAGCGTATCTCGCTTTGTTTGACCCATCAGAACCTGAAACGAACATCCCGAAGCTACAGATTTTTAAGTGTGAGGCAACTAATCACGATGGACATTCTAACTGTTGTCCAGTAATGATTGAAGCCATTAAGGCTTGTAATTACGCTAAGCCAAAGGATAATAAACCTGCTGAGGATGTCGCTGAATTTGATGGGGATGACCCATATGATGACATTCGATATGCTTGTGATAGTGCAGAAACTTTCTTCATAGACGCCGAAAAAGAAATGAAGAAAGTTCAAGCACAAGAACAACTTCTTGAAACTCTTAAGAACACTCAAGACTGGACCGCATACTATCGTAATATGCGTAATGTTGAGGGTATTAAGAAAATGCAAGTAGCTAGGAGATTTCATCGTGCATCTAGGCGCTAGAATTGGTCGATGGTTTCACCAACTATTCAACCCACACTGTCCTCACTGTGAAGAAATTCATGAGAGAGAATTAGTTTGTTCTTCTTGTGAGATACTTAAGCAGCAATTAGATATTGCAAATGCTCAGAATATGCGTTTACTGGATAGAGTGACGGCTATTCCTGAAAAGGAAGTTGTTCAGCCTCCTGTTCCAGTAACTAGACCGAGACATTTGCCATTCCATGTAAGACAACAGATATTAGAACGGGAAGATAGAGAACGTGCCCGTGCAATGAGAGAAGCTCCTAAGCCAGATTCACAACTGGTAAAGAATGGCGAAATTGATGTCTCCGAATTAGAACGGGAGATTGGCATTGCCGAAGCCGAACGCGAAGCCCAATCAAGTAGTTAATACACAACCTACACCTGGTCTATTACGTAGATTATTTGGTGGGGGTCCATCGGAACAAATTTCGCAAGAGTGGCCTCAATTAGCACAAGCATGGGCCACGCGCTCAGCAGAGATGCCTAACGAAACTGGATTGGCTGGAAGTGTGCGGCCAATGAATATGTATGAGAAGTTTGCGAGTGGTGGTGCACACGCTATCACTTGGCCATGGGGTTCTATTGCTCTCAATAGAGATTCCATTAGTCAGGACAACGTAAATCTTCCTCAACTGTTGACGCATGAACTCACTCATGTGGGTCAGCGTCCTACCCTACTTTCTCACTTACAGAATACTATTCGGAACTCTCTCAGCGGAATGGAATATCAGCATAGGCCAGAAGAATCGGAAGCCTTAAATGCTGAACAAGCCTACAGACCTCCGCGTGATATCTACCTGAAACCAGAAGGGGTAGATACTGCACCAAGTTTTGCCAAGCGTAAGCTGGCAGGAAAATAACATGGCTATCAATACGGCACCATCGTTTGCTGCTCCGAATACTGTTAATACTGGACCTATCAAGAAAGAAGCAGATTCTACTACACCCAATCCGAAGAAGCGCCGGACATTTGGTGCTGCCATTCAGAGGGGTCCATTAGGACGTCCCAACTACACTCCGCGAGGAATTCCTGGTGGTAAGAATACTGGTCCTATTATGTCTCTCGGAAGAACTCCTGGTCTTAAGGGTCTCGGAATAGAATTACCTCCTATTCCTGCGTATGGTCCTGAGCTTCCACCTATTCAGGTTCCTGAAACGATGGATAGAACTATGCCCATGCCACCAATGCCTGGTGGTGGGGAAATTAATAGAACTATGCCAATGCCTGGTCGTAGTGGTGGTGGAATTATTCTCCCCCCAAGTAGTGGAGTTATTCCTCCGTGGCTGCGTAACAGTTCTGTCGAACAAATGGCAGGGATGCCTGACGGAATGGGTGGTGGAATGAACACTACTATGCCTGTTGGTCCTCCAATGGGTATGGACACTGGTGGGGGTGGTGGAGGATTGTGGAATACATTCTCCAATATGTCTGGCAGGGATTCCTCTGGTCCTAATCGACGTTCTTTGATTTACTAGTCAATGGCTATTAAACTAGACGAGCAACAGCAAAAACTTCTTATGGAAGTGGTAGAACACTTCGATAAGGAAGATAGAGCTGTTCGTGAACGACAAATTAGAACTTGGCGCCGTCTCAAGTTATTTTGGGAGGGATTCCAGAGAACTTGGTATAGTGAAGTCGCGCATGACTGGAGAATTTGGGACGATTCCCAAATTCAGGGTGATTCTGATACTGACCAAGCTTACTATGACAAGCCTATTAACGTTTTTCGGGCTTACTTAGAATCAATCATTGCGGCATTGTCGGTTACTGTTCCTCCAGTTACCTGCTATCCCGATGATGCTGATGATACTCTCGATTTGTCAACTGCTAAGGCAGGAGATAAAATCGCACAACTATTGTATCGACATAATAACGTTCAACTACTCTGGCTCCATGCATTATTTATTTTCTGCACGGAGGGAATGATTGCTAACTATACGTATCCAAAGGAAGATGAAGCCTATGGAACATATGATGAAAAGGAGTATGAAGAAACTTCTGAAGAACATCAACTAACTAAATGCCCGGAATGTGGGTATACTATGGAAGATACTCCTATGAGTGAAATGTCTCAACCTATTTCTCCCGTAATGGAGGATAAGTCTGATGAGTTTATGCCTGAATTTAGTGAAACAATGGACCTTGACATGGGGCCGGACGTTTGCCCATCTTGTCAACAAATGGTTCAACCTACCATGTTTCAGGAGACGTTTACCGTCACGAGACTTGTAGGCGTTACTAAAAAAGCTAAGAGTAGAGTTTGCATGGAGACCTACGGTGGTCTCAATGTTAAAATTCCTATTTATGCTCGGAAGCAATCTGATTGTCTTTATCTGATTTTCAGTTATGAAACTCACTATGCCAATGCTCTCGAACGTTATGAGCATCTACATGGTAAACTGAAGCAGGAAGACATTAACAAGATTTCTGCTGCGTTAGGACCACGTAATCCATACGATGAATGGGGTAGACTTTCACCGCAGTATCAAGGTGAATATCCCACTACCGTTGTAACTTGTCGGAATGTATGGCTTCGACCCGCTGCCTTTAATGTTCTTAAAGACATTGAAGAAATCGATGAATTAAAAAAGCTCTTTCCTCAAGGTGTTAAGGTCGTTATGATTAACGACCAATTTGGAGATGCCTGCCCAGAGAATTTAGATGATTGCTGGACTCTGACACATAATCCGATGTCAGATTACTTGCATCATGACCCACTTGGTCTGTTACTTGTATCTATCCAGGAAATTACTAACACTCTCAATTCTCTTACTCTCCAGACAATTGAACATGGAATTGGTCAGACCTTTGCTGACCCTGGTGTATTAGATTTTGATGCTTATCGGCAGACGGAATCTATTCCTGGTGGTGTATATGAGGCTCGTCCAAAATCTGGACAACAGCTAGGTGCTGCTTTCCATGAAGTCAGAACTGCTAATCTTTCCCCGGAGGTTATGCAGTTTGGAGCTAACATTCAAAACCTCGCGCAACTTGTTTCGGGGGCATTACCATCGCTATTTGGTGGCACGATTGAAGGAAGTGAGACTGCCTCTCAGTATTCGATGTCTCGCGCGCAGGCGCTTCAGAGACTTCAGAATACATGGAAGATGCTTATCATATGGTGGAAGGAAATTTTTGGTAAAGCAATTCCGATGTTCATCAAGGAAGTAAAGGATGATGAACGTAGCGTTGAGAAAGATAAGGATGGAAATTTCATCAATGTCTTTATTCGACGTGCAGAGCTTGAAGGTAAGATTGGCCGAGTGGAATTAGAAGCCAATGAGAATTTGCCCTTAACTTGGTCACAGCAAAAAGACGTAATCATGCAACTATTACAGGCTGCAAATCCTCAGATTCTCGAAGTAATTGGTTCAGCCGAGAATTTGCCCTATATTCGTGAGGCCATTGGTCTTACGGATTTCTTTGTCCCTGGCGAGGACGATAGAACCAAGCAATATGATGAAATTAAAATGCTGCTTAACTCGCAGCCAATGCCTACTGGTAATCCGGAGATGCCAGAGGCTTCTTCTGTTGAAGTTGACCCAATTTACGATAACCACGAAATCGAATTTGAAATTGTTCGTAAATGGGTTATTAGTGAGGTTGGTCGACAAGCTAAAATGGATAACTCTGCAGGATATAAAAATGTTCTTCTGCATGGTTATGAACACTATCAATTAATGATGCAACAAGCGGCACAGATGGCTACTACTGGTGCGGCGCCATCCGAAAAGCCCAACCCGAAAGACAAAGAAGCACCCATAACCGGAGAATCTGATGTCACAACTCAATAAGTTTCCACTAATGTTCGCTGCGGAAGATGCTCCATCTGGTGGTGGGACATCTGATGCTGCGCCTATGAACGTTGAAGATGTCATCGAATTTTTAGAAGATGACGACGACGATACAATACCTATTGATGAAGGGAAGGATAAGAAAGATGAGCCTAAAAAGCCTGTTAAAGCAGCTTCCCATAAAGAAGCTGATAGTGACAGGGATGAAGAAGATAACGAAGAAGATGGAAAAAACAACGCAGACGACTCCGACGATGACGAATTGTCAGACATCGAAAGAGAACTTGAAGGACCTTCCGAAGAACAATTAGAGTTAATGACGCCTGCGAGGCGTCGTGACATTCTCAAGAAGTATCCAACTCTTTTCAAGGATTTTCCTTATCTTGAAAAGGCATACTATCGTGAGCAGCAGTTTACTGAATTGCTGCCGACTATTGAAGATGCAAAAATGGCGGTTGAGAAAGCACGTATTCTCGACCAATTTGAATCCCAGGTAATGGGAGGTAACATTGAAACTATTCTTAAGGCGGTTAAGGCAGAGAGCCCAGAAGCTTTCTATCGTGCTGCTGATGACTATTTGGGCACTCTCGCTCGCGTTGACGAGAAGGCTTATTTCCATGTACTCAGTACTATCGGCAAGAGCACTATTATGGCTATGGTTAATGAAGCTAACCGTAGCAATAACGATGTTCTAAGAAGTGCGGCACAGATTCTCAACCAGTTTTTGTTTGCTAGCAGTGAATTTACTCCTGCAACTAAACTGGCTGGTGAAAAGCCAAAGGATAATGGACAGAATCAGGAAGTTGACCAGCGTCAGCGTCAATTCGTCCAGCAAGCATTCAATTCTACACGAGATGATTTAAATACTCGTGTGAACAATACGTTGCGTAATACGGTTGATGTAAACATTGACCCCAAGGGGACAATGAATGATTACACGAAGCGTAATGCATCTCGTGACGCAATGGAACAACTTGAGGGGCTTATTGTTCAGGATTCAAGGTTTAGAATTCTGAGTGATAGGCTCTGGGAGCGTGCTTTCCAGAGTAATTTTGCGAAAGCCGATGTTGACAAAATTAAGACTGCCTATCTCTCCAAAGCTAAAACACTGTTGCCTACAGTCTTAAAAAAGGCCCGTCAGGAAGCTTTGAAGGGTATGGGTAAGCGGGTTAGCGGTGAAGATAACACTGACCGCCGTGGTCCTATTGCTCCGAGTAAGCCACGCTCCAGTTCAAGTGGCAAAGTCACTAAGGCATCCGACATTCCCAAGGGAATGAAAACAATCGACTTCCTTAACGCGGATTAATTATGGCAGCAGCATCGACACGTAACATTGTTATTACTTTTACTGGTGATATTCAGTATAACCAGACGTTCTCGGCCGGTAGTAATGCTACCGCACCTGGTGATATTGATGTTGTCACACTAGCAGTTGGTAATAACACCATTACTGTGCCGAATATTGCTGCCCTAGCTGTCGGCAAAGGTTGTACGATTGTCCCTCCCGCTGGGAATGTCAACACAATCACTCTGAAGGGCGTTGGTGGTGATACGGGTATTTCGTTACACAAAACGGACCCAACTAGTATCACTTTTGATAGCCCACCTCCTGCTAATTTCGTCCTAACAGCAGGAGCACAGATTGATGGTGTTCGATTAATCTGGACGTAGTGACAAACAATGGCTGTTTCCGAAACGCAAGTAGCTGCATTAGAGCTTGAACGTGTTCGACAGAAAATCGAAGTTCTGTTCGAGCGCGACGACAAGTTCTATTCTAGCATCAAGAAGCGCAATGTCGAGAAGATTTCTAATCGACAGATGCGTGTTCCGTTAGAACTTCGTCCTGGGGGCTCCTTCCAGTATTTTAGTCCGGATGGTGGCGACTTAGGACGTGGTGGTGGGCCTACCTTTGATAAGGCTGTGCTCACTAGTGTTTTCCTTTCGGAGAACATTGAATATACCAAGCTTACGCAGTGGTCTACGGACGATGAGCGTAAGGCAATTACTAACGGTGTGCGTCGTCTGACTGCTAGCGCGTTTGATGAAATGCGTCGTCAGTTGGATGCGCAGGCTATGCAGGATGGCACTGGTGTTATCGGTGTTATTTCTGCTGTTAGCACCGCGTCTGGTGTTGATACTTACACCTTGGGCACTGATGGTTTCGGTGCTCGTCTGATGCGTTTCGGTCAGACTGTGCAGGTTTTCGATACTACACTCGGCACTCCGCGTGGTCAGGGTGTTATCACTAAGTGGGATGTCGAGAATAAGAGTATCGATGTTACTCCCGCTATTACTGGTGCAGTCGCCACGGATAAGCTTGTGACGGCTGGTCTTACCAATCCTGCCTCTATGCCTGCATTGTATGGTGTGCCTTATCACCACAGCAATGCATCGGCTGGGACGTGGCTGGGCTTCTCTCGCTCTGCTACTCCTGAAATCCGTTCCAATCGTGTGAACGCTGCTAGCTCTGCGCTTGCTCTTCCGTTTGCGCGGCTTTCAATGAACAAAATTGGAAATCGTGTGGGGCTTGATAATGATTTCAAGCCTGTCGCATGGTTACACCCTTGTCAGCAGCAGGCTTATGAGGAAATCGGGCAGCTTGTTATCTCGATTTTCAAGGAAGCTAAGGACGAGGCTCTGGACCTCTACTTTGGGGACAATATGCAGATGGCTGGTGCCAAACTGCGTAAGTCCTTCAATTGGGACAAGACCCGTATTGATTTCATCGTTGATGAAGTCTGGGGTCGTGGAGAAATGCTGCCCATTGGTTTCTATACCACTGATGGTCGGAAAATCTTCGAGATTCGTGGACCTTCGGGTGGCGTAGCCACTGCGGAAATCTTTTACATGGTAAATGGTTTCCAGTTTTACGTTAGCAATCCTGCTGCTACGGCGTTCATCGATACGCTGTCAGTTCCCACCGGCTACTAATTCAACTTTAAGACACCAAAGGAGAATTATCATGCCTCAAGACCCAAATCTAAATTTCCAGAACTTCTCAACGGTCCAGACTAAGGACCAGCAGCAGCCTATTACCATTGCTTCGGCTGCTACCATTGCTCCGGTAGGATTTTTAACGGTCCTTACGGGTAACACGGCAGTTGTGACTATTACTCCGCCTCTTACTGGATTGCATGTGATTGCGATTCAGTTCGCTGGTGTTGCTGGTGTTACGGCAGCGGGTAACATCCTGACTGCTACTGCATCAGTGGCCGGCCAGATTATGCTGTTGGTATTCAATCCACTTACCAACAAGTATGTTCCTGTCGGCTAATCTCTAGAATATGTGAGAGCCGAGTGGTGTATCTGGGGGCAGAAATGCCACTCGGTTCCTTATACAACTGGAGAGAAATGATGAGTGCTTATTCTGATGTAATGAGAGACTTGGCCGCATATGATGGTGACAGGTCAAAACTAATGGAATTCTATAGTCAGGAAATGGAAAATATCCAGAGGGCCTACGGTGGTAGCCCTAGTGATATTCCAGCTAATTCTGACCATGAATACCACGATTTGAAAAAGAAGTTAAATCTTCTGAATAGTCTCAAGGTGTGAAATGATACTCACCGAGCCTATTGAATCAATAAATCAGCAACTAATTGACCATTTCGGTATCGAAACCGATAGTAGTCGAGCAATGTGGCGTGTTGTGTTCTCTGAGGACCAATACGAAAAATACAGGTCTGATGTTACTCCTAGTGGTGTTCAGCTTTTACACTCTGTTGTAATGACCAGGCCGAAGTATAAGCAGTGGATTCATCGTAAGTATGTTTTGGAACGCCTCGTTGCTGTACCGGAATCTCAGGTAGAAGAACTTGCAGGCATCAAAACATCTTATGAACCTATTTGGGTGTTCGAAGATAGGAATGGTAATTATTTACCTCCTACCTTCTGGGCTGCCAAATTCGTAGTTGACAATGTTTACGCATCAATGGGCAAGAAAAGCTTGCGTAAATACATAGATGAAGAAGCTGCTAATCCTCAAGAAGAGAAGGAGAAGCGTATTAAGCAATACGAAGAAATGCTGTTCGGTGATGAGTCTTCCTTACTTCTCAGAACTGTAACCGGCGAGGCTATTGTGGTGCCTCAATCTTACAAAGCCACACAAACCAAGGAGTAACTAATGTCTTCAATGGCACCCTGGCTAGTTCGAGATAATCGTAAGCCTATTCGAGCACCTTTGAATCCTTTTGATAAAGCTACGGTAGTTTCGATTCTTCCCAAGGAAATTTTCGAGAAAAAGCCCACATTGTTTCCTGGGGAATGGTATATTCCTCCTGGAACTGAAACTAAACCTACTTGTGTCGAAATCCAGCCATCGTCATGGTTTCGTGATATTGATTTAGAACAGCCATTACTTGAAATTCCGACTTCTGCCATTATTGTGGCTGAAGCCATTGTTAAGGACTATTGCAATGGTATTATTGGCTGTGACATGGGTAATGCAATGCCAGGTTTGGTCTATTTGCCTGGTATCGTTACCTCTGAACAGTTTCTGAAGGACCATAAAAGTACCCATACTGCAATGATTCAGCGTCAGAAGAATTGGTATGCTGTTCTTCTGAAAATGGCTGATGGTCTTTGGGCTAGGTCTAACGGGAATTCCATCGTAATTAGCGATGATATGCGTTTAGCAGCTAGAGAACTAAATCAGCAGGCAAAAGACTGGATGAAGAACTTCCAAGCTGTTGAGATGGTTCGCTGCAACTCGTGTGGGTCTCTTCGGAATCCTAGTTACCCAATTTGCTCAACTTGTAAGTCTATCGATTTGACACATCCAGGTGCGAAAGACCTTAAGTTCGCACAGTAAGGAATAAAAAATGTCAGCAGTGGACCTTACGGCTGGAACAGTGATGAATGGTGTCGCTGCATTACTTAATGACAGTGCTCGCCAGGTCTATACTTATTCAGCACAGGTTCCATATCTGAACTTAGCGCTCCAAGAATTACGAGAATCCTATGAACTTAATAGTGTTCCCGTAACTGAGGATGTTTCGTCGGTAATCAACATGCCGGTGGGTTCTAGTAAAATCGTTTATAACGGTGTGGGCATTCCTACACTGCCGAACGACTTTGTGGAACCAAAACAAGTGTGGGAACGTCAAGAGAATATTGACCCTTGGGTTTCCATGACACGTAGACAGTTTCTTCCCCACTATTTGGAAGGAATTTTGTATAGTCAATTTCTGTATTATGTATGGCAATCGCAAGAAATTCGTGTTTTGCCATGTAATCAGGATAATGACATCAAAATTGACTACGTTAAGCAGTTGTTTGACCCTGTGGTCAATGAAACTTCACTTATCAACGTAGTCAATGCTGTAACGTTCCTTCAATTTCGCACTGCTGGACTCTGTGCGGAGTTTATTGAACGAAATATTACGAGTGCAAATGCTCAAAATGCGATGGCACAGCTCGCACATGACAGAGCACTCGGAATTAGTGCTAAGGGTAAGCAGTCAATCGTAATTCGAAGGAGACCTTTTCGAGCAAGTTATAATCGTGGAGGGTTTCTAAGCTAGTTTCTGGGACAAAAGTCCTGTCCGAAGGGATGGAAACATGCCTGGTAACGACCAATTTGGACGTGGTAATATTTGGGCGTCCTTAAAGTCTCTTTTTAATCTCGATATGGGGTGGTATGTCCTTGCTGGCACCCCTACTAGTGGTTCTAATGGCACTTATGCTGGTAAGGCTGGTATAGGTGCAAGTTTATACGATTCTAACACTGGTGCTCATTACATCAATGTTGGTACGAAAGCATCTCCACTCTGGGCTAATGAAAGTGGACCTGTTCCTGCCGGGCAGACGGGTAATACTGGTAGTGGTTTAGGCGTTGTTGGTAATGCGAAGGCTGTTTATGACTTCGCGACCGATGGTGGTGCAATCTCTACTATTACTCCTCGTAATTCACCCACAATTCCTGCTAATGCTATCATTCTTGGTGGTGTACTTGAAGTTGCAGTGATTGCGGCTTCTGGTGGTGCTGCTACTATTGGTGTTGGTTTAGGCTCTGGTGCTCAAGTTGCATCATTACAGGCTGCGGTAGCATTTAACGGTGCTCCGTGGTCTACTACGGGAATGAAAGCAGTTATTCCTGTATTTACTGTTGCAACTTACGTTAAGGCAACTGCTGCAACTGCTATAACCTTCACTATTGCTGCTGCTACCTTAACTGGTGGTCGTTTCAACGTTAATCTCGCCTACGTTCAGGGTAACACTGTTCCTTAGTATCTAGAATCATGCGAGACCATACACCAATACTTCTGGAGAAATTTAACGGTCTGTGGGACCGCGGGGATATCGAAGAAACCCCGATGGACCATTTCTCAGATTGCGTTAATCTGCAATTTATTGGTTCTAATGGTTTTGGAACTCGCGATGGTATTGGACCACATCAGGATATGGTTGCTCCAATCTCCAATATCCTTCGCATGTATAACTACCCGACGTCGGATAAGAACACAATTCTGCTTCTGACGTCGGGTGGTAACATCTATCATGTCGTCGATACAACAACTGTTTTCGGACCTATTCTCAGTATTCCTGCAATGACAGATTTTGGCTTCGTTCCCTACTCTGGTAGAGCCTATATCACTCCATTTACTACAGAGCTTGTGAGTGGATTGAATAGAGAACGAGGTTTGCAAAATGATTTTGTCTACGTTTATAAGGGTGATGGAACTACTTCACGTAAAGCTGCTGGTGCTGGCCCTACTACCTCTATCGTGGCTGCCCTTACCGTTGGGGCTGGTCATACCGATAAGGGTGTTCATGTTTTTGGTTACGTGTTTGAAACTGATACAGGTTATCTTTCTCCGCCTGGAGGGCTTGTTGCCTTTACTACAAGCGACGTTAAAGGTGTGGATTTTAGTGCTGTTGCTATTAGTCCAAATCCTGCTGTTGTCAAGAGACATATTGTTGCATCGAAAGTAATTCAAGACTATAACGGGAATGTGGAGGGTTATACTCTCTATTTTATCCCAGATGCAATTATTCCCAATAACGTGGGAACTATTTTGAATGGAATTTCCTTTTACGACCAGGAATTAGTATCAGACGCAAGTCACTTATTTGATAATTTCACCGAAATTCCGGCTGGAGTAAATTTAGTCACTTTTCACAACAGATTAGTTAACATGACAACCTACGATAATATTTCTGTAGGCTATATTAGCTTTGAGGGAGAACCAGAAGCAATTTCCAAAGTTGATGGAGTGCTACTTGTTCCTCCAGATGGCAATCCCATCACAAATGCCGCAGAATTAAGAGATGTTCTCTACTTTTTCAAGCGAAATAAGACTGTTTCGTTTGTTGATACTGGTGATATTCCGGCTTTGTGGCCGTTGAGTATCATTGATAATGGTATGGGCTGTGGAGTTCATGGAATCGGCACAGTGCTTGATTCTGGCTCTTCAAACATCGATTATCTCCTTGTAGCGGCTTACAAGGGACTCTGTCTTTTCAATGGTCGATACATTCTTCCTGAACTAACCTGGAAAGTTCAGAATCGATGGATAACTCAAGACTTTAAGAACAATAACTGGCGAATTCAAATTGTTAACGATACTTTGGGTCAAAAACTATACATTGTAATGGCAGATAGAACAGTTCTATTTGCTAACTATGCTAACGGGTTTGACCCTAAAGCTATTAGATGGTGTCCTTGGACATTTGATGTGTTTATTAACACTCTTTGTCTAATCAACATCAACGAACCACTTTTCGGATGCGACCAGGTGTAAAATGGGTCAAGTAGTTCCTAATGCAATTGAAGATGAAGTCCTTAACGGCCAATTAAATCAGGCGTTAACAATTCGTCTTTACGGCAACAATGTAACTCCTTCAGGTTCTACTGTTGCTGGCTCATTAACTGAGATTGCTGGCGGTGCTTATGCCGCGAAGGCTTTACTGTTTGCGAATTGGGGAATTAGTTCCGGAACTCCTGCACAAGCTGTCTACAATGCTATTCAGGTGTGGAATTTCACTGGTCCTATTAATGCTCCTGGAACTATCTATGGTTACTATGTAACTAGAAATATTGACGGGAAAATTGTTTGGGTCGAAAGATTTCCATCTGGTGTTGTTCCATTCTCTCCCATTGTGGGGAGTAAGGTTCAAGTTCTTCCGAGATATACCGTTTCGAGTCAATTCTAATGGCTCAATATATCGGATACGCAAACTACGTCATTTGGTTTGCTGACCCAGCAGAATATACAATAGCAGTTGCTACGGCTGGTGGAAATTTTCTTGAAACCAGTCCAGCTAATGCTGCATCTCTGTTTGGAATTACTCTATTTCCTCCTGGGCAACCGGGAGTAGATATTCGGGGTATATATGGATTTGCTCCTTATGGTATTCCAGGTCCCCCGGGACCAGGAGTAAACGTAGGACATCCATTACCATCTGGTGTATTTCTCACTAATAATGTAAATTCAGTTGTCGTTCCAGGACAAGCTGGTAATCCTGCATCAATTTGGCCCGCTGGTCCAGACTTACTGTTAAAGTGGTCTGGTGCTATCCTTCGCGCTGGTGGTGAAAACGGGGCTAATCCTACTCCTGCCGCTGGTATTCCTCGACGTAGATGGTTAGGTGGTCCAGCTAGTGGTCCTACAGGTGATGGAGGGAGTGGTATCAATGAAGGTGCTCTCAGCAGACTTGCGGGTAGAACTATTGATAGTACTGGTTATATTATTCGTGGAAATAACAATGCAACTCCTTGGACTCGTGCCGTAGATGAATATCGAACGGGATTAATTACTAAAACTTCATGGGAGAGATTCTACGTTCGTTGTAGAACATTTCCTACAACTAATGAAGTCGGTATTTGGCGTTGTCAAGGTTTACCATCTCTAAATGCTGGTGCTATTCTTAAGATTGGCATTAGTGGTGGATTGAAACTGTATAATGTCAATGCAATCAATGTTGAACAAGCTGCGGGCTCAGCTACCTTAAGCTTAGTTAATGAATGGAACCTTATTGATATTCTCGTCAAATTTGATTCAGGAGTTAGCACTACTGGAACTATTAGAATTTACTTGAATCATAGTCTGGTTATCAACTTTGTTGATAATACGGGCTTTGGAATGAATTCAAATACTAGTCATATTCAGAGTCAGTTGGGTAAAACTACAGCGGCTGCTGATGATGATGTTGAAATTGACTTAACTGACTGGATTAATGCAGATGTTCCAAATGATGGTGTTGTCGAAAGTCTTGATAGCATTGATTGGAACATGGGTTCTCATGTTAGAACTCATAGAAATTCGGGAAGTGCATCATTAGCAGGATGGGCAGGTAATCGTGGTGTTTTTGACCACTATAGTGCTCCATTTGCTTCTCTTAGTACTTCTATTACTAGTACAACATCTGGAGCAACAGCTGAGGCTCAAACAAATGCTATTAATTCTAATGACCAAGACTCAATTGCACTAATTTTTGGTGCTGTTTCGGCCATTATTTCTCAATTTTCATCAAATTCCGCCCTTACAGATGGTACTCTCGGCTATAAAATTGCTGGCGGTGCTGCTGTTTTATCAACTGTTAATCAAGTTGGTGTACAATCCTATACTTCGATGGCTTATTTGCCATCTCCAGGTTTTAATGCTGTTCAGATTGCACCATTTAGCACTGTTAAGACTAAGTCCGTTGATGGTGCTACTGATGTAACTAATGCAATTAATAATGCTGTTGAATACGTTGGAACTTGGGGTCCAGAAGATGACCCAGCTTATCCAGAAACTGATAGATTCGACTTCCTACATAACTGTCGATATGCAAATACGCCTTGGGGTTATCTGTTACCCACTACAGATGCTCCTACGTATGCTGTTGGTGGCACTTATGTTGGGAATGGCACGATTCAAACAATTTCTCTACCAGCTCCTGCACATTTCATATGGATACGAGCTACTTCCGGTGCGCCGACAGGTGGAGTTAAATGGTTCGCAGCGTCAGTTGATGCTCATTTTGGAGCTACTGATAGAGTAATTCCCAATTTACGTCCTTTCACGGACATTGATGGAAATGCATTTTTTACTGTAGATGGTAGTAGCATCGAAATCAATCAGGCTGCCTTAACTTATCAATACATTGTATTCTGTGACCCCGGAATGCGATTCCTCATTTGTGGAGCATTTCAACATTCAGTCACGAAAACTCAGTATACTAATGGATTAGTAGACCCAACTTTCACCGCTCAAGGTGTATTTGCTCAAAATGAAGTAATTTCAACTGGTAGTCTTTCAAATATTGTTGGTTTGTCCTTTAAAGGTCCAGGACATACCGGAAACATTGGAACACTACTTGATGGAAATAACTTAGCTAATTGGGGACAAATACTTAGTGGAGTAATTCTGAGCCGGGTTAGTCTTCATATAAATAGTCAGACACAAGTTAATTACGCTGCATTTAGGACTAATGAACCTAATTGCGCGGGTATTATGTGTCAAATGTTCTCATTCGTTGGAGATGGTACTGCCTCGCGCACTATCTCGGTAACGCCTGCGGGTGGTAGATTCCCACTATTCGTTTTAGTGATGCCTATTAATGGTGGCAATGCATATTTTAAAGACCCGTCGCATGTTGGGAATGCTGCTTCTAACGCTGTGTCTTTGGGTGCTACTATTGCCACTGCTATCATCAGCGTAGGGGTCGACACAATTACTGTTGGAGTTACGTGTAATGCCGCCGGAGTAACTCACAATGTGTTCATTATTCCTGGCGATTCTGCTGGGTTTAACAATGGAGTCTTTTACAATCCCAATTGTGAAGGGCTAACTGGTCCTATTCCTAAGCCGCCTCCTTCAGAACCGATTGTTCTTGGAGATGGAGGATTAATTCTCGGTGGAATTTCTTCACTAACCTTGTTACTGGATGCTTCTGGAATCTATACTTTGATACCAAATCAGCGTCATGATACGTATCAAGATAGACTTCCAGGACAGGCTACTATAAACGAAAAGATTCCAGACCCCTTCTGGAAGACAGGATTTATCGGTGGCTAAAGGACAAGGCGGAGAATACGAACATCATGTAGTAGCTGCGAGGCTCCGAGTAATTGGAGCAGGCAATCTATTACTCTCATTGTCAGACTATGACGATGTGCAGACATTCGATATGGCTCCCTTATCGATGCTAGCTACGACAAGATTTGAGCCTACTCGACTTTCTAATATTCAATCCCAGAGAATCCGATTAATCGGTGGAACTCAAGTAATTGATGAATGGTTTCATGTTAGTCGAATTGTTTTATACGCTAAGCAGGTTGCAGTAGAATACCCGCAATAACATGCCTACTTTCGTTCAAGGAATTGGTAGACTTAAGGCTCAACTCCTGACATCAGGTATTCAGGAGAAAAATCAGCCACTCTATCAAGTCATTGACCAACTACTTATCCTCTTTGGACAATTTGTCAATGAAGTTGATGCAACTTTATCGCCTCCAGGAGGGGGTGGAGTTTTAGATGGTAGTATTCTAACTAAGAATAATGAAACTGCCACTCTTCCTAATTCATTACAAGTATTAGCTGGTTCTGGTATTCAGTTTAATGATGTAAATAGTCGTAGAGTTATTTTAACTGCTCTTCCGTTTACTCCTGATAATTGGGAAGAAGGTGAAATTCCAATTATTGGTGGGGGTTCGGGAACTCCTGGCGCTATTGGTCCTGCTGGTCCTACTGGAGCACAGGGTAATATGGGGTCTCCTGGATTTACTGGTCCAGAAGGTGAAGATGGACCAATGGGATTATTTCCTGGTCCAACTGGTGCAACTGGTCCAACAGGTGGTAAGGGCGATATCGGAATGCCTGGTATTCCAGGTGAAGATGGTATTGATGGAATAGATGGTTTTAGCATTGTTGGTCCAGTTGGAGCGCGTGGTGCTACAGGTTCAATTGGACCTCCTGGAATAGATGCTGAAGAATCTGAAATTCCATATATTATTCCTGGTCCACAAGGTCCAGCAGGTAGTAGTGGAGGTGGTGGAAATTTCACTTATCTCCAAACGGAAGTTAACTTAGGTGCAGCCCCAGGTAATACGAGTGGATTCTTTGATATCGTAGGAGCTGGGCTTACAATTAATAAAAACGTCTTAGTTCAAAAAGCTGTTGGTCCTTATACAGGTAAGGGGACAGAAGCTAATGAAGCAGAGATGGAAATCATCGATGCTACAGGTTTGGTAACAAGCGCCGTCAACATCCGAGTGTATTGGGCATCAGTATTCCCAATTATTGGTAACGTCAAGTTTAATTACGTAGTGAGCGCATAAAATGGCTACAATTCAAGGTGGAACTTCTGGCGTAGTTGCCGATGTTGACACTAACAAACAGCTTCAGATTCTTCCTGCAACTACTCCAGCTAATACTGGCTATGTAGGATTGGTTAGTCGCCAAGAAGCTGGTAGTGCTGGTACTGTTCGTGCTCGTGCTATGTTAGGTTCTCTTCAAAATCGTTTAATGGCTGGCATTGTTGCTTCCTTATGGGAAGATACATTCAATGCCAACGCATTAAATACTGCTCTATACAAGTTCTTTTCTAGTACTCAAACTGCGGCCGCAGCTACAGGACTTATAACATTTAATGGAGGTGGCTCAACTACGATTGGTTCTAATTGTGCTCTCCAAACTAATAGATACTTTCCTCTCTATGGAAATGGTGAAGTGCGGGGCATTCTTAAGGGAAGTATTCTCACTGCATTTCCTCATGTAACCAACAATAATCTTGAGTTCGGTTTTTTAACTGCTACATTACCGGGAACATCGGCTCCAGCTGATGGTATTTTTTTCCGTTTTAATGCAGCTAATGAACTTCGTGGCGTTGTTAGCTATGGCGGAACAGAAACTCAAACTGTTGCTATTACTCAGCCTAGCACTAACGTCCAGCATGAGTGGATGATTGTTGTTGGTCAGGGTATAATTGAATTCTGGATTGATGGTGAATTTAGAGCAGGTATCACTCAAGTTAGTGATACTCCTGGATTCACTCAATTCACATTACAAGCTACATTTCCTTACACTATTCGTCAATACATTCCAACTAGCTCTCCAGCTTCGGCAACTAAGTTCCAATTTGGTTCTATTGACGTTATCAGTAATGGTATTGATAACGCAAGACCAGTTAATTTTCTTAAGTCACTTTATGGACTTTGTGCATATCAGGCCCAGAATGGTTCCGCGATGGGAACTCTGGCTCAATATGCCAATAATACTAATCCAGCAACTCAGGTTCCAACTAACACTACAGCTGCATTAGGTTCTGGATTGGGTGGTAAATTTCAGGAAACTTTAACTCTTGCCGCTGGAACTGATGGTATTATTCAAAACTTCCAGAATCCAATTTCAACTACAGCAATTAGTGGTAGAAATCTAGTTATTACTGGTGTCTCAATTGGCGGTGTAGTTACAGTTGCTTTAACTACTAATCCGCTTGCAGGCACTATGTCATTAGCTTTTGGACATACGGCTGTCTCTATGGCTAACGCAGAAACAGGCTCCTTCACATCTGGTGGACAGAAAGCTCCACGCAGAATTGCTCTTTGTACTACATCAGTTGCTTCTGCTACAGCTGCCGCTGGAACACCAGTGATTGTTGCTCCAACCAATTTCCGATTCACTTCGCCAATAGTTGTTTATCCTGGCGAATTTCTTGCTGTAACCCACAACAAGATTACGACTGCCCCTGCTACTGGTTCCATCATGTGGACCGTTACATACGACGGTTACTTTGAATAACAGGAGAAGAGATAATGGCACGCATTCCTATTAGATTAGCGGGGCCAGCGCAGGTAAGTAATGCTGCCGCAACGAAATATACGGTCCCTGCATTAACCAAGACAGTTATTCGTCATATCCATATCCAGAATCCTTCTGGTGCGGCTGTGACGTTTACTGCTTCAATTGGTGCTGATGCTGCTGGTACTCGTATTTTCGATGCCTATAGCATTGCTGCTGGAACTGTGTTTGACCATTTCTGCTACTACGTCCTGAGCACTACCGAAATCTTTCAGGCGTTTGCAGGAACTAACAACATTCTGACCCTTGTCATCGACGGTGACGAAATCGTCCTCGGGTAATATGATTATTACCAAAAGTGAGGAAGTTTATTTCTCACAACTCACTCCGGCGATGGCATATATGCTCTACAAATTAGAGCAATTCCATCGCCGGAATGTTGGGCCTGACCTTGTTATTACTGCTATGGCTAATGGAACTCATATGACTGGTAGTAAACACTATACTAATGAGGCTATGGATATTCGTAGCCATAATTTTCTTGATACTGATTCAAAACTAGATTTTGCTCGTGATTTTGGAAGCTTCCTTGGTCCCAAATTCACAGTAATCTTAGAATCAATTGGTCAGTCTAATGAACATTTTCATGTTCAAGTTAAACGTGGTGGAACTTACCCATGATTATTCGTGAAATGAGAACTCAGGATATTTCTGAAATTGAAAAATTTCATGAAAAACATTTTCCTGATATTGAATTTCCAGATTTTATGAAAATGTATTTGGCTTTCATGATTCTGGATGACGATGAGAGATTAATTATGGCTGGTGGTTTACGACCAGTTGCTGAAATTCATCTAGTATCTAATCTTGACCAAAGTAGACTCAAAATAGGTAAGGCACTTGTTGAGGCCCAACGTATCGCATCTTTTACGGCTACTAGATACAAAATCGATGAATTGTTAGCATTTACTGAAAACTCAGAATATGCTAGCCATCTAATACAGCATGGGTTTCATCCTCGAGAAGGGGCTCTAAGCCTAAAGGTGCCTAATGGGTAAGAAAAAAACATCACCAGCACAACAAGTCCTCAATACTGCTCAACAGCGGTATAATGAGGAAATAAGTCGTGGTCCTTCCCAGGCTGAGCAGAATATGACTCAGCTGGGAAATCAAATGTATGGTAATTATAATGATGCCTCAGCCCGACAGACTCAGGACTATGGCAACATTATGAAAGGTTATCAAGACTTTTCTGCTGGTCTTGGTAAACCTACGAAATTTAGCTTTGAACGTGTAAATGCTGAACGCCCACGCGAACTTGGTGAGGCGTATGGCTACTTACGCGAGGCAATGCCTGGATATCGGGATTTTGCCAACACTGGCGGATATTCTGATAAGGATGTCCAAGAACTAAGAGCGCGTGGTATCTCTCCAATACGAGCATCGTATGGGAATACCATGATGCAGCTTGATAGGGCTAGGGCACTAGGTGGTAATGGTGGTGCTCCTAACTATATTGCTGCTGTAAGCCGCGCACAACGTGAACTCCCCGAACAGATGGCAGAAGCCATGACGGGAGTAAATGCAGAACTTGCAAACTCTATCCGTCAGGGTAAAATGTTTGGTCTATCTGGTATTACTCAGACAGGTAGCACGATGGGTGGTCTTGCTGATAGCGAGGCTGGCCGCATGTTACAGGCTGCTCTAGCTAATCAAGGTGCTGATATTCAAACTCAGGGAATGAGCGAGCAGTCACTACAGAATATGCGACAGATGCAGCTTGCTTCACTTGGTGGACAGGCTAATCTGTTTGGAACTACTCCTGGCATGTCTAATATGTTTGGTAATCAAGCTCTTAATGCTTACCAATCAGGACTAGGAGCTGAGAATTCCAGACGCGGTTATGGTCTTGACCTTCTTAATACTCAACTTAATGCTGCTAGCCGTATTCCACAATCTCAGCCGTGGTGGCAGAAGGCTTTAGGATTTGCAGGAACTGCTGCACCATATCTTGCTCAGTCAATGGGTGGACGCGGTGGTGGTAATCCTAGCGGTGGAGACCCGAATTGGCAGGGTCCTGTACAAAGTAGTGGACCTTCTAAGTGGAAGACTGCTCTTGGTGCAGGTCTTTCTGCATTGCCATTCATTTTCTCCAGCGAAACTTTTAAAGAGGAAATTGAACCTGTTGAGAATTTGGGTTCAATTTCCCAAGCTCTTAAAGAACTTCCTCTCTATACTTGGAAATATAAGGGTGATAAGACTCGTCATTTTGGTCCTATCGCTGAACAATTCCAGAAGAAGTTTGGAGTGGGTGATGGTAAGACCATACACCTTGCTGACGTAATGGGAGTAGTTCTCGCCTCTCAGAAGGAGGCTTTAGCCGATGCCTAATTGGCTTGAAAATCTCAGACTCCAAAATATCTTCAATCAGCCAATAATTGGAAATGACCTTCCCTCACAGGGAGGTATCATGGGCAATCTACCACCCATTGGCATAGGTGGTGGAATGCCTACATCACGTAACCCTTTCGATAACATTTTCTTTGGCCCGGATGCTACCGCAACTAATACTCCTCCTGTTGCTTCTAGCAATCCTGTGTCTGGTCCTATGGGTAATCAGCCAGGAATGATGGATGTTGGACAACGTATGTCTGACCTCTATCAACCAGCTAATGATGCGAGTGATAGGTTTGACTCGCTTATGCAAAATTATCCACAATATGAAAGACCAGGCGCATGGAGAACCATTGCTGCTATTCTCACCGACCTAAAGAGTGGTCCTGAGGCTGGTCAGAGAGTGATGGATTTCCATAACACCCGTCGAATGACGGATTGGAAGAATCAGATTGGTCCTGCTCAGCAGGCAGCTAATTTGGAACGACAAGAAAACTCGAATATGCGAATGTTGGCATATCAGACTGTATCTCAAGAACTTCGAGCACAGGCTGATGCTGAACGCGCGAAGAATAATGAAGTCAATGCTAACATTCGCCAACAGCGAGCAGATATCTATGATTTCAAGTCCAAGAATCCTGGACTTAAGGTAATTGCTACTAAGGGCGGAAATGTAATGCTGCTTAATCCAGCTGATGGCAAAACCACTGATACTGGTATTCCATCTGGTGTCTTGAGTGAAGCTGATAAGATAACTCTTGGGCAGGAAAATGCTCTGGAGCGTATTCAGGCTACTGGTTCACAGCAGCGTCAGACTGAAGGAGTTAGACAGGCAGGAAGAGAATCAATAGCAGAAACTCGTGGATGGCAGGTCTATAATGTGCCTGATGGTTCTGGCGGAACTAAGGCCGTTAAGATTAACCAAATAACAGGAGAAGTACGTGACTTGGCGACTCCTACGGGTGCTATTACTCGTCCTACTAATGGGGGAGGTCGTAGTACTACTGCTGAGTCTCCTGCTGTTATTAGAACTAAACAAGCTACTTCTGCTCGTCAAATAGTCAACACGAATCCTGAACTTGGTAAGTGGGTCAAGTTCAATGGACCCTATGATTTCACTGTTACCCCTCCTACTACTGGTGGGGGACTCTTTGCGAAATCAGGTCCCACTCAACAGCAATATGACCAGATTCGCCAACTGATTTATGGTGATATGCCTGCCATTCCTCAGCCTGGTAGAACTGGTGATAATGGTTCCGTAAAGACTGATACTTCCTCAGGTTCAGTAGTTAAGCCTCCCTCTCAAGGGGCGTCTACTACTGCTGATACTCCACCACAAGGTGCTAAGCCAGGTGGAAAGTGGAAGCAGACTAAGTTTGGTCGTGTCTACGTAGAGCCATAATCATGCCTCGATACATCCTACCTAACGGTAAAGCTGTATACAGTGAAGCTGAGGTTCCAGACAATGAACTGGATGATTTTCTGTCCAGTGTTGGTGGAGAAGAACCTGGGCTATTACAACGAGGCTGGAACGCTATCAGCGAACCATTAACAGACCTCCCGTCTCGCGCGTGGAAGCCTGTTGCTGATTGGATTGATGCTCCTGTTAATAGAGATGATGGTTATCTCTCAGGAGCAATGGCTAGAGGGAAAGGCTTTTTATCTGGTGCCACTCAAGGAATGGCTGATTTAGCCAGTAGCCTAACTAGTCCCGTTAATATCGCTACGACTATAGGAAGTATGGGTGCTGCTCCTGCTGCCAATGCAGGATTAGCAGGTGTATCACGAGGACTAAGTGCAGTCGGAAAAGTTGCATCAGCAGGAACTGCTGGTCATGGTGTTTTTAGTGCGGGAAATGCTCTGTTTGACCCTAATGCTTCGTGGCAAGATGTTGGAAGTGGATTAGTTGAAGTGGGTGGTGGTATAGCTGAAATGATGCATGTTCCAGGAGCCAAGACTAAGTCATCTGGTGCTACAGCTGATATTCCACTCCCTGCTACTCCCGTTGCTGCCAAGAAGGGACCAAATATTGTTCCTGAGAACATTAATGTTGTTCGGATTAAGAAAGGAACTCCCGAACTCATTAAGAGCTTAAAGGAGCAGGGTTTTGAATTAGAAGAAGCTACAGCTCAGGGCTTCAAACTACGTAGAACAAACAAAATTGAACCGCAGCCTATATTAGAATCAGAAGTTAGTTTAACTAGACCTACTAAATCCGCTGCTACTAATCAGGCTATTGGAGCTGAGAGGATTGGTCCTCTTACGGATGTTCAGAATAGTAATCCAGTAGTAGAAGCTCTTAATCTGCCACGCGCTCTCTCTGCTTCTATCGACGTGTCTGCACCTTTACGTCAGGGAATTGGACTTATCCACAAGAAAGAGTTTTGGAACGCTATTGTACCTATGATGAAGTCATGGGCTTCTGAGGATGCATTCAGAGCACTACAGGATGAGATTAGTCAACGTCCACTCTTTCGTGAACGCATCATAAAGGGTGCTGATGGTGTAGAGAAAATCGTCCCATCCTTCGCTGAGGATGCAGGACTTAAGCTTACTGATTTAACTAACTTGAGTAAGCGCGAAGAAGCCATTATGTCTACTTGGGCTGAAAAAATCCCAGGAGTCAGAAGGTCAAATCGTGCCTACACAGCCTTCCTCAATAAGCTCCGTGCTGATACCTTTGACTCCCTTGTGAGGGATTCTAAGATTATTGGTGCTAACGGAGAAACCAATCTTCCATTGGCTCGTGCAATGGCTGATTTCGTCAATACAGCGTCTGGACGTGGGTCATTAGGTAGGCTGGAAAGTAGTGCAGTAGCACTGAATACTATGCTCTTCTCGCCACGCTTAGTTGCGTCACGATTGAAGATGCTAAATCCAGCTTATTACATCATGGCTCCAGCACCTGTTCGTAATGAGGCTCTAAAGAGCTTACTTGCAATGGCTGCTGTTGGTAATACTATCACTCAGCTAGGTAAGATGGCTGGTGGTGAAGTATCAATGGACCCATCTTCGGCTGACTTCGGTAAGCTAAAGGTAGGTGATACTCGCTTGGACACCTATGGTGGTTTCCAGCAATACATTGTAGCCGCTAATAGGCTTCTCAACCCAATGGGTCCGGCTACAGGGTTTGAGGGTAATACCCCCTTTACCCGTGGTCAGATGGTTACTAGCACGCAGGGCGGAAATAGAGAATACGACCTGTGGAATCGCAAGGGACCATATGACCCATCATGGGCTGATGTTGCTGGTAGATTTGCGCGTGGCAAGCTTCATCCTACATTAGCTTTTGCCTACTCACTTGCCAGTGGGGGTCGTGAAATGACTGGCGAGAAAATGAACCTTACTAGCATGAATCCATTTGAGAATGCTGTCTCTCAGCGATTCATTCCAATGGTGCTTCAAGATATGTATGAAGTATCTAAAACAGACCCCAAACTCTTACCCATTACAGTGCCCTTGTCTGCACTTGGTATGGGTGTCCAATCCTATCCGGAGGCACAATGATTCTTCGAGCGTTAGTGTTCTTACTACTCGCTACTCCTGCTTTTGCCCAGCCTCGATTCGAGCAGAAGCATACAGACCTATTAGTAGCTTATGCTGCTAAGTTTGGTCTTCCAGCCCTCAATTCTGATGTTGCGAGAGAATGGACTCATAATCTTGCAGAACAATTTGCATTCACATTCCCTAGTGAGGGATGGGGACATAAAGCTGCGGGTGGAGGCAGACCTCCGTCCACAGATGTTATTGCAAGAAATTGTTGTGGTGGATTATGGGGATATGATACGATTCTGAGTCAGGGATTACCTAATCAGAGTCTTATCTCACGTCCCGATACGTTGAATCTGGCAGGGCAGGAATTTATTCCTGTTCAGGCTTTCAATCACATTGGGGATACAGGTGGGGGAACTACTCCTACCCCTCAGCCTGTCCCCGTTGATTTAGGCCCCATTACTAAAAGAATTGAGCAGTTAGAAGCTCAGGTAGTTGCTTTGTTAAGCCGCGTTACGGCGCTAGAAGCGCGAGACATAGAGCTTAGTAGACAGCATTTCGAGCTATCCGATTATGCTCATTTAGAAGTTGGAAATTTAAATACTAGACTGGATAACGTAGGTTCAGGGGTAAGGATTCCTTCTGGCTGCAAGACTGGGAAAGTCCTTGGGATTGGCGTATCATGCCAGCTTCTGTATCCTTAGCATTAGTATTAGCAGTACCATCCATTATTCGACGCTGACGCCTGTCAGCTATCCATAGAGTTGCGATGGTAATGATATCGATTTCGGTATCCTCTACCGATTCATTCTTCGGTATCTTACCATCCTTCTCTAAGTTAGCTAGCCTGTAAAGCTTCTCTCCGATTCTCCCCACAAATCCCATATCTTTCGGGCTATGCGCAAAGAGTGACGCAAGCTCGCCAGCAAAATGATAGTTCCCACATGGATTATCATTGCTAGCGTAGTCATGTGATTTTCTGTCATGAATTTCAGCCGCATCAGCTAATAATGCGTAGAATATGGGATTACCATGCCGAACTCTCTTCTGGTTTTCTTCGTGTGACATTAGTCCTCCATCATTCTTTTAATTTGTCACGTCAGTCATATGAATGGTGCCGGATGAGGGAGTCGAACCCACACTCTGTTAAGAACAGGATTTTAAGTCCCGCGCGTCTGCCATTCCGCCAATCCGGCCATTTATCAGAATTGTTTCCCATGCTTCGGAGGACGAGTCTGATTATACTCAAGTTTGAGAAGTATTACTTCCTCAATATTAATATCGAATACAACACAAATATCTAACAAACGAATAATTGCATCTGCAATCTCGACAGGAAATCCTTCTGGCTTTACGCCAATAGGAGTATTAGCTAAACTATATTTGGCTGAATAATTTATTCTTTCCCCCTCAGGAGTATTGAAGTAGATTTTTTCGATGGCATGACCATCTCTTAGTTCTTCCTCAGCCTCACAAATTTCTGAGACTGCAAGGAGTAATTTTTGGTATATGGTTTTATTATCAACTACAAAACCCTGAAAACCATTGTTAAATCGAATTCGCTTGGCGAGTTCATCGATAGTAATCATAGTCTCTCCACGTTTGTAGCACGAGGCCCCTTATCTGATTGTTCTATCTCGAAAGTAACCTGAATGTCTGGTTCTTCTTGAGAGAATGAGGCATCTTCAATTAGCTGCTGCCAATCACCTTGATACGCAGAGCGATGGAAGAAGTAATCAATCCCCTTGTGACGAATAAATCCATAGTTCTTCTGCGGAAGAATCTTACGGATTTTTCCCCTCAACCTGCCATCCTGCTGCATTCTTGTGTCCTCCCCCACCGAATTTCTTAGCCACTATCGAAACATCAAAATCTCCGATAGACCTAGCGCCCCACTGCACCATTCCATCGCTACGTTGAAAGTAATAAGCTCCGAAGATGACTCCCGGAAGCCTAGCAAGCGCCTCTCCAACTTCACTCATTAGTACTGGAGAATTCACTACAGCAACCCTATGACCTAGAATGTCAAGAATGCGATGGGACTTGACAATACGTTTAACGAGTGTGTCTTTGTACTGTTTAATAGCTTGACCACCAATGACAGCAATTTCTAATCCCATAGGACTATCTAGAATTTTCCAGAGATAATTATAGTTTTCTAAAATCATATCAAATAACTGAATATAGGCATTGATTTCTCTGGAATAAGGAAGCTCAAATTTCCACAAATCTTGGTCAGCTACATACTGAACAATCTTGGGCATTGGTTCTGTAGGAAAGAAATGTTTCCACGCGAGTGATGCACCAGATTCTGCCATATCAAATTTGCAGAAATCTAGTCCCTCGCAATCTTTCTGGTTAGTCTGATGATGGTCTAGTACAATCATCGATTTTGCCTTGTTAGCCATCTGAATCATTAAATCGCGTGGGAATGAGAAATCCACAACAACGTAATGAGTATTGATATTGGCATTCTCAAAGCAATCTTGTTGAATGCTTTGCATAAGCCCCATATCACCATAGTTAACTGGAATAAACTCTGCATCAGGGTATTTTAGAGACACAACCCAAGCAGCACAAATTCCATCGAAACAGTTTCCATGATAGAAACAGACTACTCCATTGGGGGATGTATTCATTTTATTTCCTCCACCTCTACATAGAACCCAAGCAAGAAATATCACATCAGCAATACTTTTGTGTGAACTTCGCAAACAATAATGGCTGGAGAACCAGGCCAATACAGCTTATATTTACCTGGATTTGGACAGGATGGTTCTTGTTCACAATTCATTTCTTTCCCTTCCCAGCCATATAGGCTTTTAATTCCAGAACTTGTTTCTCAGGCATCTGATAGACTACCTGATTACCTATAGTGTCTGTTAGAATCATTCCGGCCATGTGAAACGCATTCATCATGGTATCAAATTCTTCCGGACTAGAGTAATGAGTCCAGAACTTCTTCATCAAGACTGCTCTTGAAACCATATGATTATCACGGTTCAGAATCTCCATAATAATCATTGACTTCAAGTGAGCAGTTTGACTAGTTCCCTGCTTACCGAGTGTAGCCTTACGAACGTTTCCTAGAAGCTTCTCGCATTGAGCAATAGCCTCTGTCATTGAAGTTGCAGTAATGATTAATTGAGGATGTTCAGCCAGAGAAAGTAACATTGCAACTTTCAGAACTGAATCTCCAAATCTATTCATAGTTCCAGTGTCATCTTTCAACTCTGGATTCTTGATGTTCTCCTTGAAGTCCTCATACCAGTCATCGTATATTACTCCCGCATCACTAAACCAAATCTCACGTCCGAACTTAGTTTTGTGATGCTTAAATTCTTCACTCTCACCCCTAGCTGAGAGAGGTTGGAATGGGCCTGTAAGACCACCTAGTTGCTTCAAGTAATCACTAGCTAGCTTATAGTCTGGAGTTTCGTCTAGTGGGAAAATGAGACTATTCGATACAATTCCTTCCTTCTCATACACAATGAATGTACGAGCAAAGTAACCACCTTGAATAGCTGACTTCGTAAAGAAATCTTCCGCCATTGCTTCATTAGTGGCGGTAAGCATTGTTATTGTTGGGTCCTTAAGTTGAAATGTCTCCATCTTCAACAAGGAACGCCATTCACCAACATTATACGAGCGGTCATATAAGTCGGTTAGAATCTTGGTTGAAACAGGGTCATCTACGATTGAAGACGCAAGTTCTGATGAACAAATAAAGGCAACAGACTTACTAACAACTTTACCACCAGGTTGTGTTTGAGCTGTTCCTAAGTCTTTCAAAATTCCCTGAATGGAACTACGACCAGAGATAATTCTAGTCAAACCTGTTTTTTGGACAAGCTGTTTTGCCATGCTAATAGGTGGACCTTTCTTAAGTCCACTGTCGGCATGTAACATAACGTAGATATTAGGATAGGTATTGAAAATACCACTCCTATCGAGCCAAATGTTATCTTTAACTACGGCAGACATCGCCGCTATCGCACTCCAGTACCAGAATGATTGGGGACTTTCTAGTTCTCTATGTTGGTGAACCAGCCTTTGAATCCAGTTCATGTGTCTCAACGACGGTTATCAAGTAATTGCCACAGTAGGGGCACCATTCACCCTTACCATAAGGCCAATCAGGCCATAAAGCTTGACAGGAGTCACACCTAACAGGTCGGGCTTTGTCTGTGTTGATGAGAGATTGTTTAGAAGGGGATGTCGTCGTTTGTTGTGTGTTGTCTTTCGTTTTCTCGTTGGAGCTCATATTCTTCTCTCTGTGCTTTTGTGAATAGAAGGATTGTCTGCATGGCTAGTTGAGTCCAATCTTCTGCCTTTATCCTCTCGTGATAAATAGCAACAAATTGGTCCTCTGGATTACGCACAATTAAGGTAAGTTCGTATTCCATGATTACTCCAGTGGCGCGAGGAATGACTCAGTTATATTTCGAGGAACCATCTTAGGTTCTATTGGCTTATGCACGATTGCTAAGTCTTTGAACTTCTTAAGGTCTCGGTAGTTATACCCAGTTTCGATTTCGCAGGGTATAATAAGCTCACGTCTAGGTAGAGAACAATTCGAGAAATCAATAGGTCTCTCAAATTCTTCTTTAATGATGGGAATCCAGAGTGGTAGCTTGGATTTGGAAATGGAAAAAAGTAATGCATCGTGAGATTCCATGACAATTTTGATTCCTGGAATTCTCTCACGGAGTCTGAGTCCGGCTGCTTTGGTGTTGTCCGATATAGAACGCTGGGGAATATAAGAGAATCCTTGTCTGAAAAGTTCTTCTCCAAACCTTTCAAAAAAAGTTCTCTGACCACCAATCTTTGAATTAATTCCGTAGGGGATTCCTGCAACAAGCTGTCGATTACGCTTGAGGCATTCGATAACGCCATTTTGAAAGACCTGTTGAATCTTCGGTTGCTTACCGTGAAAGATGATTAAAGCTCTTTCGGCAATCGCTTCAGTAATACTAATCGGCACTTTGTATTTTCTGGCATCTGTATTGACACTAGTAGCGGCTCGTCGTTTTCCTGCACCCAAGTGTCCAGCATGTCGAAGAGTTTTTCCCGCAAATCGTATTGGATGTTCATATCCGAGAACTTTTTTAGAATAGTCTGCTTCTGTTCCACCGAAAAACCAAGAGGCAGTGAGGGCATGGTAATCAATTTCATCGACAAGTCGTAGTGCTTCATAATCCTCCGCTAGTAGCCAGACTACTCTAGCTTCTGCTTGGGAAGAGTCAGCTTGAACGAATACCTCTTCATCAATGTCATTATCCGGGACATACATGCCACGAATATCAGCACCTACATCACCGTGTTTAGTCATCGTTTGGAATGCGATGCCTAGTGATTTTTCTTTTTTCTTTCCATCCTCACCCACAACTTGTATGGATGGTCTAATTGGCGGGTCCTGTTGTCCAGTAGAAGACCTTCCAGTATCAAGACAGGGGAAGTAAGTAGTACGCATCCTGCCATCATAATCAGGAAGAGCCATGAGATATGTACTAATGGACTTCCTGACTCGCCTATCTTCCAGTATAAGCTCCAAAACTTTTCTATGTTCCGGTTTCTTAACCGCTGATTGCGAATTAAGTAGCGCAGTAATTTCTTCTTCACCTGTTCCACTCCGCAATGGAAGTTTGAAATTCTCAAACAGGAGAATAGATACCTGTTTTGGACTATTTACATTGATTTCTGTTCCAACTAACTGGAACAATTCATAGCGAAGTCGCTCATCCCATTCGATGTATTTACGAATGAGCTTATCTCGCTCCGTGGAGTCAACTCGGAATCCCTGACGTTCGATGGCCCAATACATCTCGGGCAACTTCATCAGGAAATTTTGATAATAATCGCGTTGACCTAGTTCGTCAATGTCAGGGTCCATGTTATCATCAATCTCAAAGGTTACACACGCATCACGTGCGCAGCCTAAGAGTAGGTCATGGATAGTTCCTTGATACATCCCTTCATCTTTGTAGAAGGGTTCGCGAGTATAAATAGAAGTGTTGAAGCCTAGACTTTTAGGAAGCTCAGGATTAATGGCTTGAGCCTTCATCATCGTATCACTGCTAAGATTACGAATCACGAAGCCAAGTCTCATTAACTTATCACGGTCATAGTTGAAATTCTGACCGATGATATCCTTTTCCCATAACATCTCTGCAAGCATAATCCATATCTGAATCAAATCAGAATCTGGTATGGTAGAGATGTTGTCTGTATTCCAGAGAGGGACAGTGAGCCCGTGATGCTTGTTTAAGGCAAGACCCACGCAAACAGGAATGCATGTTCCGTTAGATTCGATGTCCACACTCATTCTATTGAATGCGGCGTATCTCTTACGAAATTCTGCTAATTGGTAGGATGACCGACAGATTTCGAGAGTGCGAGTAGGAAGATTAATCTCTGATGTTAACGATTCTTCAAGTGCTCTTTTAAAATCAACAATCATTACCTGTCGATTCCAGTAGCCCTTAAATTCTCCACCAGAAGCCGCATGTAGTAGATGAGCAGGATGGTAAGTAGCAACAAACTTACGACCCATACCATGAAGAATACTGCCTCGGAATGACCCAATCTTTGTCTTACCGGATAGAGCCCATAAAGCAGTAGAGCCCAAAGCAAGAATACAATTTGGTTGAATCCCATTGATTTCCTCCCTAAGTTCTGTTAACTGTTGGTCTATATCAATACCATGATTCTTGGCACGGATATGAAAGGGTATCTTCTTCTTGCCAACATTAGGTGGCACTTCGTATTTACATACGTTAGTCACCCAATAGTTATTTCGATTCATTCCCGCATCATACAACATGCGGTCAAGTTCTTTACCGGAAGGCCCAACAAAGGGTCTACCAGCAGAAGTCTCAGCATACGAGGGTGCTTCTCCAAGTATCATTAACTTGGAACCCAAAGGCCCCATACCTGGGACGTATTTATGCTTGATTTCACTCATGTCTATTCCATCTTCTCAAGGATGCTAAAAATTCCTTCCTTGAGAGATTCAACTTGACGCATGGCTAATTTTCGAACATGATAGTTGGCTATTCGTTCAACTTCTCTTTCAAGATTCTTAGCCGAACGCCACATTCTAAGAATTTTCTCTTTATCTAGTTCGATGAGCATACCATCTCTTTAATGCAGCTTGGCGTGACTCACATTTTAAGAATTTCGCATCGTCATGTATTGCTTGAGCGAGGCGAAGATTCTCACTGACTAGGCCAATACTAACCTCTAAACCAGAGGCTGTATCTGCAATTGTCCAGGCTTTATCCTTGGTTAGCATAGCAAGATGATAAATCTCCATGACTATCACCTTACCGTGCCATGTGGTTTCTTCCTTATATGTCGTGACTAATTCTTTTATAGAAGGCATCGTCACGCTCGAATAAGTTTTTGATTTTCGGTAACATTCTTTCCAACTCCAGTGCAACTATTTCGCTAATACTGGGATGGATAATATCTACTGATGGCAGGAATATAGTCTTCTGTCCAGGCACCCAAAGTAATTTGTCTACATCTAGCGTATGACCAATTACTCCGGCTGCAAGTAACTGAAGAAATTCCCGACGACTTACTATGTTAGGATTTTGATTTTGATGGCTCTCCATCCCTTACCTTCCAGTGTAATGGGAGTGAACTCCACTCTCATCCCGTTCTTCAACTCAAGGAACTTCAGCGTGTCTTGATTCAGTGAAGTCCAATGGAAGAAAATCCGGGTGAAACTGATGTCCTTGGATGAAATGAATCCCCATCCCTTCGGAGATACCTTGATGATTTTTCCGACACAGCGTCGTTCTTCACGAGGTGTTTCCGCGTTTTCAGTCGCGGGGATATCTTCGTTCTTACTACCACCAAGCAAGTGGTCGAAAATTGACATGACTACCTCTACCGTTAGTTTCTTACGACGAGTTAGGGTTATTGGGACATCAGCCAAATGTCCAGAGTTTAGGGCTAAGACTAGTTAAAAATAGCGGGGAGAGGCACAGTTGTCGTTCAGACGGTCGTGCCCCTCCCCTATTACCAAATACCTTTGTGGCCCCGACATGGCATTTTCTATTCTCTATCTCTCTTTACCCAGCGTCGAGGAAACACTGGCTCCCAGCAAGATAGATGATACTTCGGAGTGCAAGCGAGTATCTGAATAGTCAGAATTTTTCCAGATATCTGGTAACTACTGCTGACGATTAGGAATCGAAACCATCGTTACCATCATCGTCGATGTCATCGTCATCGTCGTCGTCACCATCATCGTCGATGTCGTCATCATCCTCCGGCATCTCATCAGCCGGATTCAGAACTTCTTCCGTCGATTCGGGCATATCGACAGGAATCTCTCCATCCTCGGTCTTCTTCTGTTCGTCGGTCATTTCCATTCTCCGTTGGACTATTAGCTGTTGTAAGTGAGCGTTGAGTTTTTCTGGCGTGAGAGTTACACGCTCCAATAACTCCCGCCAATTTATGGGAGTCTCAGAACGTGTAACCTCACTCCATTTCATGTTACGCCGCCTGAACGTCAAGCTTCGGAGCGCGATACTTGTGGTTGACGCGGTTCACGAGACGGTTCTGATACGTATCGTTCTCCACGAATACGTCCAGCTCACGTCCTTCCGAGGACTTCAAATCGAAACGAGTCCCCGCCTTGACCTCCACACCGAAAGCCTGGAGATAGCCCACAGCAAAACCGATAGCCTTGCTGTTGAAGTTCCAGTCCAACGGAACGCCTGTGAACTGAGTAGTGCCGTCATCACCGTGGAACTTGATGGTAGCCTCCACAGGGAAGTTGGTCGAAGGCCCCTTCTCAGAAGCCTTTGCGGGAGCCTCTCCCACAGTATTGATGACCACACGATACCATCCGGGGGTGACGACAGTTCCACGGAGGAGGTCACGGTCACTGAATGAAACGATAGGCATTGTCTCTACTCCTGCTTAACGAACGAGTTGGTGGTTGGTGTTGTGGTTGTGGTTGTTGGTGTTTGTGGTGCTACTCCAATCCTCTGAATAGGCTTTTCAGCCTTCAGCTTATCAATTGCGGGTTTAATCCACTTGTCATACAGTGGCTCATTATTGAAGACGATTTTCGGAGGAAGTGGGAGAGAAGTCCGGGCGTAGTCGTTGCCCGTATGAGTAGTGAAGAGGCCATACTTACCATCACCACTATCAGCATTGAAGTCACCCTCAATGTTGAAGTGATAAACCTCCGTCATGTAGCTCGCAATCTTACCGGAAATTTTATCCCCTCCGGTAACGATAATCCGCGAGTGGTGAGTCAGCTTGTTAGCGTCATTATCCTTCCGCTGCCCAATTACATGAGCAATGAGAACGATATTGACGCCGTGAAAACCTTTGATGTCTTTCAGGATAGCTATCATATCCTGAAAAGCTGCTGATTCCGCGTTGAATTCCTCGAAACCAGAGACTGGAATTCCACCAATCATTTTGCCGTCACCGCTTGACCGCTTGAGCTTCTTAACTTGCGAAGTCATAGCATCACCAATCGATGTGACGGAATCGACGATGATAGTTTTGAAGGGGCAGTTTACTTGTAGTTGTTCTAGTTTGGCTCGGGGTCTTTCCCAATCCTTGTAGTCATCAAAATGAACATCACGAGGAGGAATACCCCATCTCTTCATTGGAAGGATAAGGGATTCCATTTTCTGGTCTGTCGATACCCAATACTGTGGCGTTGGGAATGACAGAGCACACGTTGATTTGCGAGTCCCAGGTTCACCCTTGAGCATCGCAAATAAGACTGATGGGTCAGCAGAATCTAGTGTAGGCATTGGTTCCTGTGATTCTCTTTGAGCCAATTCTCGCTCATGGTTTGTGAACGTGAGTTATCTAGTCTTATTGCTAGAGTTATCGAAAATCGATAAACCAGTTTAAGACTCACGATTCGCCAGGAACCCTGCGATTGTATCAACTTCTTCAGATTTCTTACGCTTGATACAATCTGTGCAATGTGGTTTGGCAAGGCGCACAGTCTCCCTATTCAGCACAAAAGGATTACCGCAACGATTACATTCGGCAAGTTGACCTTCTGCCATGTCTACTCGAATATAGTGAGTACAAGTCGGTTTAGTGCAACGAAGTACGTAATACTTTTCCTTCGGTCTGCCACTCAGATTGAGTCGCCTATACCGATGGATATGATTCGCTGCACCACTTTTCTTTCTAGCCATTTAACTGCCCCAGTGTATCTTCATACCACCATTGCTGTTTTCCGCTGGCGAGAGTATGGACCTTCCATACATTCTCACATTCGGGACACCAGAATGTTCCAATGAAAAGACCATTTACAATCTTTCCACCGTGTGCAGGACAGGTACGATTTCTGTATTTTTTAAGAAACTCGATACGAACTTCCTGTTCTTTATCCCCCAGCATTACCATCTTGGTCCTCCACCGGCTCAAAACAGTCTACAGGGATATATCCCCAGGACTTACCGTTGTCACGAGTCATCATATGGACACTAACTTGACGTTCTTCTTTAGTGTCCTGATTGAGAATAGTCATAGCATTTTTAGGTAGAGTGAAGGCTACCTCGTATATAGTTCCCAGTGGAATATCTTCATTGACTATAGTCCACTCAGGCTTATCTTCAAAGCCATGCCTAACTAGTTTTACTTTTCTTAGTTTGGGTAACATTACACGATTCACTCCCATCAAACACAATACGCCGTTCTACTCTGACGATACGCATTGGATATCGCTTTCCACTTTTCGCAAAGAGCCTTGATTTCTGCCTTGACTGCGTCACGCTGTTCTTTGGTAGTTTCAGCCATGTTATTCATCCTCGTTAGTTGGATTCCATTCTGGTCCGACATAGAAGTTAAGTTTAAGTTCCGTTTCCCTCATTCCAGGGTCTGACTCACAGACACCTTTGAATGGACAGTTACCATACTTGCTATCACAATTGGAGAAGTTAGGCGGATAATGCTCAATTTCCGCATACATCATCAATTGCTTCGCATAGAACGGCAGTGTTTCCGACTGCCACTCAATCAAACGAGCAGCAGAATACGGAATTACAGAGCGTTCAAACTTCTCTTCTGGCTTGAGAGTGGTTTGGAAACCTACCTTGTTAATAATGACACTGCGAGTACCCATCAATAAAGCCTGACCAATGAATTGGTTATTCAGCGACAAGGTGGGACGTCGCTGTTTCATCGTTTTGTGGTCTACTGGATAGATTCCCTGATTAGTATCAGCAACCCAATCCAGTTTGGCTTTCCAGAGGATGCGAATTTCATCATCCTCGTATAGAATCTTGCCCTTGACTATTTCAACTTCCAAGGGCACCCAATGGTCATTGATGTAGTGACGCTGGTATTGGTCGCATGTATCTAGCGCCCATTGCCAACCAGTCTTGAAGCCTTCAGAATCGCGTGGCGTATTCTTAACGCCAGGATAATCATCTGCCTTGTGTCCGCAGAGAGGCTTCTTGATTATTCCGGTTCCATCACAGACGGCACACTTATCGCCATCCATGACCTTACCAGAACCACCACACTCAGCACAATTGTGTGGCTTGAAATCAGTGCAGAAGATACAACCACGGATATAAAGTTCAGCCGCAGTCATACCTAGCCCCACAGCATCAGGTCTACGTATTCCCTTGATTAAGGAACCGTAGAATACTTCCATGAATTTGTGGACGATGGAACCAGTCTCTAACGAGTTTGACTTTCCACCAATAGGCTGGAGATGGAGATTGTGACGGAAATCCACTTTACGCGGACACTCCATTATCCCCGTTAGAGTAGTGGCGTCAAGGATGATGTTTACCTTGCCACCTTGAACAACTTCAACTGTTTCTTCTGTATTCAATTGACTGTCTCCATCCAAGTCAAAGCTAAATTGGTGTGAGACTTAACGGCATACCAATCATTTAGTTCGATTGGCATACCATTAGATTTTACGTAATAAGGGCCGTGGAGATGGTCTCCGTGAATAATAACGTATCCCGTTGCATACGGAACGTCAGCATCATCGCCCTTGTAAACAGTCTGAAGCACTAGCACTCCCTGTAGGAGTTTCAACTTCCTCGATTTCGACACTGGTTCCTCCAGGAAAATACATTGTCTTCATGCGGTAATTCATCTCAGGTAAGACGTAATTTACCACTACAATTTCCTTTTTAAAAACCAGTCTTTCTATTTCGTGGAAATAGTGAGCAGTATTCAACTTACCACCCAACAAGCCGATTACATGGAGAACGAGGTCCACACTCTTGATGCCTGGTGTTGAGTTGATAGTTGACTTGATAGCCTGCTCGATAGTCATCATTGTTCAGTCTCCGGTGGAAAAGGTATGCTGCCAATCTTCTTCGGTTAGTCCAGTTAAGAGAAATTCTCTCTGAGGCTCACTAAGTCCTGGAAAGGCATTATGAATGTGTGTCCGATTGATGACCCAATCGTGCCAGCATTCTACAAGACGCTGAATATCAACATCAACCTCAATCGACGTTCCTTTATCGACGAGGCTAATCTTTGTCCTTCCACTGGCACAGATGTTAGTGAGAGAATACATCTTGCCATTTCGATTGCGTCTTGTGAGTGTCATTATTTTACCTTAGTTGGATACTGACTATGTTAAAAGAGTTACTCTCTCCCTCGGAAAGGTGTCCACCAACACTCACCAGTATCCAATTAAGTTAAGCAGGATGTCCCTGCACACGAAACGTTGCCCTACCATTCTCCTCATAATAGATACGAGTTGCAATGGCACGCTCTCTATACTCGAAAGCATTGTAGTAACCTATCTCCATCTCAATACGACGGGTAGGTTCAAATTGAATGTTTAGTGCAGCCCACTGTCCCTTGATAGAATTCACTAATTCCCAATGTTCGAGTGCGAGGGCTACGTCTGGTGATGATTGGAGTTTTGCCATAATTATTTTGAATCCACGATTCGGAATTGAATTTCTATGATTCTAGTTGATTCATAGTTATGGAAATATTTCTCTAATGCCTCCTTAGCCTCAAAGGCACTGAAGAAATAGTAAATAGATTCAGGATTGCTAGTTTTAAATGGAAATGGCACAGTTGGATAAAAACCTCTAAATCCAACAGGTATTTCGTCCCAAAGTATTACGAATTTGTTTGGAATCATTAGTTCTCCTTAGTAATCAAGAATGAGTGCAAATTGAGTGCGTGGCTTGAATGATGCAGCAGAAGTAATGTTAGTCTTTGCCTTACCAACATTCTTCTTCTTGTGCTTGGCAACGATTAGTTCTGCAAGTTCACGAGCGAATGAGTCCTGACTCCAAGTATTGAGTTCAGACTTATTCATTACATCGTGAAATTGACGACGCTTGGATTCCACTAATCCATCGAGATGTTCGTCAATAGTTCCCTCAGCCTCTGGGAATGTAATACCAATAACATTTGAGAGCTGACCAATTCTCCTAAATCTACCTGGTGCAGCTTGGTCCTCATTCTGAGGATTCCACTGACGCTCATGCATGATAGCATCAGCACAAGTCTGGAGGTCCAATCCCTCACCACATGCCAGAGTAGAAGCCACCATGATACAGCGTGGCGTAGCATTGAAGGTATCCTGAATGATAGAGCCTTCAGGCTTACCAGTGTGTGCTGAGGTATAGTTCAGAATCTTAATACCTTCAGCCTTGATTGTCTGTGCAAGCTCATACCAATCAGGATTAGTTTTCTTATCGGTATTAGTGAGCGCGCCAGTCATGAGGACACCAACATCCTTATGATGAACGAAGATAACAATTTTCTTTTCGGTATCATTGATAAACTCTTCAATGAAACCAAGAGTAGCAGGAATCTTAGCGAGGCCTGTAACGTGACGCATACGCGCCATCTGAGCCAAGATTTCAATACTGCTAATCTTATCTTCTTCGCCGCCGATAACTGCTTCGTTATACCATGCGACGAATGCACTCTCAGTATCATCGTAGGTTCCCTGACTCAGTTCGTCCAACTGAACAGGCAACTTCATACGATTTACGCTGGGGAAATCCTCGATTACCTCATTGTATTCACGCCGAATCAGGAGTGATTCAACGTATGCTTGGAACTTCTTAGGATTACTAATACCACCCATCTTCTTCTTAGGACCTTCGTAATAGAAATCAACCCATGTATCAAGATATCCCTGATAGGAATGGAACTTGATAGGGTCCATTATGTTGAGAACGGGGAAGAATTCACCACCACGATTCTTCCAGGGAGTAGCACTAAGTGGAAGTACTTTGCAAGTAGGGTCAATCCCTACAAGCCTACGAACTTCCTGTGTGCGAGAGCTATCAGGATTCTTAATCTGCTGGCATTCATCCAACAGAATAAGTTTGAAGCCAGCCTTAGCCAGCTTTTCGCGTGGGAAGCGACGCAATAGGTCGTAAGGAATGATATATGCCTTGAGGCCAGGCAGAATCACATCCCTAGAAGTGCGGATGATTTGCGGAAGATGGTCAGGACCAAGCCACCTAATAATCTGCTTAAACCACTGGAAAGTAATTGCAGACTTGGTGACTACGAGAAAGGGAAGATACTGCTTGTGGAATTTGGGAATGGCAAGACCCTGAACAGTCTTACCTAGACCCATTTCATCGAAGATGCCAAAACCCTTTTGAGTGGACAATCCAGCCTCAGCGGCCTTAGCACCAACGATTTGGAATGGCATCAGGCGGAATTCACCGCACTTAGTACACTGATGCTTCTCCCATTCGTGCTTACACGCAGCGATTTCAGGCTTCCAGAAATTGGAAACCATCGTCTCGAAAGGCGTGCCTCTCGGAATAATCTTCTGGATAACGTGGAAGCATTCCAGCGTAATCCACTTGACAGTGTTACCCGTCTGGGAATCGATGAATTCCGTTGATGAGCGTTCGACTGCCACCTTACCACAGTGAGGACACTTATCCTGTAGCCGAGTAACGGTATACTTCGGCCTACGGATAACGTGAACTTCTTCCTCGACTGTCATCTCGATGGTAGCACCGCTACGGATAGCATCGATAACATGGTCAGGAAAGCTCAGATGTGAGCATGGCAGCGTGTTAGTGCAGCCAATCTCACGAGCCTTTGCGGCCCATACTTCATCGTGAGCGTGTCCCGGCGTAAGCGCGTGGGCCACTTCATGCTTAATCGTATCCACCACTTCCAAATCAGGATGGATATCGATATGGTGTGCGTTCAGGATGATTACCTTATCCCGATGCACACACATACCGAGGAACGGCTGGTTAGCATCCGTCGTGAGACGAACGCCCCATTCCGTTAGACCATGCTTCTTAAGCTCGGCCTTGCACAATTCGCTTGCGCGTAGTCTGTCCATAATCAGAACCAGTTAGTACTAGTGACCTTTAGAATGATGTCCTGCTTCTCAGTATCCCATACATAGGGAATGAGACGACGAGCTACATTCTCTAGTAAGTAGAGTGATACTTGACAATCTGATGAATTACAAGTCTCACGATGATGATTTGCCAGCGCAATGATATTGACTATCTGTGCGTAGGCATTCGAGTGCTGGTGCATATCCTTGAATATCTCTTGTTGATTCATCGATGACACCAAGCGACAACTACGATAGTCCAGATTAGAAGTAGAACCACGTCGATAATGAAGTGCTTAGTTATGCTCTTCATTACTTTTTGTTATCCTCGTTAACGCTCTTGGTAAATTCATGAGCGATTTCGAGACCCAATGTGACTGAGGATTTCACATTGGCTATAACTTCTTTCTTGGACATTGCACTGTCGAACTTTGGTGAAGTCTGAATTTGACGGAAAATCTCTATAATTGCAGTATACATAGCAACCTGTGACATGAACTTAATGTATCCCTTATCGGATAACATGGAAGTCATAGTTTCTGCAACAGAGAGTTCTGTCGAATTCTTGAGAAGAGTACGATAAGGCTCCTCAATCATAAGCTTATTGAAAATTTCATTCGGTGACTTTTTCATTGTGTCCCCTTAGTTGTGTTACGCTTGAGTCTGAGCAGCTTTGCCTGCTATAATACTGGCCCTGAGAATATCAGCAGCCTTTTCAACAGTTACGCCTTTCGAGACGACGACTTGTTGCAGAACAAACTCGGAAATTCCAAGTTCACTCGCATACTTGCGGAGTGTAGTCTTATCGATTTTCTTGGAAGTGCCTGTTGTCTTGACAGCGTGGGGCTTTACAACCTTAGGAGTAGTGGGCTGATAATTGATATCAGCAATCTTTAGCTTCTCACGTTCTTCCGCTCGAAGCGTATTTGCCATCTGATTCAGATAGACTTGAATAGCCTTCTGATTATTTCCTGCTTCCTGAATTACAGCGTGAGCATCGAACACTACTTGCTTATAGTGGTCGAAACGCTCACGCAGGATTTTGGCAAGTTCATAAGGCTTATTGGTAATGTTCTCATCACCATCGATTGCAGCCTTAATCTCGACTATACTTTTTGTGGCAGCATTGAATAGGTCTGTGCGTACTTGAATTGTGGAATCAATATCCCTCGCGCTGCGAAGAACCTGATTTATTTCGATAGTCGCAGCGTGAGCCTTGACTTTATCTTGCATTTCCGCATATCCGGGTATTGTTTCCCTTGTGGTCATGATTTTGTCCTCACACTTCTGACACATTAATTGACCGTGTGCGAGGTTCACGGTAGTTAATTCATGGCAGATTCTGCATTCTGCCTTATCAGTGTGAATCACTTGCGGATAACGACAAATACCGCAGAGATTCTCATCTAATAATGATGGCCTGAATTCGTGATTCATTGTGTCTTTACTATGACTCTGAGAATTATAATGGAAGTGTCCTCGAAATCGGACACCTGCTCGGTGATAATAATAGTTGCAATAACCATACCAGTCCAAAACCACAATATCTTGTGTCCACTATTTCGGACACCACAACATCTAGTGTGCAAAATTGCCAAATTCCGTCACTTTGGTGACAATATTCCGCTCTGGTCCAGAACACGAAACAAAAGCGAATATAACAAAAGTTTTTCGCCCTTGTTTATATTATCTTACTTAATTCTCAATTAATGAATAAGGACTTATAGTGATTATTTGATTAATAGTTGCAATATTATTCTCATCGGGGAGTTTCCGGGTGGTTTCTGACTACTTTCTGGGCTGTTTCTGCCCTCTTTCAACCCACCGGAAGTGACCTAAGTCCTTTGTTTACAGCGAGTTAGGGCGACCCCTCCCTCTCTCCCGGAATTCGATACCGGCATATCGTCCAGTCGTAGTGACCTATCTAGAGGACACTTCCGCATACCAGTTTCCGGAAGTATTAGTTAAGTTCTAAAAAAAAAATATATAAAATAATAACACTCCCTACCTCATACCACAAGTGTCCTCTGAATAGGTCACTCGGGACTGATGAATAGGCCCTATCGACTTCCTGTAGTCCTGGACCCCTTGAGCTAAGTCCTTTCATTGCATCACTTTAGGCTCGATTTCGTGGGTTGAATCGAGGCGGAAACTGGGCGGAACTTGGCCCGAAACGGCATGGAAACGACCTGGAAACGGTTTCGGAAGTGTTATTGAGTCTATATGAGACTATGTATACAATGAATAATGTTAGGGTCGTTACTAATATCATTCGATTGGGGACGTGCCTGGATGAGCCTAGGTAGGGAATGGTCCTAGAATGCCCGCCACGCGCGTCAG
>Ga0187894_10000661_pt1 | contig 46209 bp, 35 predicted proteins | sample GBC1701081metaG_FD_136650 | JGI IMG/M metagenome (GOLD analysis project Ga0187894, IMG submission 136650) | White microbial mat communities from a lava cave in the Kipuka Kanohina Cave System on the Island of Hawaii, USA - GBC170108-1 metaG ... | reverse complement strand
TTCACCGGGACGCACGATCCTGCCGGCATCTACCTGTTCGCCGGAGCGCACGTGCGCCCGCTCGGGCGGCACGACGAGTACCCGATCGAGTCGATCGCGCCCACCGTGCTGTACCTGCTCGGTGTTCCGATCCCGCGCAGCATGGACGGCCCCGTGTGTGCGAGCGTGCTCGATCCGCAGCTCCTCGCGGCGACGCCGCTCGTCTACACGGACGTCGAGGCCGAAGCGCAATCGGCCGCAACATGGGCGTCGGCCGAGGACGAGGCGCACGTCGCCGAGCACCTGCGGTCACTCGGCTACATGGAGTGATTCCGACCCAAGACTTCGTCTTGGGTCGGGGCGAGAGTGTTGTGTCGGTGGCACGCGCGAGCGACATGCCGCGGCCAGCAAAGCCTGGCGCGGCAGGCGGGAACGCGCCCACCCCTCAGCGCTGGGAGCTTCCGATTGCACGACGGATGGTCGTGCGGGCCCAGAGGCCGATGCTTCGGGCGTTCGCGTTCAGGCGCAGGGCCCACCACAGCTGGTTGCGCGCCCCGTCGAGCTCGCCGCGCGCGTAGAGCTTGCGCGCGCTACGATAGGCGCGATGCGCGAGCCACTTCCGGAAGCGGGTCGCCGCCGTGCCGGTCGGGTCGACGCCAAGGCGGGCGAGGTTCGCGCGCGTTACGAGCCAGCTTTCGGCGGTGTTGGTCGCGCCCACGACGTGCTTCCCGGTGTCGGCCGCGCCGTGGACGCGATAGACGCCGTAGGGACGGGACGTGCACCACACCGCACCGAGTCTGCCGATGCGGAACCACATGTCACGGTCGGCGACGTGTCCGAACGCGGTGCAGAAGCCGCCGGCGCGTTCGTAGGCGTCGCGCCGCACGACGACGCCCGCGAACTGCCCGAGCTGCTGCACGGCTTGCAGGGCGAGGAAGTCGTCGAGACGCGCGCCGGCGAGGCGCGGCTCGGGGCCGATGACATCGGTCCAGCGATCGGCTTCGTCGACCGTCACCACCTGGCCGAGGATCATCACGACGTCCGGGTGCGCGGCGACGACCGCCTCGCACTCGGCGTAGAAGCCGGGCAGGATCATGTCGTCGCCGTGCAAGAGGTGCACCCAGCGTCCGGTCGCCCGAGCGACGCAGGCGTTGAAGGTCGCTGTCGGCCCGAGGTTCTGCGCGTTGCGGGTGAACGTCACGCGTCCCGGCGCGAGCTCCGCGACCACCGCCGCGGGATCGTCCGCGGTCGAGCAATCGTCGACGACGGCGATCTGCATCGTGTCGGCACCGCGATCCTGCACGAGGACGCTCGCGAGTGTCCGCCGCAGATACGCAGCGCAGTTGTAGGTTGGGATCACGACCGACCAGAACGGGCGGGGGACGCCGCCGGCCACCGGCGCGATCGCCGGCGTCTGGCGCGCGAGATCGGCCTCCGACGGCGGCTCGGGGAGTCCCCACGCGAACATGCGGTGCCGATCAGACGCGCGCGAGCGCTACGCCGGCCGAGAAGCCCTCGCCGAGCGACTCGGCGATGCCCTGGAAGACCCAACGGCCGTAGCGTCCCACACTGTGGACGTCGTGCTTCGCCAGCGCGGCCGTCGCCTCGGCGACCCAGCGCGAGCCGGGCCACGACCACGTGTAGGCGACGTCGATCCACGTCGGATCGACGACTTCGGCCTCGCCGATGAAGCCCCAATCCTGGAGCTCGCTGACGACCGCGTCGCCGTACCGTCGCATCGCTTCGTCGCTTGGCCGTGCCGAGCCGTCGAGTGCGCCGACGAAGGCGCGCTCGACGTAGATGCTGACGCGCCGTGCACCCTGGTCGGGTGGCGGAACGAAGTCGGCCTCGACGTTGTCGTAGAAGCCGATGCGGTGGAAGCCGGCGCGCGAGGAGGGGACGTAGATCCAGTGATCGTCGGGGCAGGCGGGACCGCGCCGTGCGCCCACGTTCAAGACGAGGACGGAGGTGAACGGATCCGCCGGGGCCTCGAGCTGGAGGCCACTCATCGTGGCGGCGTGATTGAGTGGCAGCGTCGAGAGAAGCGTCGTGTACGTCTGCGTCGAGCCGTCCGCGAAGTGCACGGTATGTCCGGGGAGGTCGATCCTGACGGCGCGCTTCCCGTAGCGAATCTGCGACTGCTCCGCCATCCGCCGGCACAGGGTTCCCAGGCCGTCGATCGGGTACGCAAAGCCGGCGTTGTAGCCGACCGCGGGGGTTCCCTGGAGGGCGCCCTGGGCCACGAGCGCGAGGCTCACGGGAGACTTGTACGCGTCCTGCGGCGCAATCCGGTCGTGGAGGCCGGCCGTGTACAGGGCGTGGAACGGCTCGAAGAAGAGCTCGCCGAGCGTCCGGCCGAAGCTCTGCTCGAGCCAGTCGCGCATCGTCCGAACCGGCCGCGCCGGCTGGGCCATCTCTGCGAGCGCTCGGGCCGCCAGTTCCGGCCCGAGGCTACGCAGATGGTTCTGGAGCGGATACGGAACGTACCGCCGCGACTCCGGGAGGTAGACCGACGAACGGCGCTCGTAGCGGCGCAGCGGCGTCAACGACTCGATGTAGCGCAGGACGGTGGGCGCACCGCCGAAGATCCAATGCCCGCCGCCGATCTCGAATCGATACGCCCGGCGATCCTGCGGCCGCTCGCGCAGGCGCCGCGACTCGCCGGCGCGCACGTAGTACGACGAACAAATCCCGCCCGGATCCTCACTGGCCTCGAACACCGGGGCGCGCGACGCGATGGCGGCCGCGAGGCCGGTCACGCCGGCGCCCAAGATCACGGTGCTCATGTGGCCGCACGGAGATAGGAGCAGGGTGCGGGGCTGTCAAACCTTGGCGGCGTCCCGCTGCGAGTTCGGCGCGCCCGAAATGCCGGGCGGCTCTAAGTGGCGATTGGGTGGCTATTGACACCCAGGCCCATTCCGGCTAGGTACTCAGGCATGCAGTCCCTCGGAGCGTTCGACGAGCAGTTCCCCACTGACGACGCCTGCAAGTCCTATCTGGCCGCGAAGCGCTGGCCCGACGGCGTGCGTTGCCCGCGCTGTGATGCCACGGAGCGCGTCTATGCGCTGAAGGCCCGGCCGTTCCACTGGCTGTGCAAGAACAAGCGCTGCGGGGGTCGCAACGGCTACCGCTTCTCCGTCCTCACCCGCACCATCTTCGAGGACACCAAGGTGTCGCTCCGCCTGTGGTTCAAGGTCGGCTATCTGATGCTCACCGCGAAGAAAGGCATCCCGGCCCTGCAAATCCATCGCGTGATCTTTGGGGAGGATTCCGGGTCGGACTACCACACCAGTTGGTACATGTGTCACCGCTGGCGCGCGGCCATGCGCGGGGATGCGTTCCCGCTCTCGGGCACCGTCGAGATCGATGAGAGCTACATCGGGGGCAAGGACCGGAACCGCCACAAGGCGAAGAAGGTCGGTCCGCGCGGTCCCTTCTCCGGCAAGGTCGGTGTCATCGGCGCCATCGCGCGCAAGGGCAACGTCGTCGCCCAGGTGATCGACCGCCTGGACCAGCGCACCGTGGATCGCTTCGTCGAGAGCACCATTTCGTCGGATGTGTCGCTGGTCGCGACCGACGATTGCGCCCGCTACGAGTACATCGACTACGGGCCGAATGCGCGGCACGAGAGCGTCAACCATTCGGATGGCGAGTACGTGCGCGGCGTCGTCCACACGGCGAACCTGGACTCATTCTGGAGTCTCTTGAAGCGCGGCGTCATGGGCAGCTTTCACAAGGTCAGCAAGGCATATCTGCCGCTCTACCTGAACGAGTTCTCGTTCCGACATAACCACCGCAAGCACCCCGACGCCTTCGGCGCGCTTGTAACGACGTGCGGCTGATAGCCCGCCCCGCGTCGCCATGCTAAAGCATCCCCGTGGCGACCAAGCGCCGGTCGGGGAAAAAGCGAAAGCCCATCACGGCAAAGCAGCGCGCCAGCGACGACGAGCTGCGCGGGCGCCTGCGATACTTCGACGTCAAGACGCTCGATAACGCGCTCGCGAAGGCCATCAAACCATCACGCGAATGAGCCGAGACTCGTCTTCAGATCCTGCCATAGTCGCTTGAGAGACGCGTCAGCTTTGCCCGCACGATACTGGTTCATGTTGGCGATGATGTCGGTCGCAAATTCGATTCCCCCGAGCGGGGCGATCTGATCGGCTTTGGAGATCGCGGATACCAACCTCCTCTTGTACTCATCTCGGTTGCATTTCTTCTTCTTTCCTAGGGATGGCCGACTGCCCACCGCTTCGTGAAACGCATCGCCATCCGCCATGTACCACCGCTCTACGTGTGGATCCGGACACGCGAGTACTACGTGGGCCCACACTTGCGACTTCACCACGTCCTGGATCTCTTTGCGGCGTTTCTGGCCGAGGCAGTTGGCATCCGTTGCGATCACCAGAACGTCTGGGGCGTTCATCACGCCTTTTCTGACCAGCGTTTGGTAAAGCTCGAACTCTGCGACCACACGCGGATGACCGCCGACATTTGAGCGCACGCGGATGTCCACCACAACACCAACTTCGTTGGCGATCCGACGCAGAAGGGGCACGAGGAATGCCTCATGGGCCCGGTCTTCGACGAACAGATCGACGACGGCTGTTCTAGGAGTCACCGTCGATCATCCCCCGTAGTACTAGGCCCTCGAATAAGCCGTCCTCTGTGCCCGATGTCAGGGCTCTTCGAATGTCGGGGTCTTGAAAGAGCGGACCTTTGGTCTCAAATGGGAAGACTTTCGTCTCAGCACCGCGCTGTTGAACCTTGAACAGTCCGACGTCGCAGTCGGGATCATCGCTCTGGCGCACTCGCTTCAGGATGGCATCGCAGAACAATAGGGAATGCGAAGTGACGATCAATTGCCGCTGCTGAGTGACCGCCAAGTGAAAGAGGAGGTCAGCAATCAACTCAAGACGCCGAGGGTGGACGCCGTTTTCCGGTTCCTCAAGCGCGAGCAATGCCTCACCCCACGGATTAACTGCAATCGCGCACAGCGCCAGCACGCGGAGCGTTCCCTCCGAGATGATACGTGAAGAGAAGTCGATTCCTCCTTGCCGTACCGTTACGTCGATCACGCCATTCTTGTCATCGAGATCTACGCTAACGTCCTCCACGCTCGGGATGAGCGACCGAACCGTGCGCCTCACCGCTTCGAAGCGCTTTGGGTGTTCCGATTTCAGTCGGAAGAGGAAGGGAGCGAAATTGTCGCCATAGGGACCGATGTCGACGACGGCGGATGGGGGTTGCGGCCAGCGCATCTGGACACGGGGGTCGAGATAGTAAGTCCGCCAACCGAACAGTTCGTTGCGAACTGCCTCAACCGCGCGGAATCGCTGGCCGCTGTAACGCTGGTTCGACAGTGCTGTGTAGTGGGCGCCCAGGTCGTGATGCTCGCCCCGACCTTGAGTGGTCGCATGGCGAACCACGATGGCGTCGCCCATCTTCTCGATACGCGGACGCGCGCTTGTAGGCTCGCCACGCGATGATAATGCGGCGAGATATTCGTCCTGGTCGGAAAGAACACCAGTACGGGGTTGGATTTGAACCTCAACGCGGTATCGGAACTGGTCCGCTGCCTGGCCATCGACCGCGACGTCGGCCTCAAGCGAAAACTGCGCGGTCTTCTGCGCGAGAAGAGAAGGAAGACCCCCAGACGGAAAGGAGAACGCTTCGTAAGGGAGCCCGCGTATAAAATGCAGCGCGTCCCGAAGCGTGCGGTTCGTACCGATTGCGGACAGTGCCTCGACTGCGTCGAGGATGTTGCTCTTGCCCGCGGCGTTCGGGCCGAAGAGAACCGTCAGCCTAGGGAACCTGATCTCAACATCGCGCAGTGACTTGAACCCGTTGACCTTCAACCGCTTGAGCACGGCCCCTCCTTGGCGCCGCCTCATATAGCACCGGCATGCGGGTGTCTACAGCCACCCAATCGCCCTCTAAGTTAACATAACCTCTCTTATCAGACGTTGGTGGGTAGTGGGTCATTTAGCAGGCGCCGCGACCTTGGGCACCGGCCCGGGCTCGGTTAGAATCGGTCCGTGGCTGAACGCCGACCGAAGCGCCCTCGCGACCCGATCCAGCTCGCAAAGTTGATCGGCGACATCGCGACCGGCCAGGTCATCGACGAGCCCGACTCGCCGAAGGTGACGCGCGCACGCAAGGGCGGCAGCAAGGGCGGCCCGGCGCGGGCGGCGGCTCTCACGCCGGAGCAGAGAGCCGAGATCGCCCGCACGGCCGCGTCGGCACGCTGGAAGAAGCCGAAGCGTTAGCCAGTCTGCTTTTCCTCGTCGCTCGGGGTGTTCTTTCTCCATTCGATCTCCTCATGGAGGTCGAACGAGAGAGCGATCGGTTCTTCCTTGGGGTTGATCCGGTTCCAGTGCTCCGCATCGAACGAGAGCTGCACCCCGTCGTCGAGCATCGCGTCGCGACGCTTCTTTAGCGATTTCACCATGGCCGGGCGCCGGCGCTCCTGGTCGATGTCGATCCAGAACGCGATCTGGTGGCCATCCTGCTCGTGCCAGATGACATGGTTCGCGCGGTACGGACGGCCCGTGGCCTCATCGTGCCGGACCTCTTCCCGCGCCGCGTCGGAGAATTTGCGCGCGAGGATGTCGATCGGGTCGGGCGGGATGGGTCTCGGCCACCCCAGCCTGTTGATCGCGAACAACGCGACCTCGTGCATGTCGATCTCGGCCTTGCCGGTCTCGTTCCTGTACAGGCGAATTGCCTTCTGCATGTCGCGCTTCGTCGCTCGCCAATCCTTCGATTGCTGCATTTCCACTTCCCTCACATGCCCACCGGGGCAACATCGCCCCAGCCGTCCACGATCGCGCCAGGCGCGACGATTGACCGAATTTTAACCTGGAACTGCCGGAACAGGTCGTACCGATTGAGCCGCCGCTGGAGTTGGCCGGCGACGAGGCCGGGGTGGATCTTGAGGGTGTTCGCGAACCCCCGGATGTCGTGCCCAGCGAAGAACGGGGCCTTGTTCGAGATGAAGCGTCCGAGCGCATCCTGCGGCACGCAGAACTGCGCGGCGGCGGCGTTCGCGACGCGCTCCTCTTCCGCGATGAGCGGCCCTTCGCCAGCCCGCTCGCCTTCGAGCTCCGCGTCGAGCATCACGGCGGCGCGGCCATGACGGCGCACGACATGCTCCAGCTCGTGCCGCAGCACGAACCAGAAATTGTCGATGCGGTCGTAGCGCATCGACATCGCAATTACAGGGGCCATGTCGTTCAGCCAGAAGCATACGCCGTCGATCTTCGCGCCGGGCAGCGACTCGACGATGACAAACCGGATGCCACTCTCCGCGAGGATGCGCGGCGCCTTCCGGGCCTCTTCAGCGGCCCAGATGAGATTTCTCAGCCTCTCGATCCCGTCGCGAACGGCCTGAGGCGAGTAGCGCCCCGCGACCATGTCCACGGCGAGCTGCCTCACGCGGTAGAGCCATGCGAGCTGCACGGGCGTAGCCGGCGTCGAGACGGCCGTCTTCTTGGCGGCGTGCGGGAGCGCCTCGATCTCGTCGACCGACGAGACGCCGAAGAACGCCGTAAGCGCTTTCTCGACGCTCGCGACATCGCGCACGTCGGTCGCATTCAGCCACCCGCGCCTGATCATCTCCCCCACGGGCAGGGCACCGTAGACCTTCGCCCGCGTCACGCGTGCAGGGTCGGGTCGCGTCTCGATGCGCGCCTTGGCCAGGTCGTATGACGCCTGCAACTCCATGAAGCGGTTGGGGTCGACGTTGAAGACCTCGCCGAGCGCCAGTGCCATAAACCCGTCGATCGCGCGGCGCCCGGTGATCAGCTTGTTGACGACCGTCTCGTCGAAGCCCAGCACGGTCGCCAAGACGCGCTTTGTCCATCCACACTCGGCCAGCAGGGCGTCAATGAGCTGCCCTGGCGTCCTGTACTGGTCAGAGTCCATAGAATGCGTTCCCAACCATCACCACCTCCCAGGCGAAGCTCTTGTACCAGCAAGGGAATCGGCCTGCAACCTGAAACTTGCGACAAAGCGCAAACTGACGAATATGCTTGACTTGAGTGTCCCGGGATGGGATACCAAGCGGCATGAACAAGCTCAGTCGCAGCCAGCGGGCGCAGATCATCGGGATGATGGTCGAGGGCATGTCGATCCGCTCGATCACGCGACTGACGGGCGCGAGCAAGAACACGGTCGCGAAGCTCCTGGTCGACGCGGGCACGGCCTGCATGGAGTACCAGGACCAGGCGTTCCGCAATCTTGGCTGCGAGCGCATACAGTGCGACGAGATTTGGAGCTTCGTCTACGCGAAGGCCAAGAACATTCCGGAGGAGAAGCGGGGACACTTCGGCTACGGCGACGTCTGGACCTGGACCGCGATCGACGCCGATACGAAGCTCGTTCCCAGCTTCTACGTCGGCCCGCGCGACGCCGTGAGCGCCGTGGAGTTCATGCAGGACGTTGCGGCGCGGCTGAAGAAGCGCGTGCAGCTCACGACGGACGGCCTCAAGTCCTATCTCTTCGCCGTGTCGGCGGCGTTCGGCAAGGACAACATCGACTATGCGATGCTGGTGAAGAAGTACGGCTCACCGGTGATCGGAGAGAACCCCAACACGCGCGAGACGCGCTACAGCCCGCCGATTTGCACCGGGTGCGAGATCGACGTGAAGTTTGGTGCTCCCGATCCGGAGCACATCAACACGAGCTACGTCGAGCGCCAGAATCTGAGCATGCGGATGGGCATGCGGCGCTTCACGCGCCTGACAAACGCGTTCTCAAAGAAGCTCGACAACCACGTTCATGCGCTCGCGATCTACTTCATGCATTACAACTTCGTCCGGGTTCACCAGACGCTCCGTTGCACGCCGGCCATGCAGGCGAGCGTAACGGACAAGCTGTGGTCGCTGGACGACATTGCGGCCCTGGTTGAGGCCCGCGAAGAGAGCGCTGCCGAGATCACCCGCAAGGGCTGGACGTCACGGAAATCTGCTAAGTGACCCACTACCCGTTGGTGGGGAGTGACCCATTTTCAAGCGCCCGTCTCGAGATGTGCACGACCTTTCGGACGCCGGCCCGCCGCGCGGCCCGAGCACATGGCGTACGGCGGCCAGGTTGATCTCGAAGACGGCCTCCTCCGACATGGCGTTGAGCTGCGGCTTCATGCGCTGTCCGGCGACAAGATGGTAGACGACGTCTACGCCGCGACAGACGCCGGCGACCCCGTCGGCATCGCGCAGGTCGAGCGCGAAGAACTCCGAGCCTGCCGCGCGGACGTTCCGGGGCCAGGCCACGCGAGCGCCGGCACGCGCCTGCGCTGGGTCGCGCACCTGCACCCGCTACGGTAGGATCGTTTCCTCATCGCCGCATGCGCCCGCTCACTACCCTCGCATTCGCCCTGGCGGTGCTGGTCGCGTCGGCGTGGGCCGCCGCGACGCTCCTCGGCGCCAAGGCGGTCAGCGAGGGCGCGCGCGCTTACCGCCACCGCGGGCTCCTCGGGCAGGTGCGTCGCACGCACACGGATCGGCCGCTCGTCGTCTGGCTGGGCGATTCGACCATCATGGCCAACCTTGAGGGGGGGCCGTACCCGGACGTCGTCTCGCGTGCGATCGGGGCCGATACGCCGATGGAGAGCCTCGTGATCGCGACGCAGGGGCTTACCTTCTACCAGACCTACTTCCTCATGCGCGACGTCCTGGAGCTCCAACCCGCCCTCGTCGTCGCGGTCGCCAATGTTCGCTCCCTTCATCCCTCCGTCGCCATCGACGTGCGCTCGGACCTCGCGTCGGCGCTCCATCCGCGAGATCTGCCGGCCGCGATGCAGCTTCCGTTCGCCGAGGCGGGCATCTCGCTCGCACGCCTGGTGCTGTACCAGGGCCTGCGCTGCGAGGCGGTGGAGCGCGCCCTTTACTTCTTCACCGGGCTGCGCGCGTTGGCGCGGGATACGTGGTGGGGCCGGTGGGTGCTGCTCGATCCGGTCTTGCCCGCACCCCTCCAGCGTGTCGTCTTGGCCCAGACGATGGGATCGCGGCAGGACGCGGTGACGGCCTACTGGTTTCGCGCCTTCTCGTTCGAGGTCGTGCCCGCCAATCCGATCCTGCGCATGATGGCGGCGACCGTGCGGATGGCATCGCATGCCGGCGTCCCGGTGATCGTCGTGGGCAACCCGCTGCCGCGCGGCATGCTGCGCGACGGAGGGGGATACGACGAGCCCAGGACGGCGAGGTCGTATGCAGTGATCCGGGACGCCGTCCACGCAGCGGGCGGGACGTTTCTCGATCTGCACGCCTCATTGGAGGACGCCGACTTCAGCGACCGGTGGGGCCACCTCGGGGTCACCGGCGTGCAGCGGATGACCGTGATCCTGGAGCCGCTGGTGCGGGCGGCGCTCGCGTCCTCGCGCTGACCTCGCTCACCCCTCGCCAGCGTCTCAGGGTGGCGGCGCACCCGGGGGCAGGCGGGATTCGGCGTGGACGCGGCGGCGGCATGGACGCCGCTCGCACGCTGACCGTGTGCTCCCACCGCAGCGGCGAGGGGGCTGCCGCGTCCGGGGGCACGAAGTCCCCCTGCCCGGGGCGGCACCGGTGTAGGAAAACTCGCCGCGGCAAACGTGACGTCGTACCGGTCGGCCACTGGTCGAACGGGCCGGCCTGGCTGGTCTCGAACGCCGGTGTGTTGTGGTTCTTGCCGTACCACGAGGTGCGGTAGCCGTTGTCCTTCAGGATGCGGGCGATGGTCGCGTGCTCAGGATGCCGGCCAGGCCCACGCCAGGATCGTCGATACGACTCTCGTCGTCATTGCACTCCTCCTCGAGCAACGCGTTCTGTCGTGTGCACCGCTTCCCTCGTCAGCAGTTCACAGCTCGTTTGGCCCGAGCTTCACCGTCACCTTGCCGATCGTGCCGGTGAAGCGGAACGGCACCTGGTAGTCGGCGTCGTCGACCGGCGTGCCGGTGTCGTGGCCGACGTTGAAGGTCTCGTCCCACGGAATCACGAGCGGCAGGCTGCGCGCCATCGGGTGGCTGTCCGCAGTCTTGCCGTCGATCTTCAAGGTGCCGGTTCCACCCTTGCCGGGTCCGGGGCCGTCGTACTTCCAGTCGAACACGAGGGTGTGCTTGCCGGGCGCGAGCGCCTCCTTGCCCTGCCACTTCACCATCTCGAGCTGGATCAAGTTCCACGTGAACACCGGCTGGCCCTTGAGCAGATAGAGGCCATAGCCACCGAAGCGCCCGCCGTCCGTGACGAGCACGCCCTCGGCGCCGCCTTGCGGAATCTCGATCTCGGCGGTGATCGTGTACGAGCGGTTCAGCAGCGACGGCGCCACGGTACCCGGGAACGGCACGTTCGAGATCTCGCCCGTGTAGGTGAACAGGGTGCGCCCGGGAGTGTAGCTCGGCTTATTCGAGATGAACCTGCTGAGCCGCGTGTCGTCGAGCGGGAACACGTTGTACTTCGCCGCCTCCATGGTGAACAGCTGCTTCATGTCGCGCAGCTTGTCCGGCATCTTCGCCGCCAAGTCCTCGGCTTGGGTCCAGTCCTTGGTCAGGTCGTAGAGCTCCCACGTGAAGTCGTTCATGACGTCCGAGGGCGGCTTCGCCGTGAAGTCCCATGGTGGAGTCGGGGGAGGCGCCGAGGCGATCCAGCCGTCGTGGTAGATCGCGCGCGAGCCGAACATCTCGAAGTACTGGGTCACGCGACGGCCCGGCGCGTCCGCCTTGTCCCACGTGTAGGCCATGCTGACGCCCTCGATCGGCTTTTGCGCGATGCCGTTGACCATCACCGGTTCCGGCAGCCCGGCCGCTTCGAGGATCGTGGGCACGATGTCGATGACGTGATGGAACTGATGGCGGATGCCGCCCTTGTCTTTGATGCGCACGGGCCATGCCATGGCCATCCCGTTGCGCGTGCCGCCGAAGTGGGACGCCACTTCCTTGGTCCACTGGTACGGCGTGTCCCAAGCCACCGCCCAAGGCACCGCGTAGTGCGGGTAGGTCTGGTCCGTGCCCCAGGCGTCGTAGAACTTCATGTTCATCTCGACCGTCGGATGCACGCCGTTTGCGACCGCGTACTCGCTGTACTCGCCGTGGAGAGTGCCCTCGGGGCTCGAGCCGTTGTCGCCGCTGATGTAGATGACGAGCGTGTTGTCGAGCTTACCGGCGTCTTCGACCGCCTGGATCACGCGGCCGATCTCGTGGTCGGTGTAGGCCAGATAGGCCGCATAGACGTCGGCCTCGCGAATGTAGAGTTTCTTCGCTTCCGGCGAGAGCGTGTCCCACTGCGCCAGGTCCTTTGGCCATTCGGTGAGCTTCGCGTTCTGCGGGATGACGCCGAGCTTCTTCTGGTTGGCGAAGATGGTTTCGCGCAGCTTGTTCCAGCCGCCATCAAACAGGTGCATGGCGCTGATCTTGTCGACCCACTCCTTGGTCGGATGGTGCGGCGCGTGCGTGCCGCCTGGCGCGTAATAGATCATGAAGGGCCGGTCGGGCTGCAGCTCCGTCATCATCCGGATGCGCTGGATCGCCTCGTCGGCCATGGCGGTGATGAGGTTCCAGCCGGGCTTGCCCAGAAAGGGCTCGATCGGCGTGGTGTTGCGGAACAGATACGGCTGCCACTGGTTGGAGTCGTCGCCGATGAACCCGTAGTAGTGGTCGAAGCCCTTGACCGGACCGGTCGGCCAGTTGTGGAAGGGTCCCGCCTGGCTCCCCTCCCACTGCGGTACGTTGTGGTCCTTGCCGTACCACGAGGTGTCGTAGCCGTTCTCCCGAAGGATCTCGCCAATCGCGACGGCGTCGCGCGGGATGACGCTGTTGTAGCCGGGATAGCCGGTCGCCTGGTCCACGACGACACCGGTGGCCACCGAGTGGTGGTTGCGGCCGGTCAACAGCGCGGCACGCGTGGGAGAGCAGAGCGCCGTCGTGTGGAACCGGGTGTAGCGCAGGCCCATGTTCGCGACCCGGTCCAGCGCCGGCGTCGGGATGACACCGCCGAACGTGGACGGCGCCGAGAAGCCGACGTCGTCCGTCATGATCAAGAGCACGTTCGGCGCGCCCTTGGGCGGCACGACGATCTCCGGCCAGTATGGCTTCGACTGCGCGGCGTTGGGGCTGATCTCGCCGCCGAACGGCTGCGGCGGGTTCGGCAGGTAGCGGCCGTCGATGGTGGTCGTCGCGCCGGGCGCGCCCGCCGTGCCGGTGGTCGGTTGCGCCGAGGTCGGCGCGGCGGCGAGGGCCGAGCCGATCAGCCACACGCACGCGATGGTTCCGGAAAGTCTCTTCGTCTGCGCCATTGGTCGCTCTCCTTGTTCGCGAGGATGTATTCCCGCGCCGTCGCGTTCTGCGGCCGGGGCGGTTGCGGCGCCCGTATAGCAGGCGCCTCTCGACGCGACCTTGCAGATTCGGACATATTCCGGCGCGACATGGCAGCAGGCAGGCGCGACGCAGAACGCGACGGGCTGCCCAGTGCCGGCGGCCGGCACGGGGCCCTCCGGGTCGGCCCGGTTCTCGCGATCCCGGCGGTGCTGGCGGACCTGGGCGTCGCCCCCGAGCGAGTGTTTCGGCTGGCGGGCGTCGACCTCCAGCTCTTTCAAGATCCCGAGAATCGAGTCCCACTCGAGTCGATCGGACGCCTGTTCGAGGTGTGCGTGGCGCTAACCGGTTGCCGCCACTTCGGGCTGCTGGTCGGCGAGCGCTTCGACTTGAACGCGTTCGGTGCGATCGGCGACCTGATGCGCCATTCGGCCACCGTGGGCGATGCGCTGCGCGACCTGCTCCTCCATCTCCACCTCCACGACCGCGGCGGCGCGCCCCTGCTGCTCGGTCCCGACGCTGGCAGCGTGGTTCTCGGCTACTCGATCTACCACGAGCAGAGAATCCCGGCGGCGGCGCAGATCCACGCGACGGCGACCACCGTGGCCTACAGGATCCTCCGCGAGCTCTGCGGCCCCGCATTCGAGCCGCTCGTCGTGCGATTCGCGTACGACCGGCCAGGCGATGCCGCCGAGTACCGCCGCTTGTACCAGTCCGCCGTGGCGTTCGACGCCGCCACCTCGGGCGTCACCTTCGCCTCGTCCTGGCTTTCGCATTCGCTCCAAGGCGCCGACCCGAGACGCCATCGTGAGCTCGCGCAAGCGATCCGGGCCGCGGCGGGGACCAGACCGATCAGCTTCGCCGAGCGATTGGAGGGCGTCATCAATCAGGCGCTGCTCGGCGGGACCGCCTCGGAGCCGGACGTCGCCCGGCGGCTCGCGATCCACGAGCGGACGATGCGGCGACGGCTCCGGGCGGAGGGCACGAGCTTCCGGAAGCTCGTCAACGAGACGCGCTTCGAGCTTGCGTGTCAGCTGCTGCGCAACAGGCGCCTTCCGGTCACCGAGATCGCGGCGGTCCTGCAGTATGCCGACCCGAACGCCTTCTCGCGCGCCTTCCGTACCTGGTCCAACCGCAGCCCGAAGGACTGGCGCGCCCGCTCGCCTGCTCGTCCAGAGCATCCTTAGGGCGGAACTTCGGCGGACTACACGCACGTCAAGAAGAACAGCGCGGACCTGTTCGTGGCGACGGGGCAGCAGGGGCTCCGGCGCGAGCGCGCCAGTCCCCCTGTCAGGACGCTCTTCCGAGCGTCAGGAGGCTGACTCCCCTCTCCCAGGCCGCGAAGCGCCCCGGCGCCTGATTCGGGGCGTCGGACGGCACGCGTCTTGCCTCGTTCGGGCTAACCACCGGCCTGAAAGGAGTTTGTCCATGGGGGTTCGTCTCAGCATCAAGACGCGGCTCACGGGGTTGGCCGTGGTCCTCGCAATCGGCGCGTTGCTGCTCGCGGTGTACGTCTACGCGACCATCGAGACGGTCAAGGTGAACGGCCCCTACTACTCCGACATCAGCCTCGGAAAGGACCTCATCACCGACATCGTTCCGCCGCGTGCGAACATCGTGGAGCCCTTCCTCCTGGTGTACCTCATGGCCGAGGAAACGGAGCCGGGCACGCGCAAGGCGATCATCGAGCACTATCAGGAGCTGCGGCGCGTGTCGGCCGAGCGCTACGACTACTGGAAGCGGACGCTGCCGGACGACCCGGTGACGGCCGCGCTGCTGGCCGAGACGTACCGGGCCGCGGAGGACTTCTTCAACCTCGTCGATCAACAGTTCCTTCCGGCCCTTCGCAGGAGCGACCTCGCGACCATCGGCGATCTGATCCAGGGGCCGCTCAAGACGAAGTACAACGAGCACCGGGCCGCGATCGACCAGGTGATCGACATGGCCAACCGCCGCAACGAGGCGAAGGAGGAGGAAGTCGATAGGCTGGTGCGCCATCGCATCGTCGCCTTCTTCACCGTGGGCGGCGGCTTCGTGATCGTCGCGAGCCTCCTCTCCTGGCTCATCTCCCGCTCGATCACGCTGCGCATGGAGCAGACGGTCTCGGTCCTGCGCAACCTCGCGCAGGGCGACCTCACCGGTCGCCTCCCGGCGACCAACTCGGACGAGATCGGGCAGATGGCGCGTTGGTTCAACGGATCGGTCGACAAGCTGCAGGACATGGTGAAGCAGGTGACGCAGGCGGCCCAGTGGACGGGCGGCACGGCCCGCCAGCTGGCCACCGCGAGCCAGCACCTCTCGGGCGGCGCGCAGCAGCAGGCGTCGAGCCTCGAGGAGACGGCGGCGACGCTCGAAGAGATCACCGCGGCGGTCCGCCGCAACGCTGACAGCGCGCATCAGGCGAACCAGCTCGCGACCGCCTCGCGCGACACCGCCGACAAAGGGCGTCAGGTGGTGACGGCCGCCGTGCGGGCGATGGGCGACATCAATCAGGCCGCCGGGCAGATCTCGGACATCATCAACGTCATTGACGACATCGCCTTCCAGACGAACCTGCTCGCCCTCAACGCCGCAGTCGAAGCCGCGCGCGCCAACGAGCACGGCCGCGGCTTCGCGGTCGTCGCCGCCGAGGTCCGAACCCTGGCACAGCGATCGGCCGCCGCCGCGAAGGAGATCAAAGGCCTCATCCAGGATTCGGCGCAGAAGGTGAAGGCGGGCTCGGAGCTGGTAGACACCTCGGGCCGGACGCTCGAGGAGATCGTCGCGTCCGTGCGTCGCGTGACCGACATCATCGCCGAGATCACCGCCGCGTCGCAGGAGCAGTCCCAAGGCATCGAGCAGGTGAACCGCGCGGTTGCGCAGATGGACCACGTGACGCAATCGACGGCGGCGCAGACCGAGCAGGTGTCGGGGACGGCGCAATCGCTCACCTCGCAGGCCGACCAGCTCCAGACCCTCGTGGGACGGTTCAAGCTCGACGTCGATCCCGCGCCGCCCAGCCTGCCGGCGCCCGTCGTTGCGGAACCGAAGGCGGAACCGAAGAAGGAGACGGCGCCCCGGCTCGTCGGCCCGCGTCGCGCCAGCGCCGAGACGAACGTCTGGGAATCCACGGGCACCTTCGAAGAGTTCTGACGCCCCCGTCCAACTGATCACCGGCGCCCGGCGGTGTCGCGGGCGCGCAATCGCCTTGGCCCACCGGGCCGAGCGTGCTAACGCAGCCGCGCGATGGCGCCGGTGGTGGTCTCGTGACTTGGAGCGCGCGAAGCATCGCCGCGGCGCTGATCGCCCTCGCCGGTTGCTCCAACGTCCGACAGACGATGCGTGGGTGGGTCGGCGAGACCCAGCCTGCGGCCGCCGCCCACGCTGGCCAGAGCGCGGCCTACTACGCCGCCGCCGATCAGGTCGCCGTGTACGCCCAGGCATCGGCGTCGTCGAAGGTCGTCGGGCACCTGCCGCTGAACGCGCGAGTCAGCCGCACCCAGCTCGAGCGGGGCTACGCCTACGTCACCGCGGACGGCGGCCTCCAGGGCTGGGTCGACGCCGGGCAGCTCGTACGGCGCCGTACGGCGGCGAGCGGAGCGACGTCAGGGGCCGAGCCCACCCCGGCCGAGGCCGACGCCCCAAAGGAAGCCGGAGGCGTCGAGAAGGCTGCCGACGTGGAGCCGGTCCCCGCGGCGGAATCTCCCGGGCCTGCAGCCCCTCCGGCGCCCCCCACTCCACCTCCGCCACCCGCACCGACGGCGGCGCCGGCCGTCAAGACGCGGCCCGCGCCAGCCATCGAGGATCCGTTCTGAAGGGGCACGCCTGACTCCCCTGCCGCATCCCTATCCGCATGCGCTCCTCATCGTCTTGTTGGTGGCGGCGATCGCACCATTGTTCAACGAGCTGCCGGTCCGCCTGCGCCTCCCGCTCGTCGTCCTCGAGCTGATCTTCGGGATGATCGTCGGGCCGCGCGGCCTGGACCTCGTCGCTCCCGAGGGGATCGTGAAGACGCTCGCCGCGCTGGGCCTGTCCTTCCTGTTCTTCCTCGCCGGGATGGACCTCGAGTTCAGCAAGCTCCGCGGAGCGCCCCTCCGTTTGGGTCTCATCGGTTGGGTATCGTCGGTGCTGCTGGCGCTCGCACTCACCTACTCGCTGCGCGCAGCGGGGCTGGTCTCCGATCCCGTGCTCGTTGCCGTCGCCCTCAGCACCACGGCGATCGGCACGCTGCTGCCGATCCTGCGCGAGGCCGGCGAGCTGGAGACCGATTTCGGGCGTTTCGTCCTGGGCGCCGGGGCCATCGGGGAGTTCGGGCCGATCGTGCTGTTCTCCCTCATCGTCACGGGGGACCGGGGCCTCGCGATCCGCTCGGGCCTGCTGGCGGCGTTCGTGTTCGTCGCCTGTGCCTGCGCGGTGGTGGCGCTGCGGGTGCGTCCGCCGCGTGTGATCGAAGTCCTCTCGCGCACGCTGCAGAGCACGAGCCAGCTGCCGATCCGCCTGTCGATATTGCTGCTGGCCGGGCTCGTCGTGCTGGCCGATGTCCTGGGTCTCGACATCCTGCTCGGCGCGTTCGCGGCCGGCAGCCTCGTCGGGCTCGTGGCGCGCGGTCCCGGGGCCGAGCCCTTCCGCCAGAAGCTCGATGCCCTGGGGTTCGGCTTCCTGATCCCGATCTTCTTCGTGATGAGCGGTGCGCAGGTCGACCTCGCCGCCCTCGTTGCGAGCTCGAGCAGCCTGGCGCGGATTCCGCTCTTCCTCGTCCTGTTGCTGGTCGTGCGCGGTCTGCCGACCGTGCTCTACCGCCGCGAGCTCGCCACTCCCGAGCGCCGCGTGCTGGCCCTCTTCTCGGCGACGACGCTGCCGCTCATCGTGGTGATCACCGAGCTCGGCAAGGCGACGGAGCGAATGCTGCCCGAGAACGCTGCGGCGCTGGTCGGTGCCGGCATCCTCTCCGTCCTGCTCTATCCCCTTCTCGCCCTCTCGCTACGAGGCGCGCAGCCGGGAGCCGTCCCGGCGCGCTACGACGAGTCGGACGCGATGTAGTAGCCGGCGGCGACGGGTAGCGTACCGGCTCGCTACGCCTGGACCGCCAGTGCGGCGGCGTGGGGACCCGGGCCCTCGACGCGCGCGGCCGCGCACTCAGAAGACCTTCATCACGCCGACGGTCGGCTGATAGTCGTAGGGATCGGGGTTTGTCGCCGGGACGTCGATGCCGGCGAGGAGGTACCAGTTGCAACCCACGTGGGTCCGGAAGGCCGGCGTGAAGATCAGGGTGGTCGTGTTCGGCCCGCGATCGTCGGTCGCCTGGGTCAGCGTGGTTCCCACGGAGAACACGAGGTCGCCGAACGGCGTGGCGTCGTGGTCCGTGAAGTAGTAGCCGGCCGCCAGATTCGCGCCGAAGGTGTTCCGGGCGCCGGCTTCGTCGAATGAGTCGTGACCATACGGGACGGACATGCTGGCACCGCCTCGCACGACGAGCTTCTTCCACGGATTGCTCCAGAACTCGTAGGCGGGCGTGATCGCGGCGATGCCGTTGCCGTTGATCTCGTCACCGGTGGGCGCGCGGAACGACACGCCGAACGACTGCGTCAAGTCCTGCGACTCCGACAGGATCACGCGCGGCGTGATGGCGATGTCGCCCGCCGCCGTATGGTATCTCGACGTCGAGCCCTTGCTGCTGACCAGCAGCGGCAGGTCGTATCGGAGCTCGAAGCGACGGCTGAGCGGTGTGTAGAGCGTGAAGGCGGGTCCGGTGTACGCGTTGCCGTTCTCGCCGGCATCGTGCGCGTACGAGAACGTGCCGATGATCAGGCGATAGAAGACGCCGTCCGCGGCGCCGATCCATCCCTGGCGCGGGGCGCCGCCCGATCCGTTGACGGGACTCGCCCAGGCCTGGTCCCACCCTTCGGAGAAGAACGTGCCGAGCGAGAACGGACGCCACCTCGTGGGCTCGGCGTAGGCGTCTCCGGTCAAGGATTCGATCGCGGCGTCCCAGACGCCGACCCGCTCGGGCTCCGAGGAGGAGGTCGCCCCCAGCGCTTCCCCTCCCCTCCCCACCGCCACCAACAAGCCAAGGACGCAGAACAGCCGTACGCTCATCGCAGAGGCTCCTTCCATGGGCCGCGCAGCGCGCGATGTCCCCCCGGGCGCGCGCAGGTCCGACTGCTGTGTCGTTCCCCTAGCGACCCGGCGGGCCGGTGGCAACCGGCTAGTCGACGACGAAGTCCTTGGTGGAGACGACCGCGCCGTTGGCCGAGATCTCGACCTTGTACTTCCCGGTCGGCCAGCCGCTCGGCTTCGCGATGTGGAACTCGGTCGCCGATGGCCCGGTGGGCGCTATCGCCTGGGAGCCCTCGTTGACCAGCTGGCCGTCCTCGTAGGTCCAGCGCGCCTTCAAGGCGACCGACGGCGCGGCGCCCTCGCTCACGATCGACGCATAGATCGTGTCGGTGGCGGCGAACGACGTCGTCGGCTGCGCCACCTTCTTGTCGGCGCCGACGGCTTTTCCGAGGTCCACGGTGACGACGCGGAACGGCGCCGGAGCCGGTGGTGCCGGGGGCGGCGCGGCGGCCTGCGGCGGCGGGGCTGCGGGCTTAGCGGGAGGCGGCGGCGGGGTTTCGGACTTCGAGCAGGCGATCGCGCCTGCCACGAGCCCCGCGGCCACGACGGAGATCGTCAGGATTCGGATGCGCATCGGTTGGCTCCCTTCTTGGGGTGCTCAGCGATCCGGGATCTTCAGCACCTGACCCGGATGGATCAGGTTCGGGTTCTTCACCGTGTCGGCGTTGAGCTGGTGGATCTCCTTCCAGCGGTTCGCGTCACCCAGGAGCTTCTTCGCGATCTTCGACAGGTTGTCCCCGGCGACGACCGTATAGGTGCGCGATCCCGCAACCGTCGGCGCCGTCGACGACGATCCGCTCTGGACGTCCGAAAAGTCGGCCTTCTTGTCAGCCATGGCGTCCGGGCCCTCCTTGTCGCGGTGGAGTCCCCCGCGCCGTAGCCCGGCCGGCCCTGCCTGACAATACCCATTCGAGGCAGGGGTCCCGCTTCCCGCGCGAGACGATCCGCCACGGCGTCGTTCATCTCCGCGTCAGGATTCTTCGCAAACCCCACGCGGCGACGTCGGCGTGGCGTTCGGCGCACGCCGCCGTACAGATTCGTGACCCGACCGCACCGTTTCGTTGGCGCGGCTGCGCGGCATCGCCGTTGCTCCCATTCGCTGCCGGAGTCCGAGCGACTTCGGACATGGAGGCGCCAATGGCAAAGCGGCTAGGGTCGGCGGTGTGCGCTGCGGTGGTGGCGGGGAGCTTGGTGCTCGGCGCCGGCGGCACGGCAGCCGCTGCGGTACATGTGAAGGCGGCGCTGCGAGCCACCGCGCAGGCGCCACGCGCCCGCGGCAGCGCGAAGCTCACGCTGCGGACGTCGACGAAGGGTCTCTTCGCCATCTCGGCGCGTCGCCTGGATGCCGGCGGCTCATACGACGTGGTGGTCGCCGGCATCAAAGTCGGCGAGCTCGCGACCAACGACCACGGCGCCGGCAAGGCGCTGTTCGGCGCCCCGAAGCGGAATCGTCGCGCGCTGCTCGGCTTCGATCCGCGCGGGCGGAGCCTCGCGATTCGCGACCGTGCCGGCAACGACGTGCTCGACTGCGACATGCCCGACGGTGGGAAGGACTCCGGCGCCGTCGCGTGTTGCCTCCCCGACGACGATGGGGTCGAGTGCGACGAGCGCACCCCCGACGACTGCCTGGCCGACGGCGGCACCGTCTCGAATGCGACCGGGTGCTTTCCGGATCCCTGTAGCGCGCCCGGCACCGCAACCTGCTGCACGATCGACAGTACATGCGGCGCCTTCGTGGACGACGACCCGCAGGTCGGCTGCCATACCGGCGTGAGCGCGTCCGCTTGCGCCGACGCTCATGGTACGGTCGTCGACGCGACGTCGTGTGATCCCAACCCGTGCACCCCGGTTCCCCCGGCGGCGCTCGTCACGTGCTGCGTGCCCGAGGACGACGAGGACGAGATCGAGTGCGAGTTCCGGACCCCGGACCGGTGCGCGGCAAAGGGCGGCACCGTGAACGCCGCCACCTCCTGCTCTCCGAATCCGTGTGGCCCGGCGCAGAGCAGCGACGCGGACCACCATGGTGACGGCGATCATAACGACGGCGACCACGGGGACGGAGACCACTGTGACCATCACCATCACGATGGCGACCACGGAGATTGCGATCAGGGCGATCAGGGCAATCACGACGGCGACTGATTCGCGACGCCGTATCGTCGCGGTTCAGTTCCAGCGCGGAAGGGTGATCAGCACGGCGAGGAGGAGCAGCGCAACGCCGATCGCCGGGATCGCCAGCAGACCCAGCAGCTTGATGGCGGGCCGGATGCGGCCCGCCGATCGGAGGCGCAGGCTTCCGAGCACGATCCCACCGAGGGCCAGCAGGATGACCGACCACAGCCCGATGTTGAACGACGATACCGAGCCGTCGGCGAGCCCGACGAAGAAGAAGTAGAGGAAGACGAGCGCGACCAGCGCGTCGATCGTCCACAGGACCCAGAAGGCCTTCATCGAGGGGCGTCCGTAACACGATCGGCCGCACCGAGGGCAATCGGTCCAGGCGCGGGGAGCTACTCCGCGTCGTCGTCGGCCGCGTCGCCGACCGCCTGTGGGGTCGCCTCGGCGGGGGCCTGGCCCGGCGGGAGCTTCGCGAGAATCGCCTGCCGGGTCGCCGCGTCGAGGTCGGGCGCCTTCAGCAGCTCGGTATAGAGGGTCTTCGCCTTCTCGCCGTTGCCGCCCGCGTCCTCGAGGCGCGCCTCGGCGGAGAGGGCCTGCGTGTGGAACGGCCCGGCGATGTCGGCCGCCTGACGATAGGCGTCGAGGGCGGCTCCGTCGTTCTTCGACGCCTCCTGCGCGCGGCCGCTCCCGACGAGCGCTTCCTGGCGCAGGTACTCCGTCGCGGGCGAGCCCGCGAGGTATTCGCCGTACGCCAGCGCCGCGGCCGCCGCGTCGGGCTGCTGCAGCAACGAGTGGGCGCGGTAAAGCACGGCGATCCGGCCCATCGGCGCCCGCGGATATGCGGCAGCGACGGCCTGGAACTCGGTCGCGGCGTCCGCGAACTTCCCGGTCTGGTACAACAGGTGCGCCGTCTGGAAGCGCGCGGCGGCGCTCTCCGCCTGGCGTGACGAGTACCAGGTGATGCCGAGCACGAGCGCGACGACGGCCGCGAGCGCCGAGACGCCGCCGACCACCGCCGACTGGTTCTGGCGCAGCCAATCCGTCGCCTGGGCGGTCAGCGCCTGGAACTCGTCGGGCTCCCGCAGGTCCTTGCGCGAGAGCTTGATGTGGTCGGCCTCGGCCATCCCCTCCCCCTACATCTTGTACTTGAAGTCGTCGGGCGACATTTTCTCGAGGATCTCGGCCCATTTGTCGCGCGACACGTTGGAGAGGTCGGGATCGCGCGGATCCTCCATCTGCTGGAGCACGCTCGAGGCTTCGAGCACCGCCTTGGCGACGTAGATGGGGCTCTTCGTGCGGAGCGCGAGGCTGATCGCGTCCGAGGGACGCGCGTCGATCGTGAGCTGCCGGTCGCCCACCCGCAGATAGATGAGCGCGAAGTAGGTGTTGTCCTTCAGCTCCGTCACTTCGATCCAGTCGACCGTCGCGCCCAGCTCGCCCAGCACGTTGCGCAGGAGATCGTGGGTGAGCGGACGCGCCATCTGGATGCCCTCGAGCTCGGCCGCCATGGCGGTCGCCTCGAGCAGTCCGATCCAGATCGGGAGGTTCAGCTTGTTGTCCGGATCCCGCAGGATGACGATCGGTGTCTTGGTGACCGGATCCAGGGTGAGCCCACCCACGGTCATCAGGATGAAGTTGTCGCGATTCATGGCCGGGCCGACCCCCTGATGTGCATTCTTCACTACCCCCGGTGGGAGGTCAACGCGCGGCTCACGCGGCGACGATGCGATCGACGACGCGATAGAGCTGGTTCAGGTTGCGGCACTCCTCGACCATCGTGCAGAACGGCGCGTAGCGGTCCATCTCGCTGTCGCCGAAGCCCCACGTCATGCGATTCTCGGGGTTGAGCCAGATGATCTGCTTGGCGCGCAGGTGGATGTCCTTGAGGGCCCACTCGTGCGGCAGATTGTAGTTGTTGCGCGCGTCGCCGAGGATGATGACCGTGGTACGCGTGTTCACCGCCTGCAGGAACTCGCGGTGGAAGGTCTTGAAGGCCCGTCCGAAGTCGGAGTGCGCGTACACGTTGATGACGTTGCCGGTGAGCGCCGTGTCGAGTGCGACGTTGGCCTCGTGCTCGGTGAACAGCTGCGTCACCTCGCCGATGTCGGCGACGAAGATGAAGCTCCGGACCTTCGAGTAGAGGTCCTGGAGCGCGTAGACGAACTGCAGCATGAAGCGCGACACGTTGCGGACCGAGTCCGACACGTCGCACAGGATCATCACCTGCGGCCGGTCCTTGCGCTTGCGATCGAAGAACATGCGAAACGGGACGCCGCCGAACTGCAGGTTCTCGCGCAGCGTCCGGCTGGAATCGAAGCGGCCGCGCCGCGCCCGCTTGCGCCGCAGCGCCACCACGTTGCGCAGTCGCTGGGCGAGCTTGGTCACGGCCTCCTGCATCCGCCGCATCTCGTCTTCGGTGAGGTAGAAGAAGCTCTTCTCCGCGAGTGCCTGCATGCCCTGGCGGTCCCGCCGGTCGACGTCCTGCTGATCGAGCTCCTGGCGCACCATCGCCTTCATCATGTCGGCCAGGTCCTGGAGCCGCCGGTCCAGGAGCTGTCCGAAGCGCCGGCCGGTCTCTGGGTCGAGGCCGCCGAAGGCGCCCTTCAGCCCGTCGATCTCGCCGGCGAGGTTCCCGAGGCCCAGGGCCTGGGCGATCGCGTGGGTGAACTTCCCCTCCTGGAAGTTGTGCTGGATGTCGCCGAGCTGCCCGCGCGCGGCGGCCTCGCGCAGCAGCTGCTCGAGGCGTCCGGTGTCGGCCTGGAGGAGCGCCTTCGCCAGTGGTGAGAGCTCGATGCCCTGCTCCTCCAGGAAGCGCTGGAGGTCCTCCAGCATGCGCTGGAAGGCGTCGCTGTCGAGCTCGAGCGCGGCCTGCGTCGCCTGCGTGATCTCCTGGATCGTGTCGCCGAGCCCCGAGAAGTAGAGCTCGAACAGGCGTTCGAACGTCGGCACGTCGACGGCGCGCTTCACGGCGGTGGCGCGGAGCGCGGCACGCACCGTGTCGCGATCGGCGAGACCGACCGTGCCCAGTGCCCGGAACGCGTCCATGGTCTCGGAGACGGACACGCGAAGCCCGTTCTGTCGCAGCAGGCCACAGAACTCGACGAGCTTCGTGTTCATCGCGGGCTGTCCGGCGCCCTAGTGCAGGACGTCCTTGTCGCCCCCGTCGGCGGCCGCCGCGGTCTGCTTCTGCTTCGCGCGCTGGAGCTCGCGGAAGTCCTTCAGCTCCTGCTGCGCCTTCCGGATGTCGGCCTCGTACTTGAGGATGACCGAGAGCGTCTCGTTCACGAGATCCTCGTCCAGGCTCTGGACGTTCAGGAGGAGCAGCGCGCGCGTCCAGTCGAGCGTCTCGCTGATGCTGGGGGCCTTCTTCAGGTCGAGCTTCCGCACCCGCTGGATGAGCGAGACGACTTCGCCGGCGAGATGCTCACCGACGCCCGGTACCTTCAGCGTGACGATGGCCAGCTCGTGCGTGCGATCGGGGAAATCGATGTACAGATGCAGGCAGCGACGCTTCAGGGCGTCGGACATCTCGCGCGCGTTGTTGCTCGTGAGCACGACCGTCGGGATGTGCTTCGCGCGCAGCGTGCCCAGCTCGGGCACGCTCACCTGGAAGTCGGAGAGGATCTCGAGGAGGAAGGCCTCGAACTCGGCGTCCGACTTGTCGATCTCGTCGATCAGGAGGACGCATGGGTGCGAGGACGTGACGGCCTTCAGTAGCGGCCGCGGCAGCAGGAACCGATCGCTGAAGAAGACGTCGTCCTCGTTGGCGATGCGGTCGACGGCCTCGGTGAGCGACTTGGCGTTCCCCAGCACCTCGCTGATCTTGTCCTTCAGGATCTGCGTGTACAGGAGCTGCTTCGCGTACTCCCACTCGTAGAGGGCCTTCGGCTCGTCGAGGCCCTCGTAGCACTGGAGGCGGATCAGCTCGTGTCCGAGCGCCTGCGAGAGGACCTTGGCGAGCTCCGTCTTGCCGACGCCGGCCGGCCCCTCGACGAGGATCGGCTTGTGGAGCTTCGCGGCGAGGTAGACGACGGTGCCGATCGTGCGGCTCGTGATGTACTTGAGCGCCTCGAAGCGCTGGATGACGTCGTCGACAGAAGCAAACATGGTAGCGGCCGCGGACGCTAACACACGCCCCTACCCCAGGCAATCAAAACGCGCGCGTCGTTCACGCGATCGCGCGGCCGCCGTCGACGTGCAGGATCGTACCGGTGGAGAACGCCGCCTCCTCGACGAGGAAACGTATGGCACGTGCGACGTCTTCCGGCGTGCCGATGCGACCGAGCGGCGTCGCGCGCAGCACCGCAGCCACCTGGTCCGGTCCGAAGTCGTCGGGGAGCAGCACGGGGCCCGGCGCGACCGCGTTCACGCGCACGGCGGGTGCGAGCTCCTTCGCCAGCGCCTTCGTGAGCGCGATGATGCCGGCCTTCGACACGCAGTACGGCAGGTAGTCGCGGTACGGCCGCTCGCCGGCCCAGTCGGCGATGTTGACGATCGCCCCCTCGCCGCGCCCGCGCATCGCGCGACCGATCTCCCAGGCGAGCAGGAACGGCGCGCGGAGGTTCACGTCGAGGCTCGCGCTCCACGCCGCGTCGGTGATGTCGTCGAAGGGCGTGCGCAGGTAGTTGGAGGCGCTGTTCACGAGCACGGCGATGCCGCCGGCGCTGCGTGCCTCGGCTTCGGCGGCGAGCCGGCGCACCGCCGTGGCGTCGCCGAGATCGGCGCGGAGCGCGACCGCGTCGACGCCCTTCGCGCGCAGGGCCGTGACCGCCGCGGCGGCGTCGGCAGCCGAGGCGTTGTAGTGGACGACGACGTTGGCGCCGCGCGCGGCGAGCTCGAGCGCGATGACGCGCCCGACGCGCTTCGCTGCCCCGGTGACGAGCGCCCAGCGTCCCCGCAGTTCCACGACGGCGACCTTTAGCGGACCCGCCCCCGCGACGCTACGCCGGCGTGCCCAGGTCGCCCTGCCCGCGCGACTGCACCCAGACGAGGCCCCGATAGACGTACTGTGCGCCGGCCGCGGTCGTGAGGATGGCGGCTGCGTAGAAGCACGTCTGCTCGAGGAGCGGCGCCACGAGATCGGGGCGGACGAGCCCCACGAGCACGAGCGCGACCGAGGCGAGCTGGAAGAAGGTGCTGAGCTTGCCGCTGAGGCTCGGCCGGATCTCCATCGGCTGCTGCGTCATGGTGAAGAGGAGGAAGTAGCCGAGCACGACGACGACGTCGCGCGAGATGACGACGACCGTGAGCCAGCGCGGCACCTCGTTCATGAACGCGAGCGTGATGAAGGCCGAGAGCAGCAGGAGCTTGTCGGCCGCCGGGTCGAGATAGGCGCCGAGGGTCGTCTTGGTGTGCGTCAGGCGGGCGATCGCGCCGTCGAGCGCGTCGGTCACCCCGGCCGCCACGAAAACGCCGAGCGCCTCGGGATAGCGTCCGTCGACCAGCAGGATGAGGAAGATCGGAATCCCGACGATCCGCAGCAGCGTCAGGAAGTTCGGAAGGTTCAGCATGGACGGGCGGGCGCGCGCTCGAGGGCCTTCTGGAGCTGGCCGGCGAGCTTCGGGGGCACGAGCGCGGTGATGGTCACGGTGCCGTCCCGATAGTACTCCTCGAGCACCGTTCCTCCGGCACGAACGCGCGCCACAAGATCGCCGCGCCCCGTCGGCATCACGAGCCGCACGCGCGCGAGTCCGCGCGAGACGTTGCGCTCGATCGCCGCGAGCGACCGGTCGAGACCCGCGCCGGTGCGCGCCGAGATCAGCACCGCGTCGTCGCCCACCGCGATCGGCGGCTCGTCGGGCGCCAGGAGGTCGGCCTTGTTGAACACCTGGAGGCGCTGAACGTCGGCGGCGCCGATCTCTTCCAGGACCTCGTCGACGACCCGCTGATGCTCCCGCCAGCTCGGATGGGAGACGTCGACCACGTGCAGCAGGAGGTCGGCCGAGCGCAGCTGCTCGAGCGTGCTCTTGAACGCCTCGACGAGCTGATGCGGCAGCTTGTGGATGAAGCCGACCGTGTCGGCGACCACGATCGTGAGCCCGCCCGGGAGCCGGAGCCGCCGCACGGTCGGATCGAGCGTCGCGAAGAGCCGATCCTCGACCAGGACGCCGGCCTGCGTCAGTGCGTTCATGAGGGTCGACTTGCCGGCGTTCGTGTAGCCGACCAGCGCCACGGTCGGCGTCGGCGTCGCGGTGCGCTCGCCGCGCTGGACTCGGCGGGTGCGCTCGACCTCCCCCAGACGGCGGCGCAGCGTCGTGATGCGCTCGCGCACGCGCCGGCGATCGACCTCGAGCTGCGTCTCGCCGGGACCCCGGGTCCCTACCCCGCCGCCCAGGCGCGAGAGGTGGGTCCACGCGCGCGTGAGGCGCGGCAGGAGATACTGGAGCTGCGCCAGCTCGACCTGGAGCTTGCCCTCCGTCGTGCGCGCGCGCTGCGCGAAGATGTCGAGGATGAGGGCGCTGCGATCGATCACCTTGCAGGCGAGCGCCTTCTCGAGGTTGCGCTGCTGCGCCGGCGACAGGGGGTCGTCGAAGATGACGACGCTGGCGTCCGTCGCCTGGCGCAGGTCGTTGATCTCGCCGACCTTGCCCCCGCCGATGTACGTCGCCGGATGGATCCGGCGCAACGGCTGCACCGCCTGCCCGACGATCTCGAGGCCGGCCGTGTGGGCAAGACGGGCGAGCTCCGCGACCGACTCCTCGACCGGGATGCGCGCCTTCGGAAGCGCCACCCCGACCAGGATCGCGCGCTCGGCGACCGGCGCCGTGCTGTGCATCCGCGTCGTCAACGGAACGACAGCATCCCGCTTCCGACCACGCGCTCGACGGCTTCGACCACCTCGTCCGTGGCGGCGACGCGAATGGTCGGCGGGACGGCCACGATCGTCTCGGACCCATCGGGACGGATCAGGTGGAGGAACGCCTCGCAGGAGCCGGGGAAGGTTGCGAGGGTGTCGCGCAGCCGCTCGAGCCCGGGACGGCCGACGCGCTCGAGCGGCACGTTCACGTGGACCTGGCGGATGGCCTCGGCGCGGGCGGTCGCGAGCGGCATGAGCTCGTCGGCGATGATCTGGCAGCGCTCGGGAGAGATGTCGAGCCCGCCCGATACGACCACCGCCTCGCCCGCCGTGATCGTCGTCTCGTGCCGGCGGTAGGTGTCGGGCCACGCGATCACCTCGACGGTGCCTTCCTTGTCCTCGAGCGTGAACGTCGCATAGCGCTCGCCGCGCTTCGAGTTGCGCAGCCGGATCGAGTTGATGACGCCGCCGAGCTTCACCTTCGGGCGGTTGTCGCGGCCGGGACGGTCGCCGTTGCCCGGCGCCGGCGGCTCGGCGCCCCGCGTGCGCAGCGTGCCGATGGTCACGGTGGTGAACTTCCGCAGGTCCTTCAGGTACCGATCGAGCGGATGCCCGGTGATGAAGAACCCGATCGCCTCCCGCTCGTGGCGCAGCTCCTCCTCGGGCTTCCATGGCTCGCACGCGGCCAGAGGTGGCGGCGTCGTGTCGACGGCGCCGCCGCGCGCGGCCGCGAACAGGCCGAGCTGCGGGCTCGTGCGCTCCTCGGCGCGCAGGTTCGCCCACTTGAGGGCGTCGTCGAGCGCCGTCCACAGGCGGGCGCGGTTGCGCTCGATGGAGTCGAAGGCGCCGCAGGCGATGAGGCTCTCCAGCACCTTGCGGTTCACGACCTGCCCCCGCACGCGCAGGCAGAAGTCGTGCAGGCTCGTGAACGGTCCCTCTCCTTCCCGCGCCGTGATGATGGCCTCGATCGCCTTCGAGCCGACCCCCTTCACCGCGCCGAGACCGAACCGGATCGCGTCGCCCACGACGGTGAAGTCGTCCCGGCTCTCGTTCACGTCCGGCGCGAGGATCGCGATGCCGTGCTCGCGACACTCGGCGATGTTCTTGAAGGTGTTGTCGGTGTCGCCCGCCTCGAGCGACAGGAGGCCGGCCATGAACGGGACTCGGTGATGGGCCTTCAGATACGCCGTCTGGTACGTGATGACGGCGTAGGCGGCGGAGTGGCTCTTGTTGAAGCCGTATGCCGCGAAGGTCTCCATCTGGTCGAAGATCGCCGCGGCGATCGCGGGCTCGCAGGCACCGCGCGTCGCCACGCCGGCGAGGAAGCCCTGGCGCTCCTTCGCCATCTCCTCGGCCTTCTTCTTCCCCATCGCGCGGCGCAGGTTGTCGGCGTCGCCGAGCGAGTAGCCCGCCAGCTCCTGCGCGATCTGCATCACCTGTTCCTGGTAGACGATGACGCCGTAGGTGTCGCGCAGGATCGGCTCGAGGGCGGGGTGCAGGTAGCTGATCTTGTCCTTACCGTGCTTGCGCTTGATGAACTCGTCCACCATGCCGCTGTCGAGCGGCCCCGGCCGGTAGAGCGCGAGCGCGGCGACGACGTCCGCGAAGCACGACGGGCGCAGGCGCGCCAACATCCGGCGCATGCCGCCCGACTCGGCCTGGAAGACGCCGACCGTGTCGCCGTCCTGCAGCACCTTGTAGGTGGCTGCGTCGTCGAGCGGCAGCTCGTCGAGGCGCACCGTCACGGCGCGGCTCTGGGCGATCAGGCGCACGATGTTCGCGATCAGGGTCAGGTTCTTGAGGCCGAGGAAGTCGAACTTGATGAGGCCGATCGCCTCGACGTCGGTGAACGTGTACTGCGTGACGACGGCGCCGTCCTTGTCGATCCACAGCGGAAGGTCCTCGGTCAGCGGCTGCGGTGAGATGACGATGCCGGCGGCGTGCTTGGAGCAGTTGCGCAGGAGCCCCTCGAGCCGGAGCGCCAGGTCGAACAGGCGTGCCTCGCGTTCGCCGGAGTTCTGGATCTCGACCAGCTTCGGCTCCATCTCGAGCGCCTTGCCGAGCGGGAAGTCTTTGCCCTGCTTCGGCTCGGGGTAGAGCTTCGTGATGCGATCGGTCTCGGCGAAGGTGAAGTCGAGCACCCGTCCGACGTCCTTGATCGCCTGCTTTCCCTTGAGCGTCCCGAACGTGATGATCTGCGCCACGCGGTCGGCGCCGTACTTCTCCTTCACGTATCGGATCACCTCGTCGCGTCGCACGAAGCAGAAGTCGACGTCGATGTCGGGCATCGAGCGACGCTCGGGATTCAAGAACCGCTCGAAGAGAAGCCCGTGCTCGATCGGATCGAGATCGGTGATGCGAAGCGACCACGCGACCAGGCTTCCGGCCGCCGACCCGCGGCCGGGCCCGACGGGGATGCCCTGATTCTTCGCCCAGTTGATGAAGTCGGCGACGATGAGGAAGTAGCCCGCGAAGCCCATCTGCTTGATGACGCCGAGCTCGTACGCGAGCCGCTCGTCGTAGCGCCCCTCGTCCTCGGCCTGCGTGCCGAGCGTCCGTCGGGCGTTCAGGCGCTCGTCGAGCCCCGTGCGGGCGTCGCGCTCGAGGACGTCCTCCAGCGTCTCGCCCGCCGGCACCGCGTAGACCGGAAACTGGTACTGCTGCCGGAACTCGAAGTCGCAGCGGTTGGCGATGTCGAGCGTGGTCGCCACCGCGCCCGGAACGTGCGCGAAGGCCTGCGCCATCTCCGCCGGGCTCTTCACGAAGAGCTGGTCCGTTTCGAACTTCCAGCGCCGCTCGTCGGAGAACGTCTTCCCGGTTTGGATGCACAGAAGCGCCTCGTGCGCGGCAGAGTCCTCGCACGACAGGTAGTGGCAGTCGTTCGTGCCCACGAGGGGGATGCCGGTCCGCTTGGCGAGGTCGATCAGCTCGGCGTTCACGGCCTCTTGCTTGTCCAGGCGGTTGTCCTGGATCTCGAGATAGAAGCGGCCGTCGAAGAGCGCCGCCAGCTCTTCGGCGGCGGCGAAGGCCTTGGCGCGCTGGCCGATCATCAGGCTGTGCGCGATCTCGCCCCGCAGGCAGCCCGAGAGCGCGATGAGCCCGCCGTTGAGCTCGCGCAGGAGCGCCTTGTCGATCCGCGGCTTGTAGTGGAAGCCCTCCTGGAAGCCGGCCGTGACCAGCTTGCAGAGGTTCCGGTAGCCGTCGCGGTTCATTGCGAGCAGGATCAGGTGGTAGTTGCCGCCGGCCTCGTAGTCGTCGATCCGCCCTTCCTTGTCGAAGCGGCTCTTCGGGGCGACGTACATCTCGCAGCCGATGATCGGCTTCACGCCGTGCTTCACCGCCTCGTGGTGGAACTGGACGGCACCGAACATGTTGCCGTGGTCGGTGATGGCGCACGCCGGCATGCCGGCGGCCTTCACGCGGGGCAGGAGCTGCTTGATCTTGTTCGCCCCGTCGAGCAGCGAGAACTGCGTGTGCAGATGCAGATGGACGAATGACATCGCCCCGTGCTTCCCCTCCCCCGGTCGTCCAGAACTGCGGTGAGCGGCACGCTACCGTGCGACCGCGGCGGGCGTCAACTGCACGCTGCGATCCGCCCACCCAAAACGCAAGCCGGGTGCAGAGCGGCGAGGCCGCCCTGCACCCGGTGTTTCGTCACGTGACCGGTTCGGCTACCGCTGCTGGCGGCAGACGAGGCCGCTGAACGAAGTCGAGCAGTCCGACACGTCGCCCACGCGATCGATCGCCGGGCCGTAGGTGAGCGTCACGATGGCAGGTCCGACGAACGGACCGCCGCCGAGGGTCGCTTTCTTGAACTTCACGCTGAACTTCCAGACCTTCGGCTGGGAGCTCGACGTCTTGAAGGTGCCCTTGATGAGCTTGTCGAGGGTCCGGCACTTGCGCGCGGTCGTCGTGATCTTGCACTCCGCCGTCGTGAAGGTGTGGGTCCGGACGGTCGGCACGGGCGCGCTGTCCGAGATGGAGATGGTGACGTCGCCGTTGCCGTCCGGGAAGACCTCTCCGGGCAGGAGCGTGACGAAGTCCCCCTTCGTACTGACGTTGCTGGAATCGGCCGTCACCGAGAAGTTCGCCTTCATGCGGACGCGGATCGGATTGAGCGGCCCTTCCTCGTCGTCGCAGACGTTGCCGATGTTGTCCGCGTCGATGTCCGCCTGATCGGGATTGGAGACCAGGTCGCAGTTGTCGTCGTTGCTGCAGATCTGGTCCCCGTCGGGATCGCCGCCGCCGCCGTTGTTCTGGCACGTGCCGGCGACGCAGTGGTCGGGGATGGTGCAGGTATCGCCGCCGCTCTCACAGGTCGTGGTGTCCGGTTTCGGCGAAGCGACGCAGGCCCCGGCCGGCTCGGTGCAGACACCCGTGTTGCACTGATCGTCGAGTCCCGAGCAGTTGACCGGCGTTCCCGCCTGGCAGGAGTGCGTTCCGATGTTGCAGATTTCTCCGCCGTTGCAGGCGACGCCGTCGCTGCACTCGGCGTTGCTCGAGCAGCTCGCGCACGCCGGGACCGAGGTCGCGACCGGCGCGAACGTCACCGCGCCGCTCACGGTGTCACACCCCGGGTTGCCGGGGCCGGCCACGCAGCCCCACCAGTTGAGGGTCGCCGACACGGTGCCCGCGATCACGGACGAGTTGTCGACGCCGTTGGAGGCGCTGCTCAGGAAGGAGTTCCCGTGCATGCTGACGGTGGTGGGATCGAATCCCGTCGTCGAGCCACCGTCGTCCTGGACGAGGACGCCCGTCCCGTTCGAGACGAACTGGTTGCACGACAGCACGGTGCTGTTGCTCGAGAGGACGTTGACGCCCCGGAGCAGGCCGCGGAACACGTTGTGTTGGAAGGTCGTGTGGCCCCAGACGGTGGCGTCCGGGTAGCCCCAGGTGCCGAGGCCGTAGCCACCGAGCCCGAGGCCGTCCACGGTGTTGTCCTGGACGAGGCCGTTCTTCGCCTGCGTGCGCGCCGTGGCGTTGAACAGGCCCGTGATCTGGTTGCGGAGCAGCTGGAAGCCGTCCACGCCCGTGTTGATGAAGAAGGCCCGCTCACCGGAGGCGCCGAGAGGCTCGATGACGTTGTCGGTGACGGCCAGGTTGTTCACGAGCGTGCTCGTCGAGTAGGTCGTGATGACGCCGAAGCCGTCGTCACCCGTCGAGCTCCCCGGATCGGCGAAGCCGACGCGCAGCCGGTTGTTCTTGATGGTGACGCTCGAGAGCGCGGTGTCGACCAGGATGTTGCTGGCCGCGACCTGCGTCGGCGTTCCGTCCCGGCCCACGACGGTGAAACCGTCGACGGCCACCGTCGGCGCGCTGATCTCGAGGGCGCCGAGGTAGGTGGGGCCCGTCTGCAGGTTGATGGTCGTGAGCGCCCGCCCCGATGCCGAGCGCAGCGTGATCGATTGGGTCACTTGCGGGCTCTCGTCGTACGACCCCTTGCCCACCAGGACCGTGTCGCCCGCCTGCGCGTGGTCGATCTCGCCCTGGATCGCGGCTCCGATCCGCCGCACGTTGTCGAAGGTGTACGGCGCGCTCGTGTACGAGAACGGCCGCACGTCGTTGGGCGGGTTCACGCCCACGACGACCGAGCGATTGAAGGTGTTGGAGTTGAAGTACGTGGCCCAGTCGAACTGCGTGTTGTCATAGTCGCCGCGCGCCCGGATCAGCTGGCCGTCGGGCGCGGTGTTGCTGAAGGTGTTGCCGGTGATGACGGCGCCGCCGATGCCGTACGTGAACCACGACGGCTCGAGGGGTCCCGGGCCGTTGAAGCTGATCGACGGCCAGGGCTGCGCGCCCGCCAGCGTCGCCAGGTTCAAGAACGTGTTGCCGGTGATGACGCGCCCGGCGACCGGACCGCTGAAGCCCGCGCCGCTGGCGATGTCGAGGCTGACGCCGTCTTCGAAGATGTTGCCGTCGATCGTGTACGCCTTCACGTGGGAGACGTTCCCGATCGTGTCGAAGCTGAAGTCGTTGATGTACACCGAGCCCTGCGGGTCGGCGACGTCGCTGTTCTTGAGGGTGAAGCCGTCGCCGACGACCTCGATCGTCTTGTTCTGACCCAGGCTGTTCGTGCCGATGCGCACGGCGGCGATCGTGACGTTGTCACCCTGCACGAACACGCCGTCGGGTCCGAAGCAGAGGTTCGAGTTCGTGTTGATGGTCGCCAGCACCGAGCCGGCGCTCGCGATCGGGACGTTGCCGGCCGTCACGCCCTGGACGGTGACCCCTGCCTTGCTGTCGGCGATGAAGAGGCCGGCGGTGTCGCCGGCGCACGCCGGCGGCGACGGCATGGGTGCCGTCTCGCTGTAGGTGCCGGGGAACACGTTGACGGTGTCGCCCGGGCACGCGGTGTCGATCGCGTGCTGGATCGTCTTGCAGGGCGTTCCGAGCGTCTTGCAGACGTTCGGCGTCGGGCCCGGGAGCAGATCGGCTCCGGAGGGCGACACGTAGCGCGTGCCGCAGAGCACCTCGGCGTCGACCGAGACGGCGCCCTGGAAGAACCACGTGAGCGGATCCGTGACGGTCGTCAGGTTCAGGCTCAGGGTGGCCGTGAAGAACATCTTGCCGGTCAGCTGGAAAACCGAGACGGGCGTGTTCGGCGTCGCCGGGTTGTACCAGTGGATCAGGTTGTCGCTCTGGAGCGTGCCGGAGAAGGTCGCCGCGAGGGTCGTCGGCCCGGTCGGGACGATGACGGGAGGATTCAGCACGATCGACGTTCCGGTGCCGCTGCCGCCGCGGAACAAGCTGTTCACCACCCCGTTGGCCGGATCGGAAGGTCCGACGGTCGGGACTTGGTAGCCGTTGACGGCCCAGTCGATGGCCCCCGCCGGCGTCGAGAACGCCGGGTCGCCGTTGACGTTCTCCTTGGCGATGAGCGAGCCCGGCGGAAGGTTGCTGCCGTTGTTGGTCGGGAACAGGAGCTGGATGTCGAGCCCGAACTGGTCCGGGACCGACTGGAAGAGCGCGTACCAGTTGAGCCCGAACGCGCCGGGGAGCGGCGTGGAATCGAAGTTGTACTGGGCGCCGTTGGTGTTGGTTTCGGTGAAGGTCGCCTTGGCGTAGGACACGTTCGCCAGGCTCGGTCCGCCGGTCGTGTTGAAGTGGACCGCGATCCCGCCGGTCGCGTCGCCCAGATGGACCGTCGCGCCCTGCGCGGGCGATGCCCCCAGCGCCAGGATCGTCGCCACGCCGAGCGTGATCGACACGAGCACCCTTCGAGCCGCACCTGAAATCGTTCTCATCGCAGCATTCCCTCCACATTCCGATCGTGACATGGCGGACAGTTGGTCCATCCCAACCGCGCACTTACGTCCTTGGACATATGGCTGTCAAGGTTGATTTGCGGATGAACGTCTTGCGCGATCACCCTGCGCCCAGGGGTCGTGTGCGGCATGTCGCCACGCCCCGACCGCAATCGCATCGCGAGCGAGCGAAAGGGGGGTGGGCGTTCGCCCACCCCCCTTTCGGGCTCACTGACGACTGAGGATGCGGTCTATTCTTCTCCGCTGAACCGCCACCCGTTGTGGAGCTGCCGCCAGCGGCCGATGACCGTCCACTCCTGGGCGCCGATGAAGACGTGCGTGACCATGTGCTCGGTCGCGCCCGTGAGATCTCCGTAGGCCTTGATGGTCACGCGGTAGCCGCGGACGAGCTTCTTGGCCTTCATCTTCTGGATGCCGCCGGCCAGTTTGGCCGCTCGGCTGCTGTACTTGAAGCGTCCGACCTCGGGGATGCCCGTGACCGCCCCGGCATCGACCGAGTTCCGGAACAGGACCTGTCCGTACCGGTCGCTCAGCTGGAGGACGAACGACGCCTGGGTCATGTCGACGTTGCCGCCGGTGGCAAGGAGCCCGTGGACCGACAGCTTGCTCAGGATCGGACCCTTCACGATGGCCGCCGGGTCGTGACAGATGGGCGGCGTGCAGTTGATCTGACAGGCGTCGAGGGGGACCGTCGGCCGCGCCGGATCGCAGCCCGAGACCTGGTTGCCGTCGTCGCAGGTCTCCCCGTCCACCGTCTGCACGAGCATGTCGCCGCAGTACGTGCAGTCGTTCCGGCAGGTCGGCGTGGGCGGGACGATGCCCGGGATGGGCGTCGGGTTCGGTGGATCGCAGCTCTCACCCACCGCCGTGTCGACGACCCCGTTGCCGCAGACGTTGGGGATGCACTGGAGCTGTCCGGGCGGACACATGTTGTGCTGGGCGTCGACGAAACAATTGGTGTGGGTGCAGAGGAAGTTGCCCTGCTGGTCGTCGCAGCCGTCGACCGTGCAGACGTCGTTGTCCGAGCAGTCGCGCGGTTGTGTGACGCAGGCACCGTTCGAGCAGGTGTCGTTCACGGTACACGGATTGCCGTCGTTGCACTCCGCGGTGTTGAAGGTGTGTACGCAGCCACCCGGAACGTTCGGGTTGCAGGCATCGTCCGTGCAGGGGTTCTGGTCGTCGCAGGCCGGCGGATTGCCGCTGCCCTCGCACACGCCCTTGTGGCAGACGTCCGTCGGCGTGCACGGATTGCCGTCGTTGCACGGTGCGGTGTTGTTCTGGTGCGTGCAGCCCGAGTTCGGGTTGCAGTCGTCGTCGGTGCACTCGTTGTTGTCGTTGCAGTTGGGCGGCGGACCGCCGCCCTGGCACGAGCCGCCGCTGCAGGCGTCGACGGTGGTGCACGCGTTGCCGTCGTTACACGGGGCCGTGTTCGGGTTGTGGAAGCAGCCCGACGCCGGGGTGCAGCCGTCGTCGGTACAGGGGTTGGTGTCGGTGCAGATCGGCGGCGTGCCGGGGGCGCACATGCCGTTCTGGCACTTCTCGACGCCGTCGCAGGCGTTGTTGTTGTCGCAATCGGCCGCCGTCACGCACGGCTGGCAGTTCGGTTGCAGCATGTGTTCGCAGCCGTTGACGGTGTGGCAGCTATCGTTGGTGCACGCGTTGTTGTCGTTGCAGTCGGGCGCCGGTCCACCCTGACAGCCTCCGCCGGTGCAGGCGTCGTTGGTCGTGCAGGCGTTCTGGTCGTTGCAGGCGTCGTTGTTGTTCGTGTACACGCAACCGCCCGGGACGTTCGGGTTGCACGAATCGGTGGTGCAGGGATTCCCGTCGTTGCACACGGTCGGGGTCGGCCCAGCGCACGCGCCGCCGTTGCAGACGTCGCCGGTCGTGCACGGGTTGCCGTCGTTGCACGCGTCGCTGTTGTTGGTGTGCGTGCAGCCGCTGCCGGGGCTGCAGTCGTCGTCGGTGCAGGGGTTCTGGTCGTTGCAGTTCGGCGGCGGGCCGCCCAGGCAGAAGGCGCCGCTGCAGCTGTCGTTGGTGGTGCAGTTGTTGCCGTCGTCGCACGGATCGTCGTTCGGGGTGTGCGTGCAGCCCGTCAGCGGATCGCAGCCGTCGTCGGTGCACGGGTTTCCGTCCAGGCAGTTTTTGATCGCGCCCAGGCAGTTCCCGCCGCTGCAGGTGTCGGCGATCGTGCACGCGTTGTCGTCGTCGCACGGGTTCGTGTTGGGGGTGTGGGTGCAGGTCCCCGTGGGCGCGACGCAGTCGTCGTCGGTGCACGGGTTGGGGTCGGCGCAGTTCTTCGGGCTGCCCGGCGAGCACTGACCCGCCGTGCAGACGTCGCCTTCCGTACAGCCGTTGCTGTCGTCACAGAGCGTGCCGTCGCCGGCGTTCGGGTTCGAGCACACGCCCGTCCCCGGATCGCAGACGCCGGACACGTGGCACTGGTCGAGCGCGGTGCAGATCACGGGGTTCGTGCCCGTGCAGTCACCGCCCTGGCACGTGTCGGTCTGCGTACAGGCGTTGCCGTCGTTGCAGGAGCTCCCGTCCATCGCGGGCGGATCGGAGCAGATGCCCGTGACAGTGTCGCAGGCGCCGGCCACGTGACACTGATCCGACGGGAAGCAGATGACGAAGTTCCCCCCGAGGCACGAGCCTCCCTGACAGGTGTCGGTCTGCGAGCAGGCGTTGTCGTCGTCGCAAGGGGTATTGTTCGGCTTGGTCGTGTACGTGCAGGTGCCGGTCGCCGGGACGCAGGTCCCGGGGTTGTGGCACTGGTCGGGCGGCGCGCAGACCACCGGGTTCATGCCGGTGCACGTCCCGCCCTGGCACGTGTTCGTCTGGTTGCAGAGGTTGCCCGGGTTGTTGCAGGCCGTGCCGTTCGGCTTCTCCGGATCGGAGCACTGGCCGTCGCTCGGATTGCAGACGCCGGGGTCGTGGCATTGGTCGGAGGCCGTACAGACAACCGGGTTCGAGCCGGTGCAGCTTCCGCCCTGACAGGTGTCGGTCTGCGTGCAGGCGTTTCCGTCGTTGCAGCCGGTTCCGTTGTTCGCCGCCGGGTTCGTGCAGATGCCCGTGCCGGGGTTGCACACGCCGGGAACATGGCACTGGTCCTGCGCCGTGCAGACCACGGGTGCGCCCGGCGTGCAGCTGCCCGCCTGGCAGGAGTCGTTCTGGGTGCAGGCGTTGCCGTCGGTGCACGACGTCCCGTCGGGCTTCGAGGGGTTCGAGCAGACGCCGTTGGCCGGGTTGCAGACGCCGGGGATGTGGCACTGGTCGAGCGCCGCGCAGGTGATGAGCGCGCCGGACTGGCAGCTCCCGCCCGAGCAGGTGTCGTTCTGGGTGCAGGCGTTGCCGTCGCTGCACGGAGCCGTGTTGTTCGTGTGCACGCAGCCGTTCGGCGTGCAGACGTCGTCCGTGCAGGGGTTGCCGTCGTCACACTGGGCCTGGCTGCAGGTCACGTTGATCGTGACCGGGCACAGGGCCTGCTGGCCGCCCTGATCCGTGACCGAGTACTGGACGATGTAGGCGCCCACCTGGGCGAGCGTCGGCGTCCAGGAGAAGTTGCTGCTGACGGCCGTCGGGGCGGTGGCGTTGGTCGGCAGGGCCGGGGTCATGGTGGCGCCGGCCGGGAGACCCGCGTCGTTGAGAGTGATCACGTCGCCGTTGTCCGCGTCCGTACCGGACACGTTGAACGCGAGGTTCGTGCCCGCGAGGACGTTCTGCGGCAGGGTCGGCGCCGTGCACACCGGCTTGTGGTTCACGCAGGTCACGAGCTTGATGAGGAAGTCGACGGGCGTCTTGCTGTGGCCGTCCTCGATGATGACCTGCGTCGAGTAGAGCGTCGTGTTGGCGCCGCCGAGCGTGCCGCCTTGGACCTGGCCGCTGGCCGTCCAGACGGTCGCGTTGGCCGTGTTCCACGTGTAGAGACCCGACGACGATATCGATGCGCTGTTCGACGCGGGTGGTGGCCCCGGTTGGATGAACGCGGTACCGGTCGAAGCGGCCTCGGCCGGCGTCGCGAGTCTCCAGGTGAGCACGTCGCCCAGGTCCGAATCGGCGGCCGGCACCTGGAAGGTGCAGACGGCCGGGTAGCAGCAGTTCACGATCGGCACCTGGGTGCTGACCGGCGCGTGGTTGTCGTTCGTGAAGATGACGTTGGTGGAGAGGGTGTACTGCTTGTCGGGGTTGTTGATGTGGCCGTTGGTGGAGGCCGGGTTCGAGATCCGGCAGCAGCTGTCGAGCTTGGCCGTGAAGGTCGCGGTGTTGCCGCCGTAGGTGTGGGGGATGCTGGCGATGACGGTGGGGAGCTTGGTCGTGTCGATGGCCTCGACGAACGACCAGTTGCTGGTCGTGTCGATCGACGACACGCGGTAGATGAGGGGCGAGCCGCTGCCGCACGGCGCGGGCTCGCAGGTCCCGTCACCGAACTGCAGCTTCGAGTTTCCGATGTCCTCACGGACGAGGTCGCCGACGCCGTGACCGCCGCCGGGGCCGGTACACGCGATCACCGTGTTGATGTTGCTCGGGCTGACGCAGTCCATGAAGTTCGACGAAGAGGAGTCCGTCGTGCGCCGGAACGCGTCGTCGAGCTGGAAGAAGATCGTGCGCCCGCTACCGAGCGACCACGAGAGGTTGCCGTAGCGGAAGTGCGTCGCATGCGCGCTCGGCGTGTTGCCCAACACGACGCCGGCGACGGCTGCGACGAACGCGACCTGACGCAGCCTGGTCGAGATACCTTTCCGGTTGCGATCGGTGTGCGCGCACATAGTCATTGGATCCCCTCCCCCGAAAGGATTTGCTGTGCCACCTGCTAAGGGCGTTGCTGGCACAGACGCCCCTCACCAGTCAAGGGCAAATTACATGCTAGGGACCAATCAAGGAGTGAACCATATGTCGACCGACCGTTCGGGTGCCGGGCTGAGCGGCGTGCCGGCAAGCCGGTGTGTGCCGAAGGCTGGCACGGTTCCGGCGGACTCGCTCGGTGACTCTGCCTGCGTGCAGGCCGAGAAGAGCGCGCCGCCGGACGCTATGCGTCGGCCGTGCAGGACCCGGTCACGACACGACTGTGGCAAATGTCAACGGACTTCCCGTGCCACGAATGCAACGCGCTTTCACGAGGAAGGCAGGTACGCGTCACTCCCACTCGATCGTGGCCGGCGGCTTCGACGAGATGTCGTACACCACGCGATTCACGCCGCGGACCTCGTTGATGATGCGGCTCGACATCCGGGCCAGGACGTCGTCGGACAGCCGCGCCCAGTCGGCCGTCATGCCGTCGGTCGAGCGAACGGCGCGGATGGCGATCACGTGGTCGTATGTGCGCTCGTCGCCCATCACGCCGACCGTTTTCACCGGGAGCAGGATCGCGAACGCCTGCCACAGGGTGTCGTACAGGTCGGCGCGGCGGACCTCCTCCTGCACCACGGCGTCGGCGTCCCGCACGATGCGCAAGCGCTCCTCGTCGACGGGTCCGATGACGCGAATGGCGAGCCCCGGTCCCGGGAAGGGCTGCCGGCGGACGATCTCGTCGGGGACGTCGAGCACGCGCCCGAGCTCGCGCACCTCGTCTTTGAAGAGCTCCCGCAGCGGCTCGAGCAGCTCCAGCTTCATGCGCTCGGGGAGCCCGCCCACGTTGTGATGGCTCTTGATGGTCGCCGAAGGGCCGCGCACCGACACCGACTCGATCACGTCCGGGTAGAGCGTGCCCTGAGCGAGGAACGTCGCGTCGCCGAGCTTCTTCGCTTCCTCCTCGAACACCTCGATGAAGGTGACGCCGATGGCGCGTCGCTTCTTCTCGGGGTCCTCGACGTCCTTCAGATGCTTCAGGAACCGCTTCCCGGCATCGACCGCCCGCACGTCGAGGGCCATGCTGCCGCGGAAGAGCTGTACGACTTGATCGGCCTCGCCCTTCCGCAGGAGCCCGTTGTCGACGAAGATGCAGGTCAGGCGGTCGCCGATCGCCTTGTGAATGAGCGCCGCCACGACCGTGGAGTCGACGCCGCCCGAGAGGCCGCACACGACACGCTTCTTCCCCACCCGCTCGCGGATGCGCGGCACCCAGGTCTCGACGAAACCCTCCATCGTCCAGTTGGGCTCCGCCTTGCACACGCGGAGGACGAAGTTCCGTAGGATCTCCTTGCCGTGGACACTGTGCGTGACCTCGGGATGGAACTGCACGCCGTAGATCGGCTTGTCGTGGTGCCGGAAGGCCGCGTGCGGCGAGTTGTCGGAGACGGCGAGGGTCTCGAGCCCGGCGCCGAGCTTCGTCACTTTGTCGCCGTGGCTCATCCAGACCAGGGTCGTGTTGTCGCCGATCGCGAGCAGCGGATCGACGCGCGTGATGCGCAGCTCGGCCGGCCCGAACTCCTTGTGGGATCCCTTCACCACTTCGCCCCCGAACGCGAGGGTGACCACGTTCATGCCGTAGCAGATCCCGAGAACGGGTGGCGTGCCCGAGCGCAGGAGCTCGAGTACGGCCTTCGACGGCATCGGCGCGTTCTTCTCGTAGACGCTGGCCGGACCGCCGGAGAGGATGATGCCGGCCGGCTTCAGGCGCTTGATCGTCTCGAGCGGCAGATCGAAGGGGTGGATCTCGCAGTAGACGTGCAGCTCGCGGATGCGCCGGGCGATGAGCTGGGTGACCTGGGAGCCGAAGTCGAGGACGAGGATCATCAGGACTCGATGCGGTAGTTCGGCGCTTCCTTCGTGATGTACACGTCGTGCACGTGGCTTTCCTTGAGGCCGGCGTTGGTGACGCGGACGAACGTGGCCGCTTTCGAAAGCTCGTCGAGCGTGCGGGACCCGAGATAGCCCATCCCGGCGCGGAGCCCGCCCACCAGCTGCTGCACGATGAAGGACAGCGCACCCTTGTACGGCACGCGCCCCTCGATCCCTTCGGGGACGAGCTTCATGCCGAGCTCGGCGCCCTGCTCGTCCTGCATGTAGCGGTTGCGGCTCCCCTCCCGCTCGCGCATGGCCTCGAGCGATCCCATGCCGCGGTAGAGCTTGTAGGTGCGGCCCTGGTACAGGATCGTCTCGCCCGGGCTCTCTTCGGTGCCCGCCAGCAGGCCACCGATCATGACCGACTGCGCGCCGGCGGCGAGGGCCTTGGTGATGTCGCCCGAGAACTTGATGCCTCCGTCGGCGATGATGGGAACGCCCGCCTTGAGGGCGTGATCGGCCGCGTCCGCGATCGCCGTCAGCTGCGGCGCGCCCACGCCGGACACGACGCGCGTCGTGCAGATCGACGCCGGCCCCATGCCTACCTTGATGCCGTCGGCGCCGGCGGCGATGAGGGCTTCGGCACCCTCGCGGGTGGCGATGTTCCCGGCGATGAGGTCGACGCGGGGGAAGGCCCCTTTCACGGCGCGGACGGTGTCGACGACCGACCGCGTGTGGCCGTGGGCCGTGTCGATCACGAGCGCGTCGACCCCGGCCCGTACGAGCGCTTCGGCGCGCTGCTCGCGGTCGGGTCCGGTCCCGATGGCGGCGCCGACCCGCAGCCGGCCGAGCTGGTCCTTGGCGGCATTCGGGTAGCGGATCGCCTTCTCGATGTCCTTCACCGTGATGAGGCCGCGGAGCGTGTTCTGCTCGTCGACGACGGGCAGCTTCTCGATCCGATAGCGGTGCAGGATCTCCTTGGCCTGCTCGAGCGTGACGCCCGGACGGGCGGTGATGAGGCGTTCGCTCGTCATCACCTCGCGGACGGTGCGGTCGGTCCGCTTCTCGAAGCGGAGGTCGCGGTTCGTGAGGATGCCGACGAGCTTGCGGTCTTTGGTCACCGGCAGGCCCGAGATGCGGTAGCGCTGCATGATGTCGAGCGCCTGGGCGATCGGCTGGTCGGGATGGACGGTGACGGGATCGACGATCATCCCGCTCTCGGACTTCTTCACCTTCTCGACCTCGAGCGACTGGTCGGCGACGGCGAGGTTGCGGTGGACGATGCCGATACCGCCCTCCTGCGCCATCGCGATCGCCGTGCGCGCCTCGGTGACGGTGTCCATCGCCGCCGAGACGATGGGAATGTTCAAGCGGACGTTGCGTGAGAGCCACGTCGACACGTCCGTGTCGCGCGGCATGATGTCCGACGCCGCCGGCAGCAGCAGGACGTCGTCGAAGGTGAGCCCTTCACGCAGGGCGGCTGGCAGCATGCGTCCTCCCAGGGCCAAGAATGCGCGAAGGGGCCCACGGGTCGTGCCCGATGAGCCCCTTCGTGAGCGCCATGACGTCGTCTAGCAGGCGCGTCGGGCTCGGGCAACAACCGGTGCACGACGAACGCCGAGCGCGCAATCGCGATCCGAGCTATAGGCCGGGCCGTGATCATTCCGTACGGCGGTCATGCGCCCCGCCTCGATCCCAGCGCCTACGTCGTCGAGTCGGCGACGATCGTGGGCGACGTCGTGATCGGCCCCGAGTCGAGCGTGTGGTTCGGCGCCGTCGTGCGCGGCGACATCGAGGCGATCCGCATCGGCGCGCGCTCGAACATCCAGGACAACGCGACGCTGCACGTCGTGGGCGGGAAGTTCGAAACCACGCTCGGCGACGGTGTGACCGTCGGGCACAACGCCGTCGTTCACGGCTGTACGATCGAAGACGGCGTGCTCATCGGCATGGGCGCCATCGTCCTCGACGGTGCCGTGGTCGGCGCCGAGAGCCTCGTGGCGGCCGCCGCGCTGGTGGCGCCGGGCACCCGCGTGCCGCCCCGCTCCCTCGTCCTGGGCAGCCCCGCGAAGGTGGTGCGGCCCGTCACGGCCGACGAGCTCGAGCGGATCCGGACCGCGGCTTCGAACTACGTCGGGTACGCGAAGCGCTACCGCGCCGAGGGCGCGCGCTGACCTCGTCCGCCGCAGCGCTGCGGCGCGGCCGATACACGACGCGGACCGGAACGCCGACCAGATCGAACGCGACGGCGAACCGTTTGGCGAGATAGCGGCTGTAGTCGGGGGGCAGCGATCCGGGCGCGTTGGTGAAGATCGTGAACGTCGGCGGCTCGGTCGCGGTCTGGGTCGCGTAGAAGAGCCGGACGGCCTTCCCGTGCGCGCCCGAGGGCTGGTGGGCCTCGACGGCGGCGTTGAGGGCGCGATTCAGCGCCGGCGTGCCGACCTTCGCCCGCAGGCCCTGCGCCACGCGGGCGACCTGGTTGAACAGCGCCTCCAGCCCCTCGCCGGTCGTCGCCGACACACACAGCAGCGGCAGGTCGACGAATCCCGGATTGAGCCCGCGCAGGCGCTCGCGGAACCGCTTCACGTCGCGCTCCGGCCCGCGCAGGAGGTCCCACTTGTTGGCGAGCAGGATCACGCCCCGTCCCGCCTCGAGCGCACGGCCGACGATGCGGGCGTCCTGGTCCGTCATGCCGTCGGTGGCATCGAGGACGACGAGCGCGATGTCGGTGCGCGCGAGCGTCCCGAGCGCTCGCACGGCCCCGTGGCCCTCGAGCCGGTCCTCGACCTTGCTGCGGCGCCGGATCCCGGCCGTGTCGATCAGGACGTAGGGCGTCCCGTTCACGATCACGGGGGTGTCGATCGAATCGCGCGTCGTGCCCGGTCGGGGCGACACGAGGGCGCGCTCCGTCCCGAGGAGGCGATTCAAGAGCGACGACTTGCCGACGTTCGGCCGGCCGACGAGCGCGAGCTTCGTCCCCGCCCCCGCGGGAACGGCGCCGCGCCCCGGGAGCAGCGCCGCCACCGCGTCCATGAGCGGCTCCACGCCCCGGTTGTGGGCGGCGGCGATCGGGTAGAGGCGCTCGACGCCGAGACGGTGGAAGTCGTGCACGAGATCGTCGCGCGTGGGGCCGTCGATCTTGTTGACCGCCACGAAGAGGGGCTTGCCGCTGCGCGCGAGGAGCCGGACCGTCTCGCGATCGATCGGTGAGAGACCGGCCGGACCGTCGACGACGCAGACGAGGACGTCGGCATCGCCGACCGCGGCCAGGGCCTGCGCGCGAACCTGCGCCTCGAGCGCACTGGCGTCTCTCGGCGTCTCGGCGAGAAAGCCGCCGGTGTCGATGCAGAGAAAGCTCCGGCCCGCGTGCGTCGCCGGCGCGATCACGCGGTCGCGAGTCACGCCCGCCGCGTCGTCGACGATCGCACGGTGGCTTCGCACGACGCGGTTGAAGAGCGTCGACTTGCCGACGTTCGGACGGCCGACGATGGCGACGACCGGCAACCCGGTCGCGACGGTCTCCACGCGCGCAGCCACGGTCCTAGAGCCCGAGCTCCGCGAGGCGTCGCGGGCTCTCCGACCAGCCGGGCTCGACCCGCACGAACAGCTCGAGGAAGACCTTGGTGCCGAGCAGCGCCTCGATCTCCTCGCGCGCCTTCGTGCCGATGGCCTTCAAGCGCTCGCCGCCCGCGCCGATCACGATCGGCTTGTGGTTCTCGCGGTCGACCAGCACCGTCGCCTTGACGACGGTCAGGCGCCGCTCCGGCTTCTCGGTGAACTCGTCGACGACGACCGCGACCCCGTAGGGAATCTCCTCGCGCGTCGCCAGGAACACCTGCTCGCGGACGAGCTCGGCGACGAGGTGGCGTTCGGTCTCGGTCGTGAACTCGTCGTCGGGGTACAGGTTCGGTCCCTCGGGGAGGTGCCTCACGATCACGTCGAGCACGGTCCCGAGCTCGGCGCCCGTCTTGGCGCTCCCCGGCACGAGATCGGCCTCGGGAAGCAGACGCGCCAGCTCG
>Ga0187894_10000660_pt1 | contig 46294 bp, 38 predicted proteins | sample GBC1701081metaG_FD_136650 | JGI IMG/M metagenome (GOLD analysis project Ga0187894, IMG submission 136650) | White microbial mat communities from a lava cave in the Kipuka Kanohina Cave System on the Island of Hawaii, USA - GBC170108-1 metaG ... | reverse complement strand
TCACGCCGACCTGAGCGGCGAGGCCCATCGCGAACGCGATCGAGATGGTCCAGTACGCACGGCTTCGAAGCACCCCCGAGCGCCGCCACGACCGTCCGGCGACGTCGGAGCGCGCCGACGGCGCGTCGACCGGCCGCGGCACGTCGCCGTCCGGCCCGACGCCGAGCTGCTCCGGTGTCCAGCGAAACACGCCGATCGCGACGGGCAGGAGCGTCGCCAGCATCGCGATCGCGATGATCCAGAGCGCCGGCGCGAAACCGACATGCGCGATGAGGATCAGCATCGCAGGCGCCACGATGATGCCGCCGCCACTCGCCCCGGTGAGGGCCAGGCTCACGGCGACGCCGCGCCGTCGCTCGAACCACGGCGCGACGAGGACGTTGATGGCGGCGCTGCTCATCGCGGCCCACCCGGCGGCCATCACGGCCAGGGAGACGTAGAGCTGCCAGAGCCGATCGATCGCGCCGAGGCTCGCCACGGCAGCGGCCATCGCGACGACGCCCGCTGCCACCGCGCGGTGCGCGCCGATTCGCCGCATCACGTCGCCGATCGAGGCGGTGACGGCCGCGCCCATCAGGTAGTAGGCGGTGATCGCGACCGACACGGCCCCGATCGACCAGCCGTGCGCTCGGCCGAGCGCGACGATGTAGATGCCGAGGCTGTAGAAGGCGAGACCCCACGCCCAGACGGCGAGGAGAAAGGCCCCACCGACGACGTACCAGCCGTAGAACATCGAGGATCTCCGGTCGATGCGGAGCGGCCGCCGGCGCCGTGCCTGTCGCTGGTCCGCTTCGAGCGCCGGCTCCGCCGGCGCAATCCCTGTTGGTCCGAGGGGGAGGTTTCGGAGGGGGCCTGGGTGGGCCCCCTCCGAATTCAACGTCAGGGGCCGACGGTGGCGCGGATGCTGCCGAGGTGCTCGTTCATGTGGTTGATGAGGATGCCCTCGATGACCTGCTGCGCAGTCATCGGCGGATTCCCCGACAGCACCGTGCCGCTCTTGTCGAGCTCGGCGTCCGAGAACCCCCGGATCGCCGCCGCCGCCGCGGCGACGCCCTTCGTGTGAAGGGCGAGCGTCTCCTCCCGCGTGCAGCCGGCGAAGTCCTTGGCGTGCTTCGCGTTCATCTCGTGGAGCATGTCCAGGGTGAAGTTCGGCATCGATTGGCCGGCCGCCACCGTCTTCAGCAAGCCGAGGATGCCCTCATGGGCCCCGGCCAGGTGATGGGCCGTGATGCCCACGGCCCACTTCTCGTTGCCGGTGACCTTCTTCCAGTCCGCGTCGCTCAGCTTCTCCAGCACCCCGGTCACGTCCGCCGCCTTGGCCTCGAACTGCTTCGCCAGTGCATCTCCTCGTGCGCTCATGACTCACCTCCGAGAGGAAGGAATGGTGCGGTAGTCGGAGTATACATGAGGCCTTCGACCCCGATCAGCGAGGCGCGCGAGCGCGGCCGACCCCGCTCAGCCGAGGTGGCGCCGAATCGCCTCGATCGTCTCGTCGCACTCGGCGTCCGAGAGCAGGCGCGGCTCGTGCGCGTGCTCCCACGTCGGCCGGGTCGGCGTGGGATCGTCGGCGTGCCGTGGGAACAGGTGCCAGTGCAGGTGAGCCACCGTGTTGCCGAGCAGCTCGTAGTTCATCTTGCGCGGCTTGAACGCCCGGTCGATGGCGCGCGCCACGCGCAGCATGTCGTGGAAGTAGCCGGTGCTCTCGGCCTCCGACAAGTGATACAGCTCGGTGGCGTGGCGCCGCGCGATCACGATGGAGTAGCCGCGATAGTACTGGTCGGTTCCGAGGATGGCCACCGAGGTCGGCAGCAGCGCGATGCGGCGGGTCACGCTCCCGGACGGACCCCGGACGGTGTCCGCGTGCTCGAGGGCGGCGACGAGGGGACAGAAGGGACAGCTCGGGTCGGTCATGGACTCCCTCCTGAGCGAGCAGAACGACGATGAGGGCCCATCTGCTTCGTTGCGGCCCTCGGCCGCACGCTCAACGTACAGAGAGTACGCCTCGCGTGCGGCCATCGGGCGGCGCCTCGCATCTGGGCCCTCCTCGTCGTTCTGCCTAGATCGCGCTCGCCGCAATGTTGACGGTCAGCGCGAGCAGGGCGGCGTTGAAGAGAAACGAGAGGATGCCGTGGGCCGTGGCCGTGCGGCGAATCAGCTTGCTCGTGATCCCCACGTCGGACACCTGCGACGTCATGCCGATGACGAAGGAAAAGTAGACGAAGTCCCAGTAGTCGGGTTCCTTGTCGCCTCCGGGGAAGTCCATTCCCCCGGGATCGACCTCGTCGTAGAACTCGTGCGCGTAGTGCAGGGCGAAGATCGTGTGGATGAACGCCCACGACAGCACGATGGTGCCGGCGGCGAGCGCTAGCTGGAACGGTTGCCGGGCGCCGCCGTTCGTCGGCACCGCCAGCTCGACGAAGATGGCGCCGAGGCTCGCGATCGCCGCGGCGATGGTGAGGACCAGCATCGCGAACCGTCCCTCGTCCTGCTCGGCGGCGCGGCGGCGCATGTCGTGGACGTCGGAGCCGGCCATCAGGTGAAAGCTCAGCGCGAGGTACAGGAGCACCGCCACGTCCCAGCCGATGAGCACGCTCGAGATCGGCTTCCAGGTCCGAAGCGTCAGGAGCACCGCGGCCACCAGGATGCCGACGCCGATCGATCCGAAGAGGCGCTGCCGGACCCAGAAGACTCGAAGCATCGGATGCGGCCGGCGCCTCGCGCGACGTTCGCTCGGCTTGGCGGGCCGGCGGCGCTCCCGGCGCCGTCGCTACCGGCCGCGGCTCCGGCGCAGCGCCTCGCCGAGCGTCATGCCGAAGCCCGAACCTTTCCGGCCAGACTCCTGCATGTAGCTCTTCATCTCCGCGTCCTCTTCCATCCTGAGAGCCTGCGCGCGCGAGAGGCGGATGCGCTTGCCGCCGTCCTCGATGGAGAGCACCGCCACCTTGATCTCCGTGCCGGGCGCGAAGTCCTTGCGGTGATCGGTGTTTCGCGGCGTCCCCATCTCCGCGTTGGGGATGAGGCCGACGTCGCCGGGGCCGATCCGGAGGAAGATGCCGAACGGCTCGATGCGCTCGACCGTGCCCGTGACGACGGCGCCAACGGCGATGGTCGACTCGATCTGCGCGCCGGGGACGGCGCCCTCGGGCGCGAGGGCCAAGCCGATGCGTCGCTTGGCGGGGTCGATGTTCGTCACGAGCACGACCAGCTCGACGCCCGCCTCCGCGGCCTGCCTCATCTCCCCGTGGCGGTTGCGTGGAATCTCCGTCAGGTGGAGCAGCCCGTCGACGCCGGGGAGCAGCTCGACGAAGACCCCGAAGTCGGTCATGCGCGCCACGCGTCCTCGAACGATCTGGCGCTCCCGCAGGCGGCCGGCCACGGCCACCCAGGGATCGCCCTCGAGCGCCTTCAAGCTCAGCGAGATCTTGCCCTTCGCCTCGTCGATCTTGAGCACCTTGACGGTGACCGATTCGCCGACGTGCACGTGATCGGCTGGTCGGCCCAGGCGGGAATGCGAGATCTCCGATGCCGGCACCAGCCCCTGGATGCCGCCCAGGTCGACGAAGGCGCCGAAGTCGGCGAGCGACGCCACGGTGCCGGGGAGGACGGCGCCCGGGACAACTTTCTTTCTCGTCTCCTCGGCCGCGACAGCCGCTTGCTCCTCGAGCAGGACGCGGCGGCTCAATACGATGTTCCGCCCCTGCTCGCCGTAGCGCGAGATCCGGAACTCGAGCACGCGTCCAACGTAGGCGTCGGGCGCGTCGACGCGGCGCAGCTCCATCTGGGAGAAGGGACAGAACGCGCGCAGCCCGGCCACCGTCACTTCGTAGCCGCCCTTGATCACTGCGGCCACCTTGCCCTCGACCGGCAGACCGGTTTGCGCGGCGGCCGCGAGGCCTTCGCGCGCCTGGATGCCCTGCAGCAGCCGGTACGAGAGGCGGATCTCGTCGCCCGAGCGCACGACGGTCGCCTCGATGGCGTCGCCCACCTTCACGGTCAGGTTGCCGTGCTCGTCGGTGAGCTCGGCGCGGTCGATCAGCGCCTCGCCCTTGCCGCCGACGTCGACGAAGACCGTCTCCTCGCCGATCTGGAGAATTCGGCCCTTGACGACCTGGCCGATCTCGAACGCCATCTTCGCGCCCTCGCGCGCGAAGAGGGTCGCGAAGTCTTCTTGCTCGATCTCGTCCTGCGGGTCGGCCATCTCGCGGCCTCGCTCAGGGCCTCAGCACGCGAACGGGAGCGCCGGAGAGGTACGCCTGGATGTCCTCGAGCGCGTGCCCGTAGAAGATGCGGTAGGTTTCCTCCGTCACGTAGCCGAGGTGCGGCGTGATCACGGTGTTCGGCAGGCGGCGCAACGGGTGCTGGGACGGGAGCGGTTCCTCGTCGAACACGTCGAGCCCGGCGCCCGCGATGCGCCCCGCGGAGAGCGCGTCGATCAGGGCGGCCTCGTCGACGATGGGGCCGCGCGACGTATTCACCAGGTATGCGCTCGGCTTCATCAGTCGAAGCTCCTCGACGCCGATCAGCCCGCGCGTGCGGTCGCCCAGCACGAGGTGAATCGTCACGACGTCCGAGCGCCGGAGCAGCTCGTCCCGGCTGACCAGCGTGGCGCCCACCTCGGCGCAGCGCTCGGCCGTCAGGTTCTGGCTCCACGCCAGCACGGTCATCTCGAACGCCTTGCCGATCTTCGCGACGCGCGAGCCCAGGCTGCCGAGGCCGATCACGCCGAGCGTCTTGCCATTGAGACCGAGGCCAAGGCTGATCTGCCACCGTCCCTGGCGCGTGGCGTAGTCCTCAGCCGGGATGCGCCGGAACAGTCCCAGGATCAATCCCCAGGTCAGCTCCGCCGTCGGATAGGGCAGGCCGGAGGTGCCGCACACCACGATACCCCGCTCGACGGCCGCGGCGACGTCGATCGAGGCGTTGCGCATGCCGGTCGTGATCAGGAGCTTCAGGCGAGGCAAGCGCTCGAGGAGGGCGCGAGAGAACGGCGTTCGCTCGCGCATGGCCACGACCACGTCGAAGTCGGCGAGCCTGGCCGTCACGGCGTTCAGATCGGCGAGGTGATCGTTGAACACGACCACCTGCGTGTCCGACGGCAAGGCCTTCCAGTCGGCCATGGCCAGCGCCACGCCCTGATAGTCGTCGAGAATCGCCACGCGAGCCATGAAGCCTGAGAGTAATCCGGCCCACCGGAGGGCGCAACACCCTTTTCCGGCAGGTTTCTCGCGCCTCGTCTCGGATCAGCGCGTCACCGCCCGCGCGCGAGGGCGTGGAGCCGGCCAGGGCCGAGCGGCATCGCGAGGACGCGAGTGCCGAGGGCGTCCTCGATCGCCGAGGCGAGCGCTGCGGCGACCGGCAACGTGCCCGACTCGCCGACGCCCTTGATGCCGAGGGGGTTCAGCGGCGAGAGCGTCTCCTGGTGATCGATGGCCATCGGCGGCACGTCGGTCGCGGTGGGCAGGAGGTAGTCCATGTAGCTCCCGGCGAGCGGCTGGCCGGTGTCGTCGTAGGCGATCTGCTCGAGCAGCGCGCTGCCGATGCCGAGCGCAACCCCGCCATGGATCTGGCCCTCGACGATCGTGGGATTGATGAGCCGGCCGCTGTCGTGGCTGATCCAGTAGCCGGCGATCTTCACGAGCAGCGAGACGGGATCGACCTCCACCTGCACGACGTGGGCGCCCGACGAAAACGTCATGTCCGCCGGCTGGAAGAACCGCGTGGCGTCGAGGCCAGGCTCGACGCCGAGCGACGACGTGGCGAGGGCGGCCGCGCGGGCGAGGGCCGCGAAGTCGAGGCGCCGCTCCGGACGGCGGCGATCGGCGAACGCGGCGCCGTGCTGCTCCAGCTCGTCCTCCGGCACGGCCAGGAGCTTCGCCGCGAGCGCGCGCGCCTTGTCCCTGACGTCCCGGGCGGCAAGGGCGATCGCGGACCCGCCCACGACGGCGGCGCGGCTCGCGAAGGAGCCGAGGCCCTGCTCGATGCCGCCGGTGTCTCCCGCGATGACGGTGACGTCGGCCGGCGTGACGCCAAGCTCGTCCGCCGCCACCTGAGCGAGCGTGGTCTCGAGCCCTTGTCCCTGCGACGTCACGCCGGTGAAGGCCACGATGCGTCCGGCCGAATCCACCCGAACGCGCGCGCCCTCGAACGGCCCGACGCCGGTCAGCTCGACGTAGCACGCGACGCCCACGCCGACGAGCCTCCCCTCGGCGCGTGCCCGGGCCGCGGCGGCCTTGAGGTCATCGTAGCGAGACGATGCGAGCGCGTTCCTGAGCACGCCGGGAAAGTCGCCGCTGTCGAAGATCACGTTGCCGCTGGCCCGGTAGTTGGGAAGCCCCACATCCCAGGGCATGTCCTCGGGCCGGAGCAGATTCGCCAGGCGGACGGCGGCGCGATCGCAGCCGATCTCGTGCGCGATCAGGTCGAGGGCGCGCTCGATCACGAACACGGCTTGCGGCTGGCCGGCGCCGCGATACGGCGTGACCGGCACGCGGTGGGTGTAGCGGCTGACGAAGGTCGACTCGACGGCAGGGATGCGGTACGGCCCCGTCAGCATGGAGGCGGTGAGCAGCGGAACGACGAGGCCGCGCGGCGTGTAGGCGCCCGTATCGTGGACGAAGCGATCGCGGAGCGCCAGGAGGCGCCCGTCGTCGTCGAACCCCACCGTCACGTCGTGCGCCTGCTCGCGCTCCTGCGTCGCGGCGTGCATGTGCTCGAGGCGGTCTTCGAGCCAGCGCACGGGCCGGCCCAGGCGATGGGCGAGGAACGGCACCAGTACGTCCTCGGGATAGACGATGAGCTTGGCGCCGAAGCCCCCGCCCACGTCGGGCGCGATCACGCGGACCTGATGCGGCGCGAGGTCGAGCAGGTCGCCGATGAACTGGCGGATCTGATGCGGCACCTGCGACGACGCCCAGACCGTGAGTTGGCCGAGGACGGCGTTCCAGTCCGCGACGAGGCCCCGCGTTTCCATGGGCTGGCCGCCCCCACGCCCAACCCGGAGCGTCACGTGGAGCACGCGCGGCGCAGAGGCGAGCACGGTCTCCACGTCGCCCCGCGTGAGCACGACGCGCCCGGCGACGTTGTCCGGGACGTCGTCGTGGACTGCTGGCTCACCCGGGCCGAGCCCCTGCGCGGAGGGCAGAGGCTCGTAGTCGACGTGGACCAGCTCACGCGCGTCCTCGGCCGCGTAGCGGCTATCGGCGACGACAGCCGCGACGGCCTCGCCGACGAAGCGCGCGCGACCCACGGCGAGCATGGAGAAGTTGTGGCCGCGCAGGTCGGGATGAGGCGGCACGATCGGCAGCGCGCGCACGGCCGTGCCGAGATCGGCCCCGCTCACGACGTCGACGACGCCCGGGTGCTCGCGGGCCCGCGCCGCGTCGACGCGCAGGATACGCGCGTGGGCGTGCGGGCTTCTGATCAGCGCGGTGTGCAGCATGCCGGGCAGCGCGATGTCGGCCACGTAGCGGCCCTGCCCGGTGAGCAGGCGCGGGTCTTCCTTGCGGAGATACCGGTCGCCGACGAACTTCACGCGGTCGTCTCCCGCATCGCGATCGCGGCGTCCAGCGCCGCGGCCACGATGTTTTGATACCCGGTGCACCGGCAGAGATTGCCGGACAGGGCGAGGCGCAGCTCGGCCTCGCTGGGTGCGGGATGCCCCCGCAGATACGCGCTGAGGGTCATCAGCATCCCCGGCGTGCAGAAGCCGCACTGGAGCGCGTGACGCGCCCGGAACGCCTCCTGTAGCGGGTGGAGCGCGCCGTCTGTTTCCGCCAGGCCCTCGACCGTTTCCACGGCGCAGCCATTGGCCTGCACGGCGAACATCAGGCACGAGCGGACGGGCACGTCGTCGACGATGATCGTGCAGGCGCCGCAGGCGCCATGCTCGCAGCCGAGGTGCGTGCCGGTGAGGCCGAACGTCTCGCGGATGAGATCGGCGAGGAGCAGCCGAGGCATGACGTCGGCCTGGCGCTCGACGCCGTTCACGGTGAGCCGGATGCGGTGGGAGATCACGACGCGATGGCCAGGAGACAGACGGCGTTCCAGAAAGGGCGCCGCACGTGGGCACGGCACCGCACCCAGGCATCGCGCCGCCGCGCGCCGGCCGTCAGCCGCGCGCCGGCGATCGGACGCGTGAGCTGGGTGCGAATGACATCCGCCGCGGTGAGGGAACGTAGGTGCCCGGCGTCGACGTGTGACGGCCACGTGCAAACGCGCCGCTCGACGGTGAAGACCGGCACGACCAGGAGCGGGCGCTGCCCCGTCATCCCACGGGTCCACCCGCGCCTGTTCGTAGAGCGGCAAGCGCACGCGTGCCGGCAGCCGCGAGCACCTCGGCCCCGAGCGCTCGAGCGACGTCGCGACGATAGGCCGCCGTCGCGTGCATGTCGGCGCGCGGCTCCATCTCGTCGGCGGCCGCCCGTCCCACGGCTTCGAGCCGGACCCGATCTGCCGATTCACCGTTGACTGCGCCCACGGCCAGCGCAGCGTGCGGTGTGTCCGTCATGCCGAAGAACACGAGGCGCGGGTTGCGGCATCGACCGACGTCGTCCAGCTCGAGGTGCGCGCAGGCGCCCACGAGCGCGAAATCGCCATGACGGCGCGCGACCTCCGCGAAGCCATGGCCCGCGCGCGCGGCGGCCGGCACCTCCACCTCGACGAGCAGCTCGTCGGGCTCGAGCGCGGTGGCGAGCAGCCCCTGGAAAAAGTCGGCGGCAGCGATGGTGCGGCGCCCTCGCGCGCTCTGGACGTGCAAGCGCGTGCCGAGCGCCACCATGCACGCAGGCAGCTCGGCCGCCGGATCGGCGTGCGCCACGCTGCCTCCCACCGTGCCCCGGGCGCGCGTCTGCAGATGTCCGATGAACGGAGCAGCGTCGGAGAGCAGGGGCGCCCGACTCCGGACCAGCCCGTCGGTCTCGAGGGCGTGCTGACGCGCGAGCGCGCCGATCCGGAGCGCCCCCGAGCCGTCGAGCTCGATCCTGTCCATGCCAGCGACGCGGTTGAGGTCCACGATGACGGCCGGCCGCGCCAGACGCATGTTCATCATCGGCACGAGACTCTGTCCGCCGGCCAGCGCCTTGGCGTCGTCTCCGTGGCGCGCGAGCAGATCCACCGCCTCGCCCAGGTCACGCGGGGCGAAGTACTGAAACGGCGCCGGCCTCACGCGCCGAGCGCCCCCGGCGGATGGCCACGCGGCCGCGAGACTCTCCGCACGCGGCGCCTAGATCTTTCCGAGCCGCGGGTGATCGAAGAGCGGAAGCGTCACGCCCCACGGCGCCATGCGCGCCCGGATCTTCTTCAGGAACTGCGGGAAGACCAGCACCTCGTCCTCGGGCGTGCTGCCGCCGAGGCCCGCCTCGCACGAGATCCGATCGGCGTCGATCTCGACCGGCGTGGCGTCGCCACCCTCGATGGCGAGCCAGAGATTGCGATAGCCGCGGAACTCGACCTGCTCGATCATCGTCGTCACGGCCTTCTCGATGTTCTCGATGGTCGCCGGCGTGAATGAGGGCGCCCAGGCGTCGAGGCATTGCCAGCCGAAGGCGATGTGACGGACCTCGTCCCGCAGGATCAGCTCCATGAGCCGGCGCACGGCGGGGTTGGTCGCCTTGTGCACGGTGGCCTTGAAGACGTCGATCAAGATCTCCTCGGCGGCGCAGACGAGGCTCGCGAAGATGCCCTCGAGCGAGGTGTCCGGATCGAAGGCCATCCGGCGCACGCCGTGGGTGCCGACCACGCCGGCCGTCGGCGGATTCTGCGGCTGCGGAAAGTAGCCGCCGAGTCGATCGGCCATGAGCCACGAGGCCTCGGCGTGCCGCCCTTCCTCCTGCGTGCGGATTGTGAAGAAGAACCGCAGGTCCGGCAGGCGGTTCTCGAGGCAGAAGCGCAGGAGGAGGGCCGGGCTCTCCGAGATCGCGCCGTATTCCCCCCACGTCCGACGGCTCCAGTAAAGACGCGCGGCGAGGATCTGCGCCTCCGTGTATCGCTCCGGCCGTAGCTCGTCCCACGGAATGTCCGTCTGCGGATCCCAATCGAGCGTCTTGGCGCGTTGCCACAGCTCCCACACGTCGGGCATGGCTGGCGCGAGGTGGAGCGGATATCGGTCCTCGGCGAGATAGGTCGTCATGCGAAGTCTCCTTGCCCGCGCGGCCTCACCCGCGCGTCGTCGGTCGGGGCCGGCCGGTCCTCACAGTCGCCCAAGCTCCGGGTGCGTCACGAATGGCAGTTGCAGCTCCCACGCCGCGAGCCGCTCGCGAAGCTGCGCGACGGTCGCGCGCAGCACGGTCTTCTCCTGCGCCACCGTGGACGCCCCGAGGCCGTGCTCGGCCGTCAGCGCCTCGGCGGCGAGCAGGGGATCGCGCGCGTCCGCCGGCAAGAGCCACGTGTTGCGATAGCCGGCGAGGATCACGCGCTCCAGCATATCGCGGACCGCTGCGGTGACGGCCGGGCGCGCGGTCGGCGCGAGGCGCGGGAGCCGCTCGCCGAGCAGCGCCCACGCGAACATGACGTGGCGCTGCTTGTCGGTCGCGATGAGGCGCAGCACGTCGCGCGCGACCTCGTGACGGCTCGCCTGCAGGTGACTCAGGCACAGGTTCAGGTCGAGCTGATCGTCGAGGCAGCCGAGGGCGGCGACGAAGGCCTCGAGCGGCAGGTCCGGATCGAGCGCCATCTGGGCGAACGGCTGGTTGCTCTGCCGCGCCACCGCCTCGTGCCCGGGATCGGGCTCGTAGCCGCCGAGACGCGATGCAAAGAGATAGCAGGCTTCGAGGTGCTTGGCCTCCTCGGCCGGCCGGAACGAGAGGAAGAGCTTGGCGTCCATGCCGGTCGCGCCCGACTCGAGACAGAAGCGGATGAGCAGCGCCGTGCTCTCACCCATGCCGGGGTAGGCGCCCCACGCCCGCCGGCTCCACGTGAGGCGCGCGGCCTCGCGCACCTCGGGCGCGAGGGCGGTGGCGTCGAGCCGGTCCCACGGGATGTCCTTCTCCGGATTCCACGTGAGGCCCTTGGCCTGGCTGTACAGCTCGCGGATGAGCGGGTTCTCCGGCTCGAACTGGAGCGGAAAGCGCCGCTCGACGAACCGCTTCTCCTGCGCCTGATAGCCGCGCAACAGCTGGGCGTGAATCTCTGCCATGACCGCCGTCCTTTCCCCGAACCGAGTCCAACCTCCGGCCGCCGGAGGAACCGGTCTGCGATTTCCCTAGCCGCCGAGATACGCGGCCTTGAGCTGATCCTCCTCGAGGCGTGCCATCAGACTTGTCCCGTGGAGCTCAATCGCCGGTCGGGCTGCGCGTCGGCGGAGCGTCGGGGACCAGAATGGGAGACAGCTTGTCCACGAAGGCGGCAGGCGGACGCACGGGGCGGCCGCTCTCGGCCACGAAGGCTCCAGTCACCTCGGCGGTGGCAGTGAGGCGTCCGGTCGAGACCTCGCGGATCTCCTGGACCCACACGCTGCGCGCACCGCGGACCTCGCGGATGCGCGTCGAGATCTCGAGCGTCTCGCCGGCCAGCGCGGGCGCGTGGTACTTCACCCTGATCTCGGAGGCGAGGATCAGGTAGCCCAGCCGGCGCATGTCCGGCAGCGAGAGCCCGAGGGCTTCGAGCGCCTCGACGCGCGCCGTCTCGAAGTAGTGGACGTAGTGCGCGTGATTGACGTGGCCATACGAGTCGAGCTCGTGGTGGCGCACCTTCAGGCGGAGCGTGGCCGGCTGTCCCAAAACTCGGGGCTAGGCGTGCGCGACCGTCAGCGCCTTCAGGCGAAAGTGACGCGCGGCCGACGACATGTGGCGATCGTTCGTGTAGACCTCGCGGAGACCGTGCTCCTGGGCGCAGACGAGATGCAGCGCATCGGCCGCCCGAAGGAAGACCGGTCGGGGCAAGCGCGAGAACGCCGAGACGGCCCGGTCCACGAGCGCGGGCGTCACGGGCAGCCACGTCCACAGGCCGTGGTCACAGTCGTCGCCGAACTGAGCCAGCACCTCGCGGAACGCAGGAGCGTCGAACGCGCCTTCTCGGAGCTTACGGTGGAACACCGCGGCGACCTCGATCCGTCCAATTCCGGCACAGCGCACGTGCCCGAGTGACTCGGCCAGGCGCCGGACGGCCTTGCTCTCGGGCTCGTCCAGCTAGAACTTCGCGATGGAGGCGGAGTCGAAATAGCTCACGAGCGCGATGCGCGGTCGCGGTCCCGGGAGACGATGGCCGAGCTGTCGGTGCCCTGGCCGAGCGTTCCACGGAGACGCGCGTAGCCCGGCCGTCGCCGGCGCGTCCGAAACGGGTTGGCGGTCTTCGTTTCGGAGATCCCCTCGAGCCGAACGACCGGGCGGCCCCGTTCCGTCACAGTGATCGCACCGAGCTCCGCGGCTTTGCGCACCCAGGCGCCCGTCCGCTCGTGGAGCTCTTTGATCGAGATGCTCTTCATGTGACCCATGGTGACACATGAATCGCGACGCGCGCAACGGCCGTCCAGCTCGCGCGGAGGTCCTTGACAGCTCGTGCACGGGGTGGTGTGCTTCCGCCCATGTCCACGCCGGGCTCCCGGTCGCGGGTACGGGCGGCCGGCTATCGCCGTCGTCGACGGCCAAGGAGGATTCCATGCCGCTGACCGAGCTGAACCACTACTTCGTGCGGGCGAACGACCTCGAGAAGACCAAGGACTTCTACTGCGACGTGCTCGGCTTCGAGGTGATGGCGCGGCCGAACTTCCCGTTTCCCGGTTACTGGCTCGGGGTGAACGGCAAGATTCAGGTGCACATGGGGCCGGACGGGATCGACAACGCCGACATGTACTACCTCGGCACCCCGAAGGGCGCGGTGACCGACCACGCCGGTGTCGTCGATCACATCGCGTTCCTGGCGAGCGAGCCCGGGGCCTTCATCCGGCGGTTCCGGGAGCGCGGCGTCACGTATCGGCCTCGGTCGCTCCCGGATGCCGACCTCTACCAGATCTTCGTCACCGACCCGAACGGCCTCACCATCGAGCTGAACTTCTTCGGGCTCAAGGACATCTCCGACTGGGGTGGAGAGGACTACGCGAAGATGCCCCAAGTCGCGGAGATGCCCGCTCGCTGAGCCGCCAGCGCAGCCAGGTACATCGGCGATCCGGTCTTCCTGGAGCGCTCGCGCGCGCAGGTGGTGAGGTGCGCGCCACTCCGCTCTTGGCCGCGGCGTACGTCACCGGACGGATGGCGGTCGTGTTCGCTGGCCGCTCATTGGCCCAGCTCTATGAAATCTCTGGCGGATAGGGCCCGCGTTCTATCGTGATGGCCAAGCGCGAGCAGTCCCGCCTTGTCACTAAAGATACGGAGGTGGTCGCTTGAGGAACAGGTTCTACACGCTGGTCACGGTGTCGATGCTGATCGGGTTTCTCCTCCAGGCGGCTTCGGGTCACGCGATGGCGATGGATGCGCCCGACCCGACCGCTCAGGCGCTCTTCGGGCGGCAGCGCGGCGGCCTGGCCGTGCTGCCGGAGGATGGTCGCGAGATCTACTTCCGGGCGATCGACGCTGCGAGACGCGAGATCCGGATCGAGATTTGCGTGCTCGAGGATCCGCAGGTCCTGGAACGCCTCCAGGCGGCGCTCGCCCGCGGCGTCCGCGTGCGCGTCATCGTCGATCGCACCAAGTACGGCGACCTCCCCGCGGAGCGCGCGAACCTGGCGCAGTATCTGACGGCCGCGGGGGGAGAGCTTCACCTGAGCAACCCGGTGTTTCCGAGGAGCTTTCCGAAGATCATCCTCATCGACTCCTTCCTCGTCGTGTACGGCTCCGCGTGCCTCGACCAGACGACGTTCGCGCAGTATCGCGACTTCGCGCACGCCAGCACGAACTGGCTGCTGTTGCGGGAGCTGCACCGTCTCTTCGAGAATGACTGGGCGTACACGGCGCCCGTCGGACAGGATCCGCCGCCGTTCAATCCGACGCCCCGGATCTTCGCGAGCGATCTCATCGTGTCCCCGGTCAACGGGGCGGAGCGACTGATCCGGTTCTACCAGGACGCGCGGAAGACGCTCGACGTCTACACCGAGCTGCTCGGCAACGCGGCGCTCGAGAGCGAGCTGGTCGCCGCGGTCAAGCGCGGAGTGCGGGCCCGCCTCATCGCGCCTATCCGCGTGAACGGCGGCACGCCGGAGGTGCAGGATCTCCAGCTCGCCTCGCTGACGGCGCTCGCCGCCGCCGGCGTCGAGGTACACGTGAGCGGCCCCGACGAGACCAGCGACATGCCGTACATGCACGCCCGGGCGGCCGTGGCCGATGACGCGATCGCCTACCTCGGCTCGATCAGCCTCTCCTCGGATTCGATCGCGTTCAACCGGGAGATGGGCCTGATCGTGCGCGACGGGGCGGTGGTGGGGAAGCTCAAGACGCAGTTCGAATCGGACTACCAGTTCCGGACCCGGGAATTCTGAGCGACCGCGCCGCGCCGGTCGCGCGTCGGCTCGCCCGCGGTGGTGCCTCGCCCCGGCTTCAGGGCTTGGCGCCTGGCGCGAGGCCGTCGAGGCGAGCCAGCACGTCGAACACGACGGCGAAATCGTGTTCCCCGAGGCCCAGCGCGCGGGCCGAGGTCAACATCGCCTGGGTGAGCGCCGTCGTCGGCAGGACGGCGCCGACCTCGCGGCCCAGCTCGAGGGCGAGGTCCAGGTCCTTCTGCATCATCAGCACGTTGAACCACGCCTCCGCCGGCATGCCCAGCACGAAGGGACCGCGGTACTTGATCATCGGGGAGGCGATCACGCTCTTGAGCAGCGTCTCGACGGCGCGCTCGCGCGCGATCCCGGACTTCTCGGCGAGCAACACGGCTTCGCTGAAGGCGAGCATCTGCACCGCGAGGCCGAGATTGGTCGCGATCTTCATCGACACAGCGAGCCCGACCGGGCCGACGTGGGTGATCGTGGGACCGATCGCCGAGAGATACGGCCGGGCGCGCTCGATGGCCGCCGCGTCGCCCCCCACCATGATCGAGAGCTGGCCCGCGTCGAGCGTGGCGACGCTGCCGGACACGGGCCCGTCGAGCAGCGTGGCGCCCCGCTCGGCGACCCGGCCGGCCAGCTCGCGGGTGACCCGGGGGCTCACCGTGCTCATCTCCACCCAGATGGCGCCGGGCGCGAGCCCGGCGAGCACGCCGTCGGGACCCTGGGCGATGGCCTCGAGCGCGGCGCTGTCGGTGACCATGCTGAAGGTGATGTCCGCCGCCTTCGCGACCTCGCGCGGTGAGGCGGCGAGCCGCATGCCGGCGTCCACGAGCGGGCGCGCCCTGGCGGCCGTCCGGTTGTAGCCGACGACCGCGTGGCCGGCGTCGAGGAGTCGCCGCGCCATGCGACCGCCCATGGCGCCGAGGCCGATGAAGCCGAGCGTGGTCATGCGCGTCTTCGCCGGGACTGCCCGCGCTGTCTCCGACGCGGGCGCGCCGCTCCGCCTGGCCGCGTGCCGGGCTTCGGGCCCGGCGCACTGCGCGAGGCGGCGCGCGACTTCGGCGCGGCCGCATCGGCGACGGCGATCGCGGCGATCTCGATCTTGCAGCGCGGATGGGTGGCCAGCCGCGACACCTCCACGGTGGTCGTCGTCGGCAGGTGATCACCGAGATACGCGGCCCAGACCAGGTTGAGATCGTCCTGCTCACGAACGTCGGTCAGGTAGCGGGTCGCGGAGACCAGATCGCCGATCCCACAGCCCGCGGCGGCGAGCGTCTTCACGAGGTTGTCCATCGCGAGCGCCGCCTGCTCGCGCATCGTCGCCGGCAGGTCGAACTCCTCCTCGCGATGCGGATGGCTGTGATAGACGGGCGCCGCCGTCACGCCCGACAGGAACAGCAGGGAGCCCCGGCGCACCAGCAGCGCCGGCGCATACGGCATCATCACGTCACGCCGCCGATCGGCGTGATGAACGGGCACGACGTCCTTGGCCATGGAAATCTCCTCGCGAGCGCGCGCGTTCTCAATCCGAACGGCGCTCTTACCCATACGGCGTTGGGTCGCCGCGGTCAAGCAGCGCATCGACGGCGGTCGCCTGTCGCTGGACCAGCTTGACGGCGATCGACTGGCTGTCGCCGGCGGGTCAGGCGGGGTAGTAGCGGGTGCCGCGGGCGCGTCCGATCGTGCGCAGCTGGCCGCCCTCGCGGAACGCGGCGAGATACGGCTTGACCAGGGCCGACGTGGTGCCCAGTGCGCGCGCGATGTCCTCGCAGGTGAGACCGGGCGTCCGGTTCACCGTGTCGAGGAGGGGACGCGCGAGGTCGGTCGGCGCGGCGCCCTCCGATGGGACGCGTTCCCGCTCCAGGCCGCGTTCTCGCTGGACGCCGCCCGTTCCGCGCGCGGCCGTCCTGGCCCGATCGCGCTCGCGGGCCGCGACGAGGGCCTGCGCCTGCAGCATCCACTCCTTGCGGTTGCCGAGGAGCGTGCGATCCAGATCCCGGATTCCGGACTCCTTCACGGCGCGCGCGGCGGCATCGTAGTCGAGCTTCATCTTCGCCGCCAGGACGCGGGCGAGCACCGCCATGTCCGGATCGGCGGCCTCGTCGTAGTGCCGCGCGGACTCCTCGTACTCGCTCTCGCGAAACCAGTGGCTCCCGCGGCACCGCGCGGCACGGACGGAATCGCCCAGGGACTTCCACGCCTCGGCCGCGGCCAGCAGATCCCCGTGTCGCTCCTCGTGAAGGGCCTCACATCGCGCCGCCGCCCGGTCGTCGCTGGCGTGCCTCCAGCGAACCGCCGCGTCCCGGTATCGGTCTCGCGATTGGAGGAGGCGCGCGGCATCCGCGGCATTCGCGGCGCCGTCGAGGTGGGCGACGCGGCAGCGGAGCACCTGCTCGGGATCGCCGAGTTTCTTCCACGCGGCGGCCGCGTCCTCGAATCGCCTGGCGTCCTCCGCCGCGCGGAGCGCGCACACGAGGGCTCGCTGCGTCGCCGCGGGCATCGCAGCGGAGGGGCGGCCAGGCCGTCGCCGTCCGGCCCGCGCGGGCGCCGCGGGCCGCGCGAGGCGGGCCGCCTTTCCTCCCTCGCCCCACGGGCGCTTGGCCGCGTCGGGCAGTGGCAGCGCGCGCGGGGTCAGCGGTTGCTGACCCGCGGACTCGGCTCTCGTCCAGGCATCCGCGGCGCCGGCGAAATCGCCGAGGTCCTCGAACGCCTCCGCCGCTCGAGCGAATCGGCCTTCCGCGAGGTGGAGGCGCGCCGCGCATCGCTGGCTCTGCGCGGTCTGGCCGGCCTTCTGCCACGCCTTGATTGCGGACGCATACTCCCGGAGCTGCTCCCAGCCGCGCGCCGCATCCTCCCATTGGCCGGCGGCCTCCGCCGCGTCGCTCTTGCACCAGAGCGCGCGCTTCGGGTCGCCGGCGTTGTCCCAGGCCGTGGCCGCCGCCTCCCAGGAACGCGCCGCCTCGAGACGGCGCGCCTCGGCGGACCACGCCTCGCGCTCCCGACCGGCGCCCCGCCACGCGGCCACCGATCGCTCCCACTCGTCGATCTCCTCCCAGAGGCGGGCCGCCTCGGCGGGCCGGCCCGCCGTGTCGGCGGCAAGCGCCAGACAGCGGATCTGTCGCCGACGCTGCCCGGCGTTCGCCCAGCAGCGCGCCCCGTCCTCCCACGCTCCAAGCGCCTCCCACAGATCGGCGGCGTCGGCCCAGCGCCGCGCCGCCTCCGTCGCCCGGGCGCCGCATCGGCGCGCGCTGGTCTCGTCGCCCGCGTGCGCCCACTCCGCGGCGGCATCCGCCCATTGCCCGGCCGTCTCGAAGCAGCGGGCCGCCTCGGCAGCCGCACCCAGGGACCGCCAGCACGCGGCGGCGAGGGCCGGCTCGCCCGCCGTCTCGTGATGGCGCGCGAGGCTCTCGGCCTCCCGGCGGGCATCTCCTGCGCGCCGGAAACATTCCGAGGCCTGCCGGTAGCGCCCTCGCTCGAGGAAGTACTCGGCCTCGCGGTTCCACTCGGACGGCTCGGCGGACCGGATGAACAGGCGCGTGAGCGAGGACGGCGGTTCCGGGTCGAGCCGCGCCGCGAACCGCTCGGCGGCCCAGAGCGGCGGGGCGCCGGCAGGTTCGTACACCGCGAGATGCCGGCGCGCGCGAGTGACGGCGACGTAGAGATGATGGAGCGCGCGCCGCGAGCCCGGATCCTCGCGCAGGGTCTGCGAGCTGTCGAGCAATTTCCACCACGGATCGGGCGCGGCAGCCACCACGCCCCACAGGATGGCCACATCGAACTCGAGCCCCTTCGCCTCCGGCACCGTGAACACGCGCGTGGTCCCGAGCGCCGCCTGCAGGCGGTCACGAATGTCCGGCGACCCCGCCACGACCGCGCAGCGAGGACCGAAGCCGCGGATCGCGTCGGCCAGCGTGTCCTCGTCGCCCACGACGAGGATAGGGGCGCCGCCGGCGACCTCGGATCGCTCCGTCTCGTCGCCTTCGCTGCGGCCGGTGCGATCGCGCTTGAACGCGAGCACCTCGTTGGCGAGGTCCACCAGCCCCCGCACGCTCCGGAAGTTGCGCGTCAGCATCGTGAGGTCCGGCGCAGGTCGGCCGCGGTCGACGAAGCGGTCGCGAATACGGGAGCGCGCCTCGGCCCACCGGAACCCGCTCGGATTGATCACCTGCTGCGGGTCGCCAGCGAGGAGGAGGCCATCGAGCCATCGACCGGGGACGAGCCGCAGCAAGAGCTCCACCTGGATCTCCGCCAGGTCCTGGGCCTCGTCGCAGACGAGGTGATGGCACAGCCCGCCGGCGGGGACGGCTGCGAGCGCGAGGCGGCAGAGATCGATCTCGTCGAGGCGGCGGCCGATCTCGAGATGCTCCTGCCACCGCCGCGCCACCTGGTGAAGCCGGGCGCGCTCGGCGGCAAAGGCCGGGGCGCGCTTCCTCCCGAGCGCCTCGTAGTCTTCCCGCGGGAGGAGCGCGCGGCTCGTGTCGAGATTGGCGCCCTTCACGATGCCCCGGATCTCCTCCCACGCGAGGGCCGTGTCGGCGCGCCGGAATTGCGTCTCGTACCAGCGCGCGAACTCGGGGTAGTCCACGAGCGGACCCGGCGCGGCCCCACCCGCGCGCGCGATGAGCCGCTCGTACAGCTCGTGAAACGTGAGGAAGTCCGGCGCGCTCACGCGGCGCTCGCCGCGGCAGGCGAGGAGATCCTGGTAGAGCCGGCGCGCATGGTCACGGAGCCACACGCTGTACGTCAGATAGATCGCGCGCACGCTCTCGCCAGTGCCCATCGCCGCGGCGAGGCGATGGACGGCGATGGTGGTCTTTCCGCTTCCGGCGCTGCCGGACAGGAGCACGGGGCCCGGGAGGCGCACGACGGCGTACTGCTCGGCGGTCAGCTTCAGCTCGAGCTCGTCGCCGCCGCTGTCCATCAGCGCCTGCCACTGCTGCTCGTCGGCCAGCAGGCGCTCGGGGACGACGTACCATCGAACGCCGCCGGTGATCTCCTCCCGCGCGCGCGGGCCGGCCTCGTCCGGGTCGAGCATCAGCTCCACGACACCGGCTTGCCCGCCCACCTCGGCGGAACGAATCTCGTCGAAGGCGGCCGCGGGATGCGGCGGTGGCTCGTCGATCCCCTCCGCTTCCAGCTCCTCGAAGTCGAGGAACTCGGCCTCCGCCGACGGGTTCACACGACGTGCCCGACCGGTGACGCGATCGTGGTGGACGAGGTCCCAGAGCATGAGGTGCGGCGTGAGCGCCGCCGACGCATCGCGCGCCGCCGTGTTGGCGAGCGTGAACAGCACCCGGTCGCCGGCGTCCTGGCGCGCCTCGAACACGGGCTTCGCCGTGCCGCGCAGCTTCTTGACTCGAGTGCCGCCGCCCCATCGACCGGTGCGGAGCCGGTCGACGAGCCGGCGAAAACGGGCGCGAGCCTCGGGCGCGAGCGCCCGCAGCGCGGAGTAGAGCGGGGCGTGGATGAGCACGTCGAAGCGCGCGGCGATCATGGCCGGCTGCCGGCGCGCTGAGGGCAGGAGGATCGCAGGCTCACCGCGCGAGCGGATTCTTGACGGTGATGGAAGCGAAGCGCCCGAAATCCCGGTCGGCGACCCAGAGCTCGCGCACGCCGTGAAGCCGGCAGAGGGCGGCCACGCGGGCGTCGTGGACGAGCGGCCCGACCGCGCGCGCGTCGACGAGAGCGCCGCGCAGGATGAGCCAGTACTCACCGCCCTCGGCCAGCAGATGGACGCTCGGCGACTCGAGCCACGCGTCGACCTGGTCGAGGGCGTCGCCGAGCGGCGTCGGCGGCGCATAGATCCGAGGGTGCGTCACGATCGCGATGAACTCGTGCAGGCACGGCCAGGGAATGGCCCACGCGGCCCGCGACTCCGCGAGCTCGGTGATGCGTGTCAGGGCGACGTCGTGCCACGGAGCGTCCTCCCGGTGCGCGTACACCAGCAGGTTGGTGTCGACGGCGATCACGCGCCGCGGTTCTCGTGGGCCATATCCCGGATCCGTTCCCACGACGCTCCGGCGACGCCTGGCTGCAGTCCCTGCCCCTTGAAGCTGGCCTTGCGGAGACGGAACGCCGCCGCGCCCCTGCGCGTGGCGACGACGTGCCGCAGCCCCTCCTCGACGAGGGCGCGGACCGTCGTGTTCTCCCGGGTTGCGAGCCGGCGCGCTTCCGCCAGGAGCCCGTCAGAAATCTCGACGGTCGTCTTCATACATCTAGATGTATTTCGTAGACCATACGGCTGTCAATATGAAGATGTCTAGGATGAGCCGTCGTGCCCGGCGGGTCGTCACGCCCCGCGGGTGGGGCTCGGTCCCGGCCGGCCCGACTGGGCCCGCTATTCCTTGACACTCGCGTCCAACCTTGCTAGAAGTCAGCCCAATTCCGATCCGACCGCTCGTGCGTCCCGCGACGACAATCCCGAAGGAGGACGACGATGACGTCATGGCAATCGATGGCCGGCATGGCCGCGCTCGTTGCGATCGTGGCCGGCGCGCTTTCAGTCGATGCGCAGCAGGCCCCGATCAAGATCGGCGCGTCGCTCTCGCTCACCGGCACCTACGCGAAGCCCGGCAGCTACCAAAAGGAGGGGTACGAGATCTGCGCCGACGAGATCAACGGGAAGGGCGGACTCCTCGGTCGCAAGATCGAGTTCGTGCTCTACGACGATCAGTCCATGCCGGCGACCGGCGTCAAGCTCTACGAGAAGCTGATCACGGAGGACAAGGTCGACGCCGTGATGGGCCCGTACTCCTCGCCGATCACCGAGGCGGTCGCCAACGTCACCGAGAAGTACAAGAAGGTGATGGTCTCGCCGCTCGCCGCGACCACGTCCATCTTCAAGAAGGGCCGCAAGTACATCTTCATGGTGATCTCGCCGGCCGAGGTCTATCTCGAGGGCCTCGTCGACGTGGCGGCCAAGCGCGGGCTCAAGACGATCGCCATCGTCAACGAGGACACGCTGTTCGCCAAGGCGTCGGGCGCGGGGACCGCCGAGCTGGCGAAGAAGCGCGGCATGCAGGTCGTGCTCCACGAGGCGTACCCGAAGGGCAACACCGACTTCTCCGCGCTGCTCGTCAAGATCAAAGCGCTCAATCCGGACGTGCTCGCGGCGGGCACGTACTTCGACGACGCGGTCGCCATCACGCGGCAGATGAAGGAGCTGAACGTGAATCCGAAGATGCTGGGGCTCACGGTCGGCGGCGACCTCCCGGAGTTCTACGATCTGCTCAAGCAGAATGCCGACTACATCTATGGCGCGACGCAGTGGGAACGCACGCTGCCCTATCCCGGCCAGCAGGAATTCGCCAACGCGTACCAGAAGAAGTTCGGCCGGGAGCCGGTGTATCACTCGGCGGCGGGCTACGGCGGGTGCCTCATCTACGCGGAGGCCGTGAAGCGCGCGGGGACCCTCGACGCCGACAAGGTCCGGGAGCAGCTGCTGAAGATGGAGATGAAGACGGCGTTCGGCGACTACAAGGTGGATCAGGACGGCTTCCAGGTCGCCCACAAGATGGCGATGCTGCAGTGGCAGGACGGCAAGAAGGTCACCGTCTGGCCCGAAGACCTCGCCAACGGCAAGGTCCGGTACCCCACGCCTCCGTGGAGCCAGCGGTAGCGCGGGCCCACGGTCCCGCGCCTCGCATGGCGAGGTCGAGCGCCCGCCGGACGTCCGGCGGGCGCCGGTGTGTTCCCGGAGCGCCATGATCGTCACGCCCACCATGCTCGGCCAGGTCGTCATCTCCGGTCTCCTGGCCGGGTCCCTCTACGCGATGGTGGCGCTCGGTCTCGGGCTCATCTTCGGAGTCATGCGCGTGCTGAACGTCGCCCACGGCCCGCTCCTGATGCTCGGCGCCTACACGACGTTCTGGCTGTTTCACTGGTGGGGGCTCAACCCCTATGTCTCGATCGTCGTCTCGATGCCGGTGCTGTTCATCGTGGGCATGGTCCTCCAGCGGGTCTTCGTGCGCCGGGTGGTCGACGCGCCCGAGCTGTCGTCGCTGCTCCTCACCTTCGGCATCGGCATCGCGCTAGTGAACCTGGCGCAGCTCGCCTTCACCTCGGACCTGCGCTCGGTCGAGTTCCTGACGGGATCGTTCCTGGTCGGCCCCTTCGCGTTCTCCAAGGCGCGCGTGATCGCGTGCGGGTTCGCCATCGCGATCACGACGGGGGCGTTTCTCTTCTTGCAGAAGACGCGCCTCGGCAAGGCGCTGCGCGCCGTGTCCCAGAGCCGCGAGGTGGCGCAGGTCTGCGGCATCGACGTGCAGAAGATCCACATGATCGCCTTCGGCATGGCGTCGGCGCTGGCGGCAGCCGGCGGGTCGCTCGTGGCCGTGATGGTCGCGATCCAGCCCGAGATGGGACAGGTCTACACGTTCAAGTCGTTCCTCGTCATCGTGCTCGGCGGCGCCGGCAGCTATCCCGGCGCGCTGCTCGGCGGGCTCCTGCTCGGGCTGGTCGAGCAGCTCTCGTCGCTCTACCTGACGACGCAGGTCAACGAGGCGGTCGCCTACGTGCTGCTCGTCCTCGTGCTCCTGATCCGGCCCACCGGGATCCTGAAGGGGCGCGCGGCATGAGAAGGCCCACCTCGTGACGCGACCGCGCCGCGGGACCAGGTACGAGGCATGAGGCGCTGGTTCCCTGTCGTGCTGGGGGTGGCGTTCGTGCTCCTCGCGCTCTACCCGCTCCAGGCCACGGGCTACGGCATCCGCGTCATGCTCCAGCTGTTCATGTGGATCGCGCTCGCCCAGTCCTGGAATCTCATCTCCGGACTCACCGGCTACGTCTCGTTCGGCCACGTCGCCTTCTTCGGCATGGGCGCCTACACGGCGGGGATCCTCATCGCGCGGGCCGACTGGCCGTGGCTCGTCGCGTGTCTGGCCGGCGGCGTCGCCGCGATGCTGTTCGCGCTCCTCATCGGGTTCCCCTGCTTGCGGCTCAAGGGACCGTACTTCGCCATCTCGATGCTCGGGCTCAACGAGGTGCTGCGCGTGGTCGTGTCGTACTGGGAGAGCCTCACGGGGGGCGGCAACGGGCTCTCGCTGCCCACGCTCCACGCGAGCGTGCCGATCTACTACGCGATGGGGGCGACGGCGGCGCTGGTCACCGCGCTCACCTTCGTGATCGTCACGTCGCGCTTCGGGTTGCGCCTCATGACGATTCGCGAGGACGAGGTGGCCGCCGAGGCCATGGGCATCGACACGTTCCGGTACAAGCTCTACGCGTTCCTGCTGTCCGCCGTCGGACCCGGCATCGTCGGCGGGCTCACCGCGCGCGACCAGGGCTACATCGAGCCGATCAGCGTGTTTCCGCTCGTCACGACGATCACGATGATCGTGATGGCGCTCTTCGGCGGCAAGGGCACGATCTGGGGGCCAGTGCTCGGCGCGGTGCTGCTCTTCACGTTCCAGGAGATCGTCTGGGCCAGGTACATCTACCTGCATCAGCTCCTGTTCGGCGCGATCATCGTCGCCGTCGTGCTCCTGATGCCTCGGGGCATCCTCGGCGTGCTCCAGCAGAAGTACCGCCTGCCGAGAACGATCTGATGGCGCCGATCCTCGAGGTCGACGGCGTCACGAAGCGCTTCGGGGGCGTGGCCGCCGTGAACGGTGTCACGTTGAGCCTCGAGCCCGGACGCATCCATGGACTGATCGGTCCGAACGGCTCCGGCAAGACGACGCTGTTCAACTGCATCACCGGCGTCGAGCAGCGCGACGAGGGCGTCATCCGCTTCCGAGGCCACCGCATCGACGACTGGAAGCCACACCGCATCTTCCATCTCGGCCTCGGGCGGACCTTCCAGATCATCCGGGTCTTTCCCGAGCTGACGGCGCTCGAGAACCTGCTGGTCGTCACGACGACCGAGTACGACGCGGCGCGCGAGCGAGCCACGGAGCTCTTGCGCCTGGTGAAGCTCGAGCGGCTCGCCGGGGAGTTCGCGGGCAACCTCTCGTACGGCCAGCAGAAGCTCGTGGAGTTCGCGCGCGTCCTGATGACAGATCCGGAGCTGATACTCCTCGACGAGCCGGCGGCCGGCGTCAACCGCACGCTGCTGGCCGAGCTGCTGGACGCCGTCCAGCAACTCCGGAATGCCGGCAAGACCATCCTGCTGGTGGAGCACGACATGAAGGTCGTGATGGGCTTGTGCGAGATGGTCTTCGTGCTCGACCATGGCGAGAAGCTGGCCGAGGGTCCCCCAGGGCTGATCCAGGCCGACGAGCGGGTCATTGAAGCTTATTTTGGCCGCTAGCGCCGCGCTCGCGGCCTATCTCGTCTGGCAATCGTTCGGGTGGCCGCTCATCCACGACGCGCCGCTGATGCACTACATCGCCTGGGTCATCGCCGAGGGCGGCGTGCCGTATCGCGACGTGTTCGACATGAACTTGCCCGGCGTGTATCTGCTCCATGCCGCGATCATCGCGGTCGGTGGCCGCGGCGACCTGGCGTGGCGCCTCTTCGATCTCGGCTGGCTGGCCGCGACGATGGCCGTGCTGTGGGCGTACGCGCGCCCGCTCGGCCGGGGTCCTGCGGCTGCGGGCACGCTCCTCTTCGGCCTCTATCATCTGGCCGGCGGCGCATGGCGGGTTGGCCAGCGCGACTTCCTCCTCTGCCTGTTCTTGCTCGCCGGCGCACTCGGCGTGGCGCGCTCGATCGAGGCGACCCGCGCCGCTCCGGTCAGACAGGGCACTCCCGTGGTGGCGGTCCTCGAGCGGGGCGGCGCCCTGCCGCCGCTCGTCTGGACGGGGCTTGCCCTCGGAGCCGGCCTGGCCATCAAGCCGCATGCGGGTGTGTTCTGGATCGCCGCTGGCGCACTGGCCGGCTGGGGAGCACGCCGCCGCGGTCTACGCCCCGCGGTGGCCGCCATGGCGATCGTGCTCGGGCTGGGTCTCGTTCCGTCCGCCCTCGTCTTCACCTGGCTCGCCTCGCGCGGAGGCGCCGGCCCGTTCGTCGATGTGTTCACCGGCTATGTGGTTCCGCTCTACAGTCGCGTCGGGCGCGTCTCGCTCGCCACGGCGCTCGGCTGGTATCAGTACGGCGCGCTCCTGTGGACGCTGTTGCTCGCGCTGGCGCTGCTGGGGCTCGCGCGCGCGACGCCCGGCCACGGTGTCCGCAAGGTCATCGCGGCGGTCGGCGCGGTCTGCGGCGCGCTCCACTTCTTCCTGCAGGGAAAGTACTGGGAATACCAGCTCTACCCGCTCGCCGCGTTTCTGTGCGCGCTGGTCCCGTTCGCGATGCGCGAGATGGCATTGCCGAGAGCCGCGGCGCTGACGAGGTTTCGACCGGCCGCGCTCGGACACCGCGCGGCGCTTGTTACCTTCGCCGCGACCGTCGCCGTGCTCGGAGCCAAGGGGGCAGACGCGCTCGAGCCGGCGTGGATCGCCGACAAGGCGCGCCGCGTGGCCGCGATGACGCGCGATCTCGGACCGCTCCTCCCTCCCGGCGGCACGGTGCAGGTCATGGACGTGACCGAGGGCGGCGTGCACGCGCTCTACAATCTCGGCCGCCGCCAGCCCACGCGGTTCATCTACGATTTCCATTTCTTCCACGACACGGCCGACCCGCGGATCCGGAGGTTGCGGGATGAGTTCGTGGCCGGCATCTCGGCTGGACGCCCGGCGGCCATCGTGATCTTGCGCGACACGTGGAACCACGAGGGCTACGAGCGGCTCGACGACTGGCCGGCGATCGAAGACCTGCTCGCCCGCGACTACCGGCTCGCCGTCGATGGCGACGGGTATCGGATCTATGCGAAGCGCGCTGATTCCTAGGATCGTCCGGGCGTACGACCACCCCGTGGTGCGCGCCTATTGCTGGGGGCGTTTCTGGATTCTCCGCCAGCGCTTCCTCGACGAGATCGGCCAGTACCTGCCGCCGGCAGGGCGCGTGCTCGACCTCGGCTGCGGGTTCGGGCTCTTCTCGCTCTACTACGCCGCGTCGCGGCCTGGACTCACGATCGAGGGGCTCGACCGGAATGCCGACCGCATCGCGATGGCGCGGGCGGCGGCGGGCCGCCTCGCTCTCGACAACGTCCACTACGAGGTCGGCGACGTCATGGATTTTCGCGGCGGCCCGCGCTTCGACGCCGCGTACATGCTCGACATCGTCCATCACATCCCCGAAGCGAGCGTGCGTCCGTTGCTCGAGCAGATGGCCAAGTGCCTGCCCGCCGGCGGCCGCCTCGTGATCAAGGACGTCGACAGCGCTCCGGCCTGGAAGCGCTGGTTCACGCACGCCCTCGACAAGGTGATGGACCCCCGGAGCCCGGTGCGCTACTGGGCGGCCGACGAGCTCGGGCCCGTGATCGAGAGCGTGGGCTTCAAGGTGTACCGTCACCTGATGGTCGACGTGCTGCCCTATCCCCACGTCCTCTACACCTGCGAACGGCTGCCGTGAGCGCACCGCTCCTGCGCGCGGAGGGCATCACCGCCGGATACGGCAAGATGGCCATCCTCCACGACGTCACGCTCGAGGTGCGCCCGGGCGAGATGGTGAGCGTCATCGGGCCGAACGGCGCCGGCAAGTCGACCGCGTTCAAGACGATCGTCGGGTTCCTGCGGCCCAGCACCGGCCGCGTGGTCTTCGACGGGCACGACATCACCGGCCTTCGCCCCGATCAGGTCCTGCCGCGCGGGCTCGCCTACGTGCCCCAGGGCCGCATCGTGTTTCCGCAGATGACCGTGCGCGAGAACCTCGAGATGGGCGCCTACATCGAGCGCGATCCCGGCCGAATCCTCGAGGCCCTCGAGCGCGTCCACGCGCTCTTCCCGATCCTCGGTGACCGCAAGAACCAGAAAGCGGGCACCCTGTCGGGCGGCGAGCAGCAGATGGTCGCCATCGCGCGGGCGCTCATGACCGCCCCGAAGCTCATCATGCTCGACGAGCCCTCGCTCGGCCTGTCGCCGAAGTTCGTCACCGCGATCTTCGACAAGCTCGTCGAGATGAAGCAAATCGGCTTCACCCTCATGGTCGTTGAGCAGAACGCGGCCCGGGCCCTGGCCGTCGCCGACCGGGGGTATGTGCTCGAGCTGGGACGCAACCGGTTCGAGGGCGCGGGCCCGGTGTTGCTCGACGATCCGGAGGTCAAACGCCTTTACCTGGGCGGGTAAATCGAGTAACATCCACCGGGTTTGAAGAGAGGAGACCCTCCGAAACGATGCGCATCTCCTGGCCGTCTGCCGTCGCGAGCGGCGCCCTTGCGGGCGTCCTGATCGGCATCCTCGTCCTCTTCCAGATCCCCGTCGCCAAGTCCGCCACCACGCCCCAGCCGGCCGCTCCCGCGCCCGCTGGTCACGGCCAGCCCAAGGCGCACGGAACCGCTGTGAAGGTCGACGTTGCCGTCCAGCGCGGTCAGGTGCTCTACCAGCAGTACTGCTCGACGTGCCACGGTCCGGAGGGCAAGGGCGATGGCATCTCCGCGGCCAACCTGCCGATCAAGCCGCAGGATCTGACGGAAGGCCGGGTGTTGAACCCGCTCCCCGACCACTTCCTGCACAAGCTCATCTCCCAGGGGGCCCAGGTCGTCGGACTCTCGCCGCTCATGCCGGGATTCACGCCGTATCTCTCCGACGTCCAGATCGACGAGGTCATCGCATACGTGCGGACGCTCGCCAAGCCGGCCTTCGACTCGAACGCCGTGCTGCCGATCCCCGTCAAGCGCGAAGGGCCGGTGCAGCCGATCTTCTTCAGCCACGTGATCCATGCGGGCTCGATGCAGATCGCCTGTCAGTACTGCCACGCGAACGCGCGTCGCAGCAGCACCGCCGGCGTGCCGTCGGTCGAACGCTGCATGGGCTGCCACAAGATCATCGCCAACCAGGGCAATCCGCAGATCGACAAGCTCAAGACGTACTGGGAGAAACAGGAGCCCATTCCCTGGGTCCGCGTCTTCAAGGTTCCCGAGTACGCCCAGTTCCCGCATCAGCCGCATGTCGCGGCGGGCGTTCAGTGCCAGACGTGTCACGGGCGCATCGAGGCCATGGAGCAGGTCGCGGCCCAGACCGGTCAGAGCATCGTGAACGATCTGCAGAATCTCGCCGGCATCCCGGCCAAGCCGCCGCTGCTCACGATGGGGTGGTGCGTCGAGTGCCATCGCACGGTGAACGAGAAGGGCCTCGCGGGCGTGCAGAGCATGGCGATGGTGCCGAAGCTGTCGGTGATGGTCCCGAAGGGAAGCGAGCACCAGCGCAAGAACGCACCGCTCGAGTGCGTGAACTGCCATCACTGAGTAGCTCGGAGGGGGGCTCCGCCTGTTCTTCTGGGCGAGGGGGCTACGCCCCCTCGGACTCCCCGGCCGACGTTCCGGCGAGCCTGACGGCTCGCTCGGAACTGCCTCCCCCCGAAAAATCCAAGGTTGCGCCGGCGAAGCCGGCGCTCGGAGCGGTCGCCTCGAGCGTTGTTGGCCTGATTGTTTCCCTTGCTATGTTCTGGCCGCGGGCCGTGGCGGCGCGCGCGCCCGTATCGCTGCTTGCGGGCTAGCCGATCAGGCGGGGGTGGCCTTTCATTGCTTCGGCCAGCAGCATTCCGAAGCGGCCTATTATTCCCAGCGCGGCGAGCGCCATCAGGATTCCGACCAGGTTCGCCAGGCTGACGAGCGGTCTCATCTTCGCGGGATCGGGCATCGCCGTGGGTCCTCCTATGGACCGAGAATCGCCGTGACGCTTCTGAGGTCGGGACAGCCGTCGAGATCCTCGAGGATGTCCGCGAGCGTGCCGACCCGATCGGCGGACAGGACCAGGCCGGCGCATTCCTCGAATTTCCCTCTGAGGGAGGCCGCCGTCATGGGGTTGCTCGGGTGGCCGGGCACTTCGCGGGGGCCGATCGAGAACGTTCGCCCGTCGGCGAGCCGGACGGTGACGCGCGTCCACATGTGGCGCTCCAGCTCTGCCGGGATGTCGGGGTCCACGGTCATCGTCACTCGGCTCATGAGCGATCGGATGGCCGGATCCTTGACCTTGTCGTCGCTGAACGTGGCGATGCCGACGCGGCCTTCCGCGAGCGCCGCCGCCGCCGTGAATTCCCCGGAGAACTTCGCCTCGAGGCCCGTCTTCGGATCGGAGTGAATCAGGATGCGCGGCACGACCTTGTTCACCCCGATCGTGACCGAGGCGATGTGTTCAGGAGCGAGCGCGTGCGTTCGGCGAAGCTCGAGGGCGCCATCGATGATCGAATGCGTGCAGGCGCACGACGGGAAGGGCTTGACGGCCACGCCGGTGGTCGTGATCTTCCACGGACGCCCGAGGGTCTCGAGCGCGCCCAGCTCTCGGCGCCCCGCATCGAACACGCTCAGATAGCCCTGCGGTCCCTCGATGGCCTGCGCCGAGGCGGTCCAGCCTTCGCGCGCGAGCAGTGCGGACAGCACGCCGCTTCGCGCCGCGTGGCCGGCGTGAAACGGCTTGGTCATCGTGCCGAAGTTCTCCTTGAGGCCCGAAGCCTGCGAGGCCGCGACCGCGAGCGCGGTGGCCGTCTGCGCGGCGTCGAGACCGAGGAGGCGCGCCGCTGCCGCCGCGGCGCCGAGCGTGCCGAGCGTACAGGTGGCGTGCCACCCGTGCTCGTAGTGAGCCGGATTGATCGTCTCGGCCACCGTGGTCTCCACCTCGAATCCGAGGAGGAACGCGTGGACCAGGTCGCGTCCGTTGGCGAGCGCCAACTCGCCGGCGGCGAGCGCGGCTGAGAGCACGGGCGCCGAAGGGTGCCCGAGAAGCGCGAAGTTCGTGTCGTCGAAGTCGAGCGCGTGCGCTGCCGTGCCATTGGCGAGCGCGGCCCACACGGCGCCCGTGCGCCGGCCCGTGCCGATGATCGTGGCGAGTGGCGCTCCGCCCTCGGCCTCGGCCACGGCCTGGACGATGCGCGCGGGCGGTTCCACGGAGCCGGCGAGCATGACGCCGAGCGTGTCCACGATGGCGCGGCGAGCGGCGTCCACCGCGTCGGCAGGGCAATCCTCGAAGCGGCTCTTTGCTATGAATTCCGCGAGCATGGAAGTCACGTGCATGGGGGCCTCCGTCAGCGCCGAGCCTAGCATAGTTCTGGTATTGTGAACGCCATGTCGACGGCGTCGCGCGCAGCGTGGGCGGCCTTCGGCGTGACGGCCGCGGCGGGCGTCATGGTAGCCGTCGACCTCGGTCGGCGCATTCTCGCCAACAACGACGAGGCCCGCTTCGCGCTCCTGGCTCAGGACGTGCTGAGCCGGGGCGAATGGATGTCGCCCCAGCTGAACGGCGCCGTGTACACCAACAAGCCGCCGCTGCTCGCGTGGTTGATCGCCGCGGCATCGTGGCCGGCCGGTCACGTCACGCAGCTCACCGCGGCTCTTCCGTCGGCGCTCGCCGCCGTGGCAACGGCGCTCGTCGTGTTCGCGGCGGGTCGCAGCCTGTTCGGCGCGACGACCGGCATCTTCGCCGCGCTCGTCACGGTCACGACGCAGGGCTGGTTTCTGCACGCGCGGCTGCCCATGCCGGACATGTTGTTGACGCTGTTCATCACCGCTGCCGTGGCCGCGCTCTGGCCCACGATCGAGGGCCGGCGTGGCCCGTGGTGGCTCGGCGTGTGGGTCGCGATGGCCGCGGCGTTCTGGGCGAAGGGCGCGGCGGCGCTCTTGCCACTGGCGGTCGCCCTCGCGTGGGGGATCGGGGCGCGACGCCCTCGATGGTGGCAGGCAATGCACTGGCCCGCGGGGCTCGCCCTGTTCGCGCTGCTCATCGCGCCCTGGTGGATCGGGAAGCTCGCAACGCATGGCGAAGCCATGCGCGAGACCATCGTCATCGACAATCTTCTCTGGTATCTTCCCCGCTCGCCGCTCGTGCTCGTCGGCGTTTCCCAGCACGTGGTCGGCATCCTGTTTCCTTGGGCGCTCGTGCTCCCGCTCGTCGGATGGCTCGCCGTCAAGGCCGTGCGGCGACGGACGTCCGACGGCGACGCGCTCGTGTTCGTGTTCGCGTGGGCGCTGGCGCTGCTCGTCTGTGTCGGCGTCGTCCAGCAGCAGCGGCTGCGGTACTATCTGCCGCTCGTGCCGCCGGTGGCGTTGCTGATCGGCTGGTGGGGCGCGCGGGCTGTCAGTGAGGCGCGGACGAAGGACGTGTGGTCGACGAGCGAGGCGCCGGCTGTCGGGGACGCCCGGGCCCGCGGGGAAGCCCGATCCCTCGGCGAGGTTCGAGTGGCCGGGGTCGCGCCATCCGTCGGCGACGCTCATGCGGAAGCGGGCATTCCCTGGCGTGCCTATGCCACGCTCGTCGTCGTCGTCGCTCTGGCCACGGCGGCCGCCGCGTTGATCCGTCCCACGTGGGTCAACGCCGATCACGTCGCGTTCCCGATGTCGATCGTCGAGGTCGGTGTCATGGGCGGCGGGCTCGCTACGATGGTGGCGGCGCTCGCGTGGGGCCTCCGCTACGGCCCGCTGCGTCGCACCTTCGCCATCGCCTGCCTGGGCAGCGCCGCATGGGTTGTCGGGTGGTATCACTGGGAGCTCGAACGGCGCAACGCCATCTCCGACTACCCGCGCCTGCGCGCCGAGGCGCGGCGGCTCCTCCCCGAGGATCCGGTCGTTGCGACGTGGGGCGTGTATGACTTGCCCCTGTCTTTCTACCTCGGCCGTCCGGTCAAGGCGATCCACACCGACCGGGATCTGCGGCGGGTGATGTCGGAGCATCCCCGCGCCAGCGCGGTGCTGACCCGGACGGCCCTCGCCCAGGTCGAGGATCCCGCGCGTCTCAGGGTCTTGCCGCTCGAGCGGATGAACCTCGATTCGATCGTGCTCGTGAGCTACTCGCCGGACGTTCCACGCGCGGGCACGCGACCGTGAGTGTCGCCGGGGCAAGGGGGCGCCTCGGATGGCCCAGGGCCCCGTTGCTCCTGGTCGTGGCCGGCATCGCTCTCGTCGCGCCGACCACCGCGCGTGCCCAGCTGTTCATCGCTTCACGGCCCGATCCTGGGTTCACGGTCGGGCCGCTCACCATCCGGGCGACCGTCGAGGAACGCCCTGGGCCGGTGACCGTCGACGTCCTGTGGAGCCTGGTCGTGCCGCCAAGTCGGAGCGCGGCGGAGGTGGCGCAGGATCTCTACCTCCTCTGGCCCGGCGAGATCCAGGGTGAGGCGACCCTCGGGAAGGCCGATCCCTCGCTCAGCCGATACGTCGAGGTGCAGGGGTTCGACGTGGTCGGGGAGGGTAGGCTCCCGCTCATGGCCGAGAGCCTGTCGCACGGTGGCACGGGCTCCGGACAGGAGGCCCAGGGAAGTGGGGCGCCCTACGTGGTGTTCGTCCAGACCGGCGGCGCGCTTGGGCTGAGCCCGCCGGCCACCCTCATCCGAGTCCCGTGGACACCCCGGCTCACTGATCGGGCCTGGCTGATGGACTTGCGGTTCAAGATCGCCGGACTCGTCAAGCCGCGCAAGGCCACGTGGGTCGAGCGCCTCGTGGTCGGCGGCCGCTCCGTCCTCACGATGAGCTGGAACGAGGTGCGCGATCGACCGGTCTTCGCGATGTACTTCGCGCATCGCGACCGCGTCGTGCCGCTCGCCGACGCGCCCTCGGAGCTGGTCGCCAGCTTCGGCCACTCCGACCGTCTCAAGATCGACCAGGTATTTCCGCCCACCTCGATCCGCCGGCTCAGTGAGAACCTCGAGAGCACCGAGGTGGTCTCGCTGTTCCTCGACAAGTCCGACGGGATCACGCCGCAGCACCTGTCCGTCCAGTTCGGCTACTTCTCCTCCATGCAGGCATGGGCGCTCGTCCTCGTGCCGGCCCTGTTCTTCGTGCTCGGCCAGGCGATGGGGCCGCTGATTGGGAGGAGTGCGCTCAAAGCGGCCGGGGTCCTGGCAGCGCGCGTGCACGTCGGAGGCTGGAACGCGCCGCCCCGACGGCGCGAAACCGGCCGCATCGTGCCAAGAGACGCGCTCGAGCGGATCGTGCCCGGCCAGTCTACGCGGGCGGACGTGCTGGGCGCCCTGGGCCCGCCAGTGGAGGAGCGGGAGGAGCTGACGGCGCCGGCGCGCCAGACCCTCGTCTACCGGGGTCGACGCCTCGTGCCAGCTGCTCGCCGCATCTTCGGCTGGCTCTCGGCTGTGCGGCACTGGGAGGTCGAGCGCCACGAGGTCAGGATCATCCTCGAGCGCAACGTCGTGGCCGACGTCCAGGCGTCCATGCGGCACTATCGCCTCAGCGAGGATGAGCGCGAATGAGGGGACGAGGCCAGATCGGTCTGTAAGCACATGTCCCCAAAGGACAATTGACCGACCCTGGGCACCCGGCTACACTGCTTGACACCCCAGATTTCCTCGATGGGCGGAAGTGGCCCTCGCGGGGCACGGAGGATCAGTGTTGAGGTGCGGTAGCTGTCAGGCCGAGAACCGGGACGGCGTCAAGTTCTGCGAGGAATGCGGCAGCCGGCTCGCGCTGAACTGCGCCAATTGCGGCGCGGAGATCCAGCATGGCAAGCGGTTCTGCGGGGCCTGCGGCACGCCCGTGTCCGCCCAGCCCGCGGAGCGCTTTGCCTCCCCCCAGGGCTACACGCCAAAGCACCTCGCCGAGAAGATCCTCACGAGCAAGGGCGCGCTCGAGGGCGAGCGAAAGCAGGTGACCGTGCTCTTCGCCGACCTCAAGGGGTCGATGGAGCTGCTCGCCGATCGGGATCCCGAAGAGGCGCGAAAGCTCCTGGACCCGGTGCTCGAGCGGATGATGGAGGCCGTCCACCGCTACGAGGGCACCGTCAACCAGGTGATGGGCGACGGGATCATGGCGCTGTTCGGGGCGCCCGTGGCCCACGAGGACCACGCCGTGCGCGCCTGCCGGGCGGCGATCCGCATGCAGGAGACGGTGGGCTGGTACGCCGAGGAGCTGCGCCGCGGCCAGGGCATCGACGTGCAGATCCGCGTCGGCCTCAACTCGGGCGAGGTCGTCGTGCGCGCCATCGACAGCGACCTGCACATGGACTACTCGGCCATCGGCCAGACCACGCATCTCGCCGCCCGCATGGAGCAGCTCGCGAGACCGGGCACCACGCTGATCACCGGCGAGACGCTCCGTCTGGCCGAGGGCTACGTCGAGGTCAAGCCGCTGGGTCCGGTGCCCGTCAAGGGGCTCCCGACGCCCGTCGAGGTGTTCGAGATCGTCCGCTTCGCGCCGCTGCGCTCTCGCTTGCAGGCCGAGGCTGCGCGGGGCCTTACGCCGTTCGTCGGCCGCGAGATCGAGGTGGACAAGCTCCGCCACGCGCTCGAGCGCGCGGGGCAGTCGCAGGGGCAGCTCGTCGCGGTGGCGGGCGATCCCGGCGTCGGCAAGTCGAGGTTGTTCTGGGAGTTCACGCACTCGCATCGCGCCCACGGCTGGCTCATCCTCGAGTGCGCGGCGCTCTCGCACGGCAAGGCGATCTCGTATCTGCCCGTGAGCGACCTCCTGCGCACCTACTTCCGCATCGACGAGCGCGACACCGAGCGCCGCATCCGCGAGAAGGTGACGGGCAAGCTCCTCACGCTCGACGAGAGCCTGCGGTCGACGCTGCCCGCCTTCTTCCAGCTCCTCGATCTGGCCGCCGAGGACGAGGAATGGCAGAACCAGGATCCGACGCAGCGCCGCCAGCGCACGCTCGATGCGGTCAAGCGTCTCCTGCTGCGCGAGAGCCGCGAGCAACCGCTCCTCCTCATCTTCGAGAACCTTCACTGGATCGACTCGGAGACGCAGGCCTTCCTCGACAGCCTGGTCGAGAGCCTGCCGGCCGCGCGCGTGCTCGTGCTCGTGAGCTATCGCCCCGAGTACCAGCACGCCTGGGGGAGCCGGACGTACTACATGCAGTTTCGCATGGACCCGCTGCCGGCGGCGAGCGCCGAGGAGCTGCTGCACGCCCTGCTCGGCGACGATCCCGGGCTCGATCCGCTCAAGACGCTCCTGATCAGGCGCACCGAGGGCAATCCGTTCTTCCTCGAGGAGAGCGTGCGCACGCTCGTCGAGACGAAGGCGCTCGCCGGGGATCGCGGCAGCTATCGACTCGCGCGAGAGGTCTACACCGTCCAGGTGCCGGCGACCGTGCAGGCGGTCCTCGCGGCGCGCATCGACCGGTTGCCCGTCGAGGCCAAGCGGCTCCTGCAGGCGGCGGCCGTGATCGGCAACGACGTCCCGCTGGCGTTGCTCCACGCGATCACCGACTTGCCCGAGGACATGCTGCGCCGCCACCTGACCCAGCTGCAGGCGGCGGAGTTCATCTACGAGATCAGCCTATTCCCGAGCGTGGAGTACACGTTCAAGCACGCGCTCACGCACGACGTGGCCTACAGCACGCTCCTGCAGGAACGGCGGCGCGCGCTGCACGCGCGCATCGTGGCGGCCATCGAGCACCTGCACGCCGACCGGCTGGCGGAGCAGGTGGAGCGGCTCGCCCACCACGCGCTGCGAGGCGAGGTATGGGACAAGGCTGTCACTTATCTGCGGCAAGCCGGGACCAAGGCCATCGCGCGCGCGGCCAATCGCGAGGCGGTGATGCTCCTCGAGCAAGCGCTCGTCGCAGTGCAACACCTGCCGGAGGGACGGAGCACGACGGAGCAGGGCATCGACCTGCGTCTCGATCTCCGGCCGCCGCTCCTGCAGCTCGGCCAGCTCGAGCGCGTGCTCGCGCTGTCGCAGGAAGCCGAGGCGATGGCGGAGAAGCTCGGCGACGAGCGGCGGATGGCTCGCGTCTACGCCTACCTGATCAACTACCACTATCTGAAGGGCGAGCCCGAGCTGGCGATCGAGTACGGAGAGCGCTGCCTGCGGATCGGCGACGCGCTCGAGGATCCGGCGTTGCAGAGCCTCGCCCGCAGCTACCTCGGCTACACGTACCACGCCGAAGGCAAGTACAAGCGCGGGCAGGCCATCCTCGCGCAGAACGTCGAGGCGCTCGAGGGCACGTGGACGCAGCGGGACGGCACGCAGGGCGCGATCTCGTACGTCACCTCCAGTGGCTGGCTCGCGTTCACGCTCGCCGAGCTGGGCGAGTTCGAGGCGGCACGCGCGAGCGTCGAGCGCGCGCTCGACGCGGGCGACTCGAGCGGGCACGCGTACGCGCTGACCATTGCCCGGACGATGGCCGGTCTCGTCTGGCTCCGCCGCGGTCAGCTCGACCGCGCGCTCACGCTGCTGCAGAAGAGCCTCGACGCGTGCCGCGAGAAGAACCTCGACGTCTGGCGGCCGATTCCGTCGTCGCTGCTGGGCCTCACGTGCATCCACCTTGGACGTGCCGAGGAGGGACTCCGCCTCCTGAGCGACGGGGTGATGCTGACCGACGACCTGGGCGTCAAGGCGTGCCTGGCGCTGTGGACAGCCAATCTCGCCGAGGGGCTGCTTGCTGCCGGCCAGGTCGAGCGCGCCCGAACCGTGGCCCAGCGCGCCCTCGACCTCGCCACGACCCACAAGGAGCGTGGACATCAAGCGTGGGCGCTGAGGCTACTCGGCGACATCGCCGCGCGTGGCGTGCCCGCCGAAGCTGGGGCGAAGGACAAGGCGGCGGGCTACTACGCGCAGGCGCAGGCGCTTGCCGAGGAGATGGGCATGCGCCCGCTCGTGGCCCGTGTGCATCTGGGTCTCGGGCAGCTCCATCGGCGGGCCGAGGAGCGCGAGCGCGCCGAGGAGCACCTCGCCACCGCGAGCACGCTCCTGAGCCAGCTCGACATGCGCTTCTGGTTCAAGCGCACTGCCGAGGAGATGATGGCGCTGGGCCACCTGTTCGTCGTCGCGCGCAACAACGCCCAGCTCTACGAGTACCTCAGGCAGGAGTTCGCGGGAGAGCCCGTCACCGTGATCCTCGATCGCCGGCAAGGGGAGCGCCGTCGGGCGGACTTGCCCCACGAGGAGGAGCGGCGGCACTCCGAGCGTCGGGCGCGGCCCGACGTCGACTCCACGCTCGGGGCCCGCGGGGTAGTGGTCATTGCCCAGCCGGGTCCGACGCCCGAGGCCCGGCCGGCGCCCCCTTCCGACTGAGCCCGGGCCCAGACCGGGGGGCCGAAGGTGGACATGCGGGTCGGCCCGCGCTACCCTGGTGAGAACTAGTCGATCGATCATGAGCGTACTCCTCTGAGCAGAAGACCTCGTCGTCACCGCTCGCATGCCCGGCCGAACCAGGCTGGACCACGCGTGCATTCAGCACCCGCGTCGCTGTTCGAGAGCCTGACTGCGATCCAGCCCAACGAGCGGTTCAGGCTCGAGACCACGCCCGAGGAGCTGTCGATGCGCGTGATGGACATGTTCACGCCCATCGGGCGCGGGCAGCGCGGGCTCATCGTGGCGCCCCCACGAACCGGCAAGACGACGCTGCTCCAGCAGATCGCCCGAGCCGTGCTCACCAATCATCCGGAAGTCGCCGTGATCGTGCTCCTCGTGGACGAGCGCCCCGAGGAGGTCACCGACTTCAGGATGATGCTCGCCAAGTCGAGCGCCGAGGTCGTGGCGTCGAGCAACGACAACCCGTACGCGCGCCACATCGAGGTCACCGAGCAGGTCCTCGATCGCGCGAAGCGCATGGTCGAGCAGCAGCGTGACGTGATCGTCCTGTTCGACTCCCTCACGCGCATGACCCGCGCGTACAACAACCAGCTCACGTCGCGTGGGCGCACGATGTCGGGCGGGATCGACAGCCGCGCGTTCCAGATGCCGCGGGCGTTCTTCGGCGCCGCGCGCAAGATCGAGGAAGGCGGGTCGCTCACCATCATCGGCACGGCATTGGTGGACACCGGCTCGCGGATGGATCAGATCATCTTCGAGGAATTCAAGGGCACGGGGAACATGGAGCTGTATCTCGAGCGCGAGCTGGCCGACCGGCGGGTCTTCCCGTCGTTCGACCTCATGCGCTCGGGCACCCGGCGCGAGGAGCTGCTCTTCAGCGAGGACGAGCTGAAGCGCATCCAGTTGTTGCGCCGAGCCCTGGCGGGCCGCAAGCCCGTCGAGGCCATGGAGGCCCTGCTCGACCGGCTCAAGCTCACCCGCACCAACGCCGAGTTCCTGAAGGGACTCGGGTAAGTCCTCGGAGGGGGGCTTCGCCTGTCCTCTGAGCGAGGGGGCTACGCCCCCTCGGACTCCGCGGCCGACGTTCCGGCGAGCCTGACGGCTCGCACGGAACTGCCTCCCCCCAAAACCCAGGGATGCGCCGGCGAAGCCGGCGCTCGAACGCGGACACTCATGGGCTCGGCGTCGGCCCTGAAGCGCTGGACAAAGACACTGACGCGAAGCCGGCGCACGAGCGCGCACTTTCACTGCCTGGGTGTCCGCACCCCAACGCGCCCCAATTGGGCGGGTGGCGGGCGATTCTTCTCTGTTTTTCCTTCCTGGTGAATGATGTCGCGGCCGATGCGGTCTCACTCTCTGACGGTTTTGGAGGGAGGGATCGGCATGGACATTCGGGGGGGAGTCCTGCTCGTTGCGGCCGGGCTGGGGCTCGTGCTCGCGTCGGGGTTGGTGGACCGGCCGTATGCCTTGGCGCAGTCGCACGGGCTGGCTCAGCAACAGATGATCGTCCGGTTCGGGGTCGACGTGCTGCAGGCCTCGAATCCGGATCGGATGGACCCGGCGCTCAAATGGACGCCGGTGCCACCGCCTCCCTACCCTGTGCCACCTCCGCTGCAGCGCGAGGCGCTGGCCCCCGACGACCCGTTGCGTCGTGCCCTGCCCAAGCTGGAGCGGCTGTTTCGCTACCGCGAATACCGGATGCTCGCTCGACTTTCCTCGGAAGGGCCCGTCGGCGTCGTCCAGCGGGTCGCGATCCCCGGCAACGCGTCCCTCGACCTCACGGCTCAGGGCCTCGAGGCTCGGCGCGTGAGGTACCAGGTCCAGTTCCGAGAGGGCAATCACGTCGAGCTTCGCACCGGACTCCTCGCACCTCCTCAGGCACCCGCGATTCTTGGAGGCACGCGAAGAGGAAACGGGGTGCTGATCATCGTGCTCTCGGTTCAGCCGTCCTGGTGACCTCGTCTGCCGAGGGCAACTGCGCCGCGTTCCAGCCGCCGCCCAGGGCCTGGATCAACAGCACGGCGGCGGTCATGCGGCGCCCTCGAATCTGAACCGCCGTGGCCTGATTGGTGAGCGCGATCGTCTGCGCTGTGATCACGTTCAGGTAGCTCACCACGCCCGCCTTGTACTGATCAGTGGTGAGCGCGACCGATCGCGCCGCCGCCGCGACCGCCTCGTCCTGCACTCGCGCCTCGTCCTCCAGGATGCGAAGGGCGGCGAGGTTGTCCTCCACCCCCTGGAAGGCGCCCAGCACCGTCTGGCGATAGGTCGCCACGCTCGCGTCGTAGGCGGCGCGCGCCTCGTCGGTGAGCGCGCGCCGGAGACCGCCGTCGTAGACCGTCTGGGAGATCGACGGCCCGACGGACCAGAAGCGGCTCGGCCACGCGAGCCACTGGGCGATGCTGCCGCTCTCGAAGCCGGCGCTGAGGCCGAGCGTGACGGTGGGATAGAAGGCCGCCACGGCGACGCCGATCTGGGCGTTGGCGGCCGCGACGCGGCGCTCGGCGGCCGCGATGTCCGGCCGGCGCTCGAGCAGTTCCGACGGGACGCCGACCGGAATCTCGGGCGGCGCGGCGTCGAGCGGCAGCGGCGCGAGCGAGAACGTGGAGGCCGGCATCCCGATGAGCAGCGCGATGGCGTGCTCGAGCTGGGCGCGCTGCACGCCGACGTCGATGGCCTGGGCCTCCGTCGTCCTGAGCTGCGTCAGCGCCTGGGTCACGTCGACCGCCGACGCGATGCCACTCGCGTGTCGGCTCTGTGTCAGCTCGAGTGATTTCCGGTACGCCGCCGCGGTCTCGTCGAGCAATCGCTCGAGCGCATCGAGCGTGCGCATCTGGAAGTAGTCCTGGGCCAGCTCGGCCTCCATGCTCAACCGGGCCGACTCGAGGTCGCCGGCGCTCGCCTGCGCGCCGGCCTGGTTCGACTCCACCGCGCGGCGGATTCTGCCCCAGAGATCGGGCGTCCACGACACGTCGATCGGCAGCAGGAAATCCGACCGCGGGCCGTTGCTCGACGAGATGCCGTTGGTGAACGACGTGCCGCCGTTGGTGGACGACGTGCCGACCGTCGACGAGATGCGCGAGCGGGTGTAGCCGACGCCCACCGTGACAGTCGGGAAGTACGATGCCCGAGCCTGTCGGACCAGCGCGGCCGCCTGACGGTACGTGGCCTCGGCGGCGGCCAGCGTCTGGTTCGAGACGTCTACGCGGGCCTCGAGCTCATTGAGCTGTGGATCGACGAAGCGCTCCCACCACGGCCCGCGCAGCGTGTCGTCTTGTGGCCGCGCCACGCGCCAACCGTCGATCTCCTTGTACGCGTCGGGCGTGATCGCAGGCGGTCGCTGGTAGTTCGGACCGACCACACAGCCGCCGGTGAACACGGCCGCGACGAGGCCGGCGACCAGGCCGATCAGCATGAACGGCTGACGATCCGGCCTCGGCCGCATCTGCCGTACGCTCCAGCCGGCACTGCGGCCGTTCACGCCCGCGCTCCAGCCGGCGCGGCCGTGGCGCGTCGTGCGCGACGCCCCGCTCCGGATAGGCGATCGAGCAAGAGGTACACGACGGGAGTCGTGTAGAGCGTCAGCACCTGGCTCACGATCAGGCCGCCGACGATCGCGATGCCGAGCGGGCGCCGCAGCTCGGACCCGACGCCGGTCCCGAGCGCAAGCGGCAACGCGCCGAGCAGCGCCGCGAGCGTCGTCATCACGATCGGACGAAAGCGCTGGAGACACGCGTGGCGGATCGCGTCCTCGGGCGACTGGCCCGCACGGCGCTCGGCGTCGAGCGCGAAGTCGATCATCAGGATCGCGTTCTTCTTCACGATGCCGATCAGCAGGAGGATGCCGATCAGCGAGATCACGGAGAGCTCGCTCCGGCAGAGCAACAGCGCCAGCAGTGCGCCGACGCCGGCGGAGGGCAACGTCGACAGGATGGTGAGGGGATGCACGTAGCTCTCGTATAGCGCGCCGAGCACGACGTAGACGGCGAGCAACGCCGCGGCGACCAGGACGGGCTCGTCCGCCAGCGAGGCGGCGAAGGCCTGCGCCGTTCCGCGGAAGCTGCCCGTCACGCCATCGGGCAATCCGAGCGACTGCGTCGCCGCGCCGATGGCGTCGACCGCCTGGCCGAGCGAGGTCCCCGGCGCCAGGTTGAACGAGAGTGTCACGGACGGGAACTGACCCTGATGGCTCACGGCGAGCGAGGTGGACGTCGGCTCGTAGCGGGCGACCGCGGCCAGCGGCACCGGCGTGCCTCCCGGAGGCCGCAACCGGATCTCGGAGAGCGTCTCCGGGCGCTGCCAGTACGCCGGCGCGACCTCCATCACGACGTGGTACTGGTTGAGCGGCGTGTAGAGGGTCGAGACCTGGCGCTGGCCGAACGCGTCGTAGAGCGTGTCGTCGACGAGGCGCGGCGCGAGGCCGAAGCGCGCCGCCGTCGCGCGGTCGATGACCACTGAGGCCTGGCGCCCCTTGTCCTGTTGATCGCTGTTGAGATCGGCGATCTGCGGCAGGCGGGTCAGGGCCCCGGCCACTCGCGGCGCCCACGCGGTGACGTCGGCGAGGTCGGTCCCCGAGAGCGTGTACTGGTACTGCGCCGCGCTGGCCATGCCGCCGACACGAAGGTCCTGGACCGCCTGGAGGTAGGCGGGCGCGCCGACGACGCCCGCCAGCCGTCCGCGCAGGCGCGCGATCACCTGGTCGGCGGTGGCCTGGCGTTCCTGGATCGGCTTGAGCGCGACGAACATCCGCGCGGTATTGACCGTCGCCCCGCTGCCAGCGCCGCCACCGCCGGTGAACCCGATGACGCTGTCGACCGCCGGATCACGCGTGATGATCCCGACGACCTCGGTGAGCTTCTCCTGCATGGCCTGGAACGAGATGTCCTGCGCGGCGCGAATCATGCCGGTGAGGCGCCCGGTGTCCTGCTGGGGAAAGAATCCCTTGGGGACGACGGCGAAGAGATAGGCGTTCACGACGACCGTGAGCAACGTCATCCCGAGCACCAGGCGGCGGTGGCGGAGCGCCCATCCGAGGGTCGCGTCGTAGGCCCGGATCACCGCATCGAGCGCGCGTCCCACCGTCCGATGGAGCCGGCCGTGCGGGCCGCGGTCGTCGCGCAGGAGCCGCGCGCACATCATCGGCGTGGTCGTGAGCGATACGACCAGCGAGATGCCGACGGCGATCGACAGCGTCACCGCGAATTCGCGGAACAGGCGGCCGACGATGCCGCCCATGAACGTGATCGGGATGAACACGGCGACCAGCGAGACGCTCATCGACAGCACGGTGAAGCCGATCTCGCGCGCGCCCGCGCGCGCGGCCTCGAGCGGCCCGACACCCGCCTCGCGGTGGCGCGCGACGTTCTCGAGCACCACGATCGCGTCGTCGATCACGAACCCGGTCGCGATGGTCAGCGCCATGAGCGAGAGGTTGTCGAGGCTGTAGCCCACGAGATACATGATCGCGAACGTGCCCACGAGCGAGACCGGCACGGCGACGGCCGGAATGACGGTGGTCCGGAGACTGCGCAGGAAGACGAACACCACCAGCGTCACGAGCACCACCGAGATGACGAGCGTCCATTCCACGTCGTGGAGGGCGGCGCGAATCGTCGTGCTGCGATCGAGCGCCACGCCGACGTCGATGGCGGCGGGAATCGACGCGTGCAGCTGCGGAACCAGCGCCAGGACGCGATCGACCGTCTCGATGATGTTCGCGCCCGGCTGGCGGAAGATCACCACGACGATCGCGGGGCGGCCGTTGAATAGCCCCGCGTTGCGCACGTCCTCGACCGAGTCGACCGCCCGGCCCACGTCGCCGAGCTGGACGGGGCGGCCTGCCGGGTAGGCGACGATCAGGGGCATGTAGTCCGCGGCATGCCGAAGCTGATCGTTGGCGAGCAGCTCGTGTGCCTCGGTCGCGCTCGCGAGCTGTCCCTTCGGACGGTTGACGCTGGTCGACGCGAGCACGGCGCGCACGTCCTCGAGGCCGATGCCGTAGTGGTCGAGCGCGTGTGGGTTCAGCTCGACCCGGACCGCCGGCAGCGATCCGCCGCCCACGATGACCTGCCCGACACCCGGCACCTGGGAAAGCTTCTGCTGGAGAATGCTCGACGCGGCATCGTACAGCTCGGCGCGGCTCTTGCCGGCCGACGTGAGCGCCAGGATGAGGATCGGCGCGTCGGCGGGGTTGACTTTGCGGTAGGTCGGATTGTTCGGCAGGTTCGGCGGCAGATCCCCGCGCGCCGCGTTGATGGCGGCCTGCACGTCGCGCGCCGCGCCGTTGATGTCGCGCGCGAGATCGAACTGCAGCACGACGTTGGCGACGCCGAGATAGCTGGTCGAGGTCATTTCGGTCACGCCCGCGATCTGGCCAAGCCGTCGCTCGAGCGGGGCCGCCACCGAGCTCGCCATGGTCTCGGGGCTCGCACCTGGCAGCGCCGCCGACACCTGAATGGTGGGAAAGTCCACCTGCGGCAGGGCGGCGACCGGCAGGAAGCGGAAGCCGAGCACGCCAGCCAGCGCGAGACCGATCGTCAGCAAGGTCGTCGCGACGGGGCGGCGGATGAACGGCTCGGAGACGTTCATGCCGGTGCCGCGCGCCGCCGGCGCGTCAGCCGGTCGAAGGCCAGGTAGATCACCGGCGTGGTGTAGAGCGTGAGCGCCTGGCTCAGGATCAAGCCGCCGACGATGGCGACGCCGAGCGGGCGTCTGAGCTCCGATCCAACGCCTGAAGCGAGCGCCAACGGCAGCGCGCCGAGCAGCGCGGCCATCGTCGTCATCATGATCGGGCGGAACCGCAGCAGGCAGGCCTGGTAGATCGCCTCTTCGGGTGACTTGCCCTCGTGGCGCTCGGCGTCGAGCGCGAAGTCGATCATCATGATCGCGTTCTTCTTCACGATGCCGATCAGCAGGATGATGCCGATCAGCGCGACGACGTCCAGCTCGATCCGGCACAGCAGGAGCGCCAGGATGGCGCCGACGCCCGCCGACGGCAGCGTGGAGAGGATCGTGAGCGGGTGGATGTAGCTCTCGTAGAGCACGCCGAGCACGATGTAGACGGCCACGAGCGCGGCCAGGATCAGGAACGGCTCGCTCGACAGCGCGGCGCGAAACGCCTGGGCGGTGCCCCGGAAGCTCGCGTCCATGCTCGTCGGCATGCCGAGTGATGTCGTGACGCGCTCGATGGCGTCGATGGCGGCGCCGAGCGACGCCCTCGGCGCGAGGTTGAACGAGAGCGTCACAGCAGGGAACTGTCCCTGGCGCGTCACGGACAGCGGCGTGCGGATGTCCTCCGCGTGCGTCATCGTGCTGAGCGGCGTCGTGACCGGCTGGCCGCCCGAGGCGCCACGCACGTAGATGTCGGACAGCGCGCGCGGGTCGCGGCGGGATTCCGGCCGCACCTCGAGGACGACCCGGTACTGGTTCAGCTGCGTGAAGATCGTGGAGACCTGCCGCTGTCCGAACGCGTCGTAGAGCGTGTTGTCGATCGTCTCCGGGGTCACGCCGAGGCGCGCCGCGGTGCGCCGATCGATCGTGAGCATCGTGCCCAGCCCCTGATCCTGCTGGTCGGTGCTGACGTCCCGGAGCGCCGGCAGCGCGCGGAGCGCGTCGACGACCTTCGGCGCCCACGCGTGGAGCACGCCGGCGTCCGCGTCCTCCAGCACGTACTGGTACTGGGTGCGGCTCACGCGGTCCTCGACCGTGAGGTCTTGCACCGGCTGCATGTAGAGCGTGATGCCCTCGACTCGGGCGAGCGCGGGGCCGAGCCTCTGGATGACCTCGGTCGCGCTCACTCGGCGCTCGGAGAGCGGCTTCAGGTTGATGAGGACTCGCCCGCTGTTGATCGTCTGGTTGGTGCCGTCCACGCCGATGAACGACGAGAGGCTCTGGACGGCAGGGTCCTGGAGGATGACGCGGGCGCGCGCCTGCTGCCGTTCCGCCGTCGCTGGGATCGAGACCGACTGCGGCGCCTCCGAGATGCCCTGGATCACGCCGGTGTCCTGCACCGGCACGAACCCCTTGGGCACGATCACGGAGAGGAGCACCGTCAGCACGAGCGCGAGCGCCGCCACCGCGAGCGTGGCTGGCCGGTGCGCGAGCGCGCGGCGAAGCGTCTGGCCGTAGGCGTCGATGATCTGCGCGTACACGCGCTCGGACCAGCGATAGAGACGGCCCTGGCGCTCGGGCGGGGCGTGGCGAAGCAGCGCCGCGCACATCATCGGCGTGAGCGTGAGCGACACGGCGGCGGAGATCAGGATCGTGATGCCGAGCGTCATCGCGAACTCGCGGAAAAGACGTCCGACCACGTCGGCCATGAACAAGAGCGGGATGAGGACCGCGACCAGCGACACGGTGAGGGAGAGGATCGTGAAGCCGATCTGCCTCGCTCCCTCGAGCGCGGCCTCGAGCGGCGGCTTCCCGGCCTCGACGTGACGAGCGATGTTCTCGATCATCACGATGGCGTCGTCCACCACGAACCCCGTCGCGATCGTCAGCGCCATCAGCGAGAGGTTGTTGAGGCTGAAGCCGAGCAGGGCCATCGCCGCGAACGTGCCGACCAGGGACAGCGGCACCGCCACGCTCGGGATGACCGTCCCGGCCAGCGTCCGAAGGAACAGGAAGACGACCAGCACGACCAGTGCGATCGACAGCAACAGCTCGAGCTGCACGTCCTCGACGGAAGCGCGGATCGTCGCGGTCCGGTCCGTCAGCACTGAGACCTGAACAGCCGCGGGAAGCGACGCCTGGAGCTGCGGCAAGAGGCGCTTCACGCGGTCGACGACGGCGATGACGTTGGCGCCCGGCTGGCGCTGGATGTTCAGGATGACGGCCGGCGTGTCGTTCATCCACGCGGCCTGCCGGGCGTTCTCGACGTCGTCGATCACGGTGGCGACGTCCGTGAGCAGGACGGGGCCGCCGTTCCTGTA